>Ga0315273_10005605_pt1 | contig 15544 bp, 7 predicted proteins | sample YL17G02_0_MG_FD_205753 | JGI IMG/M metagenome (GOLD analysis project Ga0315273, IMG submission 205753) | Sediment microbial communities from Yellowstone Lake, YNP, Wyoming, USA - YL17G02_0 | ecosystem: Environmental > Aquatic > Freshwater > Lake > Sediment | place: USA: Wyoming | collected...
CCGCCGGCGACACGGCCCGGCCGATCGATTCGAATGCCTTGACCGGCACGCGCGCGGGCAGCGGCCGCCAGCCGTAGCGCTCGCCCAGCATCACCAATAGATAGGGTTTGAGCCCGCTCGCCCGGGCGCGTGCCATTTCGTCCAAGCACACGTCCATCGTGTCTTGCTCGCGTGCCGCCTGCTCGCTGACGCCCCAGCGCAGATCGATGACTTGCAGGCGAAACCCGCGCGCGGCACAGAACGTTCGGAGACCGGGAAAGACCTGCTGCTGCAAGGCGTTTCGCTCGGCGGCGAAATCACCGAAGGTGGAGCTGACGAACAAGCGGAAGGTTCGGTCGGACGCCGTCATGAGGTGGGCCCTCCAGGAATAGCTTACGCGAGCGACTCCACCCGCGACCACATCCCGGACTCGCACGCCGCTAGAGGCCGGGTGCGGGGCTCGATCGAAGCCGCCATAGAGACCGTATTCGCCGTGCCCGGCCGTGCCCCCGCGATCCCCGCGGACCCCGCCGAACGAGAGCGCTGCCTTCGCCTGGGTTTCATCCCCTGGCTCGCGCGAGTGGACCCCGAGACCGACGAACGCAAGCGCCGTGTGGCGCGTTGGGACGAGATCCCTCTCGAGGCGCGGCCGCTACTGGATCGCCTCATCGAGGCGCGGCTGGTGGCTCGCGACCGCCGGCGCACGGCGGACGGAAGAGGAGACGACCGTCGTCGAGATCGCCCACGAGGCGCTCCTCCGCCAGTGGCCGACGCTCACCGCGTGGCTTGATCAAGACGCCGACGGCCTCAAGGCCCTTGGCGCCGTCCAGCGCGCGGCGGGCGAGTGGCACAAGAAACAACAGGGCGTCGCCTGGCTGGTGCACACAGGCGAGCGCCTCGAGGCTGCCGAGGCGCAGCAGAGGCGCCCGGACTTCGTGCGCCTGCTGGGCGCCGAAGGCCAGGTCTACCTGCGCGCCTGCCGCGATCGTGACGACTCCGCCCGCAAGCAGACGGAGGACGCGCGCCAGCGCGACCTCGAAGCAGCCCGAAGAATCGCCGAGGAAGCCGAGAACACCGCATCCCTGTCGCCCGTCTTCTGGTAAGGTCCCCGTGTCATGGTGGACCATCTTGGCGCGGACCCGATCGTGACCCTCGAGGAGATCGCCCGCATCACGGAAGAGGCGAATCCCGTCCTCCGCAATCTCCGGATCACGCAGTGCTACCACGACCTGTCGACGGAGATCGCTCGCGTGATCGACACCGGCAACGCCAACTGGTGCACGTTTGCCACCTGGGCGTCCAGAACGGCCGGCATCTCGATTCGCGACCAGGAGCTGCCGCGCGTGCTCCTCCATCTCCTTCGGGACGAGGCGCGTCTCCGACCGCGCGTGGGTCGGCTGTTCACGTGGATCTATCGGCACACGGCCGCGAAGGTCGACCTTCTCCAGCAGGCGCGCAACACGATCCAGCACGTGAGCGAGGAAGTGGCCGATGGGAACCGTAAGGTCTTCGCCGAGCTGGCGCCACTGTTTGCACGGTTCGTCGGAGCCATGGCCTCGCCCGCGACGGAGCGGGCCTCGCGCCTCCAGGCGTTCCTGGCCGACTTGCGGCCGGGCCCGTCCGATCGCGACGGGCAGGACGTGCTGCGGCGCGCCTTTTCCAACTACGCGCCCGCCGCCGGCGAGACCGACGCCGGGACGAGGGCCCAGTTGATGCTGCTCGCGAACTGCCAGATCGGGCTGCACGAACAGACGCGCCTGCAGGACGACATCAAGGGTGCGATGGACGCTCCCGTCGCGGCGTTCATCAGCGACGGGCTGGGGAGCTTGCTCCTGATCAGGCTGGCGTTCGTGCTGCTGTGGCCGATCGGGATCAGGCGCGAGCGCGTGCGCGCCGCCATCCAGGAAGAGTGGCAGAGCGTGGCGACGCGCTTCTCGATGAGACTGTCGCTGCCCGGCGGACGCGTCCTGCCGCTCGGCGGCGACGCGATTCCGTGGCCGAGTCAGATCCCGGAGGCGCTGCACACGCTGAGTAACCCGGAGCTGATCGCCCTGCGGCAGCGCTTCGACGACGACACCCAGCGGCTGAGGACGCACGGTGCGGACAACTGGTCACGGCTCTCCGACCGGATGGGTTTCATCTGCGAGCTGTTTCGAGCCGAGCAGCAGAGCCAGGATCTCTTCGGCCAGCCCTTCAGCCCGGCCGCTCGCGGCGATATCGCCCGTGGCGTCGTCCCGCAGGGAGGTATTTGACGGATGCGGAGCCGCGCCTGAACCCCTGATTCACTCGATCACAGGCGTCGCCACGTCAGTGACGGCCTTCATTGGCCGCGCGCAGCAGGGCCCCATCGACGAGCCGGTGCGCATCGCCAGCTTCGCCGACTTCGAGCGCGAGTTCGGCGGGCTCTGGCGCGCGAGCCGGATGAGTTACTCCGTCCAGCAGTACTTCCTCAACGGCGGCAGGGAGGCGCTGATCGTCCGAGTGGACAACGGCGCCCTCGACATCGGGGACGAACAGGTCGCGACCGGCGCAAGTCTCGAGACCGAGCGCAAGGGCCTGTGGGCGCTCGAGAAGGCCGATCTCGTCCGTCTCCTCTGCATCCCTCCCTGCACCGATCATCGGCTTCGCACCCGTGAGGCCCGCCGAGTTCGTGGTGATCGAGATCCAGCCGAGAGCGCGCGCCGCTTCGGCTTGAGGACACTGTGCAGCAGCATCTCGACGCGATCGAACAGGTTCAGGGCGAACTGGTGACGCCCGTTGCCGGCGCATTGGCTGAACGCTTTCGGCTTGTTGCGCTTGTCCAGCAGGCTGAAGATCTGCAATCTAGCCAGGGGCTCGGGGCATTGAAGCCTGGCGTTGATCGGCTTCAACAGGACCGGCACTACAGGCTTCGCGTCGGGGCCAGAGAAGCTCGGCAGCTCATGCTTGGTGATGTAGTCGGAGCCGAGGAACGCCGGGCTGATCAGGAGCAGGCCGATGTCGCATCGCTTGAGGGCGCTCTTGATCGCGTGGTGCCAGCGCTCGCCGATGAGGATGTCTCGGCTGTCTCTCCAGAATCTGTAGCGATGTTGAAGCGACGCGGAAGTGTGCTGCTTGAAGAGCCTCAAGAGGGCCACGGCCATTGGCCGGTCAGCCCTTGCGTACGACACGAAGACCAGGACCTGTTTTCGCTTGTCGGCGCCCGGATTCTTAGGCATCTCAGCCCCAGATTCTAACGCGTTCCTCCTTGACCCACCCGCACGCGGGGCGTAGTCTGGGCCCGCTTCAGATCAACACACACACGCGCTGCGCCAGGGCTGTACCGTCGTCGGCGACGCCCACGCGCTCTACCTCCAGGCGCGCGGCCACCGGCAACGCTTCGAGCGAGCCGACAACCTGGAGAGCGCCATCTCGCTCCGGCAGAAGACTCTGGAGCAGGATCCGACTTACGCGCTCTCCGACGCCGCGCTGGGCGAGGCGTACTGGCGGCTCTACGAGCTCAACCAGCGACCTGAGCTCGTGACTCTCGGGCTCGAGAACTGCCAAAAGGCGCTCGGCCTCAACGGGCTCCTGGCACCGGTGCACGTGAAGGCCACGGTCAGCCGGCGCCTCGGTTCAAGACCTGACCCCCTCCGAGCCTCCGACGGGGAGGCGGAACGTGGCGCACAAGCCACCGTGGGGCTGGTTTTCCAGCACCAGCTTGCCTCCGAAGCGTGCGGCGGCGGCGGTCGCCAGGTAGAGCCCCATCCCCGAGCCCTCGTCCTTGGTGGTGACGAAGGGCTCGGCCGCCCGAGGCAGGATCTCGGACGGGATCCCCGGTCCATCGTCGCTGACGCTCAGGCTGACCATGGTCCCCTCCTCGACCAGGCGCACCGAGACCGACCTCCGGGCGGCGGCGAGCGCGTTCTCCACCACGTTGAAGATGCCCTGGCTGAGCCTCTCGGCGTTGGCCGGGGTGCCCACCACGAGGCCGGGCGACTCGGCCTCGACGGTCAACGCCAGGCCGCGCTGCTCCGCCCGGCCGCGCAGCCTCTCGACCTCCTCCTGCACGAGGTCGCGCACGGAGACTCGCCTCTCCTCGGGTCGGCGATCCTCGGCTGTCTCCGGGACGTCCTCCCCGGCCTCCTCCGTGCGTCGCGCCCCCAGGTCATCGCTGAGCATGCGGCGCAGCTCCCGGGCCACTCCGTCGAGCCGTTCGGCCTGGGCGCGGACCTTGTCCCGGTCGGGGGTCGCTTGCTTCAGCGCATCGCGGATCAGGTGAGTGCTGATGCCGATGAGCCCGAGCTGGTGGCGCGTCTGGTGGACGATGCGGGCGCTCAGCTCGCCCAGGATCAAGGCCCGCTGGCTGGCCTCCAGCTCGCGGAACACCTGGATGAGCCGTTGCCGCTCCTTGAGCAGCGCGCCGTGGACCTCGATCGCGAGGGCGATCCACAGCAGCGCAAACACGAGGCCGAGCGGTCCGTACGACAGGAAGAAGAACTGCGCCAACAGCTGGAGCGGCGTCCCCATCACGAGCATCAGGCGATACAGGGGAGCGTCGCTGGGCAGGAAGGCGAACTCCTTTGGGACGGAGCTCGTCTCCGGCACGGGATCGCTGAAGAGGCGATAGTAGACCTCGTTCTGCGCCGCGGTGGCCAGCGAGAGTGTGGTGCTGGTGGCCATGAAGACCAGCACGTCGCGCTTGCTGGAGAGGGAAAAGGGCAGTTCTCCCGCGCCCAGCCAGCGGGAAACGCACCACCCCGCGCCGAAGCTGAAGGCGAGGAACGCGGTGTCCCGGAGCAGCCGAAGGGAAATCCGGGGGAGGGTGGACCCCGGAGGGAGGACCAGCCGGCCGAAGCGGGAACGGCGGCAGCGAGGCCAGGCGGCCACGAGCAGAAGGACCAGGGAGACGAGGGCGCTCAGGAGGACGAGGCGGAGCGCCTCCAGGCCCAGGATGAAGAACAGCGCCATGGCGGCGGAATTCCGGAAGTGAAACGAGCTCCGGCGCGGCGAGGCCCGCACGGGAAGCAGGCCGCCCGCGACCAGGCCGAAAACCATCGCCGCCGCGTACGGCCAGGGCATCCCGAGCGGCCAGGGCACGCCGAACTCCGCGGCGACCCTCAGCCCTCGATCCCGTAGCGGGCGAGGAGATGGACGAGCTTGGCGCGGTCCTCCACCGCGAGCAGCTGGAGGATGCGCGTCACGTGGTTCTTGGCTGTCCCCTCGCTCACCGAGAGCGCGGTCGCGATCTCACGGGACGACCTTCCCTCCCGCAGCAGCCTCAGCACTTCACGCTGGCGTGCGGTCAGAGCCCGGAGCCGGCGCTCGAAGGAGGCCTCATCGGGAGCCTTGCGCAGGGACTTGGCCACCCGCGACGCCAGCTCCACGTCGAGAACCGTGCGGCCGGCCGCGCCGTCCCGGATGCTCCGGAACAGGTCGGGCGGGCTCACGTCCTTCCGGAGGTAGCCGATGGCACCGAACTGCATCGCTCGCTTGACCTTCTCCGGGTCGTCGTAGGCCGAGAACACCAGCACCCGCGTGAGCGACACCAGACCGGGCAGCGCGTCGATCCCGTCCTCCTCGGGGAGCTCCGCGTCGAGGAGCACGAGGTCGACCGGCGTTCTCTCGAGCTCCCGTCGCAGGCTCTCGGTGGTCCCGGCCTCGGCCACGACCTGCATGTCGTCCTGGGTCGCGAGCAGCCCGATCACGCCCGCCCGAAACACCGGGTGATCGTCGCAAACCGCAATGCGGATAGAAGCCACGCCGGATTATAAGCCCGGCCGCGGCGTTTCAACCGCCTGCCCGCTCATCGCCGCCGGCAATGACGTGCCTGGGTATGCACGAAGTGGACTCCGCCCTTCTCACAATGACAAACGCACAAGGCAAGTGTGCTTTTGGTCGTGACAGCACTCATCGCGCCGTGCTCGGTGGTCTCGCTAACATGACCGGCGTTACTGATCACGTCCACGACATGTTTCACTTTTTGGAAGACAGGCCATGATCAACATAGGGCACAGGCCGTACCCGCAGCCACCGGCATCGACGCGGAACACCGCGCCCGGTCACCCGCTGGCCGTATTTCTCGCTCTCTGCGCCACTCTCGTTCCGCTCACGGCGCTCGCTCAACCGCGCGCCGGTGGCCTGGCAGAGGCGCCGGACGAACGGCTCGGCCAGGCGCTCGTGAGGGCGGAGGGCGTGCTCGAGACACTCGGTGTCCGCTTCGCCGAGAAGCGCGGCGCGGCCCACGAGAAAGCCGAGCTGCGGGCCATTCGCGAGACGCTCGACTCGATCGACGACACGGAGCTCGACGAGTTCGGGCAGGTCGAAACGCACCTGCGGCGCGTGGGCGCAGCGCCGGTGATCCTCGAGAGGCACGCCGAGGCGGTCCGGGCCTATCGATCCGAGATGGCGGCGCTCAAGGCCACGCTCGACGCGGTGCAGGCCGCACCGCCCGGCGAGGCCGGCGTTCGCGCGGCCACGCGAGCGAGGCAGCAGCTGGAAGCGAAGCGACCGAGAGGGCGTGCGCGGCTCGACCCGAGCCGTCTGCCGACTCGGGTATTGGAGCCCAACCGCGGGAATGCGCCGAAGCTGAGCCCGGCCGAGTTTCGCCGGGCGGACCTCGACTCCAACCCGACGGTCCGGATCGCGTCCGCGGCGCCTCTCGCGCTTCTCCTGCTTCCCGACCTGCCCGGCGCCGGCGATCCGGCTTTCCTCGGCCAGACCGTGGAGATCGGCTTTACGGCCGCGGTTCGGGCGCGCGCGGCCGAGCTCGGGCGCGACCCGGTCCGGATCTTCAACTGGGCGCACGACCACCTGGAGTGGAACCCGGGATGGGGAGCGATCCAGAGTGCCGAGCACACCCTGGGCAGCGGTCGGGGAAACGCCATCGACCTGTCCGGTGCGCTCGTGGCCCTCTTGCGCGTCTCGGGGATTCCGGCGCGCTACGTCCACGGCACGGTCGAAATGGACGCCGATCGCTTCCGGATCCTGGCCGGGGACTTCGACAACGCCGGGGCGGCGGTCGACTTCGCGTCCGCGTCGGGCCTGCCGATCGCGGCTGTCGTCTCCGGAGGCCGCATCGCCCGGGTCCGGTTCGAGCACGTCTGGGTGGAGGCCGCGGTCGACTTCTTCCCCTCGCGGGGCGCCGTCAATCGCGTGGCGGACCGCTGGGTCGACCTCGATCCCACGATCAAGCGCGTCCTTACCCGCGCCACGCCCGACTACGCCGCCGTGAGCGAGGTGCCGGTCGAGAGCGTGATGCAGGCCTTCGCGAGCTCGGGTGCGGCCGACCCGGACGCGGGCTGGCGCCAGGGCCTCGACACCGCGGCCCTCGCGCAAGGACTCGTCCCGGCGCCCGCGGCGCAGGCGCAGGTCGCAGCGGCCGCGCGCGCGTTCTTCGAGGAGACGTACCGCCCCGCGGACACGGTGAGCCTGGCGCAGATCGCGGGCGGGATCAGGGTGGAACCCCGAACGGACGGCGTTCTGCCGTCGAGCCTTCCGTACTCCGTGCTGGTGGTGGGGGCGCGCTACGCGCAGATTCCGCCCGCGCTCCAGGCAGAGGCCACGATCTCCTTCGGTCTCGACCTCGAAGGCGCTCCCGTGGCGCCCGTGACCCTGCCGCTGGCGCGCGTCAACAACCAGCCGCTCTCGATCAGCTTCACGTTCGCGAGTCTCGCCGACCACGACGCGTACGTGAGCTTCCTTCCCGCGGGAGAGGTGACGAGCCTGTCTCAGCTCCCCGCATCCATCCCCGGGTACCTGATCTCGGTCGTGCCGCAGATCCGCCTGGGCGACGACGTCATCACGTCCACGACTCCGGTCCGGCTCGGGGAGACGGTGGGCTTCGGGGTGGCGCTGCGGCTGCCCGGAGTCGTGGGGGGGCGGGATCGGCTCTCGAGCGTGATCGCGGGATCGCAGCTCGCGGTGGTCGTCTGCGCGGGCAGCGCGAACACCGCGGAGTTCGAGCGGCTGCGCCAGCGCTATGCCGAGGCGGAACCGCTGCTCGAAAGCGGCAGCGTAGACGACATCCTCGCCTACGCGTCGAACTTCACGAGCCGGCTCTCCGGCGACGCCTTCCACGCGGGTGCCCTCGAGTACTTCGCGCGACGCCTGACCGACGCCGAGCTGATCACGACCGGGGCCCGCCTGGGCCGCTTCCAGCTGGTGGCGGGGGTGGCGAGCTTCGGCTACGTGCCGACGGTGCGCTTCCGCTTCGGGATCCCGCGCACCCTGGCCCTGGGCGTGCTGCAGGTGGACGCTCCCAACCTGCTCGTCAACGTCCAGTCGCACGACGGAGATCCCGAGCTGCGGCGGCTCCTGATGCTGCGGATCGGAATGCTGGGATCGTCGCTCGAGGCCGAGGTGCCGGCGTTCCTGTGGTCGCCCGACCTCACGACGCCGGACACGGGAGCCTCGGCCGCGAACAACCTGCGCCGGGCGCTCGAGGCCGGCCAACGGATCTACCACCTCACGCAGAGAAACCGCGGATCGATCGCGCAGCTTCAGCTCTCCGCCGAGGCGATCTCCGACATCACCGCGGCGGTGGACGCGGGGCTCGAGGTGATCACGCACCAGCTTCCGATCACCGTCGCCGGGCCGGCTGGAAGCTTCACCACCGCCGGGTACGTCGTGCTCGACCCGGTGACGGGGGCGGGCCAGTACCTGCTCGACAACGGCACGAACGGCGGAGTCGGCAACACCGCGGACGACATGATGGCGATCTGCGCGAACACGAACCGGCCGGGCTTCGTGGACAACGGCGTGGACTGGGCGCGCCACCAGATCACCCGAAAGTGCGCGGAGTTCGCCAGGAGCCTCAAGGGGCAGGCCGAACAGATCAACCTGAAGCGGATAAACGCCAAGATCAAAGCGATCAAGGACTACCACGAGATCTTCGCCAAGGTGCCGATGGTGGTCGCGGACTGCATCACCGTGGGCGCCCCGCTGATCCTCTCCGATATCCTGGTGCAGATCCGGTCGGCGGCGATCCTGCTGGCCTTCCAGGCCGCCGACTTACGCTCGCTGGTGATCACGGAACTGCACGTGAAGCTGGCGAAGAAGATGAAGCAGCTCGTGGAGGTCATTCACAGCTACTGCAACGGGCGGCGGCCATGAACGGCCCGCGCCGGATCGTAGGCACCTTCCCCGTCGTGCTGGCGATCGCGACGGGTTCGCTGCTCCCTTCGGCCGCGGTCGCGGGCGTGCCCGAAGGCCTCGCCTGGCTGCGCACGCAGCCGAACCCGGACGGCTCGTTCGGCGGGAAGGCCGCCTCGCTCGCCACGCCCCATCAGTCGACAGCCGAGCTCGTCGGCACCTACCACGCGCTCGGTTTGGAGGCCGAGCCGGCCTATGCCGGCGCGCGCAGCTTTGCGAGCGCAGGCACCGAGTCCAACACGGAGTCGCTCGCCCGGCGGGCGCTGGTGAGCGCGCAGGCCGGCCTCGACGCGACCGCGCTGGTCGCGGAGCTGCTGCGCCGGCAGAACGCCGACGGGGGCTTCGGCGAGCAGGAGGGATACGCGAGCTCGGTGCTGGACACGGCCATGGCACTCGAGGCGCTGGCGGCCCTGCCCCAGGCTCCGGGGGCGCCCTTGGCGGTTTCGTATCTCGTCTCTCGCCAGCATCCGGACGGCGGCTTCGCGGACGGCGCCAACCTGAGCTCCGTCTACCTGAGTGCGCTTGCGCTGCGACCACTGGCGCGGTATCGCTTCGCGCTCGCGGGGGCCTCTGCCGCGGCCGGGAACGCGCAGGCATTCCTGCTCGCCGCCCGCGACCCCGACACCTGGGGCGAAACACATCTCACCGCGCTGGCGCTCGTCGCGATCCTTCCGAGCCTCGTCGATCTCGCCCCCGTGAGCACGAGCCTGGCCGCGCTCGCGGCCGGCCAGCTCGCGGACGGCAGCTGGGAGCAGGACGCCTACACCACCGTCCTGGCGCTCCGCGCGCTGCATCTCGCTTCCCTGCCGCGTCGCGACCCCACCCTGGGCGCCGTCGGCGGCCGCATCCTGGATGCGGAGACGGGCGAGCCGCTCGCCGGAGTCACGGTCTCGGTCTCCGGCCCGGGCGCCGGTTCGGCCCAGACGGCGGCGGACGGCCGCTACCTGATCGTGGGCGTGCAGCAGGGAGGGGTGAGCCTCAGCGCCGCGCGAGTCGGCTATCTCACGGCAACCGGCTCGGGCACGGTGGTGGCGGGTGCCACCCTCGGTTTCTCCGCCGCCCTCAACCGCGACCCGCAGCCCGTGCCGATCGTGCTGCGCGGCCTCGTCGTGGATGGGGCGAGCGGCGCCCCCCTGGCCGGTGCCACCGCGCGCGTGCCGAACACCGCGCACGCGGCGCGGACCGGGGCGGATGGACGCTTCGAGCTCGGCGAGGTGCCCGCGGGGAGCCTGCAGCTCGAGGTGCTCCTGACCGACTACGCTCCCGCGGCCTTTGCCGTCTCCGCTCCGAGCGGCGGCGTCGTGGAGCTGGGCCGCATCGGTCTCGTCCGCGCAACGTCGGGGGCGACGGGCACGCTGGCCGGGAACGTGGCGGACGCGCTCAGCGGCCAGCCGTTGCTGAACGTCCTCGTGAGCCTCAGCGGGGCCGACAACCGCTCGACGTTCACGGACGCCCGGGGCGCTTTTGCCATGACCGGAATCACTCCCGGCGCGGTCGGCGTCACCGCGTCGCTCGCAGGGTACGAGTCCGCGGCGGGGGCGGGAACCATCGTGGCCGGGGCCACGCTGCGCTTCGACGCGCGTCTCGTGCGGCGCGGGAATCCCGAGCGCACGACCGTGACCGGATCGGTGGTCGAGGCGGGGACGCGGACGCCGCTCCTGGGCGTGCTCGTCAGTGTCAACGGCGGCGTGCGCAGCGCGCTTTCGGCCTCAGACGGGAGCTTCGCCATCGCCGACGTGCCCGCGGGCCCGCTCTCGATCGAGCTGAGCCTGGCGGATCACGTCCCCGTCACCTATGCCGCCTCCGCGCCTCACGGGGGTCTCCTGGCGCTCGGCGTGGTCGCGCTCGCGCCCACGCCCCCCGCCGGCGAAGCAAATCGCATTCCGATCGTCAGCTCGCGCGCGCCGGAGGCGGCGAGCGCCGGACAGCCCTACGTCTACAACGTGGTGGCCAGCGACCCGGACGGGGACGCGCTCGGGTACGCGCTCGAGGACCACCCGGCGGGCATGACCATCGATCCCGCGAACGGCCGGCTCACGTGGATCCCGACGGCCGACCAGCTCGGACCGCAGGCGTTCACGGCGGTGGTGATCGACGCGCGCGCCGGCGTCGGCCGGGAGCTGGCGACCGTCAACGTGAGCGTCGGCGCCAGCCGCTCCTACGTGATCACCGACCTGCAGACCCTGAGCGGCCTTTCCATCGACGACCGGGTGCCCGACAACTACAGCCTTGGGACCTACGTGAGGGGAGCCGTTCCGGGGTTCGTGGTGGGAGCTCCGCCCTGTCCGATCGGCTTCTTCACCGCGGGTGGCTCGTTGCCGCAGGCCCTGAACGCCCTCGAGCGCCTCACCGCCGCGAACTCCCTCGGCGCGCAGCCGGGGCCCGGCAGCGACCTCATCGTCGACCTCCAGAAGCCCTACGCCTCGGTAACGGTGTTCCCGCAGATCGACAACGATCCGATCCCGCAAGAGGGGATCGAGTACACGGTCTGGGGATCCGACGACCCCGACGCGGCCTTCCCGGACGGGTGGCACCTGGGCACGCTGATGGCGATTTACCGCCAGGGGTACGTGGTGAGCCCGAGCTGCGCCGGGCAGAACGAGACCGACGACTTCGCCGGCCTTTACACCTTCGGCGCGCAGGCCTACCGCTATCTCCGCGTGCGCGCCGACTCCTCGATCACCATCTTCGACACGCCCGCCCACACGAGCTTCAGCGGCGTCCACGACCAGAGCGGCCTGCCGGGCTGGCAGTCGTCCGAGGGCCAGATCGACGCGGTGGCGGGAATGGCCTGCGACGTGGCGCCGCACGTGGATGCGGGGCCGGACATCGTCGGGCGGACCGGCCAGGCGATCGCGTTCGACGCCACGGCCTCGGACGGCAACCTGCGGAGGTTCGGGTGGGACCTCGACGGGGACGGCAGCATCGACCTCACGGTTGCCCGGCCGAGCTACGTGTTCGACGCCGCGTTCGACGGCGACGTCACCCTGCTGGCGCTCAGCGATCGCGGCTGCGTGGGCGTCGACACCGTCCACGTCACGATCGCCCTCGACCTGCCGCGGCCGGACCTCACGGTGTCGAGCGTCTCCACGGACGCCGTGGTGACCGATCTGCAGACCCTCCGCGTCTTTGGCTCGGTGCAGGTGGGCGTGCGCAACCTCGGCACGGTGGGTGCGGACCGGCCCGCCGCCATCACCGTTTTCGAAGACCTGAACGGCAACGGCACGCTCGATCCGGGCGCCGACACCGTCCTCGGCAGCCTGACCATGCCCACCGCCCTCGGGCCCGGGGCCGCGCTGAGCGTGGGCGTTCCCGTGAGCGGCACGGTCTCTTTCCGCGACGTCGCGCTCTATGCGATGGCGGACAGCGACCTCTCGATCGACGAGGCGCGGGAGGACAACAACCTCGGCTTCGCGGCCAGCCTGTGCCGCATCCCCCCCCAGACGCGGACCCTGATCCCGGCACTGAAGTGGGAATGGAAGGGCAGCAGCGTCCTGCCCGAGTACAACCTGGTCATGAGCGCTCCCGTCGTGGCGCCCCTCGAGGACACGAACGGCGACGGAAGGGTCGACCACGACGACGTCCCGGCGGTCATCTTCCAATCCTTCCGGAGCTTTACCTACAACTCCGACGGCGTCCTGCGCGCCCTGAGCGGAAGGGATGGGCACGAGCTCTGGACGGTGACGGACCCTGCCTACCGGACAATCCCGGCGGGAAACATCGCCGTGGCCGACCTCGATGGCGATGGCGTGGTGGAGATCGTCGCGCCCCGGCAGGGCTCGGGCATGATCGCGTTCGACCACACCGGCGCCTTCGTTTGGCAGAGCGCGGTGCCGACCAGCCTTGACTGGGGAGGCCCCGCCATCGCCGACCTCGATGGGGATGGAAGGCCCGAGATCGTCGTGGGCCACACCGTCTTGAACGGCGACGGCTCGCTGCGGTGGCAGGGAACGGGCTTCAACGGCGGGAACCTTTACACCGGGCCCCTCTCGATCGTGGCCGACATCAACCTCGACGGGCGCCCCGAGGTCGTGGCCGGTGGCGCCGCCTATTCCGACACCGGTCAGCTGCTCTGGCAGAACTCCACCGCGGGCGACGGGCTCGCCGCCGTCGGCAACTTCAACGCGGACCCGTATCCGGAGATCGTGGTCGTGCGCGCGGGCCGGGTCTCGCTGCTCGACCACAACGGCAACCTCATCTGGGGGCCGGTGGCGATCCCGGAGGGGGGCGCGGGCGGCCCGCCGACCATCGCCGACTTCGACGGAGACGGCACGCCGGAGATCGGCGTCGCGGCCGCGCAGCGCTATGCCGTCTTCAAAGCCGACGGCAGCTTGATGTGGTCCGCGCCGATCGTGGACGGCAGCTCGAGCGTGACCGGCTCCTCGGTGTTCGATTTCGACGGCGATGGCCAGAGCGAAGTGGTCTACGCCGACGAGCAATTCCTGCGCATCTACCGCGGAACGAATGGCGCGGTGTTGTTCGAGGTGCGGAACATCAGCAGCACGGCCCTCGAGCTGCCGGTGGTAGCCGACGTCGACGCGGACGGCCACGCCGACATCGTGGTCTGCGCCAACGGGGTGGCTCCGAACCCCAGCATCACGGGAATCCGGGTGTACACCGACGCCAACAACAGCTGGGTCCCCACGCGCCGGATCTGGAACCAGCACAGCTACCACATCACGAACATCGATCCCGACGGGCGCGTCCCCGCGCACGAGCTCAACAGTTGGCAGGTGCACAACAGCTACCGGCTGAACGCCCTCGTCGGCGTCGATCTCAACGCGCTTCCGGACCTGACGGCGTCGCGCCTCCAGCTCACGGCCGGCGTGGGCGGTCAGCCGGTGTCGCTCAGCGTACGCATCGGCAATGCCGGCGGCGCCCCCTCGGGGCCGACGACCCTTGCCTTCTACGAAGGCGATCCCGCTTCCGGAGGGCTGCGGATCGGCAGCGTGCCCGTGCCCGCCCTGGCCGCGGGGGCGTACCAGGACGTGACGCTCGTCGTCGCACCGAACGTGTCGGGTGCCACGGACCTGTATGCCGTCGTGGACGAAGGGAACCTGGTTCAAGAGTGCCGCGAGGCCAATAACACTGTCCGGCGCGCGGTGGGAACGCAGTCGCTCTTCGCGGACCTCAGCGTCGGGACGGACGCGCCCGCCTACGGCGCGCACCGCCCGGTCAGCCTGCAGGCCTCGGTGACGAACCTGAGCGCGCTGCCGGGAGCCTTCCGCGTGCAGCTTCAGGTGGAGGACGGGGCGGGCGTGGTCGTGGCTCTCTTCGAGGCCCGGGACACGGGCACGCTGCCCGGCGGCGCGGCGGTCAGCCAGGCAGAAGCCTGGAACACGGGCGCCCTGCTCGCCGGCCCCTATCGGCTGCGCGGGCGGCTTCTGGGCCTGTCGGGCGCGCTTCTCGACGAAGCGGTCGCGATGCTCAGCGTGGTCCACGACGCGGGCGGCGCAAGCGCGGTGAGGCTGCGCACGACCACGGACCGGCCGACCTATCACACAACCGATCGAGTCGAGATCGAGGACCTCGTCGCCAACATGTCGGCGAACACCCTGGTGAGCGGGGCCGTCCTGAGGGTCGAGGTGGTGGATCCGCGGGGCGCAACGCTGCTCGCGTCGGATACGTCCCTCGCCGAACTCGGTCCGGGCGCAGTCCGCAGCGTGCTCGCGGCCCTGAGCCTCGACAGGGCGCCGATCGGTCGCTACCAGGTTCGGGCGGCGCTGCGAGCGCCCGTGAGCCAGGAGCTGCTGGCCGAGGCGAGCGCTTCCTTCCAGGTGATGAGCGACCTGCGCCAGGCCCTGCAGGGGGTCGTGGAGCTGGGATCGCCCCGGCTGGCGGTGGGACGCACCCAGACCTGCACGGATCGGGTGATCAACGGAGGGACCGCGCTGCTCTTGGGGTTGGAGCTCCGGCACGTGCTGGCCGACCTCGACGCCCCGGCCGAGCTCCACGCCCTCGCCACGTTCGCGGACCTCACAGCGGGAGCCGCCGACCTGCATTCGCGCTCGATCGACACGGCGGCTCTGCCCGCTGGCAACTATGCCTGCCTCCTCCAGGCGCGCATCGACGGCGTTGTGGAGACGCTGGCCTTTGCGCCCTTCATCCTCTTCGAAGAGCCCACCGACGTGGCGGTTTCCCTGGAGGCAAAGGGCAAGGGCCGCCTACTGGTTCTCGTGGACGGTCCGCACTCCTGTCGCGCCGACTGCGGCCGCGAGGATCACGACCACGGAGGCGAAGAGACCGAGCACGCTGGCCGCGAGGCGGATGACGACGTCTTGTGCGACGACGATCCCCACGGGCCGAGGAGCGCCCCGGGCCTCGCGTCCCAGCGAGCGTTCCTGCGGGCGGCCCTGCGGGAGGCCGGCTGGTCGTTCACGATCGTGAACAAGGCCGCGGACTTCGCCCGCAAGCTGCGCACGGGGACCTATTCCGCCTACGCGCTGCTCGCCGA
>Ga0315273_10005606_pt1 | contig 15543 bp, 19 predicted proteins | sample YL17G02_0_MG_FD_205753 | JGI IMG/M metagenome (GOLD analysis project Ga0315273, IMG submission 205753) | Sediment microbial communities from Yellowstone Lake, YNP, Wyoming, USA - YL17G02_0 | ecosystem: Environmental > Aquatic > Freshwater > Lake > Sediment | place: USA: Wyoming | collected...
CGACGCGGAGAACTTCGTGGATGTGCAATACAGCGGAGTTCCCGATCTCGGGCCCCATGCGCGTTTCGCGGCGATCGAGTACGCCTCTCACGATCTGATCTACTGCCAGGACGACGACGTCATCGTCAGCGACCCGCAAGCGATCGTGGACGAATACGTCGACGAGGGAACGCACTTGCACGACGAGTTCGGGAAGGGGCTGACGACGTACTTCGAGCATCCTGATTCGATTGTCTGCAACATGCCACCAGAGTTCCGGACGCACTACTCGGATTCGGCGATGGTGGGATTTGGATCTTGTTTTGAGCGTGACGCGCCAGAGAGGGCGTTCCAACGGTTCTTCGACTATCACTCGGGAATGAGAAGGAACGATCCGTTGTTTTTGAGAGAAAGTTGCAGGATTTTCACGACGCTCACTCCGAGGGTGCTTGTTGACGTGGCCAGGCAAGACATGCCGTATGCGAGTGACCCGAACAGGCTGTGGAAACAACAGGGCCACTTGCACTTTCGGGATAGGGCGTTGAGGATGGCGCGGGAGGTACGAGATCATGGCTGACAAGGTGGATATCCTGTACCTCGCCAAGGGCCGGCTCGAGTTCACCAAGCAGACCTTTGGAATGCTGATCGCGAACACCAACTGGGAGCTCGTCAACAAGCTGGTGGTCTATGACGACGGCTCGAGCAAGCCGGATCGGACGTGGCTCCACCGGGCCACCACCAAGTTGAAGATGAAGAACGAGTTCCGGACCACCGATCTTGGATCGCCGGTGGCGATAATGCTCCACTTCCTCGATCGCCGCGAGGCAGACGTGTTCGCGAAGATCGACAACGACATTGTTGTGCCGCCCGGGTGGCTCGAGGCCATGACATCGGTGATGGATGCTGAACCGGCACTAGATCTGCTAGGTATGGAGGCCGGGATGTCGGGTCGGCCAGATGATGATTGGGACGGCGTGTACGGAGTAAACCACGACTGCTCCCACATCGGAGGTGTCGGCTTGATGCGTTCCCGGGCATTCCGCAGAGCTTCCCGACCAGTTCCGAATGGAAGGTTCGGTTTTACGGAATTTCAGCACAACACCTACCCACCGCGAGCCTGGATTAGACCTGATCTCAAGATGTGCGAGCTGGACAAGCTCCCATTCGATCCCTGGGAATCGCTTACGGCTGGTTACAAACAGGAGCCAGGATTACAGCGTGATTGGGGGGCCTATCCTGCGGACATGTTCGACGGTTACTGGAGCTGGTGGAATGAGCACCTGCACCTTGTTAGAGGGAAGGGTATCGTTCCGAAAGAGAGTAGGAAATGAAATTTACCGCCAGCGTGATAATTAGGAACGAGGCCGACAGGTACCTCCGCCCGTTCTTTGATCACCTCCTCGAGTTCGTGGATGAGATTCGCGTTCTCGACGATGGGTCGACCGATGACTTCAAGGAGATAGGTTGGTACGACGACGAGAGGATCGTGATCCTGCGAAACGATCGCAGCGTCTTCTTCGAGCACGAGGGCCGAGCTCGCCAGGCCCTCTTGGATTGGACGATGCAGGGGGAACCCAATGTCGTTCTAAGCATCGATGCCGACGAGTTCATAGATGACGGGAAGGCTCTCAGGGCCGCAGTGGAGAGACCGAATCCGTCCGGAGTCTGGCAGTTGAATATGGAGGAAATCTGGAAGGCCGACGAGAAGGGGTTGTCGGTGCGCCAGGATGGAGGGTGGCAAGCGCACCCAATCGGGATTGTCTACTGGGTTCCGCCAGACCACAACACGAACCGCCAGACGAGAAGGAACTGGGTCATGCCCGACCGGGCGCTAGCGTGCGGCAGGGTGCCACACCTTGTAGGAGTATGGAACCGACTACAGAGGTCTCCGGTTGGATCCATACTCCACTTCGGCTGGACATGCGAGGCCGACAGAGAAGCTCGCTACCAGCGCTATGTAACCCACGACGGCGGTCAGCATCATGCCGGTTCCCATCTGGCGTCGATCATGTACGAAGACCGCAAGGTTCAGTTGACGCGCCGGAAGTGGCCCAATGGGCTTGATAAGGCTGCATTACTAAAGCGGGTGAACGGTTGATCGATATCATTTGCCCGGTCCTAAGCCGGCCCCAGAATGCCCAGCCCTTGGTTGCCAGCATCCACAAGGCAACGACAGTGCCGTTCACCATCACGTTCATGGTGTCACCCGACGACACCCAGCAACTCAAAGCCTGTGAAGCAACCGACGCCGATATCTACATCGTCGAATGGCAGCCAGGCCCCGGCGACGCCAGCCGCAAATGGAACCTCGGCTACACCATCACCGAGAATCCCTTTGTGCTGCTTGCGGCAGACGACCTAGAGTTCGAGCCCGGTTGGGACCTCGCTGTACTCAAGCAGGCAGAGCGCACGGGTGCTGGAGTGATCGGCACGAATGACCAGGCGAATCCCCTGGTTATGAAAGGGAAGCACTCCACCCACCCGGTCGTGCGCCGCACATATATCGATTCAGTCGGGGGCACTTGGCATGATGGGCCTGGGATTGTCTATTGCGAGGCCTACAGCCACCAGTGGATTGAGACGGAACTCGTCAATGCCGCCATGCAGAGAAATGAATGGGCCTTCGCAATGACTTCGATCGTGCGCCACATGCACCCGATATTCCCACATCGCGGTAGACCCAGGACGCCGATGGACGACACCTACAGGATCGCAATGGCTGATGGCCATGCCGATGGAGCGCTCTACAAGGAGAGACAGAGCCGAGCTCTCGGAACAACGTGCTAGGCCCAGGTAGTCGGGAGATCCGCTGGCTGATCGTGATCACCGCCATTCTCTTCATCGCAGCGTTCGCCCACCGAATCTTTTCGTAACCAGATAATCTCTATAAACCCAACCAAGGAGAAGCATGAAGCAGATCAATATCCTCGCCCTGTTCGCTGTGGCGATGCTAGTCACAGTCGGCGTTGCATCATCGTCCTCGACCGACAAGGGGCGGCGCATTGCCGGTCCAATCTGCGTCAACCTGAATACCGGCGTAGTGAGGGCTGTGGCCGAGAAGCCGTTCCAGAAGTGCCTCAAGGGCGAGATCCGCCGGTACGGTCTCGTTGTTCCTGACAATGACAAGGTCATCAAGGGACCGAAGGGTTCGACGGGTGCCGCTGGTGCCACTGGCGCTCCCGGACCGGCAGGCCCGGCTGGCCCAGCTGGCCCAATTGGACCGGCAGGCCCGGCAGGCGGATCGGGGTCAGGCCCGGCAGGTCCGGCTGGCCCAGCGGGCCCGGCAGGAGCTGCGGGCAAGGTTACGGTCACCCAACTTACCGGCGATCAAGCCAACTGCGTCAGGATCAGCGGATCCGATGGCTCTTCCGGCGTGATCTGCGGCATCGTTGGCCCAAAGGGTGACGACGGTGACAAGGGAGACAAGTGCAACAGTGGTCGCGGAAACGGCAGCGAGGGAAGTCCCGACTGCGACCCAGGAAACTCCGGCGGGAAAAACAACGGCGGAGACTGAGCAATGAATTCGGGGCCAGTGCGGTTAGGTGACGAGATGTGTGCACCCATCGATGACTCATCACGCTCTGCCGAATCGGGCGGCGGGAGCAAAAACTGGCCCGCCTGTCGCCCATTTTCCCTACCACATATCTAGTGAAGGGCTACTACCTGAAAATCCCAGAGGGGATGCTCGAACTCTGGAAGGAAGCGGCCGAAGATCGCAAGATCACCCTCTCCCAGTTGGTCCGGGAGGCAGTTAACCGAGACATCGAGCGGGCTAAAGCACAACAGGAGTTGCGGCGTTGAGTGAAACGGTAAACAGGAAGAGCTTGTATCTCGACGACCTCCGCGCTCGAGCCGAGGCGGCGGAGAGTCGTGCCGCCCGATACGCAGAACTCTTGCAGCGCCTTTTTCAATGGGATCACATGGACACGGCCGCGGACGGCCCGTACTGGAAGTCAGAAATCGCGGCCTGTCTCGCGGAAGCGGAGTACACAGGCTGATGCTATTCGCTGGCCTAGATGTGGCGGCCACGCACCTCGACATCGTCACGGTCGACCTTGATACAGGGGCCATCAAATGGCACCAGCTTCCCGGCGGAAAAAAGGGATGGGAAACGGCGCGAAGTATGAAGGAGGTTCTCCCTCACCAGTCGTACTGGGAAGACATCGTCCTCCTCGCGATCGAACGTCCAGTCGGAGCCAGGACGAGCGTCATCTGGGCGCAGGGCCTTGTCATTGGAGCCGTTCTCGCCCTTGTTCCAGCAGGCGTTGTAATCCAGGACTTCCAGGCAAATGAGTGGAAGAAACTCGTAGGGCTTTCGGGAGGTGCCACTAAGGAGGAGGTGATGGCCTGGGCATCCGAGTTCGGGGCGACAAGAGAATGGACAGAGCATGGCTGTGATGCGCTGGCGATAACCCATGCAGCCCTTGCCGCTAATAACGCCGGCGTCCCGTGCTAACTCCTCTGGTCGACGACGAAGACCTAAAGATCTACCAGGGAAATTGCCTGGGCATCTTGCGCGAGATGGAGGACAACAGCGCCGATGCAGCCGTTACTTCGCCGCCGTACCTTGACGCCCGGCCGGAGTACGACTCTCCCTCCCTGGACGAGTTCCTGTTGATCTTCACCGAACTGCGGCGCGTTGTGTCTGGGCCAATGCTCTTGAACGTCGGGCGCCTATGGCGAAACAAGATCGAGAGCCTCTGGTGGGTTGATCTTCTTTCTAGAGCAAGCGCGGCCGGTTGGGAACTTAGGGACACGCTCTGCTGGATCAAGAAAAATGCCAACCCTTTGCGCGGAGAGGTGTTGGCCGATTCACATGAATACGTCTTCCTCCTGGGCGACAACTTCAACACGGACGAGATAAGAACTCCCTACGCCGCGGAGAGCATCGCCAGGATGAGCCGCAAGTGGAAGAATTCCGGAGCGGTAAAGGGGCAGCACAAGGAGCAGGAGAGCAGAGAGCTAAATCCGCTTGGAGCTCGCCCCCGTTCCTTCATTGCCACCAACACCGGCAAGGAGAAGGGCAACCCGCACCCGGCTCCCATGGCCCTTGACCTGGCCAAGCACCTGGTTCAGTTGGCAACTCCCGCCGGCGGTACGATCATTGACTGCTTCGCGGGTTCTGGGACGACGGCGGTCGCCGCCCGCGCACATGGCCGCAAGTCAATTCTGATCGAACTGAGCTACGAATACGCAGCCCTAGCGGCGCTCCGACTGGCGCAACAGGCGCTCACGATTTGGTGATGGAGAGATGTCTGAGGCGGGAACATAACTCAGCGCCTCCGATAGTTCGGCATCAAGCATCCTGATTACCGCCTGCGCCTCGGACTGGCAGAAGTCATCTGTATACCAGAGTGTCTGGTGAAGGGCATAGGACTTGTTGCTGAGTTCCCGGTAGGCCATCCGTGTCTTGGTGCTCATTATCGTGATACCGAGAAAGGAGATCACCAGGCAGTCCTCCGGGCAGTGATGCGACCTCGTGCCGGGATCAGGTCCCCAATCTCGGCGATTCTGAACTCGCTTACACCAATCGGGCCGCGTGTAGCCCCGTCTGCGTATGTGTACAGGCTGAGAACATCGACATGGTGGTCGGCCACCGCATCCTCCGCTCTTTTCTCCCAGGCTCCCGTCGCTACGGGGCAATACCACATTGACATCACCGACCCGCCCACCCTCATCCCAATCTGGTCGCCGATGGACGCGACAATGGCCGAGGGATAGTCGGGTCGACCATGCGCCTTCATAACAACCGAGAAAGGTTGAAGGTAGACGCCCATGATGTGGAAGGCGCTCACGATTCCCGAGCCGAGTTCGACAAAGGCGGTGCCGTCGAATGTCGAAATGTCCGTCCCGAGTCGAGCTATCGCCTCGAAGTTGTCCCATTGACCAGGGTAATTAGCGCCACCGTCCCATAGTGTCGTCCGGTCCTGTGACACGTACTGGTTGGAGATGATTGCGGCCTCGTTTTGAAACCACTCCAACCCAATTTGCCACGGGGGCCCGATTGGTATTTCGTCGGGGCGATGAAAATCGTCTGTGACCGTTAGGGCCGACGTTGGGAAGGACGCCGAAAAACGTGGCTTCGCGAATGAGCGTCTAACCTTCACGCGCTCATCTTACTCTGATTTACGACTCCGTCACCCCTGGCCTCTACCATTGTCGTCATGTTGCCAACGCCAGAAGAGAAGGAACGGTTTCTGCAGTACATCCGAGAGGGTGACGACAGGGCGACCGCCGCCTGGAGAATCAATCCCGATTTTACAGGTACGCGATTCCGTCGCATCTGCACCATCGGGAGCAAGAACTACGACCCTGACTTCGCTGCCGCCTATGACGATGCCGTGGAGGAGAGAGGGCCGCTTGATAGGGACAGAGCGCTGATCTGGTCAGGTGGCAGAAGGGAAAGCGGCGCACACGAAACGGCCTGCGGCTATACCAAGTCCCTCTATCTGAGCAACGACCAACTGGAGCAGTTCCTCGAGTTCGTCCGAGACGGAGTGATGGCCTCCGCCGCTGCAAAGCAGCTTGATCCACCGACTTCAATCACCCAAATTCATCGTCGCACGAAGCAGGATCCCGATTTCGCGGAAGCATTTCGCGAAGCAAAGGACGAGGGTTACGCCGCTTACAAAGAGGATCTCAGGGCCGAGGCTACGCGCCAGGCATTCGCCGGAGACTATCGTGCCCTCAAGGATCAGATGATGATTCACCTCGAGGAGGCGCGAGCGTTGATGACAAGCAGGCATGAAGTGACCGGGATCGACGGCGGTGCGATCAGGATGCTGGCCGAGCGCCATTTCGCTGATCTACCTCCGGAAATGCTCGACGAGATGATTCGCACTCTGGAGGAAAAAGAGCTTGGGCAAATCGGGCCAGGCAATGACTGAGCCGACGATCACAGTCCACCCACTGGAGTCCAACAAGAGGCCAGTTGGCTTCGCGGCCTGGCCAAAAGAGAAGAAGAAGAAAAAGAAAGAGCGCAAACGTGGCCTCAAAGGATGATTGCCATATTTGCGGAAAGTGTTACTGGCACGACTGTCCGAACGAGGCAGATTTCACCGTCGACGTTGATCTCAAGCGACACGGACTTCCGCTCTACTCCGGAGGTGTAGATCTCTGCGCTGGTCACTATCGCTTCGCTCGTCGCGGTAATCACATGGATCTAAACTGGATGGCTGTCGAGCAGGCGCTGGAACGAGAGATGAAGAAGCGCCCAAAGATCAAAGCCCAAACCTTGTGAGCGCCTCGCCCGAGTCTCACATCCCTTCCGATCTCTTGCGGTCGATGTACGGAGCCCGGGAAAAGCGCGAGCGCACCGAAGATGCCGCGAAGTGCGAGGAGAGCCTTGTTCACTTCATCAGGAGCGGCTGGGACAGCTTTAAGCCGGGGCAGTCCTATGTGCATAACTGGCACATCGAGGCAATCTGCGAGAAGCTCCAAGCCGTAAGTGCCGGCGAGATCCACCGTTTGCAAATATGGATACCGCCGGGAACGTCGAAAACGAGCATTGTGAGCATCTTCTGGCCAGCCTGGGAATGGACGACGCGGCCGTGGCTGCGTTACTGGGGGGCGAGTTACGAGACGCGCTTCGCTGGTCGTATCTCGGCTCTAAGTCGCGACCTGATGATGAGCGACTGGTACCAGGAACGGTGGGGCCACATGTTCAAGTTCGTCAGAGATGCCGAGGGCTACTTCAGTAACGACCGAGGCGGAACCCGTCTTGCGACCGCTCCCGAGTCGACTGGATCGGGAGAGCACGGCCACCGGATCCTGATCGACGATCCGATCAACGCCAAGGAAGCCGATGCCACGTCGATGGCCACCCTGAACGCGACGAACAATTGGTATGACGGCACGGTTGTTACCCGTGGTCTTGACATCGGATTCAAGCATGCTCGCGTCCTGATCAATCAAAGACTGCACCCGTTAGACCTCTCGGAGCACCTCATTGACCTTGATGGATCCACCCGGGACGGTGGTGACTGGGAAATTCTCTGCCTGCCCGAGCGCTATGAGCCGAGTCATCCCTTCGTCTGGCCTGAAGACCCTCGCACCCAAGAAGGAGAGCTCCTCTGGCCGGCGCAACGAGACGAGAAGGCATCCAATTCACTCGCCGCCTCCCTGACTCCGCACCGCGCGGCCGGCCAGCTACAGCAGCGCCCGGCGGCAAAGGAGGGAGATCTGCTCAAGGTGGAATGGTGGCGTTTCTACGATCCGCGCATTCGCTCGAAGGAGGAATGGGATCAGCTGCCAAAATTCAGCATGGTCGTCATGAGCCTTGATTGCCCTCAGAAAGATAAGGAAACCAACGACAACGTCGCGATTCAGGCCTGGGGCATCCATGGGGTGCAGCGTTACCTTCTTGATCTTCGCAAAGGCAAGATGAGCTATCCCATAGCCAAGCGCACAGCAAGGGAAATGGCCCAATGGGCACGGCGTACTTGGCCTAGGGCCAGACACGTGATTTTGATTGAAAACACCGGCTATGGATCGGAAATGATCACCGATCTAAAAATGGAGTTAACGGGCGTAACGAAGATCAACCCACAGCAGGATGGGGATAAGACCATGCGTGCGGATGCCGCATCCGATTCCCTTTCCTCCGGACATTGTTTCCTGCCAGGACACGGACCTCCCTGGAGACCTCCGACATATGAAGCAGGAGATACCCCGGCAGATGTTGCTGATTTTGTTCATGAACTATCCCAATTTCCCAACTCCCAGTACGACGATCAGTGTTTCCCAGCCGGGACACTCGTAATGCGTCCTGATGGCCCGATTGCGATCGAAGATGTGAAGGCGGGTGACAGTGTTCTTTCTCAGACTGGATGGGCCGTAGTCGAACACGCGGGAAGCACGGGAGAGGGCATTGTCATAGAACGATTCGGGCTCCGAGCTACCTCCCGACACCCTTTTTTCACTCAACGAGGCTGGGTTGACTTTACGAACATCGCGCATGATGATACGTTGCTGGTATGCGATGCATTGAGGATGGCTGCGATCGAGAGGCAGTTACTTGCGGAGTCTGCATGCGCTGCTAGAGGCACTTCACCGAACGGTCCGAGCGGGGAAGATCTCCTGAGCAACTTGCACATCTCGAGAAGATCCGCCATCTCACTGTCTCATGGCACCAAAGCCCCGAGGGAAGAGAGTGGCACCGACAACACGCGCTCGAAATGGAGTTCGGTAAATACGGGTATCGGGGAGATCGTCCCCGTGTACAACCTGAAGACGTCTGACGGCACCTACTTCGCCGACGGCATTTTGGTGCACAACTGCGATTCGTGGTCACAGGTCATCAACTGGCTACGCAACAAACAGACTCGCCCACTCCGGACATCATCGGCAACGAGCAGAAAACGTAGATCAGTCGCATCTAGATGAGCGCGCTAATGGAAAGAGACATCTCTCTTTACGTCAGGTGCCCTGATTGCGGAGAGACGCGAGTACTGGGAGCGCGACAACTCAGGCGGGCCAAAAACGAGAATGTTGATCCACGTTGTTCCGTCTGTAGATCGTTCAAGCACTCGGCCAAGGTAGAGCAGAAGCATCGAAACTTCTGGACAAATCAGTACTCCGATGAATGGATCAAAGAGACTGCCGAGATGATCTGGGGAGACGACGAAGGTTGATCGAGATCATTGTTCCAGTTCTCGGGCGTGCCCACCAGATCGAACCCTTGCTCGAAAGCATTGCCTCGGCGACGGTAGTGGATCATCACGTGACCTTCGTCTGTTCTCCACATGACATCCTGGCGCGCGAAGCATGCGAGGCCTCGGGAGCCGAGACACTGGTTGCCACCTGGGGGCACGGAGCAGGAGACTTCGCCAAGAAGATAGGCCTCGGCTACGCATCGACGGAAGGTGAGTGGATCTTCCAGGGAGCGACAGACATCGAGTTCGAGCCCGGCTGGGATCTGGCAGCACTCCACCTGTCCGGGTCTGGCGCCCTGGTGATCGGTACCAATGACGAGGGAAACCCGTCGGTTATCTCGGGCCAGCACTCCACCCACACGCTGATCGCCCGCTCCTATTGCGACGATCCAGGAGCTTCGATGGATGGTCCGGGTACCGTGTTCTCAGGGGCGTATGCTCATCAATTCGTTGACCAGGAGCTGGTCAAACTGGCGCAGGCCCGGGGCGTCTGGGCATTCTCCCGAGAGTCGATCGTGCGGCACAATCACCCACACTGGAATAGAGGGCCAATGGACGCTACGTACGAACTCGGTCTTTCCAGCTTCGGTAGAGACAGGATCACGTTCATCCAGCGCCGGATGCTCTGGGCTTGAACGAGACCTCAGTCATAATCGCTTCCTTCGGGAGCATCTACTGGGAGACGCTTGGAAAGATGAGAGCCTTTCCCTCTGTTGTCGATCAGGGATTCTCCGAAGTGATCCTGATCCATGAGCCAGACATGACCCTCGCCGAGGTGCGCAATGCTGGTGCCCGGAAAGCAAGTGGAGATAACCTACTGTTCTTAGATGCCGATGATGAACTTGCACCTGGATTCGCAGATGCGATGAAGGCCGCGTTGGACAATCTGGGCGAGGGGCCGTACCTGCTTACTCCGGCTATTCGATACGGGGCCGGGAAGAAGTTCTCCACTCCGAGGTTCTGGCCGGAGATCGACATCAAGACGGGCAACTGGATGGTGATAGGAACGCTGATGCGAAGAAGCATCTTCGAGAGCGTTGGGGGATGGGATGAGTACGAGTTGTACGAGGACTGGGCACTCCTGGCAAAGTGTATGGAGGCGGGGTCGACTGCCGTCATGGTTCCCGATGCCCACTACATGGTCCACGTCTCTGCCAACTCAAGGAATCGGGGCAACTCGCAGAAGACTTTCCGCTACTGGAGGCAGAGGATAGGCTCGGACATCTGGCCCGACATCTATCTTTCACCTACAGAGGCGGAGGAAGAAGTTCACGAGCTCGAAACTCCGGTACGGCTTTACAGCGACGGTTACTAGAAAGGGAGGGGGACAACATGAGGGTTCTTATAACGGGGGCATCCAGTTTCATCGGAAGTCATCTGGACCGGGAGTTGCAGGACGCCGGTCATCTCGTCTCCGGGATCGACGGTGCTACAGACGTGCGCCGGGCGATCGCAAGTCACAAGGCCGAGGTACTGATCCATCTCGAGGGCGAGAGTAGCGGCCTACTTGGCGAGGACTCCGTATTCAAGACGGTTGGTGATACCGCCGGCGTGACGGCCGAGGTTGCCAAGGCATGCGGCGAGTTGGGGGTTCGACTCATCTACGCCTCGACGGACGAGATCTACGGTGACACCGGAGGAGCCGTCTCCACCGAGGAGGGCCCGTTTGAACTCCCGCAGACCACCTATGCGCTGGGTAAGTTGATGGGAGAGTCCCTCGGCCTCCTCTATGCACCCAATGGCCTGACTGTACTCCGCATCTCATCCACATACGGCCCGGGTGGAAGGTCGGCCATCGTAAACCTGCTCCTGCGGGCCCAGCATGGCCTGCCGATACCAGTTCATATCGGAGCCGAGCGCTCGTGGTGCTGGATCGGAGACACCGTCAGGGCAATCCGTCTTGTGATGGAGAAGAGCGACGGCGTCTACAACATCGGCCGCGATGACGACAGCATCCTCATGCAGGATGTGGCCGAACTCATCTGCACCCTTACCGGTGCTGACAAGGGCTTGATCGAAGCGATCAAAGCGCCCGCGCAGCAGACCGTTGTCAAGCGTCTCTCGGTGCAGAAGCTCCGGAGACTTGGCTGGGAACCCAAGGTGTCTCTCTATGAAGGCATGGAGATGACTCTTGATTGGACGAGGACCATAGACCCGCTTGCCAACCCGCGTGCCATATCATGAAGATCCCGGGTTGGTGGGAATTCGCAATTCTTGCGCTCGCCGCGTTTCGGATCTGGCGCTTGGCTTCCGAGGATGAGATCTTTCAAATCCCACGCCGGAAGATCGTTCGGCTGCCAAATAAGTGGCAAGAGGGAGAAACAATTCCCGATGGGTATCGGATCGAGCTGGCGAAGTTCATCTCATGTCCCTATTGCCTCGGGTTCCATATATCTGTGGTTATCTGGTTGCTCTGGCTATGGCAACCGGAATGGACGACAGGGTTATCGGTACCGCTTGCCATAAGCGCCGCCGTGGGGCTGACCGAGTACTTCTCGGGCGACTAACCGGAGGCGTCCCGTCTCTGCTCTACAATCTCGCCGACGCATCCTTTCTCAACCCGAGGAGACACATCTTGTGCAATTGTGGGAAGAAGAAGCTTCCGCTGGCTCCTCGCCCAGCTCCAGTCGATCAGAAGTAGGTAGAACTTGGCTCTCCCTCTGACGCGCCCGCGGTCGGCGCTCGTCGCGTCCGCTGCCAGCTACACGGGTCGCTCGAGTGATAGCGCCTATCTCAATCGCAAGGCGCTCTCGTGGCAGAAACGGGCTCTCGCCTACCTTGACCTCGTCCCGGAACTCGCGTACTCGTCACGTTTCTACGCCAGGATGTTGCGCCCGTTGCGCATCTTCCCCGGGACGCTCCGATCCGACGGAACCATCGAACCGATCACGAGCGGGCTGCCCGTTGAGATGCTCGCTCGCCTGAAGGGGAAGGATGGCACTTCCAAGGGCATCCTTGGAAACTACGGGCGGCTGATGTTCACAACGGGAGAAGGGAACCTCCTCGGTCTAAACATCGACACGGAAGAGGAGTACTGGCAGTTCGTCTGGAACGAGGAGATTGATGTCGAGAGAGTCGGCGACGATGTGAAGACGATCATCTGGAAGCCGATGGGAAACATCGATCCGGTCGAATACTCGTCAAGTCAGGCTCGCGTCTTCCGGATGTGGACGCCGCACCCAAGACGAAGCGGCGAGGCCGACTCACCAATGCGGAGCGTGCTCGATATAGCCGAAGAGTTGATCATCCTCACTGCTGCTGTTCGCGCGACGGCCACATCACGCACGGTTGCCGGTGTTCTGGTGATGCCGACCGAGATGGCTCCAGTGCCGGCCGAAGTGACAGGTGACGAAGACGAAGAGTCAGACCCGTTCGTTGACGAGATGCTCCAACATTTCGAGAGTCAGATCGAGGCTGCTGGCAGCGCTGGTGCTGCGGCGCCATGGGTGATCTGGGGGGCATACGAGCTCCTCGATCGAATCAGGATGGTCAAGCTGCACGACGTGCAGAACGACTACATGGAACGCGACCTTCGCAAGGAAGCAGTCGAGCGGATGGCGCGCGGAATGGACTTCCCGGCCGAGTACCTGATGGGCCTTGCGACGGCGAACCACTGGGCGGCCAAGCAGATCCTGGACGACATGTGGCGCTCACACGGAACCGGGATCGCGGATCAGTACGTAGGGGACATCAACGATGCCTACCTGCGCCCCGGGCTGCGAAAGGGCGGCTACGAGAACTGGGAAGACATCGTTATCGGCTGGGACGAGTCGGCGGTCGTTGTTCCCGCAGATCAGTCCGCCGATGCTGATGCCGCACACGATCGCGGCCAGATTGGCGGCAGGGGCTACCGCAAGCTGAAGAACATTCCCGAGGAGTACAAGCAGACCGAAGAGGAGCACGACGAGTATCTGGCGATCAAGCTCAAGAACGAGGGAATCCTGGGAATCGAAGCTCCCGCCACGGCTCCCGTCGATCCTTCCATAAGTCCTCCTCCGCCTGGAGCAGAAGGTGACTCGGGTCGCAAGACGCGGGTTGTTTCCGCAGCACTCGAGATGGGAGCGGCCGAGATGGCGCTCGCACGCTGCCGAGAACTGGCTGGGATTCGGATCAGGCAGAAGGAGAAGTCTTGCCCGGAGTGCTTCGAGGGAGTGAACGGCCAACCCAACGCCACTCTCGCCGCGTTTGTCGGTCCCGAGATGATCGACCGCCTATCGCTTGCTCCACTCAACCTTGTCAAGGGTGGCGCAGACACACTGCAGACGCTCCTTGTCGATTGGGGTTACGCAATCGTCCAGGCCAAGGCAATTTCCGAGATGGTGGAGTCCTACGCTGCGCGTACGATATTCAAGTCGGATCATCCGGCATTACCGAGCGGATTCGCCGCTCAGTTCGAGCGAGCCAGGGAGGCTTCCAATGTCAGCAACTGATTTTCAGCCGACCTTGACGGTTACGACGTCGGCGAATACGAGCGGTAACACCACCAACACCATCGAACTGGCGCCCAAGAAGACCACATGCTCAAACTGTGGCGCGGAAGTGCCGATGGGGGCCAAGGAGTGCCTGGCCTGCAAGACCAAGCTCGCAGCTGAGGGCGCGGTCGAGGCCGGCGTGTCCGTCGAGGTCGAGGTCGAGGTAGGCGAGGAGGAAGAGGAAGACTGCGCCTGCCCGGACTGTGGCGCGATGAACGATGCTTCCGCGAAGGTCTGCGACCAGTGCGGTATGGACATGGCCGAGGCCGAGTCTCCGGAGGAGGATGCTGGTGAAGGTGGCGTCGAGGAGCCCGACATGTCGCTACCGACCTGGGAGAGCGAGTTGGCCTACGAGGGACTCGCAACCTCGGACGGGCGCGTGCTGATCGCCGGCAAGATCACGAACCGCGATCTGCCACTTTCCCTCAAGATCCAGACGGCCACAGCCGAGGGGCATGATGGTGCAGAGATCTGCGGGAAGCTGACCAAGATCTGGCGGGTGGATCGCCCCGATCTCGGCGAGGGCGTCATTGCGATCATGGGCGCCGGCGAGTTCTCCGACCTCGAGATGGGGCCGGCCGCGGCACAGTTGGTCGAGGACGAGGTCCTGCGGCACGTATCGGTCGACATCGCACCGACGCGCCGCGTCCTGCTCGATGCCAAGACGCTTGCGGAAGTCCCGGAGAGCGAGATCGACTTCGAGCGCTACGCGAACGGTGAGTACAACATTGGCATAGAGGGCGACATTATGGGCGCGACGCTCTGCTCGTTCTCGGCTTTCGCGGACGCCACCATGAGGATCGTCAGCGAACCCGATTCGGTCACCGCATCGGCATCTGCAAACGTGAGCCTGATCGCCCGCTCGATCACCGCAGCAGCGGCTGGGATCGCACCGATCGCCCCGCCGAAGGACTGGTTCTACACCCCGGAGACGGATGGCAAGTTCCCGCTCACGGTGATGGACGATGGCCGGATCATGGGCCACCTTGCGACCTGGGATCAGTGCCATCACGGCTTCATGAACGAGTGCGTGCTCGCGAAGCCCTCTCGGACGAACTACTCCTTCTTCCACGTCGGGACGCTGAGGACGAAGGAGGGCGAGTTCGTCGACGTCGGCCGCATCGTTGTCGGCGAGAGCGCCAAGGACGGACACGCAAGCGTCGACTACTCGGGCGCGGATGCGACCAAGCACTACGACAAGTCGGCCCTCGTGGGCGCCTTCGTCCGCGCCACCGACGGCAAGTACGGGATCTGGCTCTCCGGCGTCGTCCGCTCGGACTGCCCGGCAGAGCGCGTGCGCGACATGCTGGCCAACCCGCCCTCGGGCGACTGGCGCCGCGAGAATGGTTGGCTCGAGCTGATCACCGCGTTGTCGGTTCCTGTCCCAGGCTTCCCTGTCCCGCGGTATGAGTACGCCATGGTCGCAAGTGCCGAGAGCG
>Ga0315273_10005607_pt1 | contig 15536 bp, 12 predicted proteins | sample YL17G02_0_MG_FD_205753 | JGI IMG/M metagenome (GOLD analysis project Ga0315273, IMG submission 205753) | Sediment microbial communities from Yellowstone Lake, YNP, Wyoming, USA - YL17G02_0 | ecosystem: Environmental > Aquatic > Freshwater > Lake > Sediment | place: USA: Wyoming | collected...
CATCCGCCGCTTCGAGGAGCAGGCGAGCGAGTTCTTCATGGCCGGACAGATCCGCGGGTCATTTCACCCGTGCATCGGCCAGGAGGGAACGGCAGTGGGCGCGGTCTACGCCCTGCGTCCCGACGATTACATCCTCGCCACCTATCGCGGGCACGGCCACGCCATCGCCAAGGGGCTCGACCCGCGCGAGGCGATGGCCGAGCTGTTGGGTCGGCGCACGGGTTGCAGCCGCGGCAGGGGTGGCTCGATGCACTTCACCGATCTGCGCGTGGGGCTGCTGGGCGAAAACGCGATCGTCGCCGCCGGTGTCCCGATCGCCGTCGGCGCCGCCCTGACGGCGCAGCTCGACCGATCCGGCCGGGTCGCGGTCACCTTTTTCGGCGACGGCGCGATCAACCAGGGTGTCTTCTCGGAGGCGCTCAACCTCGCCGCCATCTGGAAGCTCCCCGTGATCTTCTTCTGCGAAAACAACCTCTATTCGGAGATGACGCCGATTAGCGCCATGATTGGCACCGAGCGGCTGACGGACCGGGCCGCCGGGTTCGGCATCCGCGCGTTGACAGTGGACGGCTATGACCCGGTTGCTGTCTACCAGGCGACGAGTGAGGCGGCCGAGCGGGCGCGGGCCGGCGGAGGGCCGGTATTTGTCGAGGCCATGACCTACCGTCTTGTCGGCCACATGATCGGCGACTCGGAGCCTTACCGTACGAAGGCCGAGGTGGCCGAATGGCGGGCGCGCGACCCGCTGGTGACCTTCCCGCGGAGGCTGGTTGCCGAATTCGGCGTAGCGCCCGAGCGGATCGCGTCGGCAGAGGCGGAGGTGGCAGCCCAAATGGCCGAGATCGTCCGCTTCGCCCAAGAAAGTCCCTGGCCCGACCCCTCCGAGGTGGCCGAGGATGTGTTCGCCTGAAGGTACCCTGGCATGAGGAGGTATCGCCATGCCCGAGCTGATCGTCGATACGCACCTGCACCTGTGGAACCTCGACCGCGTAGCCTACCCCTGGCTGACGCCCGATTTTGGTCCGATTTGCCGCACGTTCGATCCGCCCGAGCTGGCGCCGCAGCTCTCCCCGGCGGGCGTGACCAGTACAGTGCTCGTGCAGGCGGCCAACAGCTATGCCGACACCGAGTACATGTTCGAGAAGGCCTTGATGTACCGCTGGATTCGCGGCGTCGTCGGCTGGGTGCCGCTGCTGCTTCCGGACGTTGCGGGTCGGGCCATCGAGCGCTACCGGCGTAATCCGCTCTTCCGAGGCGTGCGCCATCTGATCCACAACGAAGCCGACCCGCGCTGGCTCCTCCAGCCGCGGGTCATCGAGGGGCTGAAGCTGCTCGCCGCCGCCGCGCTGCCGTTTGACGTCGTCGCCACCCTGCCCGAGCACCTGAAGTGCATCCCTGTCATCTCCGAGCAGGTCCCGGAGCTCCGGATGGTCATCGATCACCTCGGCCAGCCGCCGGTTGCCACGCGCTCACTCGGCACCTGGGCCACCGACATGCTGGCCGCCGCCGCCAACCCCAACGTCTATGCCAAGATCTCGGGGCTCGGCACCGCCAGCGGGAACTGGGACGGCTGGCAGGCGGAGGATTTGCGGCCCTACGTCGAATTCGCAGTAGGACTCTTCGGGCCGGGACGCTGCATGTGCGGCGGGGACTGGCCGGTGTCAGTGTTGGCCGGCGGCTACGTCAAAGCTTGGACCGCCTACCGCGCGCTGTTGTCGGACCTGCCCGACGGTGACCGCGCTCGCATCCTGGCCGGGACCGCGATCGAGTTCTATAGGCTGAGCTTACCCACTTAAGGAGCGTGCAGTGCCGGAACAAGCGACGCGAGAGTTGACCTACGCCCAGGCTCTGCGCGAGGCCCTGGCCGAAGAGATGGACCGCGATCCGAACATCCTCCTGCTCGGTGAGGACATCGGAGTCTACGGCGGCGTCTTCAAGGTGACGGAAGGGTTGCTCGCCCGCTTCGGGCCCGACCGAGTGCGCGAGACGCCGATCTCCGAGTCGGGCTTCGTGGGCGCGGCGATCGGGCTCGCGATGACGGGCAAGCACCCGGTGGCCGAGCTTATGTTCATGGACTTCGCCTGGGTCGCCGCCGACCAGATCTTCAACCAGGCCGCTAAGATGCGCTACATGTCGGGCGGGCGCGTGAAAGTGCCGATGGTGGTCCGCACGCAGCAGGGCGGCGGCCGCGGCAACGGCGCCCAGCATTCGCAAAGCCTCGAGGCGATCTTCACGCACATTCCCGGCCTGAAGGTCGCGCTGCCGGCGACGCCGTACGACGCCAAGGGGATGCTCAAGTCGGCGTTGCGCGACGAGAACCCGGTGATCTTCATCGAGCACAAGCTGCTCTACAACACGCGGGGGCCTGTTCCCGAGGGTGAGTACACCGTGCCGCTTGGCGTGGCTCACGTCGTGCGCCCCGGCGCCAACGTGACCTTGGTCAGTTTCTCGCGCACACTCCTCCACTCGCTTGAGGCAGCCGAGGAGGCGGCGCAGGAGGGCATATCGGCGGAAGTCATCGACCTGCGCTGCACGGCGCCGCTCGACATCGAGACGATCCTGACCTCGGTGCGCAAGACCGGCCGGCTGATCATCGCCCACGAGGCACACCGGCGGTTGGGCCTCGGCGCCGAAATCTCCGCGCTTGTGCAGGAGCAAGCGTTCGACTATCTGGACGCGCCGGTCGCCAGGGTCGGCGCCATGGACGTGCCGATCCCGTCGAGCAAGCCGCTGGAAGATGCGGTGCTGCCGGGGAAGGCGCAGATACTGGAGGCCCTGCGAGCGATCCTCTCGTAGGGGCGACCGGCCTCCTGGCGGACGCCCTTACGGCGCGAGGTATGCACGAGGCTGGCGGGATTGGAGAGCACGAATTTTGGAACACGAAGCCACGAAGCGTCACGAAATGCGCGCAGCGCGAAGAACACGAAGCTCGCCGAGCTCGCGCAGCTTCCGGTCCGCGCGCTGCGTCTCGCCGTATGTCGGCTCGGCGGCCCTTGTGCGTCACGGGCTCCGTACGTCCTCATATCCGCGCGTCGCGGGCTACTCGCTTCGTGGGCTTCGTGCTTCGCGTTCTTCGGAGCCTTCGCGCCTTCGTGGTCCACATTCGTGGTCCAGAATCATCGCTGCGGCGTTGGTCATTGCGGCGCCGCAATAGCATCAGCCGCCCGAATCGCAGATCCTGAGGAGAGCCATGTCAGACCCGCTGCTCGATCTGGACTACCAGCCACACCTGCCGCCCAAGACCGACTACGGCATAGGCATCGTGGGCTGCGGCGGCATCGTCAACTATGCGGCGCTGCCGACCTACCGCAAGCACGGCCTCAATATCGTCGGCTGCTACGATGTGCGCCCTGAGGCGGCCGAGCACACCGCGCGCGAGTTCAACATCCCCAAGGTGCATCGCGAGCTGGACACGCTCCTGGCCGACCCACAGGTCGAGATCGTCGAGATCTCGGTGCCGCCGCAGCACCAGCTTGCGATCGTCGCGCAGTGCGTCGCCGCCGGCAAGCATCTGCTCTGTCAGAAGCCGCTCGCCGACACCCTCGCCCACGCTGCCGAGATCGTGCGGCTGGCACAACATGGCGGGGTCAAACTCGCAGTCAACCAGCAGCTCCGCTGGGGCCAGGGGCTGCGCGCCGCGCGGGCACTGATCCGCAAAGGGTGGATCGGCATGGTGACCGACGCGTCGATCCAGGTCAGCGTCAATACGCCGTGGAACATGTGGGGATGGCTGGTGGTTTCGCCTCGGCTTGAGATCATGTACCACAGCATCCACTACATCGACGCCCTGCGCTCGATTTTCGGTGACCCTTACTGGATCACCAGCCGCCACGCGCGCTACCCGCTGCAAGGCGAGATGACCGGCGAAACGAAGACGATCACGATCCTGGACTATGCCAACGAGCCGCAGGTGGGCGACCTCCGCTACACCGCCCCTGGGATGCAGGCGTTCATCGCCGACAACCACTACAACCAGAGCGACGATTACTTCGCCATCTTCCGCTTCATCGGCACCGAGGGAGCGATTACGGGCACACTCGGCGCGATGTACAATTATCCCGACGGCCGGCCTGACACGCTGGAGTGGAATAGCAAGCGCTTTTACCCGGACAAGCGGTTCGAGGCCAAGCTCGAGGGCAAGTGGATCCCCGACGCCTTCATCGGGCCCACGGCGTCACTGATGCAGGCGATCCAGGAGGACGGCACGCCGGAGACCGATGGTTATGACAACTTGCAGACGCTGCGGGTGGTCGAGGCGTGCTACCTATCGGCGGCCGAGAACCGGTCGGTGGCCCTGGACGAATGCCAGGCCATCCCGTGCCGCGATTAGACGCCGCCCTACAGGGGGCCAGGCAGATCTTGACTCCTGGCTCCTGACCTCTGACGGACGATGTTGGCGCGATCGCCCAGGTGTGAAGAGTGGCGGAAAGCCGAACCCGGCCTAAGGGTTGCAGGAGTGCAGGGCGGAGGCACCATGGAGACAAGGTTCGCCGGTAAGGTGGCGATCGTCACCGGCGCCGGCCAGGGGATAGGCAAGGGGATCGCTCTGCGGTTGGCGCGCGAGGGCGCGGTCGCCGTGGTGGCGGAGTACAATGCCGAGAACGCCGACGCGGCGGTCTACGACATCGAGACCCAAGGCGGGCAGGCATTAGCCTACCCCGTCGACATCTCGGACGTGGCCGCAGTACAGGCGATGGTCGACTATATCGCCGGGCACCTCGGCCACATCGACATCCTGGTCAACAACGCAGGCGTGGTGCAGACCAAGCCGATGCTCGACCTCACCGAGGCCGACTGGGACCGCGTGATCGACGTCAATCTGCGTGGCACCTTCTTCCTGGTGCAGGCGGTCGCCCGCCAGATGATCCGTCAGGTTCCGGAGGCGCTGCGCCGCGCCGCCGCCGCCCCGGCCGACATCTTCAGCACAAAGTCGCCCTCCGTCGGCGCAGGCGCGCCCTCCCCTGAGGAGACGCTCGCCGCCAGTTACGGCAAGATCGTCAGCCTCTCGTCGATCGCCGGCCGCCGCGGCCGCCCGCTCCAGACGCACTATGCCGCCACGAAGGCGGCAATCATCAGCCTGACGCAATCCACAGCCCTGGCGCTGGCGCCCTATCGCATCAACGCCAACGCCATCTGTCCGGGCATCGTGCTCACTCCGATGTGGCAGCAGATCGACCGGGACCGCGGCGAGCTGTTCGGCGCAAAGCCCGGTGAAGCGATGACCGCCTTCATCAGTACAGTGCCGCTCAGGCGGGCCGCCACGCCCGAGGACATTGCCGGAGCGGTCGCATTCCTCTGCTCTTGCGACGCCGACTACATCACCGGACAGGCGCTGAATGTCGACGGCGGATTCGAGATGGACTAAACTGATCGCAACATGAAACCTGCAGATTCCGAGCGTCTGGTCGCAGATTCGACGCTGCGCCCAGCTTAGGAGAACAGGAGCCTCCATATGCTGACCTACCGTCCGGGCGAGCTGCCCCTCATTCCAACCCAGGTTATCGGGTCCAGCGGGCTTCCCGGCTGGATGTGGATCGTCAAGGACGCCGTGGCCGCCGGGAAGATGGGGCCTGCCGACATCGAGGAGGCGCTGCGGGACGCGGTGAACGTTGCGATCCTCGACATGGAGGACGCCGGCCTGGACATCATCTCCGACGGCGAGATGCAGCGCGCCGACTTCACCTGGAACTTTCACGACAAGGTGCACGGCCTGCAGCTCCAGGAGCCGCCGCGCAAGCTCGGCTACCCCGGCCCCGATGTCCTCGATGCCTTCCGCTGCGTCGCCCCGGTTGCGGTCCCGAATGGCTACGGCATTGTGCCCGAGTGGCAGTACGCCCGCACGCGCACTTCGAAGCCCCTGATTTCGACCATGCAGAGCCCGGTCACCCAGGCATTTCGGATCGCGCCCGGCGACGTCTACCGCACCAAAGGTGAGATCGCCTGGGCGCTGGTGCCCTTCATCAACCGCGAACTCAAAGCGGTGGTGGCAGCGGGCTGCACCCACGTCCAGTTCGACGAGCCGGCCTACTGGACGCTGCCCGGGGGCTATGAGGAGATGGTGGAAGTCTTCAACGCCTGCGTGGCAGGCGTCGAAGCCACGGTCGGATTCCATCTTTGTTTCGGCAACTTCCGCGGCCGGTCGGCCACCTCGCACCGCAGCTTCGCTGGATTCGCGCCCTATTTCAAGGACCTGCACGCGGACGTGATCCACATCGAGTTCGCCAGCCGCATGATGGCCGAGGTAGAGCTGTGGGAGCGGTTCGGCGGTCAAAAGCTCCTGTGTGCGGGCGTCATCGACGTCAAGGGCCGCAGCCTGGAGCCGGTGGAGGTCGTGGCGGATCGGATCCGGATTTGCCTGCGCCATTGCGCGCCCGGAAAGCTCTGGGTGGCGCCCGATTGTGGCTTTTCCCAGACCGTACGCTGGCTGGCGGTTGAGAAGATGAAGGCGTTGGTGCAGGCTGCGCGCGTGGTGCGCGAGGAGATCGCCTGAGCAGCCTGAACCTATCGCGACGCCAAACATGCAGGTTCTGAGCGCGGAATTGAGTATGTGCGCCCTTGCGCACAGCACAGGAGCAACAAGGTGGCCAGCATCGTGTACAGCGAGGTTCTCGGCCGTCTGATCCGTCTCGAGGGAGTCGAGACCCTCGGGATTTCCACCCAGACCCTGGCCGAAGAGGCCATCGCCGCCGGCGATTGGGGACAGGCGGACGACCTCGCCGTCTACTACTACGAAGAGATGCGCATCATGCACGGCATCCTGACGACATGGATCCGCGACCTCCTGCGCTGCATCGTAGAGCATGCGGGCGCCGGGGACGAGGCTGCCAGGTCGGCCTCAGCCGGCATGAGCCGCATGCTGGAGGCCTATCCGATAGGCCAAGCAGGCCGCGACCGCTGCCGCGAGGCAATTGTGGCGGGCGATGCCGCCGGGGCGGCCGCCCGCCTCGAGGAGATGCGCCTGGAGTTCAAGAACCCGCACGAGATGCTGGTCGCCTGGATCCAGGACCTGTTGACCTACGTGGCGGCGACTTGGGGCGAGGAGGCCGTGCTGGACTCCATCCTCGAGACGCACCAGAGCATTTGGGGCGACCGGTACGCCCGCTGGGACCAGATGACACCCGAGGAAAAGCTCGCGCTCACCGTCGAAGGGATGCGCGGCGGGCATTTCTCGGGGGCGCGGCGCCGAGGTGACATGATGCTCGCGGACGACGGGGACCGCTACCGCATGGTGATGGATCCCTGCGGCTCGGGCGGGGTGCTGCGCCGGGGCGATCCCGAAACCGGCCGCCCCCCTTACCCGATCGACTGGGATGGGGTCAACCGGGAGCCGCACCTGTGGACCTGGCAGAAGACGGGTATCCACTGGTATTGCGCCCACTGCTGCATCTCGATGGAGTGGCTGCCCGGCCGGCGGCGCGGCCGCCCACTGAGGCCGCTGGATCACGCCCTGGACCCCGCCGCCCCGTGCACCTGGTACGTCTACAAGGACGAGGCTGCCACGCGCGCCTACCACTACCCGCGCAGCGGGCTGACTAGGCCGCCCGATGCACCGGAGCGCGGTGAGGACTGGCGCGCCGAATATCCGGGCGGATCGTCCGCCCAGGAGGGTGAGTGAGTGGCTCATTCCCACGTGGTTGATTCCGAGTATCTCGGGGACCTCTTCGGGACGGAGAAGCTCCGGCACATCTTCGACGATGGCAGCCGCCTCCAGTCCTGGCTCGATTTCGAGTCGGCCCTGGCGCGCGCCGAGGCTGCTGTGGGCCTGGTGCCCGCCGAGGCGGCCGCCGAGATCACCCGCCGGGCACATGCCGACCTCATCGACCTGGACGATCTGCACGAAGGGGTCAACTTCACCGGCCACCCGCTGATTTCGCTCGTGCGCCAGCTGGCTGCGTCGTGCGGCGGCGAGGCAGGGCGCTGGGTGCACTGGGGGGCGACCACCCAGGACGTCACCGACACGGGGCTGATGCTCCAGGTCAGAGCCGCGTATCACGTCATTCTTGCCGACCTGGAGCAGCTGGCCGAATCGCTGGCGGTCCTGGCGCGACGCGAGCGCGATACCCTGATGCCCGGCCGCACCCACGGCCAGCATTCCACCCCGATCACCTTCGGCTTCAAGGTCGCCGTCTGGCTCGACGAAGTCCGGCGGCACGTCGAGCGGATGGTCCAGATCGCGCCACGCCTGCTGGTGGGAGAGTTCGCCGGCGCCTCGACCACGCTGGCGTCGCTGGGCACGGACGGGCTCCGAGTGCAGCGCTTGCTGATGGCCGATCTTGGGCTCGGCGAGCCGGTGATCGGCTGGCACGCGGCGCGCGACCGTTTCGCCGAATTCGGCGCTTTGCTGGCGCTGGTCTCAGCCACGATGGGCCGGATCGCCCACGAAGTCGCGATGCTGCAGAAGAGCGACGTCATGGAGCTGGAAGAGCCGTACCACCGCGGCAAGATCGGGTCGAGCACTATGCCGCACAAGCGCAACCCGATCGTCTGCGAGGGGATCATCGCGCAGTCTCGCCTGGCGCGGGCTCTCGCGCCGGCCCTGCTCGAGACGATGGCGGCGGCCGAGCACGAGCGGGACTGGTCGTCGGTGCACGTCGAATGGGGCGCCGTACCCGAGATCTGCCTGCTGTCCGGGGGTGCCGTCGCGCAGACGCTCGACGTCGTCAACGGGTTGATCGTCTACCGCGACCGGATGCGGGCGGACGTGGACGCCCTGCACGGGTTGATCCTGTCGGAGGCAGTCATGCTGCGGCTGGGCGAGTTTGTGGGTCGGCAGGTGGCGCACGACATCGTGTACGACGCGGCGATGGCGGCGTTCGAGCAGCGCCGCCCGCTGCGCGAGCTGCTGTTGGCGGACCCGCGCGTCACGCAACACCTGACCCCTGCTCAGATCGACGAGATCCTGCGTCCCGAGAGGTACACCGGACTGGCCGGCGAGTTCGTGGATCGGGTCGCAGGGCGCGCCACTGCCGTCATCGAGTAGGGCACCGACTGAACGAGAGACCCGCCGAACGATTCGTTCACCGACCAGCTGGAGCACCAGAGATCTGGGCTGGTGTTCGATCCCCCATTCGTTGATGGCTCTCAGTGGCGTGTCCCGACCTTGTAGGATCAAATGGAGCGTATCTATGCTCGTCGAGACCTGGCATTTCAGCTTCACCGTATCCGACATCGAGCGATCGATCGAGTTCTATCGCGATGTCTTGGGCCTGGACCTCGTGCACCGCCAGGAACAGGCGAATGCCTACACGCGCAAGTTCGTCGGCTATCCGGACGCCCACCTCAAGGTCGCCCAGTTTCGCATCGCCGCTGCCATGCCGACCCGTTCCGGCCACCTGCTCGAGCTTGTGGAATACGTCGCTCCTCGCGGCGAGCGGGTCGACACCCGGACGTTGAACCCTGGCACCGCCCATCTCGCCTTCCAGGTCGACGACGCGCAGCGCGAGTACGAGCGTATGCGGGCGCTCGGGGTGCGCTTCCGCACCGAGCCGGTGGCGATCGAGGCGGGGATCAACCGGGGTGGCTTCACGTGCTACTTCCTCGACCCCGATGACATCACATTGGAGATTGTCCAGCCGCCGGCGCGGTAGAGCCCAAACCCGCCAAAAATCGTTTGACAAATGGCCCCCAGAGTGCTATAAGGAATCGATATTCCCGCCTGCTCTGGTTCTTCTGCCCAAGGGCATGCCACCTGCCAGCGCTACAAACGGCATGCCAGGTTCCCGGAAGGAGGTGTTCCCTAGGCCACTCAGGCACAGGTTCGAGCTCTGACCCCCCGGCCGGGGTCCAGGAAAATCGGCGGTTGCGCTGGCGCCGCCCAGCGAATCTGCCGCGGCCTACGCGTCCGGGGATCCACAACACCGTTCGTCTCAAATCTCGGGAGGAAACATGAAAAGGAGAAGCAGTTTCGCTGTCGTGACTGTCCTGGTGCTCTTGGCGCTGTCGGTGCCGCTGTTGGCCGGCTGCGTCGCGCCGGCTCCGGCGCCGGCCCCGGCCGCGCCCGCGCCCACCGTGGCCCCTCAGGTCGCCCCGACCGAGGCCCCAAAGGCCGCTCCCACGGCAGCCCCAGCCGCTGCCCCGAAGCTCAAGATCGCCTACATCCGCCCCACCAATGAGCCTTACTACAAGTACGGCTTTGACGGCGCCCAGATGATGGCCGACGCCATGGGCGTCGAGCTGATGGGCTATATCTCCGACATGAAGCCCGAACGCGAGCTCGCCAGCATCGAGGATGCCATCACCCAGAAGGCTGACGGCATCGTCCTGATGTCGACCAGCGCCGATGCCATGTCCTCGAGCATCAACAAGGCCTACGAAGCCAAGATCCCGATCTTCATGCTCTTCGGCTATAACAAGGAGCTGATGGACAAGATGGTCGGCAGCGTACAGGGTGACTGCAACCTGTCGGGCGCCATCATTGGCGAGTGGGCCGCCAAGAACATCCCCGAGGGCGAGGTCGCTGTCATCATGGGCTTGCCCGGCCGCGGCGATGCGGAGTGTTACCGCGACTCATTCAAGCTCGCGATGGCCAAAAACCCGAAGCTGAAGCTGGTCGATGCCGTCCCCGGCGACTGGAACCGCCAGAAGGCGTTCAACCAGATGCAGAACCTGATCACGAGCTATCCGAATCTCAAGGCGGCTTTCGTCCAGAACGAGGACATGGCCCTGGGCGCCATCCAGTCGCTCAAGGAAGCCGGCAAGGAGAAGCAGGTCGCCATCATGTCACAGAACGGCGCCCCGTACGGCCTGGAGTCGATCGCGGCGGACGGCATCAAGGCCACTGTCGGTTGGTCCCCATCGCAGGAAGCTCAGCTAGCCTTGCGCCAGCTCGTCGAGTCGATCAAGGGCAACCCGCCGAAAGAAAAGCTGACGGTTACCCCGATGACGGTCATCACCAAGGACAACATCAAGGACGCCACGCCCTGGGAGCCGACCAAGGAGTCGACCCAGGCCACCCTGGCGCTTGACATCGCCAAGCTGAAGCACGCGTTCGCCGCTACCGCGGGCAACTAATCGCGAATTCGGCAGGGACTATTCGGGCGTCATCGGCGGCCGGTTAGTCCCTGTCTCGCATCCTCCCCCAGAGTGGAGTGACCGAAAGGACGCATTTATGATGAAAGTCGGCATCGACAGCTACTGCTACCATCGCTTCTTTGGCGAGGTGTACGATATCCAGCAGCCTCCGGCTACGCGCATGTCCTACGAGGACTTCCTCAACCGGGCGGTGGAGCTCAAGGTCGATGGCGTCTCCCTGGAGACCTGCTTCTTCGAATCGTTCGATGACGGCTACCTCAAGCGGCTCAAGGAGATTATCGACCGCGGCCGGATGGAGGTGGTCGTGGCATGGGGCCATCCCAAGGGCTTTGAGGGCGGCACCAAGCCCGAGGAACTGCAGGAACTCAAGAAGATGTTTCGCGTCTGCCATATCCTGGGTGCCAAGGTGATGCGGGTGGTCGGCTCGAGCCTGGACTACCGCAACGATCCGCACGGCCCCCAGATCGAACGCCTTACGAAGATATTCGGCGAGGCCGCTAAGATCGCCGAGGGCGAGGGTGTGAAGCTGGCCGACGAGAACCACTTCGATTTCACTTCCGAAGAATATCTCGACCTGTTCCAGCGGGTCGATTCGCCCTACTTCGGCATGACTTTCGATACCGGCAACGCCCTGCGCATCGGCGACGAGCCGGTCGAATCGGTGCGAATGCTGGGCCAGTACATCTTTGCCACGCACACCAAGGACGTGGAGCCGGTCTACGGCGGCAACCCCAAGAACTGGTACTATTACGCGTGCTGCCCGGTCGGCAAAGGCGTGATCAACATGCCGGCGCTGGTCGACGCGCTGCTGTCCACCGGCTACGAAGGGCTCTTCGCCATCGAGCTGGACTATATGGAGCCCAAGTGGAAGGACGAGGACCTGGCCGTTGCCGAGAGCGTGCGGTATTTGCAGGAGCTGAAGAAGAGCAGGTAAGAGACGGTAAGGCTTGGAACCCGCAGACGCGAAGACTATTAAGAATACGAAGCGCGAAGGGGAGGCTCTGACGCGGGATCACCGTAAGCAGGGCGGTACTGAAGGCGACGGACATCGCGCCATCCTTGGGTTCTGACGAGGCGAGGCACTGCCTGGTTAGTCTTCGCGTCCTTCGCGCTTCGCGAGCTTCGTAGACTTCGCGGCTTCGTGTTCCAAATCTGGTTCGTGCATTCGCCAGCCGAGATGATTCGCATGCCCCGTCGAGGGAGGGTTGTATGGCACACAGAGGTTTCAAGCCGATCGACTACCGGGCTTTGCCGGTGCGGCGGGTTGGCGTCGGCGTACTCGGATACGGCTTCATGGGTAAGGTGCACTCCAACGCATACCTGAAGATCCCCTACAGCTTCTCCGCACCGGCCGCCTACCCCGAGCTGGTGGCGATGTGCGGTCGCGACGAAGCCGGCGTCGCCGATGTCGCCACACGCCTGCGCTACCACGGCTATTATACCGACTGGCGGCGCATGCTGCGCGACCCGCGCATCGAGATCTTCGACAACTGCACGCCCGACGACCTGCATCGTGTCCCCTCGATCGCCGCGCTGAAGGCCGGCAAGCACGTGATCTGCGAGAAGCCGCTGGCCATGACCGTCCGGGACGCAGCGGCGATGGCAGAGGCGGCCGCTCGGGCGGACCTAAAGCATCTTTGCTGCTTCAACTACCGGTTCATCCCCGCGGTGCGCCTGGCACGGGACCTCATCGAGCGCGGCGCGCTGGGCAAGATCTATCATTTCCGGGGGCGTTACCTCCAGGAGCCAGGGCACGACCCCTCAGCCCCGCTCGAGAGCGCCTGGTACGCCTCCGGGACGAAATCGGGCATCCTCCTGGGGATTGGGTCCCACATCATCGATATGGCGCGCTTCCTTCTCGGCGAGATCGTCTCGGTGAGTGGGCTGGTTCGCACGTACAACGCGACGCGCGTGAGCCTCTTAGGCGGGGTCGAGACTGTGACGGCCGACGAGGGCAACCTGGCGCTCGTGGAGTTCGCGCGCGGTGCGACCGGCTCGCTGGAGTCGTCGGGCGTCGCCACCGGCCGCAAGAACCAGCAGGCCTGGGAGATCAACGGCTCGCAGGGCAGCGTGAGCTGGGACCTGGAGGACCCTAACCACTTGCAGGTCTACCTGGACGACGCAGCGTTAGAGGGGGCGCGCGGCTTCACCTCCGTCTCGGTCACAGATCCGTCTCATCCTCTGCAGACGCTCTACTTGCCGCCCGGCCACAACGCCGGCTGGGAGTACGGCCACCTGCATGCGCTCTACCATTTCGTGGACTGCGTTGTCAACGACAAGCCGGTAGCCCCGCTGGGGGCAACCTTCGACGACGGCTATCGCGTCCAGGTCATCATGAATGCCATCAACCAGTCCTCGCGGAGCGCCCGCCGGATCGACCTGCGCTTTTGAGAAGGTGAGCATCGGTCCTGGTCATCCAGCACGCGTAGCCGCCCGATCTGGCCGGAGTGGTTCTGCCGTGATGAGCGACTCGTCGCACTCCCAAGCTTCGGGGCGGGGCAAGGATCTCGGCCAGCGCCGCCTGTGAGAATGATTCGTCCGACAACGATCTTCTGAGGGAGACATGCAGGCAGACGTTGCCAACGTGCTCGAGGTCAGGAAGGCCTCGAAGAGCTTCTCGGGCGTCGAAGTGCTCCACAGCGTCGACTTCGACCTCGCGCAGGGCACTGTGCACGCGCTCGTAGGCGAGAACGGCGCGGGCAAATCGACCCTGGTCAAGATCCTGTCCGGCGTCCACCGGCGCGACGGCGGGACGATCCGGCTGGACGGGCGGCCGCTCGACGCATTATCGCCCAGCGTCGCCCAGTCGATGGGGATCATGACCATCTACCAGGAGCGCAACCTGGTTCCCGACCTGAGCGTGGGCGAGAACATCCTGCTCGGCAACGTGCCTACCGGTTTCATGGGCGTAGTGCAGTGGACGCGCTTATTCGCCCGCGCCCAGCAGATCCTGGACGATCTCCACCTGCTTCTGGATGCCCACGACCACGTCGCCGATCTCAGCCCCGCAGAGCAGCAGGCTGTGGAGATCGCCAAGGCGCTCTACAGACAGGCCCGCATCGTCATCATGGACGAGCCGACTGCCACCCTGGCCGGCGCCGAGATCGATAACCTCTTTCGCCTGATCTGCCAGCTGCGCGACGAGGGGGTGTCGGTCATTTACATCTCTCATCGCCTGGACGAGATCTTCCAGATCGCAGACGAGGTTACCGTGCTGCGCGATGGCAACAAGGTACTCACATGCCGGATCGATGAGATAACCAAGGATGCGCTCGTGAGGGCGATGGTCGGCGAGGAAGTCGACTTGACCCATATCGAGGGAACCTACACCGGAGAAGTCCTGCTTGAGCTGGACGGGCTCTCGCATCCGAAGGGCTTCACCGGCGTCAGCCTCCAGCTTCGCAAGGGGATGATCATCGGCTTCGCCGGCATGGTTGGCTCAGGTCGCACCAATCTGCTGCGCGCCGTCGCAGGTATAGAGCCCGTCTCGGCCGGCCGCATCGTGCTGAAGGGCGAGGAGATCCAGGGCCTGGGACTGGCGCGCTCCATCCGCCGCGGCGTCTGCTTCGTTCCGGGAGAGCGGGACGCCCACGGCCTGATCCTCTCGATGAGCGTCGCCGGGAACACGACCCTTGCCAACCTCGACGGCGTGACGCGAGGCCCACTGATGGACTTGCGGCGCGAACAGGCAGTGGCCGAGGAATACGTGCGTGCCCTTGACATCCAGGCCAGCAGCGTCTTCCAGGAAGTGCAATACCTCAGCGGCGGCAACCGCCAGAAGGTGATGCTCTCCAAGTGGCTGGCGCTTGGCCTGGAGGTCTTCCTGCTTGACGAACCGACCCAGGGCGTGGACGTCGGTGCGCGGGAGGAGATCCACCGCATCATGCGGGGCCTTCTCGATGAGGGTAGAGGGATCCTGATGGTCTCGTCGGACTTGGACGAGCTTATGAACATGAGCCATTTCATCGCCGTGATGAACCGAGGGCGCATCGTGGCCTACCTGGACGCCGCCAAAACGACCCGGGAGGAGGTTCTCTCGTATGCAATCGGACAAACCAGCCCGAACCCCCCTTGCGACTAGCCTGAAGCGTTCCGTTGCGTCGCAACAATGGGGCATCATCCTGGTGTTGATCGCCCTTATTGTGATTGTCAGCACTATCGCGCCGGTTTTTCTGTCGGGCCGGAACATCCGAAACGTCCTCCAACAGATCTCGACGCTGGGCATTCTATCGATGGGAATGACGGTGTTGATGATTTCGGGCGGCATCGACCTCTCGGTGGGCTCCTCGATCTCGGTGGTGGCCGTGGTGGCAGGCACGATGATCAAAGCCCACTGGCCGGCCGAATTGGCAATTATCGCCGGCCTCCTGATCGGCTGCGGTATCGGGGCCATCAACGGCACGCTGGCCGCCTACACGCGGGCACACCCATTCATCCTCACCCTGGGCACGATGACGTTCTTCCAGGGGGTAGCGGTCATGATCACCCAGGGATTCCCGATCACC
>Ga0315273_10005608_pt1 | contig 15535 bp, 9 predicted proteins | sample YL17G02_0_MG_FD_205753 | JGI IMG/M metagenome (GOLD analysis project Ga0315273, IMG submission 205753) | Sediment microbial communities from Yellowstone Lake, YNP, Wyoming, USA - YL17G02_0 | ecosystem: Environmental > Aquatic > Freshwater > Lake > Sediment | place: USA: Wyoming | collected...
GCAAGATCCTGCACTTCAACGTGACCCGACACCCGACGGCGGAGTGGGTCGTCCAACAACTGCGCGAAGCGTTTCCCGAGGCAACCCCGTATTGCTACAGCCCTTCGAAGAAGAACGCGTCCAGCACCCACACCGGCTCGCTGGAGGCGCCCACGAATACCTCTTCGCCGCCGCGCAGCCACGGTACCGGCTTGCACCACTCCGTCTCGGGCAGCACCGCGATCTCGCGCTTCTCCAGAATCCCCGCCAGTTTCGCGCGCAGTTGGGCCAAGACCGCAAATGCCTCCTCACCCGCCTGCTTGCGGAAGTGCGCTTCGGGGTCCGCGATCCGCATGCCGTCTTCGGTTTCAGCGTGGGGATCGAGGCCCGGCTCCCAGACCGTGCGGTTGTCGAAGGTCGTCATGTCGCTGAGCCTGATGAGGGCGAAAGGCGCCACCAGCGAGACGGCCACGGCCCAACCCACGCGGCCGTGCCCGGCAACGGTCTCCGCCAAGAACTCAGGCTCCGCCATCGATTCCTCATCGCAGTCGTCCAGTTCCACATAGTCCTCGGTCTCGGCTGCGAAGGCGAACTCGTCGCCGGCGGGGCTGAGGAAGAACAGATGAAACGAACGGGAGTGCTCGCTCTCGGCCGGATATTCCTCATCCTTGCTTTCCATCGAGGGCGGAAGCCCCTCCGGGCTCTGCTCGTGGAACAATCCCACTCCCTTGACGCGCCGGAGATCCCGTCCCAGGTGCGCTTCGACGTCGTCGAACCACGACTCCTCGAAGGCGCTCGGCATTTCGATCACGTCATTGGGCCAGGCCCGCTCAATCGCCTGCCGCACATCTTCGCGCAGACCGGCATCCGGGTGCGCGCGTTTCCGCCGTGTCATCGCTCACCCCCGCTCCAGCGTCCCGGCGGCGCGCACCGACGCCTGCACGTAGACCGGTTCCAAAAACTCCATCAGCTCCTGGTTGCCGCGCCAGAACGGAAACTTTCCCAAGCGCCGTGGCAACGCCGCGCCCGCGGGCGTCAGCGGCGCCGCGCCGATCACATCGGCCGGCAACTGTCCTGCCGCCCAAAATGCAGCCGGCGAAACCGGCAGCGGTTCCGGCGCGGTGGCGGCCTCCGCTTGCACGGGGCTCTCGCCCAGCAGCGCCACGAACTCGCCGCGTTCCATGCCCCGCAGCTTGAACAGCAGAAACGGATCGCGGTCGAACTCCTCGCCCAGCAGATAGTACACGGCCGCGATGTGTTTGCACGGATTCGACCAGTCCGGGCACGAGCACTCCGTCTTGAGATCGCTGTGGCGCTCCGGAAACAGCGCGACACTCGCGCTCCGGAAAGCCTCCTCGATCTCGTGCGGCATCTCGCCGGCGAGCAGTTTCGACGCGAAGATCGCCTGACCGCTCACCACCTTCGCCACGCCGCTCCAGGCCTTCGCCGCCAGCGGCTTCATGCCGATGGTCACGCGGTAAGGCGCCGGACGCGAACCCTGCACGCGCGCCGTGATCTCTCCCTTTGCGACCTCGACCGACAGCACCTGCCCGCTGCGCGCATAGGATCGCCCGCGTCCGAGTCTCGCCCCGATGTTGAAGCTCTCCAGCACGGCAATCCAGCGCTTGGCCCACCAACTCTCGCCACCCAGCGCGCCGCGTTTGGACTGCGCGCGGATGCCGCCCTTGGCCGCCCGCGGCCGCGACGGCGGATAGTAGCCCCACTCGCCCCAGCGTCCCATCGTCACTCTCCCACCGCGTCCTTGCGCAGCGCGAACAGCGCCCGCAATTCGGCGTTCGACATCTTGCTCAGCCACGCCTCGCCCGTGCCCACCACCAGGCCGGCGACGTCCTTCTTACGTTCGATCATCTCGTCGATCTTTTCTTCCAGCGTGCCCACGCAGACGAACTTATGCACCTGCACGTTGCGCGTCTGCCCGATGCGGAAGGCGCGGTCGGTGGCCTGGTTCTCGACCGCCGGGTTCCACCAGCGGTCGAAGTGAAACACGTGGTTGGCCCCGGTGAGATTCAGTCCCGTGCCGCCCGCCTTCAGCGAAAGCAGGAACACGCGCGGGCCGTCCTGGCGCGCGAAGCGCTCGACCATGGCGTCCCGCTGCTTCTTCGTCGAGCCGCCGTGCAGGTACATCACCTCGACACCGAAGGTCTCCTGAAGGTGACGCTGCAGGATGTCGCCCATCCCGGTGAACTGGGTGAAGATCAGCGCCCGGTCGCCGGCCCCGAGCACCTCCTCCATCATCTCCCCGAGCCGGGCCAGCTTTCCGCTGCGGCCATCCACCGCCGAGTTGTCTTTCAGGAACTGCGCGGGGTGATTGCACACCTGCTTGAGCTTCATCAGCGTGGCCAGCACCAGCCCCTTGCGCTCGATTCCCTCGGCCGATTCGATGGCATCCTGCGTATCCTTTACCACGGCTTCGTACAGCGACGCCTGTTCCTTCGTCAGGTTGCAGAACACCTTCATTTCGAGCTTCTCGGGCAGGTCCGAAATGATGCTCTTGTCGGTCTTCAGGCGCCGCAGGATGAACGGGCCGGTGATGCGCCGCAGCCGCTCGGAAACGTTGCGGTCCGAGTACACCTGGATGGGAACGAAGAACCGCTTGCGGAAACCGCTGTGCGAGCCGAGGAATCCGGAGTTGAGAAACTCCATCAGACTCCACAGATCGCCCACGCTGTTCTCCACCGGCGTGCCGGTGAGCGCGATGCGATAGCCGGTGGTGAGCGAGCGGGCCGCCCGCGCCTGCTTGGTCTCCGCGTTCTTGATGTTCTGCGCTTCGTCCAAAATCACGCCCGCCCAGTCGATCTCCTCGAGAACCGCCTGGTCGCGGTGCAGCAGCGCGTAGCTGGAGACCACCAGCGCGTGCCGCCCCGCCTCGCGCCGGAACGCCGCGCCGCGATTGCGCGCGATGCCGTGGTGCACCAATACCGGCAACTCCGGCGTGAAGCGCGCCGCCTCCTTCTGCCAGTTGCCGACCACCGATGTGGGGCACACCAGCAACACCGGCCGGCGCTCGCCCGCCGTCCAGTCGCGCTGGAGCAACGCCAGCGCCTGAATGGTCTTGCCCAAGCCCATGTCGTCGGCCAGGCACGCGCCCAGACCGAACCGCTTCAGAAACGCGAGCCACGAATAGCCGCGCAACTGGTATGGACGCATGGTTCCGATGAAGGCTTCCGGTGGTGGCAGTTCCTCAAACGCCGCGCGCCCCTGGAGCTGATCGAGCATCTCGCCGATCCAACCCGTCGCCGTTACGCCGTCCACTTCCAGGGGCCCGGCCGAAGCGCCGGCGCCGACCGCCATCCGCATCACGTCCCGCACCGCGGCCTTGCCGGAGCCGTTCTTCTTCAGGAATTCGAGCGCCTCGCGGATGGCCGCCGAATCGACTTCCACCCACTGGCCGCGCAGCTTGACCAGCGGCGCTTTCAGCTTGGCGAGCGCCGCCAGTTCGGCGCGCGTGATGGTCTCGCCGCCGAGCGCGAGCTCCCAGTCGAACTCGACCAGCGCATCGAGCGACAACCCGGCGCTGCCCGCCATCGCCGCGCTGCGTAAGCGCGCACGCGCGTTCAGCGGCATGCGCGTGCCGGTGCGCGTCCACCAGGCCGGCAGCATCACACCGAACCCGCTTTGTTCGAGCGCGCCCGCGGTGAGGCGCAGAAACTCGTGCGCGCCGAGGGCGTCAATCGCGTACCCCGCCGGCGCCTTTTCCTTGAGGCTCAGCTCGACACGCGGGCAGATCGCGGCGGCCTGGCCGAGGGAGACCAGCAGATGCTCGCGCACCGCCGCGGCGTCCTGGCCGAGGGCCGAGAGAACAGCCCGCTGGGGACTCCACGCCTCGGCGGCGCCGACAAGCAGACTCGGATCCTTGGTTCCCTGAAGCAGGTAACGCACCTGCCAGGACTGGCTGGATTCCGCGGGCTCCTCCAAACGGAAGCACAACCGCACCGGCGCGCGCGAGGCAATCTGCACCGGGCGACGCCATTCGGCAACTTGCGCGGCCAGCGGCTTCAGTTCGGCGGCGCTTCCCGGGATGGCGGCATCGCGCGCCGCCAGCGCCCGCAGCCATTGATCGTGCACGCTGTCGGCGGCGGGCGGCGCCGCCGCGCCGGAGGAACGCACCAGTTCGTCGGCGATGAATGCGGTGAAGGCCGCGAGCACGCTCCCGGCCGGCGCGTCCGGTTCTTTGTCGGCGTCGTGAAAGGTGAGCGCGCGCGCCGACGGCGGCATGGCCTTGGCGAGAGCGTCGAGCCGCGCCAGGTCTTCGCCGCCGATCACGGGCGTCCACCGGGCCGCGTACCCGCCATTGTCCGGCTCGAGGCCGGGCAGAAACTGCCCGCGCATCACCAGACCCGCCGCGAAGCGCAGAGCGGCTGTCCAGAACGACAGGTCGTCGCCCGCCAGAAGACCGGGCGCGAGTATGCGTTTTCCCACGCACCCGGCCAGCAGATCGATGCAGTGGCCGGCGTCGAGCGGCAACACGGAAACGATGGCCGGCGCGAGGTAGGAGTCTTCACCGCCGGCGGGCGCTTCACCGGCCAGTGCGCTGGAAGGCAGCGGCCGCCCGTCTCGCGCTGGAAGCCACGCCACTGCTTCGGTTGCCGTGCGCTTGGGATACTTGAACTCCGCTCCAAGTTGAGCAACGGCGGCGAGCAGTCCCTTCTTGCCCGCCTCGGGCTCCGCCCACACCAGCAAAGCGTCTTGTTGGAAGGCCGCGTGAAGTACGATCATTCTGCTTATGATCGCAGAACACGGCGATCAGAACGGCCGCCGCCCGGTTTCGATCCACTGGCTGTGTAGCACCCGGCGTTCTGACACCGTCTCCGGAGACGTGTTCCGCCTCCGCATTCAGCCGCATTCCCATGGCGACGAGTCCACACAGCGCCGTGAAAGCGTAGCCTCTCGCATCCACGACTTTCGCTCGCAGGCCTTTCTTGCGCTTCCATTCCCGCAGGGGGATGCCGCGCGAGTTCGTCGTCACCAGCACCTCCGACAGCAACTGCTCGAACCACTCCGCCGTGCGCCCGGTGGGGAAATGCGAGTAACCCAGGCCGGGTTGTTCGATCTTCAACCGGCTCAGGGTGACGCTCTTGGCGCTGTCCACTCCGACAATCCACAGCGGCGTTCGGCCGAAGGTGTTCCGCGCCGGCCGCCGGGGCCACACCGGAATGGACCCGGCCTTGCCCTTCACCGAGTAAATCCGGCGATGAATCCGCTCCCGGGTGGGCTGATGCTTCCACAATGCTGGCGCACTGGGATCACCGGGGAGTGTGTAGCAGCCGCACGACCAACTTTCCTCGCCGCGTCCCCAGCCGACCAGTTCGAGTTCCGCCCGGTCCACTTGCAGATCTACGCCGGCGGTCAACACCGCCACGCCCGCCGGCAGCCTTGCTCCGAACGACTCACGCCGGTTCATCAGCTCCGAGATGTCCACGCTGGTTTCGGCTTCGTCGTCGAACGGCAGTCCCAACGACACATTGACGAAAGCCCGCCAGGTCTCCGGCCCCCCCGCCTTGGCCTCCACGGACTCAGCCGCTGTCTCCGGCCATTCCTTCCACGGCGAATACAGTTGGTTGATCCAGAAGCCGGCGATCTTGCTCTTCGGGTTCGCCGCGCGCCATTCACCCCGAGCGAGCATCCACGGCGTGCGGTGCGACGGGATCAACGCCTGGCAGTGCTCACATCGGTACTGCGCCAGGTCCGGCTGGCCCTCGGGCCACTCCAATTGCTCCCACACCAAAACCTGATACTCGCCGCACTCCGGGCACGGCAGCCAGAAGCTGGACTGGTTGCTGCGCAGCCACCACGTCTCAATCCGGCTGGCCCCCTTCGCCGTCGGGCTCGACGCCAGGAAGATCTTGCGGTTCCACCACGTCGAACTTCTCTTCACCGCCAAGGCAACCAGGTCGCCTTCGGTTCCCGCCGACGCCGGGTAGCGGTCGATTTCGTCCAGCAGCACGTAGCGGATCGGGCGCATGGCCAGACCGGCGGGACTGTTGGCGCCGGCGATGGTGATGCTGCCGCCCGGGAAGCGCTTGTGCGGGATGCGATTATTCGAATCGCGCGAACGCACGTCGGCGACCTTGCCGCCCAGACACGGCGTGTCGCGCAACATCGGCGCCAGCCGGTCCTTGCTCCAGGCTTCCCCGTCTTCGACGCGAGGCAGCACCACCAGCACCGGACCCGGGTCGCGGTCGATGACGTAGCCGACGAACGAATTCAGGCACTCCGTGTTGTGCGTGGGAATCATGCTCCTGCCGGCGAGGAACAAGCGGGAAGGAGAGTCGACGGCTATGCAGCGTACTGGCACGGACGGGACTGCTTCGACGCTCAGAATGCTCCTGCGGCGGCTCTCGGTAACTCGCGACGAACGGTCATGGAGGGACCGGAGCCGGTTGAGTTTTCGCGACAGCCGGAACGGTCTGTCTTCACGGTACGCAGTGAAGGTAACTCGGTATTTGGGACCGCAGTCACGCCCATACAGTGTGCTTCGTCCCACTCCGATTCTGGCTTTGAACCCCAGTGTGATCGCCAACTCGCAGACGTCTTCGGCGAGTTGACGGTTGGTGTTGGTGAACTGCGCGGCAAGGAGTTCGTGAGCAAGATGGGAAACAGCCGCCGCTACCAATCCACCCCCAAAGGGCTCAAGGCGATGGCTGCCTTAGCAGTGCCACGCGACAAGGCGCTCAAACCCTTGCTTGCCGTCAGTTGCCAATCCAAGCTCAGCCCCGAAGAGGACAACACCGTTTCACTCGATCAGCACTATGAAAACATCCGTTGCAGCATGAAAGGTCTCTTCGGCGCGCTGGGAATCGCCGCCTGAAAGATCGACAATCTTTCTTGCATCCTCGTTTGTCAGCGCCTAACTGAGCTGAATTACAGCTTGACGCCCGCGCGGTCGATCCTTAAGATTGAAGGAGTCAGCAATTCGCTGGAAGCGGAGGTGCACCTGTTGACGCCGGCACGTAAGCTGTTGTTTCTTCTAGGCTTAATTCTACTTTTCGGCTTGACTTTGGGTGGCGCGGCTCCGGCGCGCAAGCCCGCCGCCAAGAGCGCTCCCAAGAAAACGGCCAGTGCCGCCTCCGCGTCTTCGGCGAAGAAGAAGCCCACATCGTCCAAGCGCCGTACTCGCCGGCCTTCCAACGGCCGGTGGTCGGAGCCCTCGTTTGCCGATTCCACCCAGGGCGACCTGATCGATGGTGAGGATCTCATGGTGCGCCGCGCCGCGGTGGAGGCCCTGGGCGGGATGAACGGCACTGTCGTGGTGGTGGATCCGCGCACCGGCCGCGTGCTTTCCATGGTCAATCAGAAGCTGGCGCTCAAAAGCGGTTTCCAGCCCTGCTCGACCATCAAGATTGTCGCGGCGCTGGCCTCCCTCAGCGAAGGAATCATCGAGCGGACGACGCTGATGCGGCTTTACGGCCGCACTTCCATGAACCTGACCGAAGCGTTGGCGACATCCAACAACCCGTACTTCGCCAACCTCGGCGTGAAGCTCGGCTTTGAGCGCGTCAACTACTATGCCAGGCTGTTCGGCCTGGGCGAACTGGCCGGTTTGAACATCCAGGGCGAGCAACCCGGCCAGTTGCCCGAAACGCCGCCGGCCAACGGCGGTGTGGGCATGATGACCAGCTTCGGGGAAGGAATCCTGCTGACGCCGCTGGAATTGGCCGGCCTGATGTCGGCGGTGGCCAATGGCGGCACGCTGTACTACCTGCAATACCCGCGCACGCAGGACGAGGTCGGCCACTACGTGCCGCGCGTCAAGCGCCGGCTGGACCTCGAGCAGTGGGCCCCCGAGGTCAAGCCCGGACTGATGGGCGCCGTCGAGTTCGGCACCGCCCGCCGCGCGGCCTACGATCCCAACGAACCCATCTACGGGAAGACAGGCACCTGCACGGACAGGGTGCAGCCGGGCGTGCACCTGGGCTGGTTCGGTTCGTTCAACGACGTGGGCGGGCGCAGGTTGGTGGTGGTGGTGCTGCTCACGGGCGGACGCCCGGTTAGCGGTCCCACTGCGTCCAGCGTGGGCGGCGCGGTCTACAAGAATCTCTCCCAGCAACGGTTTTTCCTGGCCCAGCGCGGCATTTCTCCCAACGCCCTGATTTCCAGCGGATCCTGCTGCGTCCAGTAAACTTCTCTTCGGTCCCGGCGAACGCGAGCAGTGTACAGGCTGCCGCTCAGACCCTCAAGTCAGACCTCCCTCAGGCGCCACATAGGGCGCCCGGTATGTACAACTGAGAAGCCGGTTGGCCTCCTCGTCCCCCGGAAAACGCTCCGTCTTCGGATCGAAGCTCAGGGTGCGCCCGGTTCGGTAAGCGATGTTGGCCAGGTGGCTCAAGGCCACCGAGCGGTGTCCTTCCTCGATGTCCGCCGTAAGATCGGTGTGCTTGCGGCTGCGCACGGCGCGGAGGAAGTTGCGGAAGTGGTCGAGGTTTGCGCCCGCATCGCCGGACCACTCGCCCTTCGGCCCGGGCGTGCGCGCCCGCCCGAAGAAGGTGTAGTAGCTCGAGTAGTCCGGCACCACCATGTACCCTTCCGAGCCATAGAAGACGACTCCGACCACGTTGTCGCTGCCACGGCTGGCATAGATGTCGCCGATGCCGGCCTCGTGGTTGGTGATCCAGTGGCGGACCTCGAACTGCAGCAGCAGGTTGCGGCCCTCGTACTGATAGGAGGCCACCTGGGTGTTGGGCGTCTGCTGGTCGTCGTTGTGCACGTAGCAGCCGCCCATCGACTGGATCCGGGTTGGATGGGTGTCCAGCCCCAGCCCCCAGCGCGCAATGTCCAACTGGTGCACGCCCTGGTTGCCGATCTCGCCGTTGCCATAGTCCCACAGGTAGTGCCAGTAGATGTGGAAGCGCTGGCGGGCGAAAGGTTTCATGGGAGCCGGGCCCACCCACAGGTCGTAGTGCACGCCCGGCGGCACGGGCTCCTCCTTGATCTTCCCGATCGTGCCCCGCCACTTGTAGGCCATCCCGCGCGCCATGTAGACCTGGCCGATCACCCCTTGGCGCAGCTTCTCGATCCCCTCCCGCAGCACGGGGTTGCTCCGGGACTGGGTCCCGTGCTGCACGATGCGGCCATACTTGCGCGCCGCCTCGATCATCCTGCGGCCTTCCTGAATGGTGTGGCTGGCGGGCTTCTCGAGAAAGACATCCTTGCCGGCTTGACAGGCCCAGATGGCGCCCAGGGCGTGCCAGTGGTTGGGCGTGGAGTAGGAGATAGCGTCGATGGACGGGTCCTCCAGCAGGCGGCGCAGGTCGACAACCAGATTTGCCCGCCGGCCGGAAAGCGATTCGTAATAGGCGGCGCCTTCGTTCAACACCGATTCGTCGATGTCGCACAGCGCCGCCAGTTCGACGTTCTCTTCCTTGGCCAGATGGTGGAAGCAGCGGATGTGGTCCCGGCCGCGGCGCTTCAGCCCCACCACCGCCACGCGGATGCGGTCGTTGGGTTCACGGCGGCCCGTCGCAATGGCCGGCGCCAGGATGCCGGCCGCCACCACGGCGGATGAGTTGAGAAATCCGCGCCGATTTGAGCTCATGTTCCCCTCCTTAATACACGAACTTGATTCCGAGCTGGATGCGCCGCGGGTTGGCCCGCTCGGAGGTGATGCTGCCGAAGGCCGTACTGTAAGGGTCGGTGCTCGGGTTGGAGAATTGGGCGTGGTTGAGCGCGTTGAGGAATTCGCCGCGGAACTGGACCTTCATCTTCTCGTTGATGGCGGCGTCCTTGATCACCGACAGGTCCCAGTTGTTGATCCCGTCGGCGCGGACGCCGGAGAAACGAAGGGGCAAGGTGCGCAGGTTGGAGGAAAGCTGATTCCTGGTATTGCGTTCGAAGCCGGCTTCGGTATTAAACCAGCGCTCGACCGTCCGCTGGCCGCGGGGCAGCGGGATGTTCTTCACGTCGCCGTTGAAGATGGCGTTGCCGAAGCCGAGCGCCTGGCCGGACTGGCCCCCATAGACGCCCTGGACCTGCCAGTTGCTCAGCAGCATTCCCGCCACGCCGCGCGCCCCGGACGCCCAGTGGCGTCCGCGCCCGAACGGCAGCTCGTAGATCCCGCTTATCGTAATGCGCTGCGAGTAATCCTGGTCCGAGATCGAACGGGCCGGCGCCGGATCCCCGGGGTTGAGGAAATCGGCCGCCTCCATGAGCTTCGACCGGGTGTAGGCGGCCTGCAGCGTGTAGCCCGCCGAGAACCGCTTCTCGGCTTTCACCTGTAAGGAGTGATACCAGGAATAGCCTTCGTTGGTGGTGGTGGTGAGGCTGGTGAACTGCGGATAGCCGGTGAGCAGGCTATAGCGCGGGATCAGCGTGCCCGCCCGTCCCGTGCCGGGCAGCAGCGGGTAAAACGGATTGGGCAGGTTCGCGGTGAGATAGTTGATGGTGGCGTCGTCCCGCACTCCGCTACGGCTGAGGTACTGGATAGGCACCGCGTCCAGATCGCGGGTGGTTTCGACATGCGTGCCGCGGTTGCCCACATATCCGGCGTCGAGCACGATGCGATGCGGGAACTCGCGCTGAAGGCTGAGCTGCCATCGCTGCATATAGGGCGCCAGCGGCTTGGTGTTGATGAAGGTCACGGCCTGCCCGACGTTGGTCATGGCGCCCAGTTTGGCGCCGAGCGGATCCAGGATGCCGTTGGGGAAGGGGTTGGCCAGCGTGGCGACAAAGGTCAGGCCGCCGTCGAGCGAAGGGATCAGCGTGGTCTCCTGGCTGAAGCCGGTCTGGATCACGTCGCCGCGCCGCGTTCCCAGGAACCCGAAGAAGACTCCGTAGCCCCCGCGCAAGACGGTTTTGCCGGCCAGGTTGTAGGCGAAGCCGATTCGCGGCATGAAGTTGTTGCTGTCGCGCTCCCAGAGGGTTCGCGGCTGGCCGTTTACTCCCGCAAAGGTCAGCCCGCCGCGGACGCGGAACTGGTCCGGGGCCACTTCCGGCGTCGGGTTCCTGGCGTAGTTGGCTTTCACCTGGGCTTCGATCGGCAGCGACGCGGCATAATCCAGGCCGCGAATCGTGCGGTTGAACCGCTCGGTGAGAGGGCCCTCCAATTCGTAGCGGAGTCCCAAGGTCAGGGTAAGACGCCGAGTGATCTTCCAGTCGTCCTGAAAATAGGGGGCCCAGACCGTGGATTCCTCCGCGTAGCTGTCCTGTCGCACGGCGCGCCCGCCGGTGGGCAGCCCCAGCAGGAGGGAGGCCAAGCCTTGGCCAATCGGCGACGCCGGCGAGTTGTCGAGCGGCCCGGCGGTCCAGGTGGCGCCGAAGTCGAGCTGGCCGGTCGAGGTGTTGTCGCCGCTGTACTGGTTCTCCCGGTAGCTGCGGTATTCCAGGCCAAACTTCAGGCTATGCGCGCCGCTGATCTTGTCGAATGCGGCGGTGAAGTTGTGAGTGTCAGTCGGCCGCCAAAGCGTCGAGATTGAATTGCTGGCCAGCGGCCAAGGATAGGTGGCGGTATAGCCGGCGATCGTGAAGCGGGGAAAGCGCCGGATGGAAGGATCGATCGCGTTGTTCCAGGAGGCCGGAAAACCGAGCGTGGTCAGGTCGAGGCCGACGGCTTCCGGTTTGCCGTCGTAGGTGCGCACGTAGCGGTTGTAGCCGTATCGCAGGTTCATCACCAACGTCGGGCTGAAGCTGTAGACGTCGTCGAAGGCCGCGCCCCGGGAGAGGAAGTTGAACAGCCGCCCGGTGGACACGTTCTTGAACCAGTCGTTGTACTTCATGTCGCTCTTGTAAACGTTGACCCGGCTGAAGATCCGGTGCCGGCTGCTGACGTTGTGGTCCAGCCGGAACGTGTGCGTGTAATAGGTGGCCTTCTCCGGCTCGTCCGGCATAGGCAGGTTGTTCTGGCCGTCGGCGGTGCCCTGGGTCGTCGGAAGAGCATAAAACTTCAGCAGATTGCGGGCGATCGGGCTGATCCGCGCTGGCGGAACGATGTTGCCGGCGAACGGATCGCTCTGGAAGCGTCCGCCGGCCACGGCGCGGCGCGTGCCTGGATCGTAGATCTGGTAACGGCTGCCTAGGGCCAACAGCTCGGAAAAATCGCCCTCGCGCCCCTTGGCGGTCGGCACGGTGAGGGACTGGCCGCGAGGCCGGTTGGCGTGGATGCCTTCGTAGCCGTACATAAAGAAGGTACGGTTGCGGCCGTCGTAGATGCGCGGGAGCAGGACCGGGCCGGACGACATCCCGCCCCAGCGGCCGTATGTGAAGTCGCCGCGCGGCCGGCCGGTGCGGTTGGAGGAAAAGAGGTTGGCGGTAAGCACGGGGTCCATCTTGCTGTAGTAAGCGGTGCCGTGGAGAGCGTTCCCGCCGGACTTAAGGCTGATGTTGACCACCCCGCCTTCGGTGTTCCCGACCGTGGCGTCGAAGCTGGCGGTCTGAACCTTGAACTCGGCCACCGTGTCGGCCGGCGGCACCCAGGCGGCGATCACCTGGTTGCGGCTGTCGCCGGTGGAGGTGTTGGGCACCCCGTCCAGGAGGACCTCACTGCGGTTGGAACGTGTGCCGTCCATCGTGTAGCCGATGATCGAGGTGGGCTCGAACGGCCGGTCACTGACCGACTCGGCCGCGGCATAGGCCACGCCGGGCGCAAGCTGAATCAGGGCGTAGGCCATCCCGTGGGGCATCGGAAGCTCGGCGACGCGGCGGGAATCGATCACCTGTCCCTGCGAAGCGCTGGCCGTCTCCAAAAGCGGCGTCTCCGCCGTCACCGTGACCGTGTCGGTAAGATCGCCCAACTCCAGCAGGATGTTCACTTCCAGCCGGTCGTTTAGCCTCAGCTCGATCCCGTCCCGCAGAAACCGCTTGAACCCGGCCTTCTCGGCGGTGACCTGGTAGATGCTCGGAATCAGGTATGGCGCCAGATAATTTCCTTGTTCGTTGGTCTCCAGCGTCGTGGCGATGCCGGTGGCCTTGTTGGTGATGCGAATCGACACCCCCGGGACCACGGCGTCCGAGCGGTCGGTGACGCGTCCCAAAACCGTGCCCCGCGCTTCCTGGGAGCGGGTCGGCTGGGATGAGACGATAAGTAGAACCCCACAAACGAACAGATCACGCTTGGACATGCTCTCTCCTTCCTTTTCCTTGTCCGCGGTCTCCGAACCACGCGCGAAACTCACGCCGGGCTGCGGTCACAGGGGAAGTGTGCGATGCTGCCGGCGAAATTACAAGCCCCGTAACGGTTGGTGTAACGTTACAGGGCGGCGAGGTGGACTCTGCGCAGCAGCCCAAGGAACCGCGGGTCGGGGCGCAGGCTGTCGAAAACCGGGTCTGCCTTCAGCCAGCCCACCCAGGGATCGCGGTCTTCACAGGCGCGCTCGAGCCACTCGAACGCGCGGTCGGCGTTCCCCAAGCCGATGTAGATGAACACCCGGCTGATCGGCGACACGTACCTGTGCCTGGAGAGGCTATCGAGTTCGCCGAGGAGCCGCTCGGCCTCGCTCCGCCTGCCCACGACGGCGTAAGCGTGGCCGAGAGCGCCCAGGACCAGCGGGTTGGCGCTCGGCAGCGACCGCGCCTTCTCGAACGCATCGATCGCCTCCTTATACATCCGCTTGTCCGCGTAAGCCAGCCCGAGGTGCATGTAGGCGGAGGAAAAGTTCGGGTCCAGTTCCAGCACCTTGCGATACTGCTCGATGGCCTGGTCGTGCCGGCGCATCGACAGGAGGATGCGGCCCAGGTCGCGGCCGGCGGCCAGCGAGACCGGGTCCAACTCCTGCGCGCGCTTCATCTCGGCCAGCGCCTCTTCGCTCCGCCCCATGGCCCGGAGGCATCCGGCATACCACTGGCGGGTGGTCGCATAGCTCGGGTTCAGCTCGATGGCGCGCTTGTATTCCTGCTCGGCGCCGCGCCAGTCCCAGTCCCGGAACGCCCGGACGAACCCCAAAGTAGCGTGGGCTTGGGCCAAGGCATCATCGATGCGCAGCGCCTTGGCGGCCGCTTCCTTGGCTTTCCGCATGGCGTCGCCTGGCGCGAGGGCGCCGTAGGAAGCCAGCAGCGCCCAGGAGTCGGCCAGGGCGGCGTAGCTCGGCGCCCATTTGGGATCCCGCGCAATCGCCCGCTCGAAATACTCGATGCTTCGCTTCAACCCCTCTTCGGTCCGTTTGTTCCAGTGATAGCGGCCCGTGAGATAGAGGTTGTAGGCTTCCACGTCCGTGGTCTGCTTGCCTGCCTGGGCGGCGATCGGGGAGGGTCCGGCGCGCCGGCCCGTCACCCAGTATGCGCCGGCCGCCAGCACGGCCAGGGCGGCCGCCACCGCCAGCGCCTTCCGGCCCGCGCGAACGCGCGATGACCGGTGGGGCGTGAAAACCGCGCTGTAGCTTCCCTTGGGGAGTTGAATCCGGACGGGGTCGCCGCGGCCTTCGGTCTCGTAGTAGCGTTTCAACCTGGCGCGAAGCCGGTGAGTCTCGACGCGGACAACCGGGTCGATGCGCGGGTCGAACGACTCCCCTTTCTCGAAGGCGCCGACGCCGACCACGTACTCCTTGAGCTGGTCCCCCCGGCCCTCGATGGTCTCCTCGACCAGGAAGCGCAACAGGCGGTTCAGGCGGCCCGCATGCGCGAAAGCGCGGCTTTGGAGGACCTTTTCCAGTTGCGCCCGGCTGGCCGCCGCACCGTGGTCGCTGTCCTCCATGCGCGCCTCGCGAAATCCTCCTCCGCTATCATCTTACACAGATGAAGATCCGGCGGCTACTGGCCGCCCTGCTCGTTGAAGCTCACCCTTTTCCTCCTGAATGCCTGCCCTGGAGTCCCGAGAGGGTCAGTCCTGCTCCTCCCGAGGACCCCCTGGCCCGGGTTTCCGGTTGACCCCGGCCCCCCGGCGGGGATATAAACGGGAAGTCACCCCAAGGAGGCTCCAGTGTTTTGCACCGTTTGTGGCTCGACGATGAATCCCGATGCGCAGTTTTGTCCCAACTGCGGAAAACCCCAGGGCGCGGGGCCGTTTGTCTCGCCGGCCGCCCAGCCGGCATACGTTCCCCCAACCGGCGTGCGCGCGCAGACCGGCCGCTGGCTGAGCATTGGCTGGCAGATGGTCAAGAACGATCTCGGCACGTTCGTTGTCGCCACGCTGCTCTACGCGGTGCTGAACGGCGTCTCGTCGATGATCCTGCAAGGCCCGCTGACCGCCGGGTTCATGATCCTGGCTTTCAAGAAACTGCTGGGCCGGCCCACGGAGGTAGGAGACTTCTTCCGCGGCTTCAACTTCTTCGTCCCGGCGCTGGTGGCGAGCCTGCTGATCGGTGTGTTCGTCCTTGCCGGCACGCTGGTCTGCATCATTCCCGGCCTGGTGGTCGCGGCGGCCATGAACTTCACCTACGCCTTCATCGTCGACAAGCGCATGGACTTCTGGCCCGCCATCCAGGCCAGCCACGCCATCGTCAAGCAGGACTATTTCGGCTTCACGATGTTCCTCCTGGCCTGCGCGCTGGTCAACGTGCTGGGCGCGCTGTGCTGCATCGTGGGACTGCTGGTTACCGTGCCGATTAGCTTCTGCGCCATCGCCGCCGCCTACCAGGACATCGCCGGCGTCAACCCCGCGACGCCCGAATTG
>Ga0315273_10005609_pt1 | contig 15534 bp, 12 predicted proteins | sample YL17G02_0_MG_FD_205753 | JGI IMG/M metagenome (GOLD analysis project Ga0315273, IMG submission 205753) | Sediment microbial communities from Yellowstone Lake, YNP, Wyoming, USA - YL17G02_0 | ecosystem: Environmental > Aquatic > Freshwater > Lake > Sediment | place: USA: Wyoming | collected...
CCCCGGGCCGACGTCACCCTGGGAGTCCACCCTGGGAGTTCAGAGGCTGCGTCCCATGCGTCCCAGCGTCCCATAACGGGCATTCCGTTAACTAGCTGGCCCGATTGGGGTTGACGCTGGCCCGATTGGGGTTGACGCTGAGCGGGGAGCAGCATACGCGCAGCCGCAGCGGAGACCCCTCTAATGCTTCCTATCTTCCCGCAGCGGAGACCCCTCTAATGCTTCCTATCTTCTGGGGTTGACGCTGAGCGGGGAGCAGCATACGCGCAGCCGCAGCGGAGACCCCTCTAATGCTTCCTATCTTCCGATGCGGTGAGGCGCGTGGTCGAACGCCTCGGAACACTGCTGCGGCTGTCGATGGAAACCAGCGGGCGCCAGACGGTGCGCCTGGAGGAGGAACTGGCTCTGCTCGACGAGTACCTCGCCATCGAGGAGATTCGCTTCAAGAACCGCCTGCGCGTCGTGCGCCGAATCGCTCCCGGTGCCGGCAACGCCCTGGTGCCGAACCTGATCCTCCAGCCGCTGGTCGAGAACGCGCTCGTACACGGCCTCCAGCGCCGGCTCGACGCGAGCCTCCTCGAGATCGCCGCGAGGCGCGACGGCCGGATGCTGCGGATCGCGGTGCGGGACGACGGCCCGGGACTGCCGCCCGGGTGGACCCTGGCCTCCGGGGCCGGGCCGGGCTTGCGTAACGTTGCGGCGCGGCTGGAAGGGCTCTACGGAGGACGGTCGCGGTTCGAACTGAGAGACGAGGCGGCCGGCGGGACCGTGGCGCTCCTGACGCTGCCGTTCGACGAAGCGGAGCCGCCTGGCGCGTGAGGGGAAGGAATGGACACGATCAGGACGATCATCGTCGACGACGAGCAGTTGGCCCGACGCGGCCTGAAGACGCTCGTCGAACGCAAGACGGGGTTCACGGTGGTGGCCACCTGCGCCGATGGCCGCGAGGCCATCGCGCGCATCACCGAGCTGAAGCCAGACCTGGTGCTGCTCGATGTCCAGATGCCGGAGGTCACCGGGTTCGACGTCCTGGCCAGCCTGCCGCAGGACGCCGTGCCGGCGGTGGTCTTCGTGACGGCCTACGACGAGTACGCGATCAGGGCGTTCGAGGTCCGCGCGCTGGACTACCTGCTGAAACCCGTGTCGCAGAAGCGCTTCGACGAGGCGCTGGCCCGGGTAGAGACGCGGCTGCGCGATCGGCGCCTGGCCGAATACGGCGTCACGCTCCTGTCGGCAGTGGCCGACATCCGGAAGGGACAGGCGCTGGCGAGCGGGCACGCGCCGGGACCCGGGAGCTGGCTCGAACGCATCATGGTGCGGGTCGGCGACGCCATCCAGTTCGTCGAGGTGGCCGAGATCGACTGGATCGAGGGCGCCGACTACTACGTGACACTGCACGCGGGGGGCAAGCAGTACCTCTATCGCGAGAGCCTGAAGCACCTCGAGGACCGGCTCGACCCGGGGCAGTTCGTGCGGATTCACGTGTCGGCCATCGTGAACCTGGCGCGGGTTCGCGAGATCCGCCGGACGTTGGGCCGCGAGTTCGTCGTCACACTGAGCAGCGGCCGGACGCTCGCGGTGAGCCGCCGGCGCAAGAAGCAGTTGCTGGAGCTCGGCGCCTCGCGGTTCGGGTTGAGTGCCTAGGCACGATGACAGCGAAGCGGCCGGCGCGGATCGTCGCGTGGAGCGTCGTGGCGGTGCTCGTGTGCGCCACGCTGGCCCTGCGCGACGCGTTCACCGTGATGGTCGGCATCAGGCTGGATCCGTCCCTCACCCTCACCGACACTCGCGCGTCGCTGATGTGGCTCTCGGCGTACTACGCGATGTGGGCCGGCCTCACGCCCCTCGTCTTCGCCTTCGCCCGGCGTGTCCCCTTCAGGAGCGATCGCTGGCTCCCGCCGCTCGCGTTCCACGTCGTCACCAGCGTCGCCATCTCGGCGCTGGCGCCCGTGGCGCTCGCCATCCTCTTCGGCGAGCTGGTGCTGCACCGCGGGTGGCCGTCCAGCCTGGCGTCCCTGCTGACGCCGTTCTGGACGCGCCTCGCGCTCTACCGCGCGATTGCCGACACGTCGTTCTACTGGATCATCCTGACGGCCGGCTTCGTCCTGAGCGCCTGGAACGAGGACCAGGCCAGGCGGCGGCGCGCCGCCGACCTGGAGCGCGCACTGGTCGCCGCCCAGGTGGAGGCGCTGAAGATGAAGCTGCAGCCGCACTTCCTCTTCAACACGTTGAACTCCATCAGCTTCCTCGCGGTCGAAAAGGACACGCAGGCCGTCGTGACGATGGTCGAACGCTTGGGCGAACTGCTGCGGTGCTCGATGCGGTCCGACGGACGCCAGTTGACCACCGTGGCGGAGGAACTGGACCTGCTCGATCAGTACCTCGCGATCGAAGAGGTGCGGTTCGCCGACCGCCTGCGCGTCGAGCGCCGCATCGACGCCACGGCCCGGCGCGCCCTGATCCCCAGCCTGATCCTGCAGCCGATCATCGAGAACTCGATCAAACACGGGTTCTCGAAGCGCATCGATGCCAGCCGCCTCGCCATCACCATCCGGCGCAGCGGGGACACGCTCGTCGTCACGGTCGAGGATGACGGTCCCGGGCTGCCGCCCGCGTGGGACCTGGCCACGCACTGCGGCCGCGGGCTGAAGAACGTGATCGAGCGGCTGGACAAGCTCTACCCCGCAGCCTGGACGTTCACGCTCGCCAACGGGGCCGCCGGCGGGACCCTCGCCGAACTGCGCATCCCGGCGCGGGAACCCGGACCTGCGTGACTCCTCCGCACCGCCGGCGGCAAACATCCTGATGGCGCTCCGCGTCGGCACGCTGCGCCCGGGAGGTGTTCGTGCGCGTGTGGCCGTCCTGCTCGGCCCTGCTCTGGCCGGCGTTGCTCCTCGCGGGGCCGGCCCAGGAGTTGCCCCGGGGCGCGGTCAGCGCCAAGGTTGCGTGCAGGGGCGACGCGAGCCAGAGCTACGCGCTCTACCTGCCGTCCACCTACTCGCGCGATCGGAAGTGGCCGATCCTCTATGCGTTCGATGCGGGCGCCAGGGGGGAACTGGCGGTCCAGCGGTTCAGCGACGCGGCCGAACGGTACGGCCTCATCGTCGTCGCCTCCAACAACTCACGGAACGGACCGACCGAGATCGCGCAGAACGCGCTGAACGCGATGCTTGCCGACACGCGGGCGCGCTTCCCGCTGGCTGCGGGGCAGGTCTACGTCGCCGGGTTCTCGGGCGGCGCGCGCGTGGCGGTGATGGTCGGGATGGCGATGAAGGAAGACGTGGCCGGCGTGATCGGATTCGGGGCCGGGTTCCCCGCAGGCATGCCGACCGTATCGGTGCCGTTTGCCTACTTCAGCGCCGCGGGGACCGACGATTTCAACTATCCGGAGTTGAGGGACCTGGATCGCGTGCTGGAGGACCTGGGGTCGCCGCACCGGTTCGAGGTGTTCGAGGGCGCTCACGAATGGCCGGCCGAGGCCGTCTGCACGCGCGCGATCGAGTGGATGGAGCTTCAGGCCATGAAGTCCGGGCGTCGCGCCAGGGACGCCGCGCTCGTCGAGCGCCTGTACGCGAGTGCGCTGGACGAAGCCGCCTCGGAAGAGCGCGCCGGGCACGCGTACCAGGCGTTCTCACGTTACGCGGCGGCCGCGAAGGACTTCGCCGGCCTCCACGACGTCAGCACCTGCGAACGGAAGGCGCGACAGCTCCAGCCATCCCCGGACGTCAAACAGATGCTGGCGGATCTCGCAGCCTCCGTGGACCAGCAGCAGCGTGTCGCGATGAGGATCGTGCGCCTCTCCGACGCGATCACTGGCCGGAATCCGGGCCCTGCGGCGCGGGATCTGCTGGACCTCGTCGCAGACCTGAAGATCAAGGCGGACGGGCCCGGATCCCGGGTCGATCGCATGGTCGCCCGGCGGCTGCTCGCCGGCGTGTGGGTGCAGTTCAACGAGCTCACCTCTGCGGACTTCGAGCGCAAGGAGTACGCCAGCGCGGCGGCACGGCTGCGGGTGATGGCGGCGATGAGGCCGGACAGCGCCAGGGCCGAGTACCTGCTGGCGCGTGCCTGCGCCAGGGCCGGGAATTCGCAGGAGGCGCTCGAGGCGCTGCAACGCGCGGTCGCCAAGGGGTTCACCGATGCCGCCGCGCTGCGGAGTGAGGCGGACCTGGACTCGATACGCAGGGAAGCGACGTTCCAGCGGATCCTGGAAAGCATCAAGCGCGATCCTTGACGGGCGAGAGGCCCGTCCCACAAGGACCTTCGTCGGACCATCCCGCCTTCGGACCTTCGGACCTTCTGCCGTCTCTCTTCTTCTCCTCTTGCTATCCCACAAGAGTCATGTTACTCTCCGTTGGGTAACCCATCGGAGGGCACATGCAGAACACGCACGACGTCTGGCAGGGCACGCTGGCGCTGATGGTCCTCAAGACCCTCGAGGCCATGGGGCCGCAGCACGGCTACGGCCTTGCGCGACGGATCGAGCAGGTGGCCGCCGACCGCATGTCGGTCAACCACGGCACGCTCTACCCCGTCCTGCTCAAGCTCGAACAGGAAGGCTCGATTGCGTCCGAGTGGGGCGTGTCGGAGAACAACCGGAAGGCGAAGTTCTACAGCATCACCAGGCGCGGCCGGAAGGAACTGGCCACCGAGCAGCGCCACTGGCAGCGGACGGCGGACATCATCGCGCAGTTCTGCGCGCTTGGCGAGGAACAACAGCCGTGAAACACGTGCGACGCTTCTGCCATCGGCTGCTCGGCAGCCTCACTGGCGCCAGAAAAGACGACGACCTGGCGCAGGAACTGAACGCGCACGTCCAGTTGATGACCGACGACCTCGTCGGCCGCGGAGTGGATCCCGCGAACGCCCGGCGCGAGGCGCTCCTCGCCTTCGGCGGCGTGGAACAGGCCAAGGAGCGGTACCGCGACCAGCGGGGCCTGCCGTCGCTGGACGCCATCCGGCGCGACCTGCGGCTGGTGGTGCGCAGCCTCGCCCGCACGCCGGCACTCGCGTTCATCGTCGTGCTCACGCTGGGCCTGGCGGTCGGCGCCAACGCCGCCATCTTTTCGCTCATCGACCGCGTCGCGCTGCGGCCGCTGCCCGTCGAGCGGCCCGAGGACCTCGTGCGCGTCGATGCGCCGCCGCTGCCCTACTGGGGCAGTACCTTCAACGCGGGGCCGAGTGTGGACTACCCGCTCATCAAGAGCCTCCGCGAGGGCCTGTCCGACGTGTTCAGTGCGGCGGCCGTCTCGCGCCCCTGGCGCTTCACCCTGGCGCTCGAGCCCCGTGCCGTGGACATCATGGGCCAGTTCGTCAACCAGGACTTCTTCCGCGTCTACAACCTGCGTTCGACGATCGGCCGGACGATCGCGGCGACCGAGGACTCGCAGAGAGACGCGCCGATGGTGGTGGTCCTGAACCACGGGTTCTGGATGCGGCAGTTCGGCGGGGACCGGTCGATCCTCAATTGCACGATCCGCCTCAACAAGATCGCGGTCACCGTCGTCGGGGTACTTGCGGCGCCCGGCTACTCCGGTTCGGATCCCGCCCGGGTGCCACAGGTGTTCCTGCCGCTCGGCGCCGCCGACCAACTGGCGCCCTTCCGCCCGTCGGGCGGCCTGATCCCGTGGGATTCGCCCGCGCTCAGGATCTACCGCCTGGTGGCGCGATTGCGCCCGGGCGTGGATCGCATCCGTGCCGAGCAGGCGCTGCAGGCGCGGTACCGCGTACTGCTGGACGACATGATCGCCAGAGGTGCCCGCCTCACGCCGGAAGACCAGAAGTTCTTCGCGAGTCACCAGCCCGCGCTCGTCCCCGCCGGCACCGTCGGCAGCATGGAATCGGCAACCAGGCAGACGTTCGATCTCCCGCTGCGTCTGCTGCTCGGCATGACCGTCCTGGTGCTGATCGTCGCCGCCGGCAACGTGGCCAACCTGTTGCTGGCCCGCGGCGCCGCCCGCCAGCACGAAGTCGCGGTGAGCTACGCTCTCGGCGCGCAGCGGTGGCACCTGCTCCGCCCGTTGCTGCTCGAGAGCCTCCTGCTCGGCCTCGCGTCAGCGGCGGTGGGACTCCTCCTGTCGGCGTGGGCCGGCAACCTCGTGCCGACGCTCCTGGGGCTCAACTCGGACCTCGCCGGGATCAGCACCGAGCCGGACCGGCGCGTCGTCGCGTTCACGCTGCTCGTGTCGCTCGGCGCGGCCCTCCTGATCTGGCTGGCGTCGGCGATCGCGGTCACGCGGCGCAGCCGGGCCAGCCTCGCTCCCACGCGGCCCCTGGCCGAAGGCGGCCGGCCGGCCTTGATCCTGCGGCGCGGTCTCGTCATCGTCCAGGTCGCCTTCTCGCTGGCGTTGTTGTGCACGTCTGCCCTCTTCGCGCGCAGCCTCGCGCACGTGATCTCGGTCGATCCCGGCTTCGACGCGCGGGCGCTGCTGGCCTTCTCGGTGAACCCGGGCTCCGCGGGCTACGAAGGCCAGCGCCGTCAGGCCTTCGTCGATCGGGTGGCGAGCGAGATCCGCGCCGTGCCTGGCGTCACGCATGCGGCCACCACGTCGATGCTGCCACTCGCCGCAGCGTTGTCCGGGAGTTTCCTGGAGGGCCCGCGGCAGGCGGCGGGCCGCGCGCCGGCCATCCTCGTGAATGTCGTGCACGTGGGGCCGGACTTCTTCGGCACGACGGGCCTGCCGGTCACGAAAGGGCGCCGGTTCGACGAGCGCGACGCGCCGGGCGCGCCGCGCGTGGCCATGGTCAACGAGAGCCTGGCGCGCCTGCTCGCCGACGGGGCGTCCGTCATGGATCAGCGGGTCGGCTTCAAGGACATGCCGCGCGACACGACGGTCGTCGGCATCGTGAAGGACGTCCGCACGCGGTCGCTCAAGACCTCGACGGAACCGACGCTGTTCCTGCCCGCCGCCCAGGCGGCTGGGGGCAGCGATGTCCACATCCTCGCGCGGATCGCAAGCCCCGGCGTGCTGAACGCCGCGACCGTGCAGGCCATCGTGAAGCGCCTCGACCCCGCAGTGGCCGTGACCGACGTGCGCAGCGTCGAGCAACTGGCGCGCGACCGGTTGCTGCGCGAGCGCATGCTGGCCGGCTTCTCGTTCCTGTTCGCGGGTCTCTCGGCCGTTCTGGCTGCGCTGGGGCTGGTCGGCGTCGCGAGCTTCTCGGTGGCCCGGCGCACGCGGGAGATCGCCATCAGGCTGGCGCTGGGCGCCTCGCGCGCGCGGATCGGACGTCTGGTGTTCGGAGAAGTCGGCGCCCTGGCGCTGGTCGGCGGCGCCGTGGGGCTGGCCCTCTTCCTCGCGTCGAACAAGGTGTTCCGGTCGCTCCTCTTCGAGATCTCCGAGGACGACCCACTGGCGATGGCGGCGGCGGTGTTCGCGCTGACGGTGGCGGCGTGCCTCGCCGGGGTGTGGCCCGCCCGGCGCGCGGCGCGGCTCGACCCGGCGGTGACGCTGCGAGCCGAGTAGATCCGCAGAAGACGCCGAAGACGGGACGGCGTCCGCAGAAGACGCCGAAGACGGGAAACGGGGAGATCCGCAGAAGACGCCGAAGACGGGAAACATGGCGGGTCCGCAGAAGACGCCGAAGACGGGAAGACGACACGGGAAGACATGTCATGAAACACGTGTGGCGCGTGTGGCACCGGCTGCTTGGCAGTTTCACCGGCGCCAGAAAAGACGACGACCTGGCGCGGGAACTGGACGCCCACGTCCAGTTGATGACCGACGACCTGGTCGCCCGCGGGGTGGATCGCGCGGACGCCCGGCGACAGGCGCTCCTCGCCTTCGGTGGCGTGGAACAGACCAAGGAGCGGTACCGCGACCAGCGGGGCTTGCCGTGGCTCGACGCCTTTCGGCAGGACACCGTGTTCGGGTGGCGCACATGGCGCCGGAACCCGGCGTTCGCCGCGATTGCCGTCCTGTCGCTGGCCGTCGGTCTCGCTGCCAACACGACCGTCTTCGGCGCGCTGAACGGCCTCCTCGTGAAGCCACTGCCGGTGCGCGAACCGCAGACGCTGCGCGTGCTGCAGTGGGTCGGCAACAGCGTCCCGGTGAGCATCAGCGGGCGACTCGACCAGCAGGCGAACGGGTGGACGGTGGCCGACGCCTTCTCTGCCGACGCGTATCGTCAGTTCCGCGATCGCTCGCCGGACCTGACCGACGTCGTCGCCATCTCCGGCTTGCCTCGCCTGGCCGTCATCGCGCGCGGCGAAGCGGCAGCCGCGAGAGGCGTGCTTGTGTCGGGAAACTTCTTCTCGGCGCTTGGCGTGGCCCCGCGCGCCGGCCGGACGTTCGCGCCGCCCGACGACGGTCCCGGCGCCGAGCCGGTCGTGGTCGTGTCCTACGACTACTGGCACGACAGGCTGGGCGGCGATGCCACGCTCGTGGGGCGCAGCGTGCTGGTGAACGGCACGGCGTTCACCCTCATCGGCGTGCTCCCGCCGGCCTTTCGCGGCGTCTACGGCAACGCGGCCACTGACCTCTACGTGCCCCTGTCGGCGCAGCCACAATTGCGCCCGAGAACGCCGTGGGATGCCGCCGATTCGTGGACGCTCCAGATCCTGGCGCGGATCCGGCCGGGCGCGGACGAACGGCGCGCGGCCGCCACCGCCGCCGCGCTGTTCAACGCGACGGTGCCGCCGGAGGCATCCGGCGAAACTGGGAAGCGTGGGCCCCGCGCGATCCTTCTGTCGGATGGCAGCCGAGGGCTGCAGTACTCGGTTCGCGGACCGATTCCGGTGCTGCTCATGCTCGCCGGCACCGCGGGCATCGTGCTGCTCGTCGCGTGCGCGAACGTCGCCGGCCTGCAGCTCCTCAAGGGCGCGGCGCGCCGGCAGGAACTGGCCATCCGCGTGGCGCTCGGGGCCGGCCGGTGGCGCCTCGCCCGTCACGTCCTCACCGAGAGCCTGTTGCTCGCGCTGGTGGCGGGCGTCGTGGGGCTGCTGCTCGCGACCTGGAGCACCGCCCTGATGGCGCGACTGATCTGGCCGGCGGAGACCGCGCTGGATCTCGCCGCCGACTACCGCGTCTTCGGCTTCCTGCTGGCGCTGTCGGTCGTCTCGGCCCTGCTCGCGGGCCTGTTGCCCGCGATCCGCGCCGCACGGATGGCCCCTGCCGCCGGCCTGGCGAGGCGAAGCGCACGAGCCACGGCGCGGCTGGGCGTCGGTCGCGTGCTCGTGTCGGTCCAGGTGGGCCTGTCGCTCGTGCTGCTGATCGGGGCCGGCCTCTTCACCCGCACACTCGTCAACCTCTATCGCGTGGACACCGGCTTCGATCCGGCGAGCGTGCTCACCTTCAGCCTCGATGCCTCGACGGCCGGGTACAAGGGACAGGCGGTCGCCGAGGTCTACGACCGCGTGCTGGCCGGCGTCGAGAAGCTGCCGGGCGTGCTGTCGGCGTCGCACTCCGGCTTCGCGATGCTCAGCGGATGGAGGACGACGACGGTCGCCGCCCTTCCCGGCCAGGGCGCCGGACGTGCGCCGATGCAGGTGCTCGGCCTGGCCGTCAGCGACGGGTTCTTCGACACGATGCGGCTCCCGCGGCGCCGCGGGCGCGCCTTCTCGGTCTCCGACAGCGAGAAGGCGCCACGGGTCTTTGCCGTCAACGACACGTTCGTGAAGAGGGCCTTCCCGCACGAAGACCCGATGGGAAAGACGGTGCGCCTGCCCGAGGGCGAGGGCCAGATCGTGGCGGTGGTCGGCGACATGACCTACGTGGGGCTCCGGGAACCGGTGGAGCCGACCGTGTTCTATCCCTCGCGCCAGCAGCGGCGCCTCGCGCGCGTCGTCTTCGAGATGCGAACGGCCGTGCCACCGATGACGCTGCTTCCCGCCGTCCGGCGTGTCGTCGCGGGCGTCGATGGCCGCCTGCCGGTGTCGGACGCCAAGACGCAGGCCGCGCAGCTCGCCGAGTCGATCCGGCTCGAGCGGGGCCTGACGTCGCTGGCCGTCGGCCTCGCCCTGGTCGCGATCCTGCTCTCCTGCATCGGCCTCTACGGCCTCATCTCGTACCACGTCGCGCGCCGCACCGGCGAGATCGGCATCCGCATGGCCCTGGGATCGACCGCCTGGGGCATCGTCTGGCCGATTCTGCGAGGCGCCGTCCTGATGGTCACCGCGGGTGTCGCGCTGGGTCTGCCCGCCGCGTTCGCCATGAGCCGGGTGCTGCGAGAGTATCTGTTCGGCATCGAGCCGATGGATCGGGTGACCCTCGCAGCCGCGGTCCTGCTGCTGCTCGTCGCGGCCCTCGCCGGCGCGTTCGGACCGGCCCGGCGTGCCGCGCGCGTGGATCCGGCGGTCGCGTTGCGATGTGAGTGAAGCCGGGGCGCTACCGGCCCCGCCGGATCGCGTCCCGTTCCAGCTGCGCGAGCAGCGCGAGCGACTGCGGCGAGAACCGCGGCAGTCCGCCCTTCGCGCGCGCGGCCCTCTGGTACAACTGCACGAAGGCCACCGGGTGCCCGGTCGTCGCGGCGAGCGCCTCCTGGCCGAAGGCGGCCTTCACGGCGGCCGCCATGAAGTGTCCCAGCGGACACCCGAGCCCGACGTACAGCTCGCGCCCGAGTCCCTCGAACTCGCGCCAGGCGGATGGGTCGCGGGCGGCGGCGCGCGCCATGATCGCATCGGCACGGCGGAACAGCGCCGCGGCTTCCTTCAGCCGGGCGTCGTAGCGCGTTCGCGCCTCCGCCGTCTGCGGGTCGCCCAACTCGCGACCCATCAGGTCCCACAGGCCGCGGTGCTGGATCGTCTCCCACGTGTCGAGGAAGGCCGCCTGTCGGCGGGTGATCATCTCCGGGTCGTACGGCCGAACGGCGTCCTTGTAGCGCCACAGCAGGTGCAGGCGGACGAGGGCAGGCAACACGTCCGGGGATCGCTGCCGGAGGTACAGGGGATCGACCAGCAGCAACTCGTAGCCGAAGCGCACGTCGGCCGAACCGAGACAGGCCGTCGCCAGCGAGACGCCGGCCAGCGTCTCCCTCGCGTCGGGTGGAAGGTAGGGCCAGGCCTGGGCGAGGCTCCTGGCGAACGCGCCGCTCTGTTCCCATCGCTCCCACTCGCGGGCGATGGCCTCGGCCTCCTTCCGGTAATCCGCGAAGTACCGGACCGTGCCGGATCCGCGTTGGAGCGCCTTCTCGAGGTCCGCCGCGCGTGAGGGCTTGCAGGCGAGGCCGATCGCGTCCTGCATCCGTTCCCGCCCATCTCCCTCGTGGTCGAAATAGGTACGCATGCCCGGCGACTGGAAGAGCCGGTCCCAGAGCCCGGCATCGGGCTCCTGGTCTGCGGCCAGCCGGCCGGCGACCTCCTGCAGGGCGTGCAGGGCCGTCGTGTCGATGCCATCTTGCACGGCAGCCCGGACGAGCGCCGGCTCGACGGGCGCGCCGACCTCGCGCGCCACGTGGCGCAGGGCGGCCATCGCGCGGTTGCTCAGGCGCGGCAGCGCGGCGTCGCCGAGCGCCGCCGCGTTGTAGAGGAAGAAGAAGGCGAACGGGTTGTTGAACGTCCTGACGACCTCCGCACGGCCGGCGTGGGCAAGCACCGCGCGCGTCATGAAGTACCCGGTCGGATGCCCGCTCATCGGGATCGCCGCGTTCATCTGGCTTCCCAGGCGCGAGGCGTCCGACGGCGACGCGGCCAGACGGCACAGCAGGTCATCCAGCGACGCCAGGGTGCGCGGCGTCTCCGCCATCGCCTTCCGGTAGTCGCGATCGTAGGTCGATGCCGGCTCGCGTCCGGCTTCGATCGCCGCGGCCTTGTCGATCTGGTCCGCGATGCCCTCGTCCTGGATCTTGCCGAGGGCGTCGAGAACAGCCGTGTACCGTTGCGGAACGGCGCCGGCGTCGTAGGGCGCCTGCTCGCGACGGTAGTAGTGGAACGCCTCGTGCGCGAAGAGGTCCTTGAACGCGTCGCCCTGATCGCAGGCGTACACGAGGTCGAAGATCAGCGGGCCGTACCCGCCGCGGGCGTCCCGGGCGAACACGATGAACGTGACGGTGGGCACGCCGACGCGGTCGAACGACGCGCGAGGGATCCAGGCACGGGCGATGTCCAGCCCGTTGCGCTCCACGCCCGATTGCTGGACGCGCGCCTGGAACGCCTGGAGCGCCGCCCGCCTGTCCTTCAGGTCCAGGAAGTGTCGGAGGGCGACGGTGCGCGGCGCCTTGGCCAGATCCGCCGCCAGCGACGGCTTGAAGACCAGGCGCAGGTTGCGCTGGAGGAAGTCCAGGCCGTAGCCCCGTTCGTGCGCGATGAGGGCCGCGTACCCCGGGGTCCGGACGAGCGCGTCCCAGGCGTCAGGGGCCGGCTCCTCGTCGCGCTCGAGCGCCGACGCGATGGCCCACAGGCGATCGATGGCCGAGAAGTCGAACCTCGCAGGCACTCGCGGCTGTCCGGGTGCCGCCGTTGCGACGCCCGAGGAGAGCGACAACAGGATCGCCAGCCCCGCCAACACGCGTGTCATGCGCACCTCCCGAGGGCACACCTCTGCTCTCCTGATTGGACGAGGAAACGCCGCGCGGGGTGCCTCGCTGGTTCATACCGATCCAATCCGGTTCCCTTCCCCCCACTTCGCACGACGGCCCCGTACACCGAACGACCCGGACCGGGCCTCTATGAGGCGAGACGGCCGACAACGCGGACGACCGCATCCCGGGGCGGCGGTCGCGACGAGGCCGGCATACAAGAGGAGAACCAACGTATGACGCGACGCAGCACGCTTGCGGCCATCCTGGCCGCGGCACTCGTGCTTGGCGCGGTTGCGACCGCACAGGCACAGGACGAACTGACCACGACGGTCGCCTTCCTGTCGGCGACCCGGGACGGGATTCCCGTACGCTCGACACTGCTCCTGCTCTGCCCGGACAATCCGGCGCGCCCGCCGCTGACCGCGACGGACCTGGACGGGCGGATCACCGCCCTCCAGGGCAGCTTGACCAGGACGATGCCCATCAGCAACCTGGCGCTCGTCACGTACCGGCAGATCGCGTTGAAGGTCGGGGAGGAGCAGGCGGTGCTCTCACCCAACGACACGCTCCCATGCGTCCCAGCGTCCCATAACGGGCATTCCGTTAACTAGCTGGCCCGATTGGGGTTGACGCTGAGCGGGGAGCAGCATACGCGCAGCCGCAGCGGAGACCCCTCTAATGCTTCCTATCTTCATCAATGAATTTTTGGCTACAGATAAGACTGAAATAATGTCACAAATCATCAAATTTATTTATCTTCAGAAATAATGATAGAATTATTTTGACAAGTGAATATCAAAAAACAAACAAAGGCATTATATCTTAAAAAATCCCGTAATGCCTTTTCATTACAAATATAAACAAGCCCTACTAACTATAGACATGGACCCGAGGAAATTACAGATCATGATTGCAGCAAATCTGCTGCTGATTGCGATTCGTCTTCTGTTGATTCCGGTGCTAATGACGTTGATGGATCAGGGCACCCGCAACTGGTTCGCTGTTACAGGTAACAATGTAATATCAATCATCGTGTTCGCATTCACAGTCGTAACTTCGGCACTACTTATCTTAGATGCAAAAAAGGGCTAGTTTAGTAAGTGACATCAAGAATCCAATTGTTTCTATTTTTGCCAATATAGTAAATCATCCAGAAGTAAATTCATCTTATCTAATCCGTATCGGGAACAACTGATGCCCCCGGATTTCTCGATGCTTTCCAGCGCAACGCCATCTTGACTCTGTCATCGGGTACGGGTTAATTATCACCCTGTTCCATGAATGTATTCGGCGTGTGCACGACCGCTATTGTATGACCAATGAAATGCATCCAATAAAGATAATGAGCACCTGTAGGTGCGTTTATGTCACCTCTAAATATTACGTTGCTATCTGCCGGATCACGATATATACCACTGTCGTCACCCAAACCTGTCCAGTATTTCGCGAGTATACTTCCCTCCGGTAGATTGTCCGGCTCAGAATCAAACTCCTGAAAGCCGATGCTTCGCAACCCGCTCCATATCTCATTGAACGTGTCCACGGCTTTTTTCGCCGCTGTTTTGTCTGCATCAGTAAATCCCGGCTTGATGAAGTAAAGCGTAATCGGAACGTTTGGTCTGTACATGAGGTTCATGCCTGTGGCACTGCCGTTAGGCCCAACGAATGATTTTATGAAATCCATGTCGGCCGCATCCATTTTATCAAACGCGTATACATTCACATTTCCGCTGGCGCTCTGGCGCGTGCGTTTCGCAGCCACATCTCCGCCGTCAAAGGACAAATCACAACTTCCGCCCGTCGGATTAAATGAGAAATACCCGTTGGTAATATTCTTTGTGACGCCGCCGCAGCTTGCTGTATAGTTCATTATCGGCGAGCTACTTGACGTATTTTTTAATGTGCCCTCAACGGCCGCTCCCGGAGTCGGACCTGGTCCAGGCCCCGGGCCCGGTCCTGGCGAGGGTGCAGTCGGGCTACTGCCGCATCCAGACGCAAGAGCCGCACCAGATATTAAATAAAATGCATAACCGAGATAAGAATTCTTCATCCGCCCAAGCATGCCGCTTCGTCTTTCAGTCGGCCCGTCTTTGTATAGTCCTGCATCGAATACCATAGTTTCACCTAGTCGGTGAATATATTTATCCAAAACACTTCTTAAAGCTTTGGTATTTATATCACTATTGGGTAGTGACTTATACTGATCATTGCATCGGTATCTTAACTGATCTCTTCAGTTCGTCAGACGTATTCTGAATATAGTTCAAAGAATTTTCTGTAAATATCTGCGTCCGTCGATGAGCACGAGCTGGCTGGTGGGCATCACCCCGGTGGCGCTGCGACTGGTCACAGCCAGTTGGCGCGCCGAGAGTTGCGTGACGTTCACCCCGGGGACGGCGCGCAGCAGGTCCGCCATGTTCCGAGTCGGCGCATCGCGGATCGTCTGCTCCTGGATCACGCTCGCCGTGGCAGGTGCGTTGACCACCGCCTGCTCGTACCTCGAGGCGGTCACCACGACCAGATCTTCGAGGCCGACCTGCAGCGTCACGTCCACCGGCACGGTGGCGGCGGCGTCCACCTTGACGTTCCTCTGCGTGACGGTGCGGAACCCTTGCAGTCTCACGGCCACCGTGTAGGTCCCGCTGGGGACCGAGGGCATCACCCAGACGCCGACCTCGTTCGTCGTGGCCTGGAAGTCCGATTGCGTCCGGTCATGCGTCGCCACGATGACCACTCCCGGGAGGATGGCACCCGTCTGGTCTCTCACGGTACCGGTCAGGCGCCCGGTCGCCGGAGCCTGGGCCGATGCGATCGAGGCCAGACAGAGAATCAGAGAGAGCGACGACAGCATGCGCCCGGGTACCGTTCGAAGCATGTACCCCCCTGGTTGCGGCGCCCTCGTTGGGGGCGCGACGACGGGTCACCTTGAACGCGCGGGTCTCCGACCAAAGCTCACGCCGGCCCGGTGTGTGCTGCCGGTAGTCTCAGAGCTCCGTTAACGGACTCCGACGCCGGCCGTAACTCTTTCATTCCGGCGGAGATCCAAATACCCGTATGACGCATTATGTAGTTTAATAT
>Ga0315273_10005611_pt1 | contig 15532 bp, 14 predicted proteins | sample YL17G02_0_MG_FD_205753 | JGI IMG/M metagenome (GOLD analysis project Ga0315273, IMG submission 205753) | Sediment microbial communities from Yellowstone Lake, YNP, Wyoming, USA - YL17G02_0 | ecosystem: Environmental > Aquatic > Freshwater > Lake > Sediment | place: USA: Wyoming | collected...
CGGCATCCGTGAGCCCCGCCTCCGCGGCATACTGGCTGGCATCGGCGAACCGGGAGTCGGCCCCCCGGCGGAAGCCGGTGAAGAGATCGATACTGGCATTGAGGCCGAACCCAACGTTGTTCGTCCTGGTGTTCGAGGGCTCCAGCTTGCCGGTCGTGTTGTCGAATTGGGAGCTTTCTGAATAGTTGGTGCTGGCGGTGCTGGTCGCGTTGAGGCTGGGGAGGTATGCCCCCTTCGCGGAGCGCACCTGGGCATCGGCGCTCCGCACCGACCCGCGCGCGCTCACCACGCCCGGCAGTGCCTGCTTGGCCATGCGGATGGCGTCGGGCAGGGTGACGGCAGGGGTCTGGCCCCGTGCCACGGACGCGGCCGCGAGCACGAGGGCACTGGCGAGCAGCGAAACGCGCCGGGCGGCGCGCAGGCATCTGGTCGACATCATCGATCGGTCGAATCCCGGTTCATCCTGTCCCGCCGGCGGGCGTCGAGGCGGGCGGTGATCTCGGCGAAGCGGCCCTGCTGTTCCGCCGTCAGCATGGTCCGTACATCGGAGCGGATGCTGTCCCGCATCCGTTCCATCCGGGGACCGAGCATCGCCCAGATCGAGTCCATTTCACCGCGACGGCGCCGGAGAATTGCCCGGACGCTGTCTTGTTGCGTGGGAGTGAGGTTCACCTCACGCCGCAGCAGGTCGACGTACCACTCGCTGCTCCGGCCAGGACCACCGTGCGGCCCGTGCCGGTGCGCCACAACGCGGGCGGTGGCCGCGCTCCCGATGGCCCCGCCCAGCAGCGCGGCGAGCAGCAGCAGAGTCACGGCTTTCCAGGTGCTGGTCTGCATTCGATTCCTTCCTATCGGCTGGTGCCGAGTACCACGCCCATCATGGCATCACGATCGAGCGGGCGGTCCGTCGCGGCCAGTTCGGCGGCGGGCTCCGCGGCGTCCGCGTCGGCCTCCCGCAGCACCAGCCAGTATCCCGCCAGCGCCACCGCGAGGACCGCGGCGGCGATCCCCGGCCTGGTCCACCGCGCCAGCACCTCCCACAGGCTGCCGGGCTCCGCCAGTCGGGCGAGCACCCGGGCCGCGAAGGCGGCATGGTCGGCGTCGCCATCCAGGTGCGCGCGCAGTAGCGAGCCCAGGACCGGGTCCGGGCGGCTCTCAAACGGATCGCCTGAGCTCATTCGATCGACTCCTCTGTTCCAAGAATCGTGCGCAGCCGGCGGCGCGCATGGAAGACATCCGACCGGGCGCTGCCCTCCGGAATGCCGAGCAGCGCGCCCACCTCGGCGTGCGAGAAGCCCTCGACATCGAACAGCACCAACGCGAGTCGTTGCCGCTCCGGAAGCTCGGCGAGCGCGGCGTCCAGTCGGGCCTTGAGCAGCGCTCGCTCGGTCCTGTCGAATGGGTTGTCGCTCCGACTGGCGAGATCCGCGGGCAGCGGCTCGGTCTGCCGGACCGTCCGGCGGCGCCGGAGATCCCGGGCGGCGTTGAGCGCGATCTGCGCCAGCCAGGAGCGGAAGGGCCGCCGCGGATCGAACCGCTCCCGGAAGCGCCACGCCGAGAAGAATGCATCCTGGGCAGCGTCGTCGGCGTCGTCGGGGTTCTGCAGGACCGTTCGGGTGAGCCGGCGGACGAAGCCGGTGTGCGATTCGACCAGTTGCCCGAAGGCTTCCCTATCGCCGAGTCGGGCCCGCTCGATGAGTTCCGGCTCGGTCACAGGGTTAGTACGCACGGTGGTCGGGAATCGTTGAAGCGCTGGACGCCATGTTCCGGTTCGACGCGGCTGAGAGGAGAGTATCTAGGCGGGCGTGGATACGCACCACCGCGCTACACGGCGGACCGAAACGCTCCAGGGCGGATCGCGTGCCCGGTGGCCGGGCCTGAAGCCGCAAGCCGTTGTCGGATAACGGCATCTGCCTCTGCCTCGGTCCCGGCAGCAAGGGGAGCGATCTGTGCTATACGCTATACATGGTGCGGGTGCTGCCGACGAGGTGGCCAGCTGGGTTCCGGCAGCTTGTACCGAAACGCTACAGCTGCCACGAATCGGCCCGGAACGCGGTCTCCATCAGGTCACCTTCTCTTGTCGTAAGTCATTGTCTTCTTACTGGTTACAAAATGCGCCTATGCCGGACTATGCGGGTCTGGTTTCTGCTTGATGGCACCTGGAGTGTCTGGCCAACCAGGATTCCCGAGGCCCCGTGTCCGAGCAGTGTCCCCGGCTCACCCTGCTGCAAGTCAGCGATTCCTTCGCCTCCATCTGGCCTGGGCTTGCGGAGGAGGCTGGTTTCGAACTGAGCATCGTCGGCGAACCCGGCGCCGTCACGGGCGGGATCGTCGCCATCAGCGCGGGGGGCACCGAAGAGCTGCTCGAGGGGGTCATCACCCGACTTCCAGAGTCCCGTGACGAGGTAGTCGTGGTCGGGGCGGTGCCGGACTACCGCTTGGCGGTCGCCACGATTCGGGCCGGCGCGTCGGAGTACTTCGCGCTGCCGCAGGACCTCGGGCTGCTCAAGGCCTGGCTTGGGGAGCGGGTGGAGCGCTTCCACTCGGCGGGCGCCATGGCGTCGTTCGCCTCACGGGAAGCCTCGAAGTACCGGTTCGAGGGCATCCTGGGACAGAGCCCGGCCCTCCGGGGAACCCTTGAACGCGCCGCCCGGGTGATCCCACATGGCGGAGTCACCGTGCTCATCAACGGGGAGACCGGTACGGGCAAGGAGCTGCTCGCGCGGGCAATTCACTACAACGGCCCCCGCCAGAAGGCGCCCTTCGTCGACGTCAATTGTGCCGCGATCCCCGAACAGCTGCTCGAGAGCGAGCTCTTCGGCCATGAGAAGGGGGCCTTCACCGATGCGAGCGCGGCGAAGCCGGGGCTGTTCGAGGTCGCCCACGGGGGGACGATCTTCCTGGATGAGATCGGTCACCTCTCGCTCCCGCTGCAGGGGAAGCTGCTGCGGGTGCTCGAACAGCGGGAAATGCGGCGGGTCGGCGGCACCGCCACCATTGCCGTGGATGTCCGCGTCATTGCGGCGACGCATGTAGATCTGGCTGCGGCGTCCCGCCAGGGCGAGTTCCGGGAGGACCTCTACTACCGGCTGAACGTGGTGGGACTGCGGCTCCCCGCACTGCGCGAGCGGGCCGGTGACCTGCCGCTCCTGGCGAAGAGCTTCCTCGCCCGATTCGCGCGGGACTATGGGCTCCCGGAACCGGAGCTCTCGCCCTCGGCGGAACGGCGGCTGCAATCTCATCCGTGGAGTGGGAATATCCGGGAGCTCCGGAACGTACTCGAGCGCGCGATTCTCCTCGCCACCGGGAACCGGCTGGAGGTAGAGGATCTCGGCCTCGACGCGGCAGCGCCGATGATATCCTCTGATGGTGTTCCCTTTCCGGCCGCCATGTCGGACATCACCCGCGCCGCCGCTCATGCCATGACCCGGCTGTGCGACGGCAACAAGAGCGAGGCTGCCCGGCGACTCGGTATCTCGCGCACTCGCCTGCTTCGATTGCTCGCGGCACGGGGGCACCGTGCTGCCTTGGTAAAGGAGGATTCCTGATGCGTGGTCCTGCCTTGCTGATCGGCGCCCTGCTCGCCGTCGGCGTCGCCTGTTCGTCCAATTCCGGTGGTGGCGGCGGTATCGATCCCGGGCCGACCGATTCGACGGTGCCGGGAGACAGCCTGAACTTCCTGCACGCGGCCCTCACCGCACCGCCGCTCGCCGAACGGACCATCGGCTTGTGGGCGGTCCGCGGGCAGACGCGGGAGATCCGGCTGATGTACCGCCCCAAGGCGGGACAGGCCGACTCGGTTGAGTTCGCCCGCTTCCGGGTGGACGCGCAGTCTCTGGTTAACGACAGCGCCGGCAACCCGATCGCCAACGGAGACTCGATCCTGATCACCCTCGGCGTCCAGGACACTCTCCATCTGATCACGGAGTTCCGTCCATCCGGGCTGGTCTTCAGCTCCACGAAACCGGCGCGCCTATGGCTCAAGTTCGGCGAGGCCGATCCGGACCTGAACGGCGACGGCAGCGTCACAGCGGCGGACACCACCCTGCTCCTGTCGCTTACGATCTGGAAGCAGGAGCAACCGACGGACCCCTGGTCGCTGGTTCCGAGCACCGTGAACCTGGCGAGCCAGGAAGTGGAGGCGGACATCAGGGGGTTTACCCGCTTCGCCGTGGCGTACTGAGGAAAGGAAAGCATGTGATGCCGGACCTCATTCCATCGGATGCGTTGCTCGCTACCGCCCGGGCCGAAGCTGCCCGGGGGGAATGGGGAGCCGTGTGCGCCCGGCTGGAAGCGGCGCCGGCAGAGAGCCTGGAGATCGCGCTCCTCCTCGCGGAAGCGTACCTCCGCACCGGCCGGTTGGCCGCTGCGCACGCTGTGCTCGGGTCATCACTGGTCCGGGGCGCCGGGCGAGCCAACACGGCGACCCACCGGCGCGCCCTGAACATGCGGGGGGCGGCGGCCTTCGAACTGGGATTGCTGGCGGAGGCGGAGGCGTGCTTCAGAGAGGCCCTTTCGCTGGCCACGCCAGCGGGTGATTCGCTTACCCTGGGCCGAGCGACCAACAACCTGGGGATGATCGCGCACATGCAGGGGGCATTCGATCGGGCGCTGGCACTCTACCAGCTCGCGGTGCCGGCCTATCAGCGTCTGGGATTCACGGCCGGGCTCGCCGAAACGCACCATAACATGGCCCTCGCCCTCCGCGAGCTGGGCCAGCTGGAGGCAGCGGACCGGCAGGAGCGGAGGGCCATCGACTTTGCCCGGCAGGCGGACAGTGGGCGGTTGCTGGCGATCGCGCAGGTGGGGCGCGCCGAGCTGTCTCTGCGGCGAGGAGAGCCAAGGGTGGCACGTGCAGGTGCCTCCCTGGGTGCGGAGCAGTATGCGGCGATCCCGGACGGGGTGGGTGAAGCGGATGCCCTCCGGCTGGTGGGCGCCGCATGCACGGTCCTTGGCGAGACGGACCCGGCCGCGAAGGCGTTGGCGCAGGCACTGGAGCTGGCGCGCACCCATGGCAGCCCGCTCATCGAGGCCGAGGTCCATGAGGCGCGGGCACGGCTGCATGCGGCCATGGAGCAGTGGGCCGAAGTGGAGTGCGAGGTGGCTGATGCTCGGCGGTTGTACCAGGGGCTGGGGACTCCCGCGGCCGAGGCGGCCCTGGAGCAGTGGTATGGCGGAGTGATGCCCGAGCGGAGCTGAGCGCGACCCACCTGCGCTGCGGCGGGTGTGCAGAGCGCCGCTACTCGCCCGGCGACCGCCGCCGCCAGGCCTGCAGGCCAGCGGCCAGGGCGAACCAGAGAGACACCCCGCCGAAGACGTAGCCCATAATCGTGGGCAACCCCACCGACAGGAGGCCGACCACCACCAGCACCAGGCTGATGGGACCGAACAGGGAACGGAAGGCACCGCTCGCCAGTCGGCGGGCCGCCACCACGGCGCGCGCGCGCAGCTCCCGGCGTCCTCGGGGCGGCACCGCGCGACCCTGGCGACCGCGCCGGGCCAGCCGACTGGGCATCACCCGCGACAGGGCCGCCGGGGCGCGGCGGGGGCGCCGCACGACCTCGACGCTGGCGGCGATGTCACGGCGAAACTGCTGCTCCATGGTCCGGGCCAGGACCGGATCCTCGATGACGACGTCCAACTCGTAGTTCCCGATCAGGCTCGACGCGTTGATGTTGCTCGTTCCCACGCGGACCCAGCGGCCATCTGCCACCATGGTCTTCGCGTGCATCATGGCGCCTTCCCACTCGAAAATCCGCAGCCCGGCACGGAGCATGTCGCGGTAGCCGATCCGGGTCAGGTTCCGGACCAGCGGGACGTCGCTCGATCCGGGCAGCAGCAGCCGGATGTCCACCCCGTCCTTCTCCGCGAGCGCCAGCACCTCGAACAGCCGGGGTGGCGGAACCAGGTACGCGTCGACAATCCACAGACGCCGCCGGCAGCCGGCGGCCAGGTATTCGAGCACCCGGTAGGCCCGCTCCCGGCCCGGTACCCCGATCACTACCCGTACCGACGCCTCGCCGGCCGCGGGGACGTCGTCGGCGCGCTCGTCGTCGGGCAGGGGGTGTCCGGTCAGGGCCCACACCTTCTGGAACGCGAGGTCCAGCGCCTGGCTCGCAGGGCCCTCGATGAGCACCGCCGTGTCCCGCCACGGCGGGATGCCCTTGGCCGGATCTCCCGCCCATTCGTCTCCGATGCACAGCCCGCCCACGACCGCCTGTCCGCAGTCCGTGACGACCAGCTTGCGATGGTCGCGCGCCAGCAGTCGGAGCGGGCGGAACAGCTGCGGCGGGTTGAAGCAGCGGACCTCGCACCCCGCAGCGCGAAGGAAGCGCCAGTACTTCCGGCGGGTTCCGACGCATCCGAGCCAATCATACAGCACGCGAACCGCGATGCCCGCCCGGGCGCGTTCGGCGAGTGCCTCGGCGAAGCGCCAGCCGGTTGGGTCCGCGCGGAAGATGTAGTTCTCGAAGTGGATGAACCGATGGGCACCGGCGATGAGCGCTAGCATGGCCGCGTATGCCTCGGGGCCATCCTGCAGCAGGGCAACGCGGTTCCCGGGGATGGGACGGGCCGCCGCGGCCCGATCGATCGCGCGCTGGGCCTCCGTACGGGTAGTGGTGGAGAGGCGCGTCGCTCGCTCGACCGGATGGGTCATGCCGTCCCGAGTCCGAGGTCGCGCTCGACGGGGCGGAGGGCCTCGAGCACGAACGCGATATGGTCCTCCAGCGGGACGCCGAGTTCCGCCGCACCCTGCAGCACGTCCTCCCGGCTCACCCCGCGGGCGAAGGCTTTGTCCTTGAGTTTCTTCTTGACGCTCGCCACTTCGAGGTCGGCCAGGCTGCGAGACGGCCGGACCAGCGCGCAGGCGACGAGGAAACCGCACAACTCGTCCACCGCGAAGAGCGCCCGCGCCACCGGCGTGTCCCGCGGGACACCGGTGTAGTTCGCGTGACCCAGGATGGCCCGCTGCAGCTGTTCGGGAAACCCTTCGGCGGCGAGCACCCGCACGCCCTCCGCCGGATGCTGCTCCGTGGCGGAGTGGGCCTCGTTGGGGAACCGCTCATAGTCGAAATCGTGCAGCAGGCCGACCAGCCCCCATTCATCCGGGTCAGCGGCGTACTTCACCGCCATGGCGCGCATGGCGGCTTCGACGGCGTACATGTGCTTCCGAAGCGCCTCGGACTGGGTGTACTCCTGCATCAGGGCGAGGGCGCGGTCGCGGGGCCAGGGCGAGGGGGTCGGCATGGAGGGAAATATGCTATCGGCTATCGGCTATCGGCTATCAGAACAGAAGACGACCCTCCGGTACCTGCACCGAAGGGTCGTCTTGTAATCTGATAGCCGATAGCCGATAGCCCTATGGCGCCGGGCAGCTCCCCGTACCGCAGACCGGCACCGGGAGACCGGTACCGAACTGCTGGTTGAGGGCGGAGGCGAGCGAGTCCGCCACGAGGCGATGGGCGGTTGAGCTGATATGGACTCCGTCCAGGCTGAACATCGGGCCGAAGGTGATCGAGTCCACGGGGGACGCTGGTGGCGGCCGCAGGGTTGTCCAGATGATCGGGAAGGACGGGATGGTCCCGTTGCCCACCAGGGCAGTAAGCGCGGGGTTGACGTTGAGGTACGCCATGCCCCGACCGACTGCTTCCGTCTGGATATGCGCGTTGAACTGGGCCACCGCGGTCGCGAGGCCAGTCAACTCCGTGGTGGTGATCACCTCGTTGTCCACCGAGCAGTCGATCGAGGTCGGGGTGCCGCCGAGTGCGGCACTGACCTTCGCCAGTCCGATGGTCCACGGCACGAGGATCGCCAGTCCGCCGCCGGCGGGCGGTACGGGGGCGCAGTTCACGTTCACGGTGAATGTGGGTATCCCTGCCAGGAGGGGGTTCTGCGCCGGCAGTGGCGGCGGACATCCCCCGTTCTTGAGACAATACCAGATCGCCGCCCGTGAGGCGTATGGTATGACCGTGACATCCGCGACCGAGACGAGAGCGGCCTTGGCGCCGGTGGCTTCGATGGCGTCCAGCACTGAATCGTACTGGGCGGTGAACTGGGACAGCGGTGTGATCAGCGCCGGGTTGCCGGGATTGCTCTGGCTGGTGAGTGATCCCAGGACGTCGTTGTTGCCGATCCAGACGCTCACCAGTGTTGGCTGCGCCTCCGCCATCCGCTCGAGCTGGGTCTTGCCCCCCAGGAAGAACGTTGTAAGCGCGTTGGACGACGACACCGGCACTCCGAAGTTCGACAGCAGTTCGGTGACGCGGGCGCCCGGGACCGCGAGGTTGTTGACCGTGCCGGCGACTGGCACGCGGAGATCGCAGGTCGTGGAGGTGCCCCCACCAACCCGTGCCTGAGTGACGTTGTTGGTGAAGGGCGGCGGGCAGCCCCGGCCGTTGAGTTTGGGATAATTGAAGCTGGTTCCCATCGCTGTGCCGAGCAGCACCGGGTAGGCACGCTTCTGGGTGCTGTCGTTGATCCCGGCCGACTGAAATCCGGCGGTGATGCTGTTTCCCAGCGAGACATAGCGTCGGAACAGCGGATCAATCACATCCGGCTCGTTGAGACTGTCGTCGGCGTGGCAGCTCCCGAGGAGCGGCAGCGCTACGAGCAGGGAGACGGCAATACGCTTGAAGGACATGGGTTGCTCCCCGTCGCTTAGAAGTTCCAGGTGAAGGTGGCGCCGAAGAGGTGCGCCTTGAAGTTATAGAGACCGTCGTTGGGCGTGCCCGCTTCGCGGGATCGGCCCCGGCGGTCCGCCTGGTCGATATACTGGTACGCCAGATCGACATGTCCGCTGCCACCGAGTCGGGTGCCGAAGCCGACGGTAAACTCAGTCCGGGCGCCCTCTGGAAGCGTGGGGGTCACGTTTTCGTCCGGGGCCGCCCCGGTATGTGTCAGGAAGCCCGCCCGCACCTTGGTTGAGCTGCTGACTCCATACTCGCCGCCGAAACGCCAGGAGTGGGTCTTCACGAACGCCTGTGGCAGGGTCGTCGGACCCAGGAGCTCAAAGTCCAGCACGATCGCGTCCCAGACCTCCCAGTTCTGCATGCCATAGTCGACCAGCAGCTGCAGCTTGTCGGTGGGCCGGAAGGCTACGCCCAGGCTCAACTGCTCGGGCAGTCGGACGCCGGTGGCGCCACCCTGATTGACCAGCGACCCCCCGGGCCGGAACTGGGGGGCGAGGACTGAATCGAGTGGCGTGCCCACGACCACGCCCGGGATGTTGAGGAACGGACTGCCCTGCGGGATCAGGATGCCGGTGCTGACCTGCTTGAACTCGGCGGTGCCGTCGATGCCGTCGATCTTCTGCCGGGACAGGTAGCGGACTCCGAAGCTGATCTTGTCGGTCGGCTCCACGATGAGCCCGACATGGTATCCGACGCCGGTCTTGCTGCCGGAGACCTTGGCTTCGGCGAAGTCGGTTCCGGCGGGGATGCCGAAGCCACCAAAGGTCGTCCCCGGGGGGACGAGCGGCGACGGAAACAGCTGGTCATACAGATCGACCCGCTGGTTGAGTTCCAGATGCAGGAAGTTGACGTCGAAGCCGGCGCCCACCTTCATGTACTTGCTCAATTTGAAAGCCAGGGTGGGCTGCACGTAGATGTTGCGGATGACGCTCTTGAAGGAGCTGAACCGTCCGATGGCATCCGTGGGCCAGTCCGTCGTCAGGCCATAGGGGGCAAAGACCCCGAGGCCGGCGGCAAACCGATCGCTGAAGCCGTGGGTGACGTACAAGGCCGGCACCGGGAAGACCTTCTTGTTCAGGTCCGAGCTCAGGCCGGTGGCATCCTGCGTGAAGCCGCCATTGGGTGCGATGAAGACCCCACCGAGGGATATTTGGGTGCGGCCGCTGGGCACACTGGCAACGCCTGCCGGATTGAAGAACATCGCGGATCCATCGTCGCACGGAGCCGCGACGCCGGTTCCGGCGCGACCCATAGCACAGGTACCGTGCTCGTTGACGCTGAACCCCTGGGCATGAAGAACAACTGGCGCGCCCGCGAGGGCGACCAGTCCTCCCAGGGCCAACCACACATGACACCGCCGCATAGGGAATGCTCCGAAAGGGATGGCTGCGGTTGAGCAACAGTGGGGAAGTGTTCGGACAGGCTGCGGCTAGTGTACGGCCCGGTCACGTCTTTGTCAAAAGGCAACCCCCCGGTCCGGAGGTCCTTCCTAACACCGGGAGGCGGGATGTGAATTCCCCGTGAATTCTAGAGGAAGGCTCTAATGAAGCGTGCCGCCGTCTGGCCCGGGCAGCTGGGCCGCGGTGAGCGGGATTCGATGCTCGTCGCCAGCATCGAGGCTGATCTCGAAGGCATAGTGTCCTGCCCGAGGCAGGGGGAGGTCGAACACCAGCACGGCCCCCGCCTCCACATCGGTGACCCCCGCCGGAGGTTCCCCGAACTGGACGGTTCCTTCGCCCTCCACCAAAGTCGTCCCCTGATCATCGACGAACCGGATGCGCATCGAGTGGTGCCCGATCTCCGTGCGCCGGCCACGCACCCGGAGCACGAGGTGCGCGCGCGGATGGACGGCCGGGAACGCGGGAACCCAGACGTGCTGAAACAGCCCCAGCACGGAGAGCTTGCCCTGCTGGTCGATCAGGGCGTAGTCGGCGAGCACCGCGAAGTCCAGGAACAGCTCACGCCACCCGGATCGAGGTGATCAGGTCGCCCTTGCGGAGGGCATTCACGACGTCCATGCCCTGGGTGACCTGGCCGAAGACGGTGTGCACCTTGTCGAGGTGGGGCTGCGGCGAATGACAGATGAAGAACTGGCTGCCGCCGGTGTCCTTGCCGGCGTGGGCCATCGAGAGGGTCCCGGCCACATGCTTGTGCACGTTCCGATGGGTCTCGCACTTGATCTTGTATCCGGGCCCCCCGGTGCCGGCGCGGGGGTCGTTGGCGTCCTTGGAATACGGATCCCCGCCCTGCACCATGAAGTTGCTGATCACCCGGTGGAAACGGGTACCATCGTAGAAGTTGCTGTTGGCCAGCTTCTCGAAGTTGGCGACGGTGTTCGGGGCCTCCTCGTCAAACAGCTCTGCGAGGATGGTGCCCCGGGCGGTCTCGATGGTCGCGGTCTTCATGCGCACCCCGGTGAAAGGTGAGGAAAAGATAGCCTGCCAGCTCCTCTCCCTCGGAAATCCTGCCCAATCTCCACGCCCCCGGGGGGCGCCGTCAACGTCCCGGGGTGCAGAGCCGCTGAAGCGTCTCCTGCCACTGCTCGATGGTGTTCGCGGGTGCCTGACAGGTCGCCCCCCGACAGGCGATGGCCCGCGTCTGGGCGGCAGGCCCGAGCGCCGCGGCCAGCGGCCCGGGCAGGGCGGGGTGTTCCGCGTCACCGCGCTTGACCTGCCGCACCACCCGTCGGGGAAGGAACGTTCCACGCGCCAGCCGCCGGAAGGCCTCCGCCAGCCCTGCTCGGCCCTCCTCCTCGCCCTCGAAGACTGCGAGGTGCGTCGCCGGGTGGACCGCCCAGTCGAGTGCCTGGAGGTAGGTGGCGCCGTAGATGCCCAGCTGAACCGCCGAGCCGGCGAAGGCCCGGAGGAGTGCGTCGCGCCGGTCAGTCCAGTGCGGCTCCCCGGTGAGTTCGGCGAGGCGGGCGGCACAGAGCGCAGCCACGCCATTGGGTGAGGGCGTCGGTGCATCCTGCACCGGCTTGGCTCGGGTCGGAAGCAGACCCTCCCCGGAGGAGCTGCTGCTGTCGAAGAGACCTCCCCCCTCGGCGTCGAGATACTCTTCCCAGACCCGGTCGAGAAGGGCGACCGCCCAGCGGAGCCACTCCGTCTCACCGGTCGCCTCGTGGGCCTCGATCGCGGCGAGTGCGACCTGCACCTGGTCGTCGAGCAGGCCCCCCACGCCGCCCGGGCTGTGGCGGAGGCGCGTGGGATCGTCGTGCTCGCGCCGGAGGCGCCGGAGCGTGAGGAGTCCATGCTCCAGCGCCCACCGATCGTCCAGCACCAGGCCGGCGCGGATCAGCGCACCCGCCAGCATCCCGTTCCATCCGGTGTACCGGGTGCGATCGACGAACGGGGCCGGGCGTGTCGCGCGGGCCTTCTGCATCCGCTCTCGGGCGAGGGCGAGCCGCTCGGCGGCGGTGTCCGGTTCGAGGCCGAGCCGGGTGGCGATCGCGGTCAGCGGCTCGGGGGTGTGGAGGACGTTCTTGGCCGGATCGTGGTGCATTTCGCCGGCGGTGCCGATGTCGTAGTAGGCCGCGGCGACCACGAACGCATTCTCGTCGCCGATCGCTGCCCGGGCCTCATCTACGGTCCAGGTGAAATGGTCGCCGTCATCGTTCAGGCCGACATCGGCATCCTGGCTCGCGCCGTAGCCACCCTCCGGATCGGACAGCACCTCTCTCACCCACCGCACGATGCCCCGCGCCGTTTCCGCCAGGAACTCGTCGCCCAGCGCGGTGAAGCCATCGAGGTAAGCCTTCAATAGCTCAGCGTTGTCGTACGACATCTTTTCGAAGTGCGGGACGATCCACTGGGCGTCCACGCTGTAGCGGTGGAAGCCGCCGCCCAGATGGTCATGGATCCCCCCTCGGGCCATGCCCGCCAGGGTCCGGAAGGCCATGTCGCGGGGCCAGTCCTCCCCGGTGTCGCGCCATCGGCCGAGCAGGAAGGTCACCGCCGCCGGGTGGGGGAACTTGGGCTGTGTGCCGAAGCCCCCGTGACGGAAATCGAAGAGACGGGAGATCTGTTGGGCCGCTTCATCGAGGATCGCCGCCGCGGGCTCACCCGCGACGCCCTCGTCGAGGTGCTCCGCCAGCGTCCGGGCGAGGGCCCCGGCCTGCTGCTCGACTCGCTCGCGCTCCGAGTGGTACACGGTGCGGACCTGTTCCAGCACGGTCCGGAATCCGGGCCGTCCGAACTTCCCGTCGGGCGGGAAGTAGGTCCCCCCGTAGAAGACCTGGCCCTCCGGCGTGAGGAACGCCGTGAGCGGCCACCCGCCCTGGCCGGTGATCGCCTGGACCGCCCGCTGGTAGCGGGCGTCCACGTCGGGGCGTTCGTCCCGATCAACCTTGATGCAGATGAAGTGGCGGTTGAGGAACTCGGCGATCTCCGGGTCCTCGTACGATTCACCGTCCATCACATGGCACCAGTGGCACCACACCGCGCCGATGTCGAGGAGAATCGGACGGTTCTCGCGCGCGGCCGCGGCAAACGCCTCCGCGCACCAGGGGTACCAGTGGATCGGCTGGTGGGCGGCGGATTGCAGGTAGGCCGACTGGGCCGGCGCCAGGCGATTGCTCATGCCGAAAGCTCCGTTGGGACTTTGAATAATCAAGGGCCTTGCCGACCTTTCTCCCATGACCCATCCGCACGCGCCGCCGGAGCCCTCTCCGCAGGATGGGGCGTTTCTCCGGAGCTTCTTCGTGACGCTCGGCGTCCTGCTGGCGGCGACCGCGGCGCTGGTGCTGCTCACCGATCCCCTGGGCACCTTTGGCACCGGGATCACCCCGCCGGTCGTCTCCGCCGACCGCGACCAGAAGGCGGCACTCTACCGCGCGCGCGTTCCGGCTCCCGAGCTCGTGGTGCTGGGGTCGTCGCGCTCCAAGAGCATCGCACCGGCCTGCCTCCAGCAGCTCACCGGACAGCCGGCATTCAACTTCGCGGTGAACGGTGCGAGCGCCGAGGACCTGGTCGCGATTCTCCGCTTCCTGCGGCAGGCCCCGGGTGGTAGGGTCAACACGGTCTTCGTTGGTGTGGATCCGGAGATGATGCAGGGCGGGGGGGGCGTCTATCGGGCGCTCCAGGCCAGCCGCGTGCTCGGCCCCTTCGCGCCTGGTGGCGCCGCCAGGAGCCGGATGACCCTTGGCGCCGATCTGTTGGGCTGGCAGGCAGTCAGCGCCGCCTTTCGGTCTGTTGCACGGCGGGTCGGGGTGCGGGAGAGTCTGCCCGAATTCTCGCTCGAATCCGATGGCCTGCAGCGCTACCCGCGGGCCGAGGCCGCACTTCGGCTCGGCAGCTTCCCGCAACAGGCCCGGGTAGTCGGCTCCATTGCCGGGATTCTCGGACGCTACGAGTCGTTCACCGCGCTGCAACCGGACCGCGTCGGCTATCTCCGGCGGTTCGCAGAGGAGGCGAAAGCCGCCGGGGTCAGCCTCGTCGCCTTCATTCCGCCGGTGCACCCGGCGTTCGTGCGAGCCGCGAGCGGCACCGCCTGGCGGGCCCGGACCGAGGAAACCGTCCAGCTGCTCCGCTCACTCGAACGGGATGGTCTGCTGCGCTACGTCGAGATCCGTTCGTTGCTGGCGGCCAGCGCCGATACCAGCCAGTTCGTGGATGCGATCCACTTCCTGGCTCCGGTCGCGGCGACGGTCGCTCAGGCGCTCACCGGCAGTCCGGGCCGCTGTGCTCTTCAATAGCTACGTCTTCTGTTTCCTCTTTCTGCCCGCGGCGCTGCTGGGCTGGTGGCAGTTGCCGGGTCGGCGGTGGCGGCTCGGCTTTCTTACGCTGGCGAGCTACGTCTTCTACGGCTGGTGGGACTGGCGCTTCGTTCCCCTGATGCTGGCGTCCACCACGGCCGACTTCATCGCCGGCTGGTACATCCACCGCACCGCCGCGGTGGCTCGCCGCCGGGCCTGCCTGGTGCTGCTGCTGGGCTTCAACCTCGGCATTCTCGGGATCTTCAAGTACTACGACTTCTTCGTCGGCAGCCTCGACGGACTCGGCGGGGCACTGGGCCTGTCGGTCGATCTTCCGCTACTCCACCTGGTGCTCCCGGTCGGCATCTCGTTCTACACCTTCAACTCGATCAGTTATACGATCGACATCTATCGGGGCCGGCTGCAGCCGGCGCGGAGTCTGCTCGAGTTCTCCACCTTCGTTGCGATGTTTCCGCACCTGGTCGCCGGTCCCATCGTGCGCTACGCCGATATGGCGCCCCAGTTCGAGCGACCCTCCGTGCGCCCCGACCGGCCCGCCTGGGTGCTCGGCTGCTGGTTCTTCGTGCTCGGCATGGCCAGGAAGGTGCTTCTCGCCGATCTCCTCGCCGCCCATTTCGTGACCCCGCTCTGGCATCAGGCCGCGCATCTCGACGCCGGTGAGGCCTGGCTGGCGGTCCTGGCCTACACCCTGCAGATCTATTTCGACTTCTCGGGCTACAGCGACATGGCAGTCGGCCTCGCCCTGCTGCTCGGCTTCCGCTTCCCGCAGAACTTTGATGCTCCGTATCAGTCGGCCAACATCTCAGAGTTCTGGCGCCGGTGGCATATGTCGCTCTCGTTCTGGATGCGCGACTATCTCTATGTCCCCCTCGGCGGCAATCAGGGCTCCCGGCTCAGGACGATGGGCAATCTGGCCCTCGTGATGTTCCTCGGGGGGCTATGGCATGGGGCGGCGTGGACCTTCGTCGTCTGGGGGCTGTATCACGGGGCGCTGCTCGCGGCCCACGCGGCCTGCCGGGAGCGTGGTTGGGTACCGCGTGGCCGGCCCCTGGCGGTCGTCTGCACGCTGCTGAGCGTGATGGTCGGGTGGGTGTTTTTCCGTGCGACGTCGCTGGCCGAGGCCGTGCGA
>Ga0315273_10005612_pt1 | contig 15532 bp, 11 predicted proteins | sample YL17G02_0_MG_FD_205753 | JGI IMG/M metagenome (GOLD analysis project Ga0315273, IMG submission 205753) | Sediment microbial communities from Yellowstone Lake, YNP, Wyoming, USA - YL17G02_0 | ecosystem: Environmental > Aquatic > Freshwater > Lake > Sediment | place: USA: Wyoming | collected...
TCGAGGCCTACCTCCTCGCCCACAAGTCGCAGGTGCGGGCGTTCTTCAGCGGCGACGCCGACTTCCTCAACCTGTACAAGACCGGGGAGATCGTGGGCGGGTTCGCCTGGCACGACTACAAGGTGACAGCGGAGCGGAACGGCGCGCCCGCGGAGTATGTCGTGCCCACCGAGGGTCAACTCGCCTGGGTGTGCGGCTACGGCATCGCCAGCGACGCCGAGAACCTCGACGCCGCCTACGCGGCGCTCAACTGGTACAACTCGCCGGAGTCACAGGCTTTCTACGCCAAGAGCTACACCTACTGGGTCTTCAACCAGCGGACGCTCAAGGTCTTGCCGCAGGAGCTGATCGATTCCATCGGGCTCGACCATCCGGAGCAACTCCAGCAGGCCATCCCGATCGTGCTCCCGGACAACTACGATCGCTGGCTGCGGGTCTTCCAGAAGCTGAAGGGCGCCTGAGGCGAGAAAGAGGGGGCCGCGAGACGCTGAGCCTTCAGCTCAGCGTCTCGCGGCCGTCGGCACCATGATCATGACCGCCAACGGCATCGAACTGCCGGCGACGTGCCCGCGCACGCTCAACGTGGTGTAGCCTGCGGTGACTACTACGCCTTCCAGAGGCCGACCCTGGTGCGCCGCAAGCTGCGCCGCCTTGAGCTGCGCGCGGGAGCGCCGCGCGCCAAGAGCGGCCCTCGCCCGGATCCTGTCTGGAACAGGGACGCCGACGCGCTCGAGCGCCACCTCGCCGAGCAGGCGGAGCGCGCCTACGAGCGGCTCGTCGCCGACTGGACGGCCAGCGGACGCAAGGCGGGTGCGGGCGCGACACCGGGGCGCGCATCGTAAGGGTCCTCGAAGGACCAAGCCGCGCGGCAGGCCGGATGCCCCTCAAGGCCTGCACTTCGCTTTCGTCAGTCACCCGCACCCAAGGCAAGATTGCCACAGGCGAGGAGGGTCGTCCACAAGAGCTTCTTCTGGTCGCCTGTCGCGCCGCCACAGCGGGGGATCTTTCACTATGTCCGTTTACCCTGATGTAGGGTTCTCGTGGTAGGAAGGAGTTTTCGGGGGCTGGCGATGCTCCGGGGAGTACTTGAGACCCCAGTGTGTCTACTCGCCGGCAATGGGGATTGCAGGGGAGTGCAGGGATGGGCGGACGCGATGTCATCAGATGACCGCAACTACGCTCGAACTCGTTTGCGACTGGGCGCATTGCTCGCCCTCGCGCTCCTCTGCGTGCTCGCCCATGTGGCGTCGGCATCGGCTGCGCCGCTGGCCTCATCCAACGGCCAGGTGCCGACACACCTGCGTTCGCAGCACTCAGCTCTGACGGGCCCCGACACCACGCCCCCGACCACTACGGTTGAGGGCCTGCCGACCGGCTGGAGCCGAACGCCGGTGACGCTCTCTCTCGTTGCCACCGACGACGAGGGCGGCTCCGGGATGAGCGGCGGCAGCGCCAAGACCGAGTACTCAGGGGACGGTGGCACGAGCTGGGTCGCGGGCCAGACCGTGACCTATCGCACCTGGAAGCGCGGTGGCGGTTCCGGGGTGCACACGCTTCTCTACCGTTCCACGGACGCCGCCGGCAACGTCGAGGAGACCCAAGGCTGCGAGGTGCTGATCGACGCCCGCCCGCCCCTCACGCGGGACGATGCATCCCTCGCAGCGCAACTCCACGACACAACCGTCTCCTTCACGGCGAATGACTCCCTCTCGAGTGTAGCCATCACCTGGCATTCCCTCGACGGCGGTGTTTGGCAGCAAGGCCCGTCGGTGGTGGTCCCCGCAAGCGAGAACTGGGGAGTGCACTGGGTCGCCTACTACTCGGTGGACAACGCTGGCAACGCCGAGTACCTCAAATGGTGCCGGGTGACGATCACGGCGGACCCCGAAACGATCGTGTTCGTGACCGAGAGCGGCACGCGCTACCACCGCGAAACCTGTCAGTACCTCTGGCACAGCAAGATCCCGAAGACTCTCTACATAGCCATAATCGAGGGCTATCTCCCCTGCAGCGTCTGCGAGCCGCCTCAGTTGTTCCAATGAGCTGAGCAGTCGGCGGCAGAGCAATCGCTTGCATGAGACGCTGGAAGCTTGGCTTGGCAGCAAGAAGGCCGAGCGGCGCCACTGGAAGTAGTCCCTCCGCATCGTCACCCCGCCCCTGATCGTCACCCTTGCCGACGCCGCTCGCGGCCCGTACGCTGGTCCTGCGGCCGGCGGGTTGACCTGTGGCCGTCCCCTGCGCGACGGGACGGCTTCGCGCCTGGACGACTAGGCGACCGCCAAGGAGGCCCGCTGCCCTGACGGGCGGCGGGCCTCCTGCTGACTGTGGCGAGGAAGGACAGCCCGCGAAGCGCGTCTACCTCTTGTAGTAGGCGATCCTCTGCGAGTGAACGCCGTCCGCATCCGACCGCACTAGGTCGGCGCCTTCCTGTGCCCACTCGGTCTCCCCTGAGCGCTTGTAGGCCCACCAGCCTCAGGCGGTCGTCTCGCCCCCTGCCTCCTGTAGCACAACGTCGCTCATCACAAGCTCGTCGCCCTCGGGGAATCCCCGGAAGTAGTCGGCGAACTGCGCCTTGGTCATGCGCCCGTCGTACGGGTCGTCGTAGACGAAGTCGTCGGCGCAGGCGTTCAAGATCATGTCGAGGTCGTCAATCTCCCAGCCCTTCTTGAACTTCTCCATGTGACCACTCACGAGTCTCGCCTCCTCCGGTGGTGACCGTGTTTGCAGGACACGGCTACGGCGTGTCCGGGCCGCCGCGGGCCGTCCACCGCTTCATGCCGCCTCTGCCTCGGTCGCCCCTCGGACAATCTGCGGCTCGCGCTCGTAGTAGGTCACCTTCGACGAGTGCACGCCGTCCGGTCCCACCTTGGTCACGGCGGCGCCTTCCTGCGATACCACGGCGGAGCCTGTCGGCGCATTCAGGCGATACCAGCACCATGCCGTCTCCAGGCCGCCGATTTCCCCGGAGACCACGTCCGCGAACTCAAGGCTCCCCTCGGGCAGGGACTCCAGGTAGGCGCCGATGTCGGCCTTCGTGAAGCGTCCGTCGATGGGGTCGTCGTAGACGTAGTCCTCGGCACAAGCGCCAAGGAGCATCTCCGCGTCGCCCTTGGTCCAGCCTTCCATGTACCTGTCGAGTAGCTCGCTCATCTCCTCTCACCTCCTTCCGCTATGCCATGCAGCCGGGAACGATGTCGCCGCCGCCCTAGCTCGTGGTCGCCCCGGCTGCATGTCGGTCGCGACGGTGAGCACGGTCCCCTCCAGACGACGTGAGATGGACCAGCGGGCCGGTCTCACCCGTGGTTCCCCGTCGGACTGCGGTGGCCGCAGTAGGTTCTCCAGCGGATCTCAGCCTCGCGTGCGCAGCACTGCACTCCCAGGAGTCTCGTATTCCTTTCGGCTGCCCCCTGAGTCCTGAGTCACACCGTTGTTGTGTTACGAGCGCGCGCAGGGGCGATACCGACGTGCTGGTGGGCGCCAAGGCTGAGCGGACGATCTGTGCGTGTGGGCGTAGTCCCCGAGGAGGTGGCCGGTCAGCAGAGAGGCCCGGCACACTGCCGGGCCTCTCTTCGTCCGTTGCCTGCGCGTTCGGGCTGACTAGCGCTTGTAGACGATCTTGCCGTCGATGATGGTGTAGAGAACCTTTGTCTCCGAGATCATGCTCGGTGGAATTCTGAGCACGTTCTGGCTGAGCACGATCATGTTGGCCCGCTTGCCGACCTGCAGTGTGCCCACCTGGTCCTCTTCATGGAACTGGTAGGCCGAGTTGATCGTGTTCATGCGCAGGACCTGCTCAATGGGGACGCCCTGGTTGTTGAGCGGGTAGTTGTAGTGAACGGCGCCCTCGTCGTTGGTCCGCGTCACGCCCATCTCCATCGCGAACCACTCGTCGAGCGGGTCGACCGGCCAGTCACTGCCGGCGGCCACCACGGCGTTGTTTTCGATGAGACCCCGGGTCGGGTACATGCGCGCTATGCGCTCCGGGCCCATGTAGTCCTCCTCACCCTCGACGGACATCGAGTCGCGCTTGCCCCACTGCAGCGACATGCTGCCGATCACGCCGAGTTGATGGTAGCGCGGCCAGTCGAGGGGGTGGCAGAGGTCGATGTGCACGATGGTGTCACGGGTGTCCGTCTTGCCGTTCTGGTTGATCGCGTACTGCACGGCGTCGAGCGCCTGCCGGCAGGCGGCGTCACCGACGATGTGGTAGTGCGTCTGCCAGCCGGCCTTGTTGAAGGCGGCGACGAACGCCTTCAGCGTCTTGGTGTCCCAATACGGCTCTCCCGACCAGGTGCTCGGCTGCCAGTCGGGGTTCTCATCGGTGCCCACGTTCTCCAGGTACGGCGCGAGCAGCCAACCGGTCTGGACGGGGTACGCCTTCAGGCCATCGAGCACGAACTTGGCGTCGTCGACGCGGATCTTGGGGCTCCGGTAGGCGGCCCTCAGAGCCTGCCACTCGGCGACCGTCGCCTCCACGTCGGTCGCTGTGTTGTCGACCACCAGGAAGTGATGCGTGCGCAGCTTGAGGCCATGAGCCTGGTCGAGGGCTTGCCAGACCTTCAGACTGCCCTCGTCAGCCCATGCGTCGGTGGCCTCGGAGACGCCCTCGGCGAGGAGGGCCGCCTGGGCCGCCTGGGCGTCCTTCACCCTGTCCTCGAGCGTCTTCGGCGGGATCAGGTCGTTCACCAGGGACTGCGCACCGTCCGAGAGGTGACCATTCGGCTCCCCGTTCGGGAAATGGCCGATGACGCCGTCGGGAGGATCCGGGGTGCTCGCCGTGATCCCGGCAAGTTCCAGCGCCCGCGAGTTGACGATGCACATGTGGCTGATCGAGATGTTGACGACGATGGGACGATCCGTGTCCAGGGTGTCGAGATCGGTATTCCAGAGGTCGGTTCCAGGCGGCTGCATGGAGCCGTAGTCGAGTCCGATGACTTCGAGCCAGCCGTTGGGCTCCTCGTCCTTGGTGGCGTCGAGGAAGCCCTGGATGCGCTCCAACACCTGCGGGATGGTGAGAGGCACGAAGTAGCCGAGGGAGTGAGCGGTCAGGGACTCTCCGCCGCTGAGAATATGTGCGTGGCCGTCAATCAGACTGGGCATGAGCATGCGGCCATGCAGGTTGATGACCCTGGTCTTGGGGCCGATGAACTTCGCTACGCCCGTGTTCTCACCCACGAACACGATCTTGCCGCCCCGGACCGCCACTGCCTGCTTCACTCGGTCAGGCGTGTTCGCCGGCGAGTGGGCCCAAGGGTACTGCCAGTCGTAGACGTCGCCCGCCCGCGGCACCATCGTGTAGACGTAGCCGTTGCGGAGCACCAGGGTGGCAGGCTTCGTTGCGGCGTACGCCGGGGCTGCCAGCGCCGCGAACGCCGTGAGTACCAGTAGCAGGATAGTCAGCCGAAGGAATCGCCCCATCCACGGGGACGAGGGCCTACCAACCATTGCGCTCCCCCTTCTCGCCTTCCCCTCCCGGAGACGGCGCCCTTGAGTATCTCAGACTCAGTGCGGTGCCAACATATGTCCGACGCCACTGTCATCCCAACGGCATGCCCCCTTGGCCACGTTCGGACGGTGCCTCATTCGGGCCGACCTCAGGCGATCACTCAACGTCCTCGAAGGAGGTCGAGCGCGCCGACGTATCCGCGACTGCCCCAAAGTACCACACACCAAACGGCGTTGAGGCCGGCCTCGTCCCCCGAAACGGTGGCCGGTCAGACGCGAGAGGCCCCGGATCACTCCGGGGCCTCTCTGCCGTCGACCTTGAAGTGTGGCAGGCGGCGGTGACGGAAGGCGGCGCCTACTGCACGAGCGCTGTCAACGAGAAGATCGCCGACTGGCCGCCGCCGCCAGCGGACGGGGCAGTCAGGCGTCGCCCCTAACCAGAAGCGGAGCGACCCTTGACGGCCCTCACGGCAGCATGAGGGTCCCGTGCACGACCTTACCTTCGAATATCACCGCCTCCGGCTCGACGTTCTGGATCTCGTAGTCCGGAACGCTGAACAGGTCCATATTCAGGAGCGCCATGTTGGCGAGCTTGCCGACCTCGATCGAGCCCGCCTGGTCTGCCATGCGCAGCTGGATGGCGCCGTTGAGCGTGTAGCCCTCGACGAGGTCCTCCAGCGAGAGACACGCCGACGCGGGCTCGCGCATGTAGGTGAGGGGAACGGTGCCCGGCCCAGGCTGCATGGGGTACTCGGGATCGACGCGCGTGTGGCCGACCTGCATGCCGAAGAACGGGTCGGCCCGCGCCGCCTCGTACTGGCTGACCACGTCGCTACCGTAGTCGACGATGCCACCGCTGGCGATGATCGGGTTGAACTGGTACATGCGGTCGAAGCGCTCATAGCCCAGCCAGTCGGCCGACATCGTGCCGAAGTAGCCGCCCGACCAGTGTGGCGTCCAGTTGAGAATGATGCCGAGCTCGGCGACCCGCGGCATGTCGGCGGGGTCGATCAACTCGTCGTGGGTGAGGGTGACCTGGATCCGCCACGCCTCGCCCAGCTCTGCCCGCGCCCTCTCGACGGCGTTGCAGGCGACGCGGAAGGCACGGTCGCCGACGAGGTGGATGTGCAGGTCGAGATCCTCATCGTTGAGCATGAGCATGCAGGTGGTGAGGTCGTCCTCGCTCATGCGCAGCTCACCGTAGTCGTTCTCGCCGACGATGAACGGCTCGAGCACCGCGCTCGTGCCGAACTCGTTCGTCCCATCGAGGAAGAACTTCATCGCGTCGAGATGAACGTGGTTGCTGCCGTACTTGGCCTCCCAGTCCCGCAGGATGGCGATGTTCTCGGGTAGGTCGGCCACGGTGTAGAAGCGTTTCGAGCCGTAGTAGTTCATATTGAGCTTGCCCTGCGCTTCGAGCGCTGCTGCCGAAGCGAAAGTCGCCTCCCTGCCGCCGGCGTCCCACACTGCTGTCTCGCCCTTTGAGGAGAGGAAGCTGGTGAAGTTGTAGAGCAGCTCGGGGGTCACGTTGGCGGGCGGCCACCAGCCGATCGCCGCGTACATCGTGTCGGCGAGGTACCTCCAGGCCCCCTCCAGCACCCAGCCGGTGGGGTTGCCCTCGGCGTCACGCACGAAGACGGCGGCCGGGTCATCCGGGTTCACCGGATCCGGCAGGTTCTTGTCGACGCCCATCAGCTCGAGCATCTGCGAGTTCACCCAACAGGCGTGATCGGAGAAGTCCTCGAGCAGCACGGGACGGTCCGAGACGTAGGCGTCGATCATCGCCTTGTTCGGGCCATTGGTGTCGAACAGGTCGCTGGGGTAGTACTCGGCGTAGATGAACGGCACCTCGGACACGGGGTGCTCCGCCGCATACTGCGCGACGAACTCGAGCATCACGGTGGTGTCGTAGGTCCACGGCATGATCACGTGCCACGAGCTCATGGCGACCGATGCCGGGTGGGTGTGGCTGTCGACCATGCCCGGCAGAACGAGCCGTCCGTGCACGTTCACGACATCCGTCTCCGGGCCGACGAACCTGCGCCAAGCTGTGTTGCTGCCGCTCCCTACGTAGACGATCTTCTCGCCCCTGATCGCCACGACCTTCGCCCAGGGCTGCGATTCGTTGACGGTGCAGATGCGCGCGTTGGTGAGGATGGTGTCCGCCGGTTTGGCGGACCGGTTCTTGGCCAACGCCTGCCCGGGTACCGCCAAGGCAACGGTGGCCACGCCCGCAACAAGTGCGAGCACTAGGAATCGGCGACTCATTCTCGTCCCCCTTCTATCGGATCCCTTCACGGCTGAGGTTGACCAAGCGCAATCCCTCCCCCGCCGACCGAGCCGGACGACCTCGTGGCCTACGAATCGGTCCTAACGATAAGTGCTGGACTGGCGTCCCGAGCTCTCCACCCCTTCCTGAAGCTTCGTGTCCGCAGGCGGTCTCGACTGACCGTGATGCCTGGATGCCTACAGTCGCCGCAGCTCGTCGGCAGCGGCTGTGAACGCACTGCCGAGATCATGGGAAGCGGCAGTTACCGACTGGTAGATCACGGCTCGCTTGGCGACAAGGCTGTTCATGATCTCAGTCTTCGTCATCCCCCCATCGGCATAGCGGCCCACTAGGCTCATGTACTCGGCGTGCACGTCCGTCAGATTGGGCATGTAGCCGTAGGCCCAGAGGAGATGCTTGTTGTAGGCGATGTAGTGCATCACGTCGGCGTAGGCCTCGTCGCCGACTCGCTCACCCCAGCTCATCGTCGTGACCCCGGCGAGAGCCTTCGCACAGCGGGCGCTGTTCCCCGACTGCAGGGCGCTGATGGCCTGGTTCAGCGCCGCCAAGTCGTAGCCGTAGGTGTCGAACACGAACATGCCACTCCAGCCGGGGATCACCCGCGTGTCCCAGTTGTAGAGGTGGGGCAGCAGAGCCATCTCGCTCTGCAGTTGGATGCGGTTGATGCGGGCCGTCTCAGCGATGGACACATTCTTCGACTGCAGGATCGTGCCCTTGGCGGCGAGGGCCGCGCCGTACGCGTCCATGCCGGCCTCAAGCGCACTCATGTCAGCCTTGCCGGCGCCGAACACCGAGGCGTCCTGGGCAAGCAGATCGCTGACCCCCTTCTCGGTGATCGCGAGGCTCTTGGCCAGGTCGTACTTGACGACCGCCGCCTTGTCGAAGCGCAGCGCCAACAGGCCGTTGAAACGCATGTTCATGTAGACGTTCTGGGGATCGCAGTTCTCCGGTGAGTTGTACGTCGAGTGGTAGATCGACTTGTAGTAAGAGCCCGTCCAGTCGGTCGACATGCAGGGGATGCCCTTCATGTAGAACTGCCACTCGTCATAACTGGAGACCGGCGAGTAGATCATGAGGCCGACCTTGCCGGGGTAGTCCCTGAGACCGGAATCGATCGCCGCGCGGTTGGCGAGCCCGGTGACGTCAGGTGTCGACTCCACGTAGACGAAGGGATTCTTGATCCCTACGGGATCCATGTTCATCACGGCGACGATCTTGCCCGGCCGGTCGGGGTGCAGGGCAGGCAGCAGGTCGGTGTCGTCCCAGGAGTCCGAGGTTGGCCCGGGAATGCGGCCGACGATGTGCGCGAACGAGCCTATGCACCAGTCGTAGAAACTGTCGCTGGCGCCGTTCATCTCCTCAGCGTCGAAGGCGATGAACACCAGCGTCCGCTGAGGACTCCATCCCGTTGCCTGCATGGCCTTGAACGCCTTGGCGAGGGCGAGCAGAGATCCGACTCCGCCGCCGTTGTCGCTCGCCCCCAGACTCCAATGGTCGAAGTGGCACGAGAGGTAGACGTACTCGTTGGGGTACACCGATCCGGGGATGACGCCAAGTACGTTGTGGGCCATGGGGTAGTAGCCGACCAGGTTGTCGACGACGAGGCGGACCTTGATCTGCTTGCCAGCGGCCAGTTCGGAGGCGATGAAGTCCCAGTCCTCGCCGCGGATGAACATGTTCGGGAGGGTGGGGCTGGTCATGTCCTGCTTGAGGGCGTCTTTCGGGTTCTCGGGCAGGTCCATGAGGGCACCAACTGCCCCGCGGGCCTTGGCCTCTGCCAGCACGGGCTCCCCGTAGAACATCGGGTTCTGACGGTGGAACATGACGATCTTGCCGTCGATGTCCCCCGCCTGCTGGAAGTCCTTCCAGCCGCCGTAGCCGATGTTCACCACGGGCGCCGTGACGCCGTCGGGGCCGGTGCCCTCGGCCTTGTATGCTTGGTCGCAGAGAGAGATGACCTTCGTGTAGGGACTCACGATCGTCACTGACGACTCGAGCGGCAGGAAGCCGTCAACGGGGAAGTCCTCGATGAAGGTGCCATTGTTGGCCCCCGGCTGCAGACCAAGCCGCTGCATCTCGCCTGCGATCGCGGCGGCACCTTGCGCGCTGGCAGTCGTCCCGGAGATGATCTGGTTCCACCACGGCTCATAGTTGGGCACCCCCCAGCCGTAGACCTGTTTCAGGAGGATGCTCCAGGCGTAGTCACCGTCGATCTTGCTGAACAAGGCCTGTTCATCGGGAGTCACAGCGGGCTTCGGAGCTGCGCTGACGCTGGCTGCGCTGCCGAGGATGAGCGTGGTCAAGGCGACTGCTACGAGTAGTGCGAACCACCGAACAGGGTGCCGCGATTCGAAGAACATGACAGTACCCCCCCTTCCCTGAGATGTACTGAGCGAACGAGGTTCATGCCGCCTCACCACCGAGGCTGACACTTCGTCGGGGTGCGCGGCAGTCGCCTCAGACGATGTCCCGCACCAGGAGAGCCCCTCCTTGCAGGACCACGCCGTGGTCATCGTCAGTCCCTCTTCTGAGATGCCACGTGCCCAGACGGTGCGCACCACCACCCCCTTCGCACTCCGTCCAGTAGCAGCTACAGTGGATTCTCGCGACGTTAAACTAGCACTCTGCTAATCTATGTCAAACGTTGTCAATGATGACCGGGTGGAGGGAGGAGTCACGGGCAGGCCGAGCCTTCGCGAGCAAAGGCGAAAGCAGATTCTCAAGGCGTACGAGGAGTGTGTGCTTGAGTACGGCTGGGAAGGGGCAACGGACACCCGAATAGCCGCACAGGCCGGTCTCAATCGCAACCTCATTCGACACTACTACGGCGGTCGGGAAGCGCTGACCCAGGCTCTCATTGACCGCGTCTTGCGTGACACCTTGGCCCAAATGCAGGAGGCGCTGTCGCATGGGGAGAGTCTGGAAGACGCAGAGGCAGTAATCGACTTCCTCACCGGACCCTCTTGGCCTGATGAACGCGACGACGCCCTGATCGACGCTGCGATGGCCGCAATGCACCGCGATCCAAGACTGAGGGGACAGCAGAAGACCAAGTACGAGACGTACTTGGAGTGGGTTGAGCAGGCGTTGACGAAGCGGTGGGGCTCTGCGCAGCGACAAGACATCAAGATGGCTGCGTATGTGCTGATGTGCATCGCCGTCGGCAACGCCGCGATGTACGACGTTGGACTCGAGAGGGATGCGTCACAGGCGGCCAGGACCCTTGTGGCATCGCTCCTCGAGTCACCTACTGTCACTTGAGCGACCTTGCCGAACACGAGGCGCATGGAGTGCGCGCTGGCTGAAGCCCGCGTGTCGCCAACGTTGACCGGTCCGCCGACCGGACGCTAGAGTCGTGGCGAGCGGGCCGAGCCCGTGTCGCTCCTCTCCTCGGCCGCTCCGGAAGTGCGGCTCTCGCCGCACGAAGCTACAGGGGGGTGTGACGTGAAACGTTTCCTCTTCGCTCTTGCTCTTGCCTGCCTGCTCGTGCTTCTGCTGCCTCTGCCCGCGCTCGCGGTGCCGAGCTACGACCAAGCCGTGGACAAGCTCTTCGAGAAGGGCTACCCGCAGCGCATCGAGGAGTACCTGACGTCGTTGGGCACGTCTCCTCTGGGCTACCGCGCCGCGGGCACGACGTCGGAACACCAGGGCGCGCTCTACATTGCCGAGACGCTGCGCGCCATCGGCCTGCGCCACGTGCGCCTCGAGCCCGTGCCGATCGACGCCTGGGAGCCGCGCGGCGCGAGTGTCACGATCGGCGACCGCGAGATGGTCGCCGCCCAGCTCGTGGACTGCCCGGGAACGCCCCCCGAGGGCATCACAGGCGAGCTCGTCTACGTACCCGATTTCGGGTCTGCTGCGGCTTTCGATGCCTCGCCCGATGTGACCGACAAGATCGTCATGATCGATAACCCACTCGACTCGTGGTGGTGGCAGTTGCCCTTCGCCGAGGCGTACTTCCGCGGCGCCAAGGCGGTCATCGTCGCCGGCTACAAGGACGCTGCCGGGTACGGGGCCGGCGAGGATACGCTCTTCTGCTTCCAGGCCTCGTTCGACTCGAAGTTCATCCCCGTGGTGTGGGTCACGTGGCGCGACGGCCAGTGGATCCAGGAGCAGCTCGCGGCCGGCGAGCCGGTCGGGGCCACGGTCAAGAACGACTTCAAGATCACGCGTGCGGCCGACGGCGGCACAGGCTACAACGTGATCGGCGTCTATCCCGGCAAGAAGCGCAACGGCGAGAAGGTCCTGGTGTCGGCGCACCACGACGCCTGGTTCCAGGGCGCCTTGGACGATACCGGGGCGTGTGCGAACGCCATCACCATGGCGAAGGCGATGCGCATCAGCGGCTACAAGCCGCAGCGCGACGTCGTCTTCCTCTTCACAACCGGTGAGGAGTACGGCCTCGCCGACTCGTGGTACGGCTGGCTCGTCGGCGCCTGGTGGGCGGCCTCGCATACGCACAAGGACTGGGCGGGCAAGGTCGTCGGACAGCTCAACATCGAGTTGATGGCGATGAAGGATGCTCCGCTGAGCATGGGTGCCGTGCCGGAGTGGAAGGCGTGGCTCGAGGACATGGCGACCCAGAACCCCGAGTTGCTTCCGAACTCCTATGCGCTGAGGGCGAAGCCGATCAGCACCTGGAACGACCAGTGGCCGTTCACGGCGGAGGGCATCTCGAGCGTCGTCTTCGCTGCCGACACCGCCCCGTACCACCCCAACTACTACCACACGCCGTACGATTCCGTAGACCTCATGGACTGGGAGTACTTGGCACAGATCAACAAGTTCATCTTCAGATGCGAGCAACAGCTCGATCGTGGCCTGTTGCCTCATCGTCTCGGGGGCTTGGCCGACTCCCTGGCGGCGACAGTCTCCGTCAGCCAGCTCGTGGCGGACGGCGCCGACCCCGATGTTGCGGCTCGCCTAGGGGATGCCGTCGCGGACTTCCAGAGCGCCTCCGGTGCGTACGATGCGACGCGGGACTCGATCCCGGCTTCGCGCTTCGGAGCCGTGAACGAGGCGGTCGTGGGAATCGCGAAGGAGCTCAACAGCAACCTCACGCAGTCGAGCGCCTGGGACGCGACGGTCTACCCGCACGAACAGGTGATGTGGGACCTCGAGTACCTGAACGCTGCGTTGGCCGCGCTTGACCAGACTGAGCCGGATTCCGCAACGGCGCTGGAGGCCCTCGTCGGCGTGGGCATGACGTGGTATGGCATCAACTTCAGCCACGAGACCTACACGTGGGAGCTGTCGCGCCACATGCCCGACCACCCGGTGCTCTGCTGGGCCGAGGGCCGGCTGGCACCGTTCCTCGACGTGATGCCCCAGTACTATCAGATCGAGGCCGAACAGTATGCGGCCGCGACCGACGGCCTGACGGCCATGCGCGCCGCACAGGTCACGGAGCTCAACATGCGCCTCGCCGACATGGCGGACGTGCTCGAAGGTGTAACGCCGCAGATCGAGACGCTGCTCTAGCCAAGAACCAGCAAGGGCGGGCTCCGACGAGAGGGGGGCCCGCCCGGCTTGGCCGCAGTCGGACACCTTCGAAGGCGAAGCGACGACAGAGTGTCGGCGCCTGCGCCTGCCCGAGCCCTTGCCCGATGGCGTGCCAGCGACGCGACGCGGGCGAGGTCGCCGGCCGCTGGACATCGGTCATGAACATGGTGGTCATCGTCAGAGCTCGAGCCGCAGACGACGGCGTCCAGGGCCGACGAAGATGCCGCGGCCGACGGTCGAGGGACCGGTGACGACGCTGGTGGGGCGCCCGCCGCGCAGGCCGACCACGAGGTAGCGGCAGGCATCCATGACGTGGGCGTAGTCCGAGTTGTCGTCGTAGATCTCGGGGGAGTTGCGGTCGGGACGCAGCGACGAGAACGCCTCGATCGTCCACGCGCAGCCGCTCGAGACGACGAGCGGGACGTGCTCGTCGGCGATCATCTCGGTCAGGCGCACGCAGCCGTCGCGGACACCGGACGGCCGGCTCATCGGACGCAGGCCCATCGCGCGGAAGATCTCGATCTCGCTGACCGCGGTCTGGACGTTGGTCTGGCGGCCTGCCGGGTCGCAGAACGTGCAGACCGCCCCGCCCCGAGCTCGCGGTCGCGGTCGCGGGCGAGGATCTTCGAGGCGAACTCCTGCGTCGTCGTGTTGGTGGGTAGCAGTTCCGAGACGATGAAGAGCTGCCCCGTGGGTGACTGCTGAGCCCAAACGCAGGCGCTCATGCGGTAGCCGTAGTCGACCGCTCTCACGGTTCGCCACTCCGGCACGACGACGAGGTCGGCGACGTTCCGGGACGTGTCCCAGCGCTCCCAGTAAGCCCCGGCAGGACTGGAAAAGGCGTCCTCAGGCGTCGTGGCGTACTCCCGCTTCGCCAAGGCCGGCGAAGGCGAGAGCGTCACCGAGCGCTCGTACCAGGCGGCGTCACGACCGGGATGCGCCGTCCACGGGTAGAAGGCCGGACTCCAGCGTCCCTTGCCGGTGAGCGCCTCGAGGTAGAGGCGCCTGAAGAAGTCCTGCCCGTTCCCGGTCGAGATGACGTGCAGGCGCTGGGCACCGGGGTCGAGCGCCGCGAGTTGTTCCTCGGGCGCGTCCCAGAACGCCAGCTCGTCCGCGATCATGTACCGAGCTGAGAGGCCGCGGCCGATGCGCTTGGTCGACGAGAGCGCCCGGATGCGCGAGCCGTTGGCGAAGGCCAGCGAGTTGACGTTGTCGGTGAGCATCTCCTGGCGCCACTCGGCCGGCGCCGAGAGGTTCATCACGCACAGCCGGTGGATCGCCTCGCCGGCCTCCTCGAGCGACTGCCTGGCGACGACGAAGAGCTGGCCCGGCTCGAAGGTGGCGAGATAGAGCATGTAGGCCAGCGCGAGCCACGAGACGCCGAGCTGACGCGCCTTCACGAGCACGAGACGGTCATTGGCGACCATCGTGCGCAGCATCTGCTTCTGGGCCTTCCACAAGCGGAAGGCGACGATGCGGCCGGACTCCTTGTCGACGATCTTCAGGCTCTCGATGAAGGCGAGCGGCGTCGCCCTCTTCGTCTTCGGGTGCGCGCTCGCGTCGAGTGCCGCCTGCGCGGCGAGTTCCTCGAGACGCGCCAGACGGCGCTCGTCGGCGACGGTCACGCGAGCCTCGTTTCGGCCCGAGAACAGGGTGCAGCGGACTACCGCGCATCACGTTGCACGGAGTTCGTCACAGTTGGGCCACCATCGCTCTCGTCGAAGAGGGTCTCGACGTGACCACGGTGTCGCAGCGCCTCGGCCACGCCAACAAGTCGACCACACTGGACATCTACTCACACGCCATGCCACAACACGACGAGGTCGCCGCCAACAGCGTCGCCAGTCGTGCGGTGCCGAAGGGCTTCTGACGACAATGCGGACCACGACCGTCCTGTTGGCAGATGCTGGCAGCGAACGCGCAGAGCGGAGTATCCAGGCCGTCACGGAAGCGCCTCAATATCGCCTTGAGCAGGTGATTGTGGTGCCGAAGGTGGGACTCGAACCCACACCCCGCGTGAACGGGACCGGATTTTGAGTCCGGCGCGTCTGCCAGTTCCGCCACTTCGGCACCGAGCGAGCACCTATGCTACTGCCTCGCCGGCGGCGGCGCGAGGCGAGGCCGGCTGACGTGTGTGCGTGCCGTGCGGCGGGTCAGATCAGAAGGCCACCGGAAAGGTGTTGCCCCAGAGGCTGCGACCCATGCCCTTCTTGACGGCGTAGGCGCTGGCCTCGATCTGTGCCGAACCGTCGAAGACGCTCTCGCCCCTCCACGGGTTCCAGTCGCCCTTCCACG
>Ga0315273_10005614_pt1 | contig 15531 bp, 17 predicted proteins | sample YL17G02_0_MG_FD_205753 | JGI IMG/M metagenome (GOLD analysis project Ga0315273, IMG submission 205753) | Sediment microbial communities from Yellowstone Lake, YNP, Wyoming, USA - YL17G02_0 | ecosystem: Environmental > Aquatic > Freshwater > Lake > Sediment | place: USA: Wyoming | collected...
CCCCAGGTGGCGGCCGAATCCTCTCTCAGCCCATGCACGCGACAAGACCGCGGGCAGCAGTCTCTCGAAGAGCATCGGCGCTATCACCATGCGTCCACATTTCTACGTTTCTTGATGGTTGCCTACAGACCGCGAGGGCGCCGTTGTCGATATCGCGGACGCTCTGCCTGAACCGGTGCTTCAGCGACTGCGCCTGAGGCTTGATATTCGGGTCGAGACCGTTGGCGGCGATGGCGTGGCGCGCGCAGGCGGTCACGATGCGTGCTGAGTGACCCGCCGCGGACGGGCGCGAGCACTTTCTCGGACACCTCCCATATAGTGCGTCCCCGGTGGAATTCTCCCCCACGCCGGTTTCAAGTCCGGATCCGCGGGCACCCGCAGCAAAGCCCTGGCGCTTGAGAAGTTCTTGAAACTCTGCACACAAGCCCATCCTCCGACAGCAGGCACGTCGCCCCCTCCGAGTGTTGACGGTATGTCATATGTGACATAGTCTGATTGTGATGCGTGAGTCTGACAAACCTCTCGCGTGGCTGCACGGCGAAATCAAGACGCCGCCGCTATCGGCTGTGGTGAGAGTTCAGACGGGCCTGCTGCTGCGGAGGCGCCAGCGCGGCGAACGGATCGAGATGCCGCACTTTCGGCCGATGCCGATTGTCGGGTCCCGCCGTCACGAACTGCGGATCCAGAACGGGGACCTGACGGCAAGAGGTGAACGGGATGCACAAGAACAAACGCGCACGGCTGGAAGCACACGGGTGGCGCTTCGGCGACGCGGCGGACTTTCTCGCCCTCACGTCGGAGGAAGCGGCACTCGTCGAAACCAAACTCGCGCTCAGCGGCAGCGTTCGCGACAGGCGGATGGCGCAGGGACTTTCTCAGGCTGAACTCGCCAAGCGGCTGAACTCCAGTCAGTCTCGCATCGCAAAGGTTGAAGTCGCCGACCCGACGGTCTCTGCGGACCTGTTGTTGCGAGCGCTCTTCGCCCTCGGCGCCACGCCGGGCGACGTCGCCTCGGCCATTCGGAAAAGAAGGAAGCCGGCAGCCTGACCACCGTCTCCAAAATGTCTCCACGACGGGGGGAGAACCCTGAGGACTGGCGGTGACTGCCGAGCACAAATCGATGCCTGTAACTACCTGAGACTCGAACCCTTAGAGCCAGAAGTCGCGCGCCATCAACCATTTACAGAAACGCGTGATTAGGGTTCGAATCCCTCTCTCTCCGCCAAACTATCTTGGTAAAGCGCTGTGTAATAAGGTTTTATCTCCAGCGAAACTTGCCTTATCCCTCATTAGAGGAGTCTGCCGGGTCCGCCGAACCGATGTCAACCTAACAACCTAACAGCGCCCGCTATCAGACACCGGCAGCGCCCCTCCGAACAGTAGCGCGCGCCGGCACAGGGCTGATTACGGCTGCTGCGCCGGAGTTGTCAACGCCATTCACGGGGCATTCGCGCTGACCGGCCTGAGTTCCAGCGCGTGCGGCTCGTCCGATCGTCGTCCGCACGACGAGCGCATTCTCCTCGACCGGCAGGCGGCATCCTTCGTGCGAGACGACGATGTATGATGCAGCCAATGCCGCGCGTTCCGCCCCTGGATCGTCCCGCCACGTACGAAGACCTCGTCAAGGTCCCGGACATCTGTGTGGCCGAAATCGTGGACGGGGAACTGCACGCCTCGCCACGCCCAGCGCCCCGGCACGCTCGCGCTGGATCCTCGCTCGGCGTGCTGGTCGGCGGACCCTACGACAGCGGGCGGGGCGGCCCGGGCGGCTGGCGAATCCTGGATGAACCTGAACTGCATCTGGGCCGCGACGTGCTCGTGCCCGACCCGTTGGCGACATCAATCGTCCAGTCCAGGACACGGCCGTCCGTCTGAAACGTCTGGGCCGACTTCAGCGCCGTGCCGTTGACATCGTTCGTGTAGACGACCGTGCCTGCCGCGGGTTTCTCGAGAACGGGGTTGTTCTGGTAGAGATCGAGCCAATCGCCGCCCTCGACGCGGTATTTCAGCATCACGCCGAGGCGGCCGCCCGGCGCCAGCACCTGGGTGCCGTACGGATCACGGGTGGCGGCCAGTCCCGACAGCCCCCGCCCGTCGTAGGAGATGGCGAAATCTCCCAGCCGAACCGGCGCCATCGAGGCCTGAGCCGCCTGGCCGGCCGGCGTGGCGCCCGCGGAAAGGGGCGCGCGCCAGGCCAGCGCGAACACGCACGCGCACATAACGATCCGGCTGGCAACGCGGCGTCGAGGGACGTGGGTCGTCATAGGCCTCCAAGCGTGGTGGCATTGCGTGCGAGACGGCGACGCGGGGGAAAGCTCGCGCCAGTGAGGTTCCGGATCGAAGGCGGCCGAACCGTCGCCGCGCGGATCGCGAAGGTACAGATCTAACGGGTCGCAGGTGCCGACCCGAGCGGCATGAAGTAGAAATTCTCCCGGTCTACCCAGACGTACTTGCCTACGACAACGTAATGGTGCTCGGCGAAGTAATCGAGGATGCGCTGCCTGACGGGCAGCAACCCCTCGATGCAGACCAGGGCAGGCTTGAAGCGCTCGATGTCGAATCCCTGGAGGGCTTTAGGCTCGTTGAGCTCGATGTCCATGGACAAGAAGTCCACAGCCTTCACGGCTTCACGGTCGAGAAGGTCGCTGAGCGCCACTGTCGAAACAGTCCGAACCTCGTCAGGATCTCCAAACTGGCTAACGAAGTCGCGGTTGGACGAAGCGACCGTCGAACTGTTCCCGATTACGTAGAGTTTGGCGGTTTCATTCGATATATCCGACACGAAGAACGGGAAGAACTTCGTACGAGGCCGGTGCTTCAGGTAATCCGCAGCGAACTGCTGCTGCGGTTCAATCGCCAGACCAGACCATCCCAGCGAGGTCTCGAGATAGTAGGTCTTGCTGGTCAATCGGTAGTGGTTGGCACCGACGTCAACGAAGAATCCGTTCCGCCGGTCCTTGAAGAAGTCACGAATCATCCACTCCTCTTCCCGTTCGCTCGAATGGCCCGGACCGTATTGCTCTCGGAAGAAGTCCATCTCCGTCTCGCTCTGAACCGGATTGGATGGCGGCTGCAAACTCCAGAAGGCCAACCCTACCACGGCAACAATCAGGAAGATTTCCCACAGGTCGAACCGTGCTGTCACCAGGCGTTTGATCGTCGTCATAGGTTGCTACTCCGAGGGCTTGAACGGGACTCTGGGCCGATTCTCTTCATCTTCACGCAAAAGATGACACAACCGCAGCGGTGCGAACGCCGTCTTGATCGTCTGGCCCGTCGTAGTGGCGTCGTACCCGCAGGCGAGCGTCCAGTGTGCCCGGCCAACAGCCCCCATTATTAGTTGGTGAGCTTTCCAGCCACTAGAACCAAAGACTCCACGCACAAGCTCGTGCTGTGCGCACATGGAGCAAAGCCCGCAGGTCGGCGGTGCCCGCAATAACAAGCACCAACGCGAGTGCCGCCTACTACGCTGGCAGGACGCCCAACCACCCTTGCCAGAGGATAATGTCACGGCGGGAACAACGATGCGATGGGCCACTCGGCGTCGAGGGACGTAAATCGTCATCGTCCTCCAACCGTGCCTGCGTGATGTACGATACCCCGACGCAAGGCTAAAGTCAGACCGCGCCAGCTTGGGACGGATCTCCGCATGACGGAATTTGCTACGCTTCGATTCCTCTGGCGATCGGCTGGACGTTGTTGCTACCGTTCTCTTCGAGGCTCGTCATGAACCGTCAGATGTGGTCCGAAAGCGCGGAAGATCTACCGAGCCGCGCTCAACTTGCAGATCTTCGGTGTTAGCGGCATATCCGACGCCGACGACCAAGGTCAGTAACGGCGCTTCTTCCGATTCTGCTTGCGCAGTGTCGAGGATCTCGTCAACACGGATTCATCCGGCAGGTAGACGATGAGACCAGCCCCGGCCGACGCCACCGGCTCTCTTCCTCAATCTGCGCCCACCAATTCGCGTGTCACGCCCCCCGGGGAAAATGCGGAGGACCGACTCGCGCTCGCTCTGGCTCTGGCGATGGCCGCCATTTGCGTTTACGCAATGAGGAGGGCCGAGCCCGACCTTTGGGGGTACCTTTCATATGGGCGATTGTTCGTCCAGCAGGGAGGACCAGTTGAATGGGATCCATTCTCCTATACGTGCGCAAGCTGCACCTGGATCTATCACGAGTACCTGTCGCAGATCTCGCTCTGGCTGGCGTACTCGGCAGGCGGTCCTCTGGGCCTGATTGGCTTGAAATGTGCGCTAGGCGGAATTGCTGTCGGCTTCGTCCTCAAGACCGTTCGATCGATCGAGCCTCGGCCTACGGTCTGGCTCCCGGTCTACTTGTTGATGCTCGGAATCGCACCGCGCTTCTTCTTGTTTCGACCGCAACTGTATACGTTCGCCTTCTTCGCGCTCTTCGTCGATATCTTGATTGGACACCTCGCGGGCAAGCGTACATGGCTGTGGATTCTGGTACCCGCGACGGCGATATGGGCGAACCTTCATGGAGGGTTTCTCGCGGGCTTGGGCGTGATTGGACTGACGCTTATGCTGCGCATAGGTCAGCACCTCAACCGAGGCACCAACATCCTTGGGGCGGTGCGTGCGGCTGGTGCTCTCTGGATCATCCTCCTCGGTGCAATTGCGGCGAGCTTTGTCAACCCTCAGGGTTGGCGCCTTTGGGGCTACCTGCTTACCGAACTCAGTCACGACACGAACCGACGCTATATTGAAGAGTGGATGCCTCTCAGCTTCACGCGGGATCCGTGGTCTGCCTCGTCGGCGCTCTTGCTTCTGGTGGCGCTGCTGACAGTTGGCGGGTTCGCTTGGCACCGCCGCGGACTTCTTCTGGAGCTTCATCCATGGCAGTGGTTGGCGGCAAGCATCCCGCTCGTACTGCTGACCATTCTATCGGTTCGCCACCTGCCCATTCTTGCGCTCTGGATTTCGCCCGTTCTCGTCTTGCTGTCCGGCGCCATGCCTTCGGTACCGCGGGGTTGGCAACGTCGCTTCTGGACGGCCCTGTCCGGGGTTTTTGCAATACCGGCGTTCCTCACGCTTACGGTCGTGGCTAACAACCCGGCCGCAGGCATTGGCATTCCGGAGGAGACACTGGGTAAAACCGAACCCTTCGGTGCGGTTGAATTCATCAGGGAGAGCGGTCTGGATGGGAACGTCTACCTCCCTCTCTGGTGGGGCAGCTACGCCACATGGGAGCTCTACCCACGGATACGAGTGGCGATGGATGGTCGCAACGTGTCTCTGTACCCGCCGGAGATGGTCAGAAACAATCTGGAGTTCTACGTACGCGGCGATGGCGATTTGAATCAGCCCCTTCGGTTTGCCTCCGACTACCTCCTGGTGCCGTCCGACGCTCCGGTGCTGGCTCGACTGGCGGTCGATGGCCGGTGGCGGAGGATCTTCGAGAATCCGGACTGTGTCCTATTTGTTCGGGCCGATGAACAAAGCGATCGCATTCCTCGCGAACTCGCCCAGGGCCCAGTTGTCCGAGCCACGAAGTGGCGACCCCGGCTGCTGATGTAAAATTCAAGTCGACTCTGCCCGCCGAATACCGCAGTGTTGGTCTGCGCGTGCTTCGACCACCTGGCCGGCCGACGTGGCGCCCGCGGAAAGTGGAGCGCGCCCGGTCGTGATGGATCGAGGCGGGCCTCCGCGTGACGGGATCTGCTACGCTTGGGTTCTTCTGACGTTCGATCGGCCGTTCTCGTCACCGTCTTCGTCGAGGCTCGCCATGAACCGTCGGTTGTGGTCCGTAAGCGCCAAGGAACTACGAGGCCAACTGCTGGTGCTGGTGACCGTGACCTGGGGGCTCGCCGCGCTCAACACGTTCACTCCAGGGACTCAGTACCGCACGGGACAAATCAAGGGTGCGGACTTCCTCCACTTCTATGTACTGGGTAGCCTGGCTGCCCAAGGTCGCGGCGATCAACTGTACGACGTTCAGGCACAACGCGCCGAGCAGGAACGCCTCGTCCCGGCCTCGCAGGACACCTGGTTTGTGCCGATTTACGGTCCTCAAACTGCGTTGTTGTTCGCCGGGCTCGCGCGGCTCCCGTATCTGTGGGCCGCCCTCAGTTGGGCCTTCCTGACGATGTTGCTGTACGCCACGTGCGTATGGGCTGTCTGGCGCCAGTGCCCATCTCTTCGCGCACACACACAACTCGTCGCGCTGGCGGCTCTCGGATTTCCGCCCTTCTACACGCTCATCCTCCATGGGCAGACGTCCGTTCTACCGCTGGTGTGCTTGACGCTCGCGTACCTTGCGCTGCGCGGCAACCGGAAATGGTGGGCAGGTGTGGCGCTCGGTTCGCTGGTCATTAAACCTCAACTCGGCCTGGCAGTCGCCGTGGTGATGCTAGCCCGTCGCGAGTGGCGCGTCATCGGCGGAGCGATCGCGGCGGTCGGCGTCCAATGGGGCATGGCGGCGCTGGTGCTGGGTACAGGGCCATTGCTGGCCTATTTTCACACGCTTCGTGAAGGGCCTGGCCTCGCTGCGCTCCTCGAACCGAAACTCTTTCAGATGCACTCTCTCCGCGCGTTCTGGACGCTGCTGTTGCCTGAGCCCACTGCCGCGCTGGCGCTCTACGTGCTTACGAGCGCAGCGATGTTGACGCTGACCGTGCGCCTGTGGCACGCGTCCGTGCCGCTGGAAACTCGGTACAGTGCGCTCATTATCGCGACGATCCTCGTCGCCCCACATCTGGGCGTGTATGAACTCGTCCTGCTCGCGCCAGCGTTCATCCTGACGGCCAGTGAATCAGAGATGTCGGTCGCCCTGAGGCGCCGCACCTTCCGTATGCTGTTGTACTTCGCGTATCTCGTCCCCTTGGTCGGAGGGCTTGCTGCCATCACGCATGTCCAGTTGTCCATCCTCGTGTTCGCCGGATGGTTCGCGACCCTGTATTGGGCGGCGTTTCGATTGCCGAGTCGTTTCGGCACGGCCGAACCAACCGGCGCGTAGGCAAGTGACCGGCTGGCGCCATCGGACCTGTTTCGGCATTATTGGCTGCGCGTGCAATCACGGAGGGCGGGCGAACGCCGGCAGGAGCGGGTCGACTTTCGCCGCCATGAACCCCCTGTAACGGTGTAGTGTCTTCGAGGCGTCGATCCAACGGACGTGGGCTGCTGTTCGGAAAGTCGCGGCTGCCGATAAGTAGGATCGTGGTGGAACTCCGTCCCGGCTGGCGCACATGACCGGTGAGTGTGAAGCGGTGACCGCGCGTCTTGCAACGACCTTGCGGTCTTCGGTCAACGGGGACGGTGGGTGGGGATTCGTCCCCGGCAGGACAAGCCGACTCGAGCCGACATGCTGGGCGGTGCTCGCGCTCCTGGACGGCGGCGCCACGCCGGAGGATGATGCGCGCGTAGACGCCGCGCTGGCGAAAATGGCCGGATGGCAACGCGGTGACGGCCTGCTCTCCGATATGCCCGCCGCACCTTCCAACCTCGCATTCAACGGCCTCGCCTCGGTCGTGATTCATCGTGCGCTTGCCACGCATCGTGCCGCGATGCCTCGCCAGGCGCCAAAGGCGGACAGACTCCTCTCGGGAATCCTGGCAACCAAGGGGGTTCGCCTCGAGCGGAGCGAGCACCAGCGGCAAGACAGTCAACTGATGGGTTGGCCCTGGAACGACAGGGCGTTCAGCTGGGTCGAGCCCACATCATGGTGCCTGCTCGGGCTCAAGAAGGCCGCAGCGGGCCCGTTCCGGGCGGGCGCCGCCGCCCGGCTCGCCGAGGCGGATCGCGTGCTCGCTGACCGATGCTGCCTTTCCGGAGGGTGGAACTACGGCAACTCAAACGTGCTGGGCAAGGAGTTGTTTCCGTACGTGCCGACCACAGCCCTTGCCCTCCTGGCGCTCCAGAACCGGCGAGAGTTGCCTGAAGTGGCGCGCAGCCTTGCCTGGCTGGCCGGGAACTGGACGCGCGAGGTTTCGGCCATGGCGTCATCCCTCGCACTGATGGCGATGCGGCTGTACGGCAGGCCGGTGGACGATCTCGAACGAGCCCTGTGCGCTCACATTGCTGAGGCTGGACTTCCAGGCAATCTCGCCTCGAGTGCGCTGGCACTGTACGCGCTGACCGGATCACGCCATGAGCACGCCGCCCTCGCGTTGTAGTCTGACCCGCCGTGAGTTTCTCGGGACGCTGCCCCTGGCGGCACTCGCGGCCGCATGCGGGCGCGCGCGCTACGACGGGGCCGACTTCGTCATTCCCGCGCAGTCTGAGGTTGCGCTGCTGCCGGCGTCCGACTACGGCGCGGACATGGGCGACGTCATTTCGCGGGGCCTGGATCTCCTTCGACCCTCCGTCCGGGGGCGGCGCGTTCTGCTGAAGCCGAACCTGGTTGAGTACGAATCCGGAACGATGATCAACACACACCCCCTGGTCATCGCCGGCGCGATAGAGGCCTTCCGGCGCGCGGGCGCTCGGGAGGTCGTCGTGGGTGAGGGACCGGGACACCGCCGCGACACGGAGTACCTCCTGGCGGCGAGCGGCCTGTCGGACTACCTGAGGGAACTGCGGGTGCCGTTCATCGACCTGAATCTGGATGACGTCCGCCCGGTCACTCTCCGAAGCCGGTTCATGGGACTGGATGAGTTGATGCTGCCCGTCGAGCTCCTCAAATCGGACTTCGTCGTGTCGATGGCGAAATTGAAGACGCACCACTGGGCGGGGATGACGGCGGCGATGAAGAACCTGTTTGGCCTTGTTCCAGGCGCGGTGTACGGCTGGCCGAAGAACCTGTTGCACCTGAGCGGGATCGATTCATCCATCCTTGACCTGAACGCGACGATTCGTCCTTCCTTCGCCATCGTTGACGCCGTAGTCGCAATGGAAGGTGATGGTCCGATCATGGGCACGCCTCGGAAATGCGGCTTTCTGGCAATGGGAGCCGACGCGGTGGCCGTGGACGCGACCTGCGCCCGGATCATGGGGTTCGAGCCCGGGAGGATCCGCTACTTGCGCGAGGCGTCCCGGTACCTCGGGAACATGGGCCCCCAGCGTCTGAGGCAGCGTGGCGAAACCCCCGCGCGATTTGAGAGCACCTTCGATGTGATTGAACTCCTGAAGCCGTTGCGGCGCGGGGCGTAACGGCGCCATGCGCCAGGAGCACGAACCACGGGAGCCGTACTTGACAAACGGGCGATAGAGTGTATTTTTGACACACTAAGTCCGGCGAGTTCCGCTCTCCAGCCCCCGCAGAAATGGATTATGGGACCGAGCCGAGCCCTCCACCCCGCTCCTGAGCAGCCGCGTCATTCCGGCAAGCCGCTGATCGTCGGCAGAAGCGTCGCGCTCCAGGCGATCTGCGCGCTCGCGGAGCGCGTGGCGAGGGCGACGCCAGGGTCCTCATCACCGGCGAGAGCGGCGTCGGCAAGGACCTCATCGCGCAACTCATCCACGCGCATTCCCGCCGTGCCCACCAGCCCCTCGTGGCCGTCAACTGCGCCGGCGTGACCGAGACACTCCTCGAATCGCAGCTCTTCGGCCACGTCAAGGGCGCGTTCACCGACGCGTTCCGCGACAAGGTCGGCATGCTGCAGCAGGCGCAGAACGGCACAATCTTCCTGGACGAAGTGGCGGAGATGAGCCTGCGGATGCAGTCGATGTTCCTGCGTATCCTGGAGAACGGCGAGATCCAGCCCGTGGGCTCGGACGTGATGAAGACGCAGGTCAACGTGCGGGTCATCGCCGCCACGCGCGGCAACTACCAGGCCGTCGTCCGGCTTTTCGGCATGCCGGACACCGACTACACACGTTTCCTGAACTTCCTCGGCCCCCACGGCTGCGTGGTGGATTTCCGGGACTTCCGGGCCCCGCCGACGCAGGATGGGACAGGGGTAAACGAACACGTTCTGCCGGAGGCCAGTGCTCCGCGAGGCGGCAGGGCGGGTCACCTGCCGTAAGACGTCCCATGAGCAAGCCGACATTTCTCGGTCCATTGATTGGCAAAGGCGCAGGCCAATACGAACTCGTCAACGCCGAGCGCGGCTCCGTGCTCGCAACCCACGTCGAGCCCGCCTTCGACTCGAAGACGCGGCGCCGGGGGCTGCTCGGCCGGGATTCCGTGCCCGAGAACTATGCGCTGATCATCGCGCCGTGCGGCAGCGTGCACACGTTTTTCATGCGCTTCCCGATCGACGCGGTGTTCGTGTCGCGGGACGGCACGGTTGTCAAGACATGCCGGGAGGTGAAGCCGTGGCGCATCGCGGGAGCCTTTCGAGCCTTCGCCGTGATCGAGGCGGCCGCAGGATTCATCGATCGCACCGAGACCGTGCCGGGTGACGTGATGGCGCTCTGCGAGATCCCGCAGAAGCGCCGGGTCACGGATGCTCTTCCTCCGCTCCCGGGCTCGTCGACCCACGCCGCCGGCGTCCCGCGAGCACGCTAGACCGATTCGTCAAAGCGGGTGACGCTGGCCGACATCATCGCCCGCAAGACGCCGCTCGGCTGGTTCGAGAGCGTAGCGGTCGTGCAGGAGCTGTGCGAGGCCGTGCTCGTCCGCGGCCCGGCCAACGACCCGAGAGTGCCGGAGTTGAAACACATCAGTCTTACGCCTGACGGCAGAGTGGAACTTCTTGCCGAAGGCCCCGCGGAACACTCCACGGTGCACCGGGCCGGCCTCGTGCTGCTGGCGCTCACACCCGAGGCGCAGCTGCCGATGCAACTGAGGCTGCTCGCGCTTGAAGAGGTGTCGCCAGCGCCGCGCTTCAAGTCTTCCAGCCAGCCACCCTCAGCGGCCAGCCCGTAAGTTACCGGTATCGCGTGCGGCTGATTGGCTGACACCCCTCACCTCCAGGAAATCGGGGTCCGTCTCCCCTCGGTAGTTCTAAAGTCTGGCTCGGACCAGAAATCCAAAGCGCAGAATTGCGCAAAGCATGATATTGCGTGCAATCCTGGTAACTCCAGAACTGCCCAGGACGGCACTCATGTTGCACCTACATGAGGACTGAGAGCCGACTGGTTGAGACTTGACAATGCTCGGACGGCGCAAACACTCACGACTCCTCTTGGTGGAGCCAGTCGATGGCAGCCTGCGCGTGCGGGAGGAAGTAGCCATCGAACATTGGAGTGAAGAGGAAGTGGTGATCCTGTCACCGGAGCCCTGCCGTGCCGGGGAACGGTTCAGTCTCGAGATTCCCGGCGATTCACGCCGCCGGGTGAACGTGAGAGTCTCCGAGAGCCGGCCGGCGGTCACCGACGACGGATCGATTCGCCATCGGCTCCGGTTAGTCATCGAGGGCGACGCAGCGGAAACGGTTTCCATCTGACGGCTGAACCGTGAGCGTTTCGAATGACCGTTGCCGCCACGACGCAGGCCACGAGCCGGTTACGACACTTGTGCGGTGGGTTCCCGTGAGGCTGGTCGAAGTAAGCTGGGGTGGCTGCCGCCTGGAATGCGCAAGCAGGCTCGAATCCGGGGTCAGCGGGCAACTTATGGTCGAACTGCAGGGGCTCGTGCGAATCGACGATCTCCGCGTCGTCAGGTGCCAGCAGCGGGTGGGCGCCAGCGCCGTGTACCAGGTGGGCGCCGAACTGCTACGCATCAGGCGGCTGGGCCGGCGATCCGTGCGGATGGCAGTCAGGAAGATCATCAGCGAGCAAGCCAAGGGCGTTGGACACGCCCGCGGCACAACCCCCGAACCGGCGCCGCTGGAGACATGGGCCAGCGAGACGGGTAGGCAATCGGGGGGCCGGGCGCCGCCGGCACAACCGGACAGAGGGTCGTGAACGGACCCGCGGCGGAATTTCGGGGCGTGTGCCCCGGCAGATCAGTGTTCGTGGTAAGAAGAACCGAAAGAGGAAGTTATGAAGAACCTGATTCAGCGTTTCATTCGTGAAGAGGATGGCCAGGACGTCATCGAGTACGCGCTGCTCGCAGCGTTCATTTCGATCATCGCCGTCCTGGTGATTATCAGTGTCGGGACCGATGTCAACCTTATCTACGCCAGAGTCAAGGTGCAGACGGGCACCGCCGCTTCGTAGCTTGAACAGAAGGCATCCAAGGGCGTTGTGAACCTCGGATGCCTTCTTCCACTAGACACGGGCACGTCAAGTTTCTTGCCAACCTCGTACGAAACGGAAGTGGCCAGGACTTGGCTGGAGAAAGCAAGGGCAAGTGTCATGATCTGGCCGCCGCCGGCATCAACTATCGCTGTCGTGGTCGTTGTAGCGGCCGCATCGGTCTGCGACCTCAACAGTCGACGAATCCCCAACGCGCTCACGTTGGGGGCGGCGGCCATCGCGGTCAGCATGCACGTACTGTTGAACGGCTGGTCCGGCCTGTTGTTGGCGGTGAGCGGCTGGGCGGCTGGGTTCGTTCTGTTCGCTCCTCTCTACGCAGTGAGGGGGATCGGGGCCGGCGACGTCAAGTTACTGGCGGCGATTGGCGCCTGGCTGGGCCCGGTGGGGGCCCTGTGGACCGGGCTGTACGGAGCAGTCGCTGGAGGTATCCTGGCGTTGGTCGTGGCGCTATTCCGGGGCTACACCATGGCGGCGATGAGAAACATTGGAACCATCTTGCGGTTGTGGAGCGTGATCGGTGTTCGGCCCGTGGAAGGCTTGACACTGGCAGACAAGTCCAGCGTGAGGTTGCCCTACGCATTCCCGCTGGCGGTGGGGGCGATGGTGACGTTATGGTTGCGCTAGCCGGGGCATCTTTGGGGTCGATCGCCCTTGAGGCGATGTCCAGCAGATGCGTGGACGCGCCGGCTGTTGACGGGAGGAGCGCCGTATGAACCGGGGTGTCCGCGTAATGCTCGTGCTGTTCGTCGCAATCGTACTGGCGGGGATCGCCACCTACGCGGTGTACCAGGGGATCCAGAAAATCCCGGTTCGCGAAGTTGAAGTCGCGAGTGATCCAGTCGTGGTGGCCGCGAAGGCGCTCCCCGTCGGAGCGCTCATCGGCCCCACCGATGTGAGATTAGCGGCGTGGCCCAGGAAGAGCCCGTTGACCGGTGCGTTCGCAAAGGCAGACGACGTGGTGGGGCGCGGCTTGCTGGCTGCGGTTCTCGAGAACGAGCCAATCTCGACGGCGAAGCTGGCACCGCGGGAATCGGGTGCCGGCCTGGCGCCGACGATCCCGCTTGGCATGCGTGCGATCTCGGTGAAGGTGAACGAAGTGGTGGGAGTGGCCGGCTTCCTTGTTCCGGGCGCGCACGTGGATGTGCTGGCGACCGTCGACCTGAAGGACGACACGACGACACGCGCCGTCGTCAGCAATCTGCAAGTGCTGGCGGCTGGCACGCGCGTTGACCAGGAGGCGGCCAAGGACGGCAAACCGATCCCGACAACCGTCGTCACACTCCTGACCACGCCGGAAGACGCCGAACGGGTGACGCTCGCGTCCTCAAACGGGAGACTCCTGCTCGTGCTGCGAAACCCGCTGGACATCGCGCCCACAACGACGCCCGGCGTGCGCCTCGCTTCCTTGATGGGACCCCCTGGTCAGCCCCCGGTGGAGAAGGAGTACAAGGGACGCAGGATGGTTGTTGCCGCCCCGGTGCCCCCTCCTCCGCCACCACCACCGCCGCCGTACACGGTCGAGACGATTCGCGGCGCGAAGCGCACGACGGAAGAGGTGAAGAAGTGACCGCCCCCCGCAAGGCCATGAAGCACATGTCACACAAGTTCTGCGGAATCCTCGCCCCGCTGCTTCTCGTCGTCGGCCTGGCCCATGCACAGACGCCGCCCGTCGCGCCCGTGCCTTCGGCCCAGACTTCTGCTCCGGTGGCGGACTTCGAACGCGTGGTCGTGACCGCAGGGCGCTCCACCGTCCTCGCCACCGACTTCGACATCACGCGCATCGCGGTAACAAACCCGGCCGTGGCCGACGCGGTGGTCGTGCAGCCGCGCGAGATCTTGATCGACGGCAAGGCCGCAGGAACCGTCAGTCTGATCATCTGGGGCGTTGCGAGGCGCGCGCAGTACGACGTCGTGGTCGAGCAGAGCGTGAGCACGCTGCAGCAAAGACTGCAGGCCCTCTTTCCAGGGGAGGACATCACCGCGACGCTCAATGACGAGGCGCTGATCCTCTCGGGCCGGGTGTCCAGCACCGCCGTGATGCTTAAAGCCGGCGAAATCGCCCAGGCGAGCGCCTCGAAGGTGAAAGTGATCAACATGCTGCAACTGCCCGGCGGGCCGGGCAGTCAGCAGGTGATGTTGCAGGTGCGCTTCGCGGAAGTGAACCGGCGCGCCATCCAGGAGCTTGGTGTGAATCTCTTCATGGGTCCGAATGGACAAAACGACTATGTTGCGCGGACGACGACACAGCAGTTCACGCCGCCAGGCTTCGACAGGGATACGACGACCTTTGGCGACTTCCTGAATCTCTTCGTGATGAACACCAAGTACAACATCGGGGTCGTGATCAAGGCGCTTCAGGGCAAGGGGTACTTCCAGAGCCTTGCCGAGCCGAACCTGATCGCGTACAACGGCCAGCAGGCGAGTTTCCTTGCGGGCGGGGAGTTCCCGGTCCCCGTGGTTCAGGGTGGTTCTGGGGCAACCAATGCGGTCACCATCGAGTGGAAGGAGTTCGGCGTGAGGTTGACGTTCACACCGACGATCGCTGGCGACACCATCCGCCTGAAGGTACGGCCGGAGGTCAGCAGCCTCGACTTCAACAATGGCATCACGCTGTCGGGCTTCCGTGTCCCGGCGCTGATCTCGCGCTGGGCGGAGACCGACGTAGAATTGCGTGACGGACAGTCCTTTGCGATTGCGGGTCTACTGCTCAACACTGCTCAGGAAGACAGCTCGAAGGTCCCGATCCTTGGGAGCATCCCCATCATTGGCGCGCTGTTCAAGAGCAAGGCTGATCGGAAGGAGCAAACCGAGTTGATGGTGCTCATCACGCCGCAACTCGTCCGGCCGCTCGATCCCGATGAAGTCCCGGCGCTGCCGGTGTCGCCTAAGCGCTTCCTGCAGGGGCCGGGCGTTGGACCCCAGTTGGAAGGCGGCGGCGGACTGGTGGACGCCCCGGCGCAGCCGCCGGCGAGCGCGTCGAAACCGGCGCCTGTTGTCAAGAAAGACCCAGGGAAGTAGGAGACCTTTGAATCAGAGCATCGCGTTGGTCGGGCCAGGAGATCGGCAGGTCGAACAACTGCTGCGGGCGCGGGGACTCACGGTGGTTTCATGGATGGAACGAGACCTCGCGGCGAGAGCCCAGCACGCCTCAGCATCGGCGGACATCGTCTTGCTCGACCTGCGGGACACGCTGCGTCTGCCCGCTGCCCTGGAGGCGTTTCATCGGCAGCATGCGTCGGTCCCTGTCCTTCTGCTGCTCTCGTCCCTCGATCCGACCCTTATGCTCGAGGCGATGCGCGCCGGTGTCAAGGAATGCCTGCAGGAGCCCGTCACGGCGGAGGAACTGGACGCCGCGCTCGGCCGCATCGCTGTCTCCCGGGACTCCGGCCCGGTTGGCGACGTGTTCGCGTTCCTCGGGGCCAAGGGCGGCGTGGGCGCGACCACGGCGGCCGTCAACGTGGCGACGGAGCTTTCACACTTGCGAGCGG
>Ga0315273_10005615_pt1 | contig 15531 bp, 16 predicted proteins | sample YL17G02_0_MG_FD_205753 | JGI IMG/M metagenome (GOLD analysis project Ga0315273, IMG submission 205753) | Sediment microbial communities from Yellowstone Lake, YNP, Wyoming, USA - YL17G02_0 | ecosystem: Environmental > Aquatic > Freshwater > Lake > Sediment | place: USA: Wyoming | collected...
AATCTTTTGTATCATTCGTGGTTATATTTCTACCGCTCGCAAGAATAAGCAGCGTGTCCTGGAGGCTTTGCATTCCGCTTTTTGCGGGCAGCCTTACTACCCTGCGTTTACATCATTATCCGCTGAGTAGTCACCACGCATAACACTCCCACTTGGTGCAATTCAGCTGGGCCAAAACCGGTTTAACTCCAAAACCTAAACTGCCAGCCAAAAGCAAGCAGAAATATAAACTAATGGCTAAAATTATTTGGCGCATTCTACCTCCATACCTTTATCTTTACCCAAAAACCACCACCAATTATAAGTAAAGATTTCTCTTAGATTCCCCAAATTCCCGCCGTTTTCTTCTCCGGCAGTCATAATCACCGCAAAATCTCCCGTCTTTGCTTTTTGCCGCCACTCATTAAAATCAAAGATTAATTCTTTTTGGATAGTTCTTGTACCGCTACCGCTGCAGCCATCAGTATAAGAATAAACTGAATATTCATCCACCTTAATATATTTAAACCTTTATTCCCCCACACCCAAACTTTATTAGCCCATGTTCCGGCCAATGTGCCGCTATAAAATTGTTCTTTATCAACCAAAAAATTACCCTTAGCCTCTTGCCTGTCTTCCTCTTCCAAATCATTAATGTCACTTACCGCCCTCAGGTAATATTTTAATCCCCCATATTGGTATAACCAACCCACTCCCAAGATTATTATTAAAACCAGGCTCACCAATAAACCCACTATCCGTTTCTTCATTAACTCATTAAAGCAAACTTAAAACTGCTTTGCAAGAAGATTAACGTGGCTTAGCAATGTCAACTAATAAATCTTCAGGCTCCTGGCCCGCCTTAAAACCGCCGGTAGTCCAGGTTCTGGCCCGGTCTAAATAATCCCCCTCATATTCATCAGCATAATCTCTCCAATATTCAGATTTTTTAGATTCATCATCAAACACCAATCTCACCGCTAATCTATTTTGCTTCCCGGCGCTGAATTTTTCTAAAATTGTCTCCATCCCGACCTTATCTGTGTTAGCACCTAAACCTAAAACTTCCCATTGGTAGTTTGAATAGTAAGTACCGTTATTTGTATACAGGTGAAATCTAAATTTTACTTCCTGGATTTGTTTTTGGCTCTTCGGGTCGTTCCGATCCGGTTTATTCAGAATAAATCCGCTGGTATATACTGTCGCTGTTCCGTCTTTATGGAATACTACTTTCATGTCCCCGCTGAATTCTTGCTTGAAAAAAATAAATGACCCATCAGTAGTATAAGTAAAACAGTCATTGCCGCAAAGTTTTTTCAATCTGGCTGTTAACGCTATTACTTCAGGATCATTTATATTTGATATATCTAGTTTTTTCCCTGGAGTTTCAAATCCATTGGTCCCCGGTTGCTGGATCATAACCGATTTTAGCATCCGGGTATTTTTCTAAACCATATTGAATATCCGCATTCCACGGCACAATTCTAAACGCATCACCCACCTCTCTTAAACCCCTCTTAATAATTACCTTTGTTTGCATATCTTCTTGCAGTCCTGGCTGCACTACTAACTGAATAAAGTTATCCACCAAAGTCATTTCCCCGGTTTGCGGATCAATCAAAATTACCGGTTCTATTACTCCATCTTTCCCCATCACGCCGAAACCTAATCCGCCCGGCAACGCCACCAACTCATCCAAATCATTGACTGCCCCGTTTTCCGCTAACCGTTTTACTCCCAAATCATCTTTATTCCAGGCCACAAATCTTTTTACCACTTGCCCATTAGGATCTTTTTCAATCACAAACACTACCTTACCGGTCTGGCCTTGGGAATCTTTCACCTCAAGGGCAATCACTTCACCATTTGCATTTAATGCTTTAACATTATCTATTAATGCCTGAGTTGGCTCAATCCTGTTCGCTTCCACCCAAGGTCCAATTTTCCCTTCGCCGATAAGCCCGTTGCCAAATGGACGCGTCATCTCGGGCATCTCCGTGGGAGTTGGGATCGGCGCTAAGGTTGGGGTTAGGGTCGGCGTATTGACGATGCTATTCGAGCTGCAAGCTGTCAATGCCGTAAACAGCATGATGAAGAGAAGTTTTTTCATGGCAATTTCCTTTTTGCGTGTTCAACAAGTTTGAGCGCTGTAATCATATTTTACAACGAAACCCGCAGGATGGTTTGCGCGCACTGGTTAATGTGTAAATGGTATCATATGGATTGGATCGCGAAAGGATAAACTTTATGATGAACAACCGTCAACTCGCCGATACCTTCGCCCTGATCGCCAATTTATCTGAGATAAAGGGTGAAGTCATTTATGTCATTCTGGCTTATCGCAAAGCTTCTGAAAATTTAATGAGCCTCGGCCGCGATGCCAGCGAATATTGGAAAGAGGGGAAATTGCGGGACATCCCTGGTGTGGGCAAAGCCATCGCCGAAAAAATTGATGAACTGCTCACCACAGGCAAGCTTGAATTTCTTGAAAGACTCAAACAGGAAGTTCCGGCCAGTTTGGCGGATTGGCTGCAAGTGCCCGGACTTGGACCGAAAAAGATCGCGCTCATCTGGAAGACGTTAAACATCACGGCTCTTTCTGAACTGGAAACTGCCGCGAAAAACGGACAGTTGCGCGGCCTCCCTGGCATGGGCGCAAAATCCGAGTCTGCGATCCTTGAGGGTATCGCATCTCTCGCGCGCAGGTCAGGAAGAATTCCGTTGGGGCGCGCGTATCCGCTGGCGCGGGAGATTATCGCGACACTCAAAAAGATAAAGGGAGTCGTCGAATCAGAACCTGCTGGCAGTTTAAGAAGGATGCGTTCCACCGTCGGCGACCTGGATATTTTTGTGGCCGCAAAAGATTCATCCAGTGTAATGGAAGCCTTTGTCAATCTACCCGGTGTTTCACGTGTGTTGGGAAAAGGCGAAACAAAAGCAAGCATAGAATTTACGGATGGCGTGCGCGCACAGGTTTGGGTGCATCCACCTGAAAAGTTTGGGACAGCACTGCAATATGCGACGGGCTCGAAAGATCATAATGTGCAGTTGCGGCAAATCGCGCGTGAAAAAGGTTTATCGTTATCGGAACACTCGCTTACGAAGACGGGTGGTAAAGGCGAAATCCTGTGCGCGACAGAAGAAGAAGTTTATAAAACCCTTGGCCTGCCGTGGATTCCGCCCGAACTGCGTGAAGACCGCGGGGAGGTGGCTGCCGCCAAAGCCAACAAACTTCCAAAGTTGATCGAAGTCAAAGATATCAAAGCCGATCTGCAAACTCACTCAACATGGAGCGACGGAAAATTATCCATGTTGGAAATGGCACAAGCCGCGGCAAAGCGCGGCATGAAAGTAATTGCCTTTACCGATCATTCCGTGAGCCTCGCTGTAACGGGTGGATTGAAAATAGAAGACCATAAGAAGCAAGCCGCCGAAATAAAAAAGATACAAAAGCAACTCGGTGATAGTATTTTAGTTTTACATGCAAGCGAAGTTGAGATCAAGGCCGATGGCACGCTTGATTACCCCGATGAATTTCTCGCTACACTCGATCTGGTCGTTGCGTCCATGCACTCCGGCCTGCGACAGCCGCGCGAGAAGGTCACACAGCGCATGCTCAGCACCATCCGTAACCCGCACGTGGATATCATCGGTCACCCAACTGGCCGTATCATCCCTGACCGGGAAGGCGCCGACCTGGATATGGACGCCGTGCTCAACGCCGCGGCGGAATCTGGCGTCGCGCTGGAGATCAACGCCCACCCTTCCCGCCTCGATCTGGACGATGTGTATGCGCGCCGCGCAAAAGAGTTGGGCATACACATCAGCATTAACACCGACGCGCACTCCGAAGCGGACCTTGATATGTTGTTCTATGGCGTAGCAACAGCAAGGCGCGCATGGCTGACCAAAGAGGATGTAATCAATTGCTGGTCAACGAAGAAGCTGCTGAATTGGCTGGAGAGACGCGGCATGGGAGCACTGACTTCAGTCCGCTGAAATAGCGCAGACTAAAGCCTGCAATCCGATTTTCTAAATTAGAGTAAAAAATGATATTATGTTTTTTGAAATGGAGACAAGATGACAGAAGTTCCGATCCTGGCAAGTGAAGTCCGTTTTTTCAGTGGCAGTTCAAACCCGCAACTGGCGGAGAATATCGCCTCGAAATTGGGCGTACCGTTGGATGCCACCAACATCACACGTTTCAGCAACGACAATCTGTATATCCAGCTTAGTGCCACCGTGCGCTACCGGCGTGTGTATATAGTGCAATCGCTTTCGCAACCGGTCAACGACCATCTGATGGAACTGTTGATGATGCTCGATATTGCACGCGGCGCGGCTGCATCCGAAGTGCATGCCATTATCCCTTATTATTCCTTTGGCCGCTCAGACAAAAAAGACGCGCCGCGTATTTCCATCACAGCCCGCTTGGTCGCGGATTTGCTGAAAACTGCCGGCGCAACGCACGTTATGAGTATGATGTTCCATTCGCCGCAAGTACATGGTTTCTTTGGCGTTCCCACGGATCCGCTCAGTAGTCGTATGGTATTTAAAGAATATCTTTCAAATCTCGATCTGAGCGGCTCGATTATTGTTGCGCCGGATATGGGACATGCCAAGTCCGCGGCGCGTTTCGCGCGATCTCTGGATTTGCCGGTTGCCGCCGGAAACAAGGAGCGTGTCTCGGATACGAAAGTCATCATCAGTGGGCTGGTAGGCAATCAAGTTCGAGGACACAAACGTGCCCTGATCTATGACGATGAAATCGCTACAGGTGGATCTATTCTGGAATTGAGCCGCGTGCTCATTGGGGAAGGCATTGATGATATTCTTGTCATCTGTACACATGGGGTATTCAGCCATGATGGTCTCGAACGGCTGGCAGCCGTCCCCCAGATCAGCGAGATCGTCACCACCGATACTGTCTACATTCCGCCTGAAAAAAAGCACCCGAAGCTAAAAGTGGTTTCCGTGGCGCCGATCTTTGCAGATGCCATTCAACATAACTTCAATCGCGAGTCGATTAGTGACCTGTTCGTTTTTGGCGAATGAGTTTTCAGGTTTTGGCTCCCGCACCAGGAGATGGAATAATGCACATCATTGAATCCACCCGCCAGCGTTTGCTGGCGCTCAGTCAATCCCAGCTTGCGCTGTGCCTGAATGACCTGTTCTCGCTCGAACGCGAACTCGGCCTGACTATCGCGCGGGATGTGATGGACGAAAATGTCGTCCGCGCGCTGACTATGAAGCTGAAAAAGATGGAGAGTGTGGATGTCTCGAAGCATGAGTGGTTCACATACTGGCTAATCGTTGTCAGAGAGGATAACGTCGGCGCGGGATTTGTGGGCTTCAAAAGCTATCTAAACGAACAAGGTTCGACCGAGATCGGTTATGGTATTGCAGCCGCTTATCAGAACAAAGGTCTTATGAGCGAAGCCATCCGCGTGCTTATAGATTGGGCATTTTCGCATCCATTTTGCAGGACTATTACAGCCACTGAAGTACACAACCCGGCATCGCGGCGTCTGCTTGAAAAGCTGGGCGCGGAATTGGTGGAACAGGATGCAAACTCCACCTCATGGAAAATAAGTAGAAGTTAAAGCTTATCCACCTTTTTACAAAATGAATGTATAATTTATTTTAGGAGGTACCACCCATGATAAACAAAGCGATGCAAGATGCAATGAACGAACAGATCAATAAAGAGTTGTTCTCTTCCTATCTTTATCTCTCGATGGCCGCTTATTTTGAAGACAAGAACCTGCCCGGCTTCGCAAAGTGGATGCGTGTCCAGGAGCAGGAAGAACGTGAGCATGGCATGAAGTTCTACGACTTCATTCTGGAGCGTGGCGGCAAGGTGACACTCAAAACCATCGAAGCGCCCAAGTCGGAATGGAAAAGCAATCTCGAAGTTTTCGATGAAGTGGCCGCGCACGAAGCCAAAGTCACAGCATCGATCAATCCCCTGTATGAATTGGCTTTGAAAGAGAAAGACTATCCCGCGCAAATATTCCTGCAATGGTTCATCAGCGAACAGGTTGAGGAGGAAAAGAACGCCGCCGAGATCATCGCCACCCTCAAAATGATTGATGCGCATGAAACGGCCGTACTCCAGCTTGACCATCGTCTCGGCAAACGCTCTGCCGATTAATCTGGTTGTTAAGCCCCTAAAGATCTATGAAACCTTTAGGGGCTTTTTATTTTGGAGAATATGTGGATTTAATTATTCGCCGCGCCACCCTTGAAGATAAGGCCGAATGGTTCTGCATGAGGCGGGGGTTATGGCCTGACGCGCCTGATGAGTATCTTGATTTTGACATGGACGATATCCTATCCAGCGAAAGAGATGCAGTGCTGATGGCATTTCGTGATGGGCAGGCCGTGGGCATGATCGAAGCAAGACTTCGCGAATACGGCGAAGGATGTGAGACCAGTCCCGTCGGTTATATTGAAGGCTGGTACGTGAACGACGCCCTGCGCGAACAAGGTATCGGCGCGGCATTGGTGCGCGCCGCCGAAGATTGGGCGCGCGAAAAAGGTTGCACGGAGATGGCATCGGATACATGGCTTGAAAATGATGTCAGCATTGCTGCCCATCTTAGGCTGGGATATGAAGAGGCGGAGCGCCTCGTTCACTTTGTGAAGAGACTATAATATCATTGCACGCTGTTCTCCCCTAACACCCCCGCCACTAGAGTCCCTTGAGCGAAGCGGAGGGGTGGGCAGGTATGGCAAACAATCCCCGGTAAAGTGGGGACTGCTTTGTTTGGTCTCGGTACGTCCCTCAAAGCTTGCACTGAGCTTGTCGAAGTGAGCATTCGGGACTACTCGACCACCACTCGCAGTGATAGGAATAAAAAAAATGAAGACGTTTCTTATCTATGGTTCGTATGGTTACACAAGCCAACTCATCGCTGAACTGGCCGTCAAAGAAGGCTTGAAGCCCATCCTTGCCGGCCGCGATGAAATACAACTCAAAGCACAGGCGCAGCGACTCAGACTTGAATACCGCGCTTTTGACCTTGCCAATATAACCGCGCTCGATTCAGCGCTTCAGGAAGTGCAAGCCGTCTTGCATTGCGCGGGTCCGTTTGTGTTGACCTTTCGTCAAATGGCAGAAGCTTGTTTGAGAAACAAAAAACATTATGTGGATATCAGCGGCGAGATCGAAGGCTTTGAGGCTTTGGCCAGATTGGATAACGAAGCGAAGCAAGCTGGCGTTATGCTGTTACCCGGCGCAGGCTTTGATGTTGTGCCTACTGATTGTTTGAGCGCGCATCTCAAGCAAAGGCTTCCTTCGGGGACACAATTGCGTCTCTTCATTCGCGGCGTGGGCGCAGGCGTCTCGCGCGGCACGGCCAAATCTGCAATTGAGAACATGCACAGGCAGGGCCGCATCCGCAGGGATGGGAAGATCGTGCAGGTGCCTGCCGCTTGGAAGGTGGTCCAAAAAGATTTCGGGCGCGGACCCGTTAGCACGGTCACTGTGGGCTGGGGCGATGTGTCGACTGCATATTACAGCACAGGCATTCCGAACATTGAAACCTATATGGCATTTCCTCAACGCATTATTAAATTCATGCGCGCCTCACAATTGTTGGGATTTTTGCTTTACACACGCCTGGTGAAAAATATTCTTAAGTCTGTCGTCAACAACCTGTTTCCTCCCGGCCCTTCGGAGGAGCGACGCGATAAGGGTCTTACCATCATCATCGGTGAAGTAACGGATGCAGAAGGCGGACGCGCGGTATCCAGGCTTCAAACGCGTGAAGGGTATTCGTTCACCGCCCAGGCCACAGTCGAGATCATGAAGCGTATCCTGTCCTCCGACTATAAAACTGGTTTCCAGACTCCAAGCCTGGTTTACGGCCCAGACTTTATCCTGCAGTTCGATGGCACAAAACGAACCGATGTATAAACATGAAATACATCGGTGAAATCGCCGGGGTCATGACGTCGATCTTTTATGCCGTCAACGCCGTGGTAATTACAAAGGCGACCGAGAAAACGGGTTCGGTGATCACCAACCGGATGCGCGTTGCATTTGGCTTCCTGTATTTGGTGATTATTAACCTGCTGCTCTTTCGACAACCTTTGCCCTTCGATTCGGGAAGCGACCGTTGGATATGGCTTTCGCTTTCAGGAGTTATTGGTCTGGCGTTAGGCGATACGTTTCTCTTTCAGTCATACATCCTGGTTGGCGCCCGGATAGGCGCGTTGCTGCTGAGTCTTTCGACTGTATTTGGTGTACTGGAAGCATGGCTGATCTTTGGTGAAACTCTCCGCGTAGGACAAATGCTTGGGATCGCGCTTTCATTAGCCGGTATTATTTGGGTGGTGGCTGAACGAGGCAACGGCAAAGATCAAGGCTCCCACCATATTGTCACGGGCATAACTTTTGGGATTCTTTCGGCAATCTGTAATGCAACGGGATTGGTTCTTTCCAGGCAGGGCATGGTGGGAAATTTTTCACTATTTCAGGCAAATGTCATTCGCATGCTGGCGGCTTTACTGGCATTGATATTGATCATGGTCTTCCAAAAACAGACCGGACAAACTTTTCAGGTTTTGCGAAAAAATAGTTCTGCATTAAGATTACTGGCATTGGCCGCATTGATCGGCCCTGTGCTGGGCGTTTCGTCCTCCCTGCTGGCTGTTCAACATACCGAGGTCGGCGTCGCCAGTGTGCTCACGTCCCTTTCGCCGGTCTTTATGTTGCCGATCAGTTATTTCTTTTTCAAGGAGCGTTTGAGCTGGCAGGCCATCGCAGGGACTATGCTTGCCATGATAGGTGTGGCCATCCTGTTCATCACCTGACAAAGGACAAACCATGAAAATCAGACATCTCATGATTGTGCTTGTAAGCTGCTTATTTCTTTTTGCATGTGGAACGAACGTTACCGAACTTCCCGCGCCGCAACTAACGCTCAGTCCAGCTTCCACAATGTCTTCTACTTCAACTCTCGCTTCAACAGAGGCGATCACCAAGCCATTTACATTAACCAGCAGTGCCTTTGCCAACGGAGGTTCCATCCCCGCCAGATATTCCTGCCTGGGAGAAGAAGCCTCGCCGCCGCTTGAATGGAGCGGAGCGCCAGTGGGCGTAAAGTCATTTGCTTTGATTATGGATGATCCCGATGCGCCGATGGGTACATGGGTGCATTGGGTGCTCTACAATATTCCAATCACTGCACATGGCTGGCCAGAAAATACTCCGGACGACGCGGAATTGGTCAATGGCGCAATGCAGGGAGAAAACAGCGGAGGCGAAATTGATTACGGGGGGCCATGTCCGCCATCGGGGACACATCGCTATTTCATCAAGCTTTATGCGCTTGATACCATGCTTGATCCTGGTTTGGGTGCGAACAAGGAACAATTGTTGAGCGCCATGCAGGGACATGTACTGGCGCAAAGCGAGTTGATGGGAATATTTAGCAGATGATACTGGCGACGTTATGTTATATCAAGCGCGCTGGGCAGACGTTGATGCTGTATCGCAACAAAAAATCCAACGATATCCATGAAGGCAAATGGAACGGGTTAGGTGGAAAGTTTGAGGCTGGGGAAAGCCCCGAGATGTGCATCCGCCGCGAAGTTCAGGAAGAGGCGGGGCTTTTCATCCATGATCCGCGCTTGCATGGCTTGCTTATCTTCGTAAATTTCAAAGGGAATGACTGGTATGTCTTCGTCTTTAGCGCGACGGATTTCGAAGGCGATGTGATCGATTCGCCTGAAGGCAGGTTGGAATGGATTGACGACGATAAATTACTCGACCTGCCGCTTTGGCCGAGTGACGCCATCTTTTTACCGTGGTTGAAAAAAGATAAATTTTTCTCGGCGCGATTTTTATATGCCGGGGACTCAATGTTAGAATACGAAGTGGTTTTTCACTAAATATGGGTAATCAAAACTTGCGCCCGCTTTATTTGATCGCCGCGCTTGAAGGCGCGTTGACCATCTTATTCCTGCTTCTTAGCCCATCGAAAGAGCAAGGGATTCTATGGGGTTATTCCGCTGTGCGGCTTGCATTGACGGCGTTGGCGTTTTTTGGTTTTTGTTTGATACTGGCATTTATTCCATGGGGAATGAAGAATGAACAAAAAATAATTGACGAGCTAATATCTTCAAGCAGTGTCATTTCGGGCGCGGCAATGGTCGTATTGACTGTTTTGATTGCGTTGATTGCAATCCCTGTGCGCGGAGATTGGATTCACCTTGGCAATATTGGCAGTTACATCGCACGCGGCGCGCCCCTGCTGGCGTGGTTTACTTTAACAATAGTGCAGCTGCAAGGCTGGATGATGTTACAGGGCATTGCTTCAAAGTGGGAGATCGAATCCCTGGGTTCGTTTTTACTTGCAACCAGTGTGATCGTTTTTATATTGTTTGATATTATTTTACGCGGAAACGGGGTAAACCTGGTTGAGTTCAGGAAGTTCGCGCAGATGAAACTCACATCCAACCTGCCTTGGGTTTTCCTGCTGGCCATGATTGCTTTTATGTTTGGGAAATTGGGGCAAAGACCTGACAGGAAGTATTTTATTCTGGCGGCGCGCGCGCTACCCATTTTTATTGTTGCATGGTTCATTTATCAATTTACCGGTTTCATCGGCCGCTGGTTTTTTCGTGCACCGGAGCAGGCTTATTTCCCATATCTTGCAGATGCTTTCTTGCATGGCAAGTTGTATCTTATTAATCCGATCAGCTATGTGGAGTTGACGCCGAACAACGGCAATTGGTATGTGCCTTATCCGCCGCTGAACGCGGTGTTGATGATGCCGATGGTCGCGCTATGGGGCGCAGAGAACGTCAACTCGTCCAACTTCTCGATCTTCTTTGCGGCATTGAGCGCCAGCCTTGTCTTCGCTATTTTGGAAAAACTAAGTGAGCGCGGTTGGACAAAATTAAACGCATCCTCAAATCTCTGGCTGACGATTCTCTTTGGCATAAGTACACCACTTTGGCAAATTGCCATCAGCGGGGAAGTTTGGTATATCAATCAAGTGGTCACAATTGCGTTTGTAGCGCTGGCGACTTTGCTCGTATTGCTCGAGTCGTCTCCGTTGCTCATTGGTCTTGCAATTGGCCTTGCCATGCTGGCGCGTCCGCCCATTTTGTTGAGCTGGATTTTCCTTTTAGGAATCTTCTGGCAGATACAAAGCGACAGGGATGGACAAGTTCCGTTTGCCAAATGGTTCAAGTGGAGTTTTTTGACCGCTGTCCCCGTTATCCTAATTGGACTCGCCTTTCTCTGGTACAACTACAGCCGCTTCGGTTCCATCTTTGACTTTGGGTATGCTGCCATGAACATCGGCGAACCCGCGCGGACAGATATCCGCACCTACGGCCAGTTCAATTTCCGTTATCTCAGCCGCAACCTGGACGTGATGTTCCTGCGTCTGCCGCACCCAAAGCCCGCCTGTGGATTTGTCACAGCGGATACAGAAGGGATGAGTCTATTCGTGGCGACGCCTGCTTTCATTTATCTGCTGGGAGCATTCAAACGCAAAGCGTGGGTCGTTGCCGCATGGGCAACATCCATTTTGCTTTTTATTCCATTGGCTTTGTATTTCACAACAGGTATCTTCCAATTTGGGTATCGTTATGTTTTGGATATGATCATTCCGCTTATCACTTTATTGGCTGTTTCTGTCCAGAAAGAAAAGCTGGCGTTACACGTGAAAGCAATGATCCTGTCGGGCGTGTTGGTCAATTATTGGGGGGTATGGTGGTTCTATCGCCACTGGTGCCGATGATCATAAAAATAAGCAACGAAATTGAGACGCACAATAAAGTACGTCTCAGTTCTTATGGAAGTATAATACAGGGTGTATGACGATACTATACGGCAAAAAAATTTTACTCGGTATCACTGGTTCCATCGCGGTCTATAAGGCTGCGGATTTGGCATCCAGGCTGACACAATCCGGCGCGCAGGTGGATATAGTCCTTACGGCTTCTGCAGAGAAATTCGTTACTCCGCTCACATTCCAATCTGTCACTGGCCGCCGCGCGTATACAGATGCAGATCTATGGGGCAACGAGGCGCATGTGTTGCATGTAAGCCTCGGCAAAACTGCAGATGCTCTGGTCATCGCGCCTTGCACAGCGAACACCATTGCAAAACTTGCGCACGGAGAAGCAGATAACCTGCTCACGGTGCTTGCTCTTGCGGCGCGTTGTCCAACACTGATCGCGCCTGCAATGGATGGCGGCATGTATGATCACCCCGCCACGCAGGAAAACCTTGGTAAACTCAAAGAACGCGGCATCACGATCGTTGGCCCAGCAGATGGACATCTTGCATCCGGATTAACCGGCAAGGGACGCATGACTGAGCCCGTGGAATTAGTGGGACACATCCGCCTCCTGCTCGGACGCCGCGGCCTGCTTGCCGCTAAAAAGGTTGTTATCTCCGCTGGCGGGACTCAGGAACCGCTCGACCCCGTCCGCATGCTGACCAATCGTTCCTCTGGCAAACAAGGCTACGCGCTCGCCCAGGCCGCGCTGGATGCCGGTGCGGAAGTAATATTGATCTCGACGCCCACGTCTCTTATTCCTCCCGTAGGCGCGCGCCTGGTCAATGTGGAGACAGCCAGGCAAATGCTGGAGGCTGTGTTGACCGAATCTGCCGATTCAGATGCGCTCATCATGGCCGCGGCTGTAGCGGACTTTCGCCCAAAGAAAGCCGCCGGAAACAAGATGAAGAAGCGGGATGGGATTCCGCAGATAGAGCTTGAAGAGACGGAAGATATTTTGAAAACGGTGGCAGTACAGAGGTCCGGGAAGAAGCGGCCTTACATCATTATGGGCTTTGCGGCTGAGTCGCGTGATCTGCTTGAGAACGCGTCCGAAAAACTCAAGTCCAAAAAAATGGATATGATCGCGGCCAACGACATCTCGTCCGACGATGCGGGCTTTAGCGTGGAAACAAATCGGATCACGTTGTTATTTGCAAATGGAAAACAGGAAGTCCATCCATTGATGAGCAAAAGCGAAGTGGCGGAAATCATTATGCAACACATTGCAACCCTGTTGGAGTAAAAATGCGCGTACTGGTAATCTCTGATATTCATGCAAATTACACAGCATTGGAAGCGGTATTAAATGACGCCGGGCAGGTGGATGAGACCTGGTGCCTGGGTGATCTGGTTGGTTACGGACCGGACCCAAACGCGGTCGTTGAACTGGTGCGCGAGATGCCCAATCTTACTTGTTTGCTTGGCAATCATGATGTGGCAGTAATGGGTAAGATGCCTTATGAAACATTTAACGGCGATGCGCGCCGCGCCTTGATCCTGCACGAAAAAGTTTTGACCGCAGATAACATGGATTTTCTACGTTCACTATCCACCACTAAAAAAGTTCGGGGAGATGCGACTCTCGCACACGGCAGTCCGCGTGACACGTTATGGGAATATGTATTGAACACGCTTACAGCACGCTTGAACTTCGATCACTTTGATACGCCGTGGTGTTTCATCGGCCATTCACACATCCAAAGTTTCTTTGTGATGGAAGAAGGTTCAGAGCGCGTCAATCTTGGCGCGCCTAATTTGGAACAACCGACAAACTTGCGCCCCCGCATGATATTAAACCCTGGTTCGGTGGGCCAGCCGCGTGACCGAAATTCCCGCGCCGCGTATGCGGTCTACGATACTGTAGCACGCACATGGCAGGCACACCGCGTGGAATATAATGTAGCCGAAGTGCAGGAACGCATCCGTGAAGCTGGTCTGCCAGAGAGACATGCCATTCGTTTAGCCGAAGGCTGGTGATGAATAGTTGAACACGTCCGGCAGGGTTTCGCAAAGGGCAAGCCTGCGGGACGGTGATTTTGAGTTATTTCAAATAATATCCTGTGAGCGGAACTTTTTAGCAGTAGGTTGCGTCAATCTAAAAGAAATCGCTTGCTTACCAAAAAGGAGAAGAAAAATGAAAAAAATATTCTTTATCGCCCTCATCGCCGCTTTCATCCTTGCCGCTTGTGGTGTTGCCGCTCGCAATGCTGAAGCGCCAGCGGATTATGCCAGCGGTGTCAGTGCGCCACAGGAATCATACGCTGAAGCGCCTAACGCACCGAGCCCGATTACATCAGAAGGCGCCGCGAAAAGTTCGGTGGCTGACAGCAGTGGCGGTGTCCAAGCCACTACTGTGGAACGCCTGGTCATTCAGAACGTTGACATGAGCATAGTGGTCGCAGACCCGAAAACAAAGATGGATGCGATCTCGAAAATGGCGAAGGAGATGGGCGGTTTTGTTGTCTCATCCAATTTATATCAATCCTATACGCAGAACCGCATTCCGGTCCCTGAGGCATCGCTTGTGATCCGCGTGCCTGCAGAAAAACTGGACGAAGCATTAGAAAAGATCAAGAAGGATGTGGTCGAGGTCCAGGTGGAGACGCGCTCCGGGGAGGATGTCACCGCGCAATACGTTGATCTTAAATCCCGCCTGACAACATATGAGGACGCGCTCGCCCAGCTTGAAAAAATCATGGCAGAAAAGACCACACCCGAAGAAGTATTGAATGTCTTCAACCAGATGATGTATTACCGTGAACAGATCGAGTTGATCAAAGGCCAGATGAAATACTATGAAGAGGCTTCCTCACTTTCGGCCATCAGCCTGAAATTGGTCGCCGAAGCAACCCTGCAGCCGCTTGAGATCGGCGGCTGGAAACCTCAGGGTGTAGCTCGTGACGCCATTCAGAATTTGATCTACTTTTGGCAGGGCTTCATAGATTTCATGATCAACTTCCTCCTGTACGTTCTGCCTGTCCTGATCACGATCTTCATCCCATTCTATCTGGTGTTCCTGCTGATACGCGCCATCTATCGCCGGGTACGCCGCAAGAAACCGGCGCCAACTATAGAGAATAAGTAACTCACCTTACTCATGTACCCCTCTCCTGAAATGGGAGAGGGGTATAATTTTGTAAATGGAAAAACTTGTTCAGGAAGCGCGCACGCTTTTCAATGTCCATCTAACGGGGCGGCAAGTGCTCTCTTTAATTACGTATGAGCGCGAATTGATGGAATGGAATCGGAAATTCAACCTGACTGCCATCCGAGACCAGGAGTCCATTCGCACCAAACATTTTTTGGATTCATTGTCCTGTGTGCAAGCCTGGCAGGCTCAGCCACCGAATCGTCTTGTGGACGTTGGAACTGGCGCGGGTTTCCCGGGCATTCCGCTTAAGATCATTTATCCCGGCATGAAAATAACACTGGTGGAATCTGTCGGCAAGAAGGCCATGTTCTGCCAGCACATTGTACGCGTGCTTGGGCTGGAGAACGTGGAAGTCATTCAGGCGCGCGCGGAAGATCTCGGTCAGAAAGCTGAGCATCGTGAAAAGTATGATTGCGCTGTGGCGCGTGCCGTTGCGCAAATGAATGTGTTGGTGGAATACTTGCTGCCGCTTGTAAAAATAGGCGGCATGGTTCTGGCGCAAAAGGGCGAAAGCGCTCCGGCCGAAGCACAAGAGGCCGAAAAGGCGATGAAGCTATTGGGTGGAAAATTAAAACAACTACTGCCGGTTAACCT
>Ga0315273_10005617_pt1 | contig 15530 bp, 9 predicted proteins | sample YL17G02_0_MG_FD_205753 | JGI IMG/M metagenome (GOLD analysis project Ga0315273, IMG submission 205753) | Sediment microbial communities from Yellowstone Lake, YNP, Wyoming, USA - YL17G02_0 | ecosystem: Environmental > Aquatic > Freshwater > Lake > Sediment | place: USA: Wyoming | collected...
CATGCGGGTCGCCCTCTTCGATCATCTGGAGCGCGCCGAGATGCGCTTCTTCGGGCGGACGCGGGTCGGGGAGATCGTCGCGCGGCTCAACAACGACATGGTGGAGGTCCAGGGGATTCTCGTGGACGTCCCGATGGCGTTCGTCACCAGTTCCGTCCGGCTCGTCGTCGCCTCCGCCATCCTCGTCGCCATGTCCTGGTCTCTCTTCCTCGTGAGCAACGTCCTCGTTCCGTTGGGCGTGCTCGGCCTCTGGCTGACCCGCAACGTGATCACGGGAATGAGCCGCGAGCTTCGGGAGAAGAACGCGGCGGTGGGAACCCGCATCATCGACACCTTCACGGGGATTCGCCTGGTACGGTCCAGCGTCACGGAAAGCCAGGAACTGCGGAAGTTCGAGGAGGAGAACCTGTCGCTGGTCCGCTCCGTCCTCCGGTTCCAGACGATCTTCTCCCTGTCCCGCGGGATTCCCTCGTTCGTGCTGGGGTGCTCGGCCACGCTCGCCTTCCTTTACGGCGGCTCGATGGTCCGGGACGGCGTGATCTCCGTGGGGACGCTTGTGGCGTTCACCGCCTTCCAGATGCAGGTGATCGCGCCGATACAGAACCTTCTGGGCCAGTACGCGGCGTTGCGGAAAGGGAGGGCATCGCTTACGCGCGTGTTCGAGTTTTTCGACGTCCCCGCGGAGAAGGACCCTGAAGGTGGGGAAGCGTTCGTCTCCCTGAAGGAGGGGATCGTCTTTGACGGCGTGGTCTTCGCCTACGGTGGCGAGGCCCGTGTCCTCGACGGCATGTCGCTGACCCTCCCCGCGGGCAAGACGGTGGCGCTCGTCGGGGAGAGCGGCGTCGGGAAGTCGACCCTCGTGGACCTGCTCCTCCGCTACTACGAGCCGCAAGGGGGGGAGATCCGGCTCGACGGGGTCCCCCTGGGACGGTTTCGCCGCGCGACGCTCCGGCGGCGGATCGCGCTGGTCTCGACCGAACCGTACCTCTTTCACGGCACCCTCGAGGAGAACATCCGGTACGGGACGCCCGAAGCCGACCCCGCGCAGGTCGCCGATGCGATCGCCAAGGCCGACCTGACGGAGTTCGTCCGATCCCTGCCGCGCGGCCTTTCCACCGTTGCCGGAGAGCGGGGCCTGTCCCTTTCCGCGGGGCAGCGGCAGCGGGTGGCCCTTGCCCGGGCGTTCCTCCGCGCCCCGGAGATTCTCATCCTCGACGAGGCGACCTCCTCCCTCGACCTCCTCTCGGAAGATCGTGTCCGGCGGGCGATCGCGGAGATGATGGAGGGGAAAATGACCTTGATCGTGACCCATCGGATCCACGCCGTCCGGGATGCGGATCGGATCGTGGTCCTTTCGGACGGACGGGTCAGTCACCAGGGGACGCATGAGGAACTGATGCAGCAGCGAGGTGCGTACAAATCGTTCCTTCGCGTCTGCGCCGACGGCACGCGGGCTCCGGAGGGGAACGTCCGTGCGTAGTCGGCGCGCGATCCCCTGGGGCGTCCGCCCTCCCGGTGTGCCCGCGGGGAAAGGTGTCCGCGTCGTCGTTGTCGACTCGGGCGTCAACCCGCGGCACTCCCATATCGGGGGGAGGATCGACGGGGCCGGGATCTATCGCGGCGAGGACGGCGCGGTCCACCGGGGGCCGGACTTCGAGGACACGTCCGGTCACGGAACCGCCATCGCCGCGGTGATCCGTCACGTGGCGCCGGAGGCCGATCTCTTCGCCCTCAAGATCTTCAATGGGGCTCTTGCCACGACGCCGGACGTTCTGGAGGGGGCGTTGTCGTACGCTCTCCAGGCGGGGGCACGGGTCGTGAATCTCAGTCTGGGGATGGAGGCGGCGCCGAACGCCCCTTCCCTGCGCGCTCTGTGCCGCGACGCGGCCCGGGCGGGGATCATCCTGGTGGCGTCCGCGCGGAACGAGTCGAGGGGGGCGAGCGTACCGGCCTCGTACGACGAGGTCATCGGCGTGAAGGGGGACGGCCGCCTGGGGGAAGACACGCTGATGTACTGCCCGGGGGGACCGTGCGAGTGCATCGCCTCCCCGTGGCCCCGCTCCCTTCCGGGTCTGCCCCGGGAGAGAAATTTCCGGGGGAACAGCTTTGCCGCCGCGAGGGTCTCGGGCGCGATCGCGTGCCTGCTCGAAGGGTCTCCCGACGCCGACCTGGACACCTTGAGGGGAATGTTGAGGGAACAGTACGGGCGGGAAACGGGGTCCTTCCGATCGAAAATGAGACAACGTTTCGAAAGTTCGTCTCATTTTAGGGAATCCATCCGGGGGGAATGAGCGGATGGAAGGATGCCCTGTCGGGCCATATGGATTATATCTGTTATTATTCATTATGTTACTAACGCATACCCTGTTGAATGGCACCCTTGGTGCGACATTGGAACGAAGTTTGCTGTTTTTACACCATGAGAACTTGTGCCTGAAACGAACTCCCGGATTACATCCGGGGAGCCGTTGATTTTTCCGCATCGGGAAGCAATCTTAACTGTGGAGGGGGAGATGATGAAAAGGGTTCTGGTTGGGATCATGCTCGTCGCGGCAGCAGCGGTAACGGCATGGGGTGCCTCTCCCGAGGATGCGGCCCGGCTGGGGAAAGACGTGAACTACGCAGGGGCCGAGAAGGCGGGGAACAAGGAGGGTACGATCCCGGCCTGGGACGGCAAGGACGTCCCGCTGGCGGGGTGGTCGAACGGGAAGTACCGCGGCGATTTCTGGAAGTACAAGGATGAAAAGCCGCTCTTCTCCATCGACGCCTCCAACGTCGAGCAGTACAAGGACAAGCTGAGCCCGGGGCAGGTCCAGATGGTCAAGCAGACCAAGGGGTACCGGATGGACGTGTACCCGTCCCACCGCAACGCAGGGTACCCGGACTGGATCGAGGCGAACACCCGGAAGAACGCAGAGGGCACCGCCAAACTCGCCAAAGGGGGGGGATCCCTGGCGGATGGCATTCTTCCAGGGATCCTGTTTCCGTTCCCGAAGGACGGGGAAGAGATCCTGTGGAATTTCCTGGGGCGCTATAAAGGCGTCGGAGTCGAATTCCCCAGGACCACCACCGCGGTTTCGCCCCGTCCCGGCAGCACGGAGTGGCTGGATCCCTCCGGTCCGCAGCATACGTTCTACCCCTGGGGGAAAAAAGGATCGTTCCATCCGTCGCAGGTGAATAACGTGGTCTACTGCATCGACTTCGGGTACGACACCCCGGCGGCGCTCGCCGGGCAGCGGATCTTCATCTGCGACTACACCGACACCCGGGACCGCGAGTCGTTCTTCTACTTCCCCGGGCAGCGCCGGGTCCGCCGGCTGCCGGCATACGCCAACGACGCTCCGCAGATCGGCTTCGAGAACCAGTACCCGATCGACACGGCGTGGATCTATATGGGGAAGGGCGACCGGTACGACTGGAAGATCGTCGGCAAGAAGGAGATGTACGTCCCGTACAACAGCTTCGGGATGTACGACTTCCGGAAGAAGCTGCACGACGTGCTCCAGCTGAAGCACCTGGCCAACGAGAGCCGCCGCTACGAACTGCACCGCGTGTGGGTGGTGGAGGCGACTGTGAAGAAGGGAGTGCGGCACTCGATGCCGAGGCGGGTCTTCTACTTCGACGAAGATACCTACCTGGCGCTCATCGGCGACCAGTACGACGCCAACGGAGCGCTGTGGAAAGTGTCGGAAAATTACCCGATTCCCGTCTGGGAGCTCGGGGGGACGTTCGCCGATTTCCCGTTCGTAATGTACGACCTGATCACCGGCCGCTATGTGTGCGACCAAAGCTCGATCGGGATCGGAAAAGACGTGCGTTTCCATGCCGACTCCAATGACCCGCGGTTCAAGTCGGATTGGTTCACGGCCGATAACCTTCGCGCCGTCAGCGAGCGATAAAGGAGCGATGCGAATGCGAACCTTATACAAGAGCTTGTGGCTGCCGGTGTGCATGATGGTGCTGTGCGCCGGCGCGGCGCACGCGTTCCAGTTCGAGCTCAGCGATTCCGTCAAGGGATCCCTGGATACACAGGTTACTCTCGGCGCCGGGATGCGGATGGTCGACCAGAACCGCAACCTGATCGGCGACCCCGGGAAGAACAGCGGCGCGAACACCGGCTTTTCCTCCAACGGCGACGACGGCAACCTGAACTACAACAAGCACGACCTCTACGCCACGTACCTGAAGGTCACACCGGAACTGCTGTTGAAATTCCCGGGGGATTTCAAGTTCATGGTGCGGGCGACGGGGCTGTACGACTTCAAGGCGCCCGATACGGAGCGGACGGATCTCTCGGAAGCGGCGAAAAACCAGGTCGCGCGGGATATCCTGCTGCTGGACCTCTGGGTCAGCAAGGATTTCAACATCGGCTCCCAGCGGGCCCGTGTACGGGTGGGGAACCAGGTCATCAGCTGGGGGGAGAGCATCTTCGGGATCGGCGGGATCAACGCCACCAACTCGCTGGACTTCGAGAAGCTCTCGATCCCGGGGACGCAGCTGAAAGAGGCGGTCCTTCCCGCCCCGATCGTCAGCATCGCGTCGGGATTGGGCCGCGGCGTCAACGTCGAGGCGTACTACCAGTTCGGCTGGAACCCGAACCGCCTGCCTCCCGTAGGCACCTATTTTTCCGTCGCGGACATCCTGGGGAAGGGCCGACAACCGCTGTTCATTAACGTCGACCCCACTTCCAGCGGTTTCGTGAACTTCGGCGGCCTGGACCCGGCAGCCGATCCGTCGCAGGCCAACACGTTCGCTGTCCCCTTCGCGAACGACCAGACCGCGAAGAACAGCGGGCAGTACGGCGTCGCGATGCACTACAAGCCGGAAGGCGTCTCCCTCGACCTCGGGTTCTATTTCATGAACTACCACGACAAGATGCCGGTCCTGAGCGTGCTGGCCGTCGGCCAGGCCCAGTGGACGTACCTGGAGGACCGGAAGATGTACGGGGTCAGCGCGAACTTCCCCGTGGGGAACTGGGCGGTCGGCTGGGAACTGTCGTACCGGCCAAAGGACGCGATCGCCCTGACCGGCTGTTACGGCCCCGGGGGCCCGCTGGATGGCATCAGCAACGGCGTCGTCGGGATCGATTGTCCCATGTATATCAACGAACAGAAGTACCAGATGCACCTGACGGGGATCCTGAGCATGACCCCGGGCGACCACGGCTGGTTCCTGGACCTCCTGAAGGCGGACACCGCCACGTTCACCGGCGAGGCCGTCGGGATCCGCTACCCCGGGGTCAGCCCCAACCAGCGGTACACCCGGAACATCGGCGGGGTCTCGGTGATGCAGGCCCCCGCGGCCGGCTACGGGTTCTGGAAGAACGGTACCATTACCCAAGACGTCGGGGCGGGGCCCATTGCCTACGACACCGTCGCCGCGGTGGGGGATGCGAATTCCTTCGGCATCACCGCCGACTTCAACTGGGCGTACGACAACAAGATCATCAAAGGGTGGACCGTCATCCCGGGAATCACGTATTTCCAGGCGTTGAGCGGCAACACGCCGACGCTCACCGCGAACTACCTCCAAGGCGCGAAATCGATGAACATGTACGTCCTGTTCAACCAGAGCGCGCCGACCCGCTGGCAGGCGGGGATCAACTATACGAACTATTGGGGGACCAACCAGCTGTTGGGCGACAGGGACTTCATCGGTGGGTTCGTCACCCGCAACTTCTGAGGCACGGAACGGGCCGGCGCCTGAATCGAGGCGCCGGCCCGTGGAATCTATCCTCTACAGCGGACGGCGGGAGTCGCCCGAAATCCATGATGGGCGGGGGTAGGGAACCGTGCTGTTGAACCGGCTCGTCGCGAAGGCGGAGGCGTTCTTCTTCGGCCACCGCTGGCAAACGTTGGGGGTGATCGGGGTCTTCACCGCCGTCATGGCGTTCTTTGCGCTCCAGCTCCACATGTCCGCCGGCTTCGAGAAGCAGATGCCGATCGGGCACGAGTACATCCAGACATTCGAAAAATACCGCGGCGACCTGTTCGGTGCCAACCGCCTCAACTTCGTCGTGAAGGCGAGGAAGGGGACGATCTGGAACCAGGAGGCGCTCACGCGCCTCTACGACGTCACGCAAGCCGTCATGTACCTTCCCGGCGTCGACCGGATCGGCGTCCAGTCGTTGTGGACCCCCAACGCCTACGTGAACGAGATCACCGAGGAGGGGTTCCGCGCCGACCAGATCATTGATGCGAGGATCACCCCGGAGGCGTTGACTCCGGAGACCGTCTCCCGGATCCAGAAGCTTACCAGCCAGGGCGGGTTCGTGGGGACGCTGGTGTCGCACGACCAGACCAGCGCCATGATCACCGCCGAGATCGAGGAGGTCGATCGCGAGGGGAAGAGGCTCGATTACGTCGCGTACAACCGGATCCTGGAGGAGAAGATCCGGAAGAAGTTCGAGGACGGCAAGTTCGAGATCCAGATCATCGGGTTCGCCAAGCAGATCGGGGACATCGCGGACGGCGCCTCCGGGGTTCTGGAGTTCTGCGCGATCGCCCTGGTGCTGACCGGTCTGGCCGTGTACTGGTACTGCCGATCGGTCCGGTTCACGATCCTGCCGATCGCCTGCTCCGTCACCTCCCTGGTCTGGCAGTTCGGCACGTTGCGGCTCCTCGGGTACGGCCTGGACCCGTTGGCGGTCCTGGTCCCGTTCCTGGTGTTCGCCATCGGCGTCTCGCACGGGGTCCAGCAGATCAACTTCATCGTCCGGGGGCTCGCCCACGGGAAGAGCACCGAGGAGGCGGCGCGGGAGAGCTTTACCGGGCTGCTGATCCCCGGGACGCTGGCGCTCATCACCGCGATCGTGTCGTTCATCACCCTGGTGCTGATCCCGATCCCGATGGTGCGCGAGCTCGCGATCACCGCCTCGATCGGGGTGACGTACAAGATCTTCACGAACCTGCTGATGCTCCCGGTCGCGGCGTCGCTGTTCACGTTCACGCAGGAGTACGCCGACGGGGCGATGCTCAAGCGGGAGAAGCGTTCCGGCTGGCTGCACGTGATCGCCAAGGTGGCCGAGCCGAGGAACGCGGTCATCACCCTGATGATCACGGCGGCGATCTTCGGGATGTCGGTGTGGCAGAGCCGGGGAAGGGTGATCGGGACGCTTCTCCCGGGAGCGCCGGAGCTGCGGCCCGACGCCCGGTTCAACCGGGACGCCGTCGCCATCTCGGAAGGGTACGACATGGGACTCGACTGGCTCACGGTGGTCTTCGAGGCCCCCCCCGCTTCGGACCGCAACGCGGCGATCGGCGCGTTCGTGGACGAGTTCAGCTGGAAGATGTCGACCGTGCCGGGCGTGATGTCGGTCGACTCGTACTCGAACCAGATCAGTCTCTACAACGAGGGGTACAACGAGGGGAACCCGAAGATGGCGGTCGTGCCGCTCGATCCCGGGAACACCGCGGGGCTGAACGCCGAGATCGCGCGGCTCCGGGGGTACATGAACAAGGACGCCAGCATGACGGCGGCGCACATGTACCTGACCGACCACAAGGCGGTGACGATCAACCGCGTCATCGAGGCGGCCAAGGAGTTCCGCAATACCCACCACCTCGAGAGCGTGAAAATGCGACTTGCGGCGGGGAACGCGGGGGTGCAGGCGGCGATCAACGACGAGGTGGAGAAGAGCGAGATCCCGATGATGCTGTACGTGTACGCCGCGATCCTCCTCCTCGTCTTCCTCGCCTACCGGGACGTGCGGGCGATGGTGGCGTGCTGCATGCCGCTGGCCGTGGGGACGTTCATCGGGTACTGGTTCATGAAGGCACTGAACATTGGGCTCACGGTGGCGACCCTCCCGGTGATGGTCCTCGCGGTGGGGATCGGGGTGGACTACGCCTTCTACATCTACAACCGGCTGCAGCTTCACCTGGGCCAGGGGTTCACCATCTACGCGGCCATGGAGAAGGCGCTCGCCTTCGAGGCGATGGCGACCATCTTCACGGCGATCACGCTGGCGGCCGGCGTAATCACCTGGTCGTTCTCGCCGCTCAAGTTCCAGGCGGACATGGGGAAGCTCCTCGCGTTCATGTTCCTGGTGAACATGATCATGGCGATGACCGCCCTTCCGGCGCTGGCCGTGGTCCTGGAACGGATCGTCCCGCGGAAGAGCCCCGTGCGGGTGTCCGAGCTCCTGAGCCACTCCACCGTGGAATGACGAATGGAAAGACGATGAGGACCGATATGAGGAACATCGTTCGCAGTGCCGGGCGCTTCGGGATGCTGGCAGCCCTGGCGCTCTGTGTTTTCCTGGCGTGCCCGGCGATCGCCCGGGAGGAGGCCCCTCCTCCCTCCCCGGGCGCGGGGGCCGCACCCGGATCCCTGAAGATCCAGCCGGCGGAAGCCACCACGGCGGCCGCCAAGGCGATGATTCTCTCCTCGGCTCGGGCGGGGAAGCGGATCGTCGCGGTGGGGAATCACGGCATCGTGCTGCTCTCCGACACCGACGGCGCCGACTTCCGGCAGGCGAAGTCGGTTCCGGTCCGCTCCACCCTGACGGCGGTCACCTTCGTCGATGAAAAAACCGGGTGGGCGGCGGGGCAGTGGGGCGTCGTGCTGCGGACCGACGACGGGGGCGAGAGCTGGACGCTGCAGCGACAAGACATATCGGTGGACCAGCCGCTCTTCTCGGTCTGGTTCCGGGACAGCCAACGCGGCTACGCGGTCGGGCTCTGGTCCCTGCTGATCGCAACCGTCGACGGGGGGAAAACCTGGACCCAGATCACGCTCCCGCCCCCACCGGGAAGGAAAAAAGCGGACCGGAACCTGCTCAAGATCTTCGCAAACCGGATGGGGACCCTTTTCGTGGCGGCGGAGCAGGGGATGATCCTGAAATCGTACGACGGCGAGAACTGGGTGTACGTCGATACGGGGTACAAAGGATCCTTCTGGACCGGGATCGTCCTGAACAACGGGACCCTGCTGGTGGGGGGACTCCGCGGGACGATCTACCGGAGCACCGACGACGGCAGATCGTGGCGGGAAGCGAAGTCGGGGTTCAAGTCGTCGATCACCGATTTCGCGGAGGCCGGGGGGAAGGTGTACGCGGCGGGGCTGGACGGCGTGTTCCTCGAGAGCGACAACGGCGGAGCCACCTTCACGGGGAGCCAGCGGGAGGACCGTTCCCCCTTCACGGCGATCTCCGTGAACAGCACCGGGAAGCTCGTGAAGTTCTCGAAACAGGGGGTGGTGAAGGATCCGCCGGACGAACCGTCGAAGTGAGGGCATTCCGGCAGGACCGCGTCGTTTCCGCCATTCGCATCAGGGGGTGTTGGCTTGAACGGCATCGACCATTACAGGGAGATCCGGAAGAACTTCCAGTGGAACGTTCCCGACAACTTCAATTTCGGGCGTGACGTCTCCGACCGGTTCGGTAACGTCCTCCAGGGCCTTGGAGTGAAGGCGGGAGACCCGGTCCTTCTCCTGCTCCAGAACGTCCCGGCGCCGTACAAATACCCGAGGGATATCGTCTTCGCGAAGGAGCTGCCCAAGACATCTTCGGGGAAGATCCGGCGCGTGGAGTTGCGCAACGCCGAGTGGAAGCGGTCCTGACATGCCCAAGGGGAAGTCGCGACCGGATGTCACCGGTGAGCTGTTCGACAAGGAAAAACTCTTCGACAAGCCGGAACCGCTGAAGGGTGTGCGGGTTCTGGAGGTCTGCTCCGTCGTACTCGGTCCCGCCACGTGCGATTACCTGGCGGAATTCGGCGCGGAGGTGATCAAGTTCGAGGGGCGGAAGGGCGATCAGATGCGGTACGTGACCCCCTATGCCTATTTCTGGAAGGGGATGTCGCCGGGCCTTGAAATCGAGAATCACAATAAATACTGGGTGGGGATGCACGTAGGGAACCCGAAGGCCAAGGCGCTGTTCCTGGAGCTCGTGAAGAAATCGGACGTGGTCGTCGACAACCTGACGCCCGGGAGAATGGCGGAGTGGGGTCTCGATTACAGGACCCTCCGGGAAGTGAATCCGAAGATCATCCAGCTGCACGTTTCCGGCTATGGAAGCTGGGGGCCGTGGACGGGGAGAACATCCTACGACGCCGTGGCCCAGAGCATGGGTGCCCTGGCCTCGATCACGGGCTTCGAGGACCGGGGCCCGATCAAGTCGGGGGTCTGGATCGCCGACTGGATCACCGGCCTCATGTGCGCCAACGCGATCCTCTCCGCCTTGAACTACAGGGAAAGGACGGGAGAGGGGCAGTTCATCGATTATCTCCAGGTGGAGAATGTCATCCGGCTGCTCGACTGGACCTGGCTCTACTCGTCCAGGACCGGTGAAGACAGGAAGCGGTCGGGGAACCGGGATCTTGCGATCTGCCCGTCGGACCTGTTCGACTGTCTCGACGGGCGGGTGGCGCTCGCGGCCTTCAGTGAAGAGGAGTTTCGCGGCCTGTGCGAGGCGATGGGACAGATGGACCTGTATGGAAAGTATCGTGATCCCTTGGAGCGGTTGAGGGACGGGAACGCCAGGGAACTGCTCGACCGGATTGCCTTGTGGGCCGGGGGCCGTCGCGCGGAGGAAGTGGAGGCGCTCGGCTGCAGGCACGGTTTCGCCGCGTCCCGGGTATTGGAAGCGAAGGATGTCTATCATAGCGACCATTCCCGGGAGCGTGGCGCAATCCAGGAATACGAGGATCCTCTTTACGGGAACATGGTGCAGCAGTGCTATCCCCCCGTGATGAGCGAGACCCCAGGCAGGTTGAAGTGGAGCTGCCGGCCGTTGGGGTTCGATAACGGATACGTGCTCGGAAAAATAGCGGGACTGCCGGCGGAAGAGGTAAAAGTGCTCGAGGACGAGGGTGTCGTATTCCGATGGAACCCGGACGTCCCCTCGCAATGTCCGCCTCCCGGCTGGGACGGGAAATCCGGAGTCAAAAACCGCTGACTCGGCAGGATGATTCCGGGGACGACGGATGGAGGGTCGAAAAATGGACGATTCGAACATCGTCGGCCTGTCGGCCAATCGGGAATACGCGAAGTGGGCGCATCGTGAAACGAACCCCGAGGAGGTCGCCGGAAAACCGGAAGCGCTCGACGACATGCTCGTCCTGGATCTGAGCCACGCGAACTTCGCCGGGCTCTTCGCATCTTCCCTGCTGGCGGAGATGGGGGCGGAAGTCATCCGCGTCGAGCCGCCCGGAGGGGATCTCGCCCGGAAGATGACCCCGTACGGGATGATGATCGGGGACGCGGGCCTGGGCTACATCGTGGAAGGACGGAACAAGCATCACGTCACCCTCGATATCGCCAGGGAGGAGGGGAAGAAGCTTCTTCTGGGCCTTGCGAGGAAAGCCGACGTGCTGATCCACACCTTCAAGCCGGGGTACCTGGAGGCCCTCGGGCTGGGATACGGCGGCCTTCGTGAAAGCAACCCCGGGCTGATCTTCACCGCCATCCACACGTACGGACAGTTCGGCGCCGATTCGGAAACGTGCTCCAACCAGCCGGACTACGACATCGTCGACCAGGCAAGGGGCGTCATCATGTCGGTCACCGGCGAGCCGGACCTCGACCCCGCCGTGCCGGATGCGTACAAGAAGCCGTTGAAGCAGGGGAACTGGATGGGGTGGTACGCCGGCGGCGCCTGGGCGGCGTTCGGGATCCAGACGGCGATGCTCCATAAGCGGAAGACGGGGAAGGGGCAGTTCATCGACGCGTCGCCTCCGGAAGGGCTGATGGCGATCTCCAATTACGTCATGCAATATTTCCACATGTCGGGACAGCAGATGCCCCGGGCCGGGAATTACGACTATGCTGTTTTCCCGTATACGTATGTGAAATGCAGGGACGGCTTCACCTTCATCTCCGGATTCTCGGACCCGAACTGGTCCGCCTTGTGCGAGATTATGAACCGCCCCGATCTGCGGGAACGGTTTCCGTCCATCCGCGAGCGGCTTACCCCGGAGAATCAGCCCACCATCCAGCACGAGATCGAGCAGTTCACCGTGCGGTACACCTCGGACGAGATCCAGGAGATGATCACGGCCTACAGCAAAAAGCCCGACAAGAAGGGGACGGTGGTCACGGGGAGGCTTGAAACCTCCGGAGACGTCCTGCAACGGGAACATTGGGACGTCCGGAAGACGTTCATCCGGGTGAACGACCCGAACTACGGAGAGGTGCTGGTCCAGAATTCGACGTTCAAGTCGATGTCCAAAACCCCGGGGAGGATCAAATGGGTGTGCCGGCCCATCGGGGCCGACAACGAATCCATTTACCGGAAGCACCTCGGGCTGGATGGAGAACTGTTGAAGGAATTGAAAGAGAACGGCATCGTCTGAGGCGGATCGGTTTGGGGAAATCCCCCGATCCTTACCGCATGCACTGGAACACGCCCATGCACCACATGCAGCTGCCGCACTGGACGTTCCGTATGTGGCAATCCTGCTCGAACTCCTCGGTCTGGACGTAGTCGCACGGGGCGAGGCTGCAGCTGGAGCAGTACGGGTAGTCGTATTTGATCACGTTTTCGCGGAACGCCCGGAATTCGCGGTCGTTCCATATCTCCAGGATCCCCCTCTCCTCAAGCTTGCCGAACACCTTCGGTTGCACCGGCTGCTTCCACCCGTGCGCGAAGCAGGAGTACCGGTGCCAAAGGAAGTAGCACGGGGAGACCGCTCCTTGCCACGAGACGAACGCCCCTCCCTCCTCGACGAAGCTGCACTTTCTCTTTTCCTTCAGGGAGACGCCCGGAAGGCGGAGGTCGAGCCCCTCTTTCCCGGCGATTTCCTCCGCCTCGGCGAAGACGCCGGCGATTTCATCGACGTGCCCCCTGTCGGCCGACAGCAGCTTCTTCATGTCAAGGAAGACGCCCCGTCCCATCGCGTCTGCCTTCATGGCCTCGACGAGCTGGAGGACCTTGGCCTCTTCGGGGGTCTTGGCGTATTTCCAGAGGATGTCGAAGTACCGGTGGATGTCCGAACCTTCCTTTCGGCCCTTTTCCTCCCACTCCCGGAAGATCGCGATCGCCTCGTCGGTGTTCATCTCGAAGGCGGTTTCCTTCCCGTGGTACAGGTCGTAGGGGAGGACGTGCGTGACGATCGCGAACGTCGCGCCCCGGGCGGCCGACCATCGCAGCGCGTCGGGGAGCTCCCGCAGGTTGCCGCGCATGACCACGAACTCCACCCCTACCTGCAGATCCGGGCGCCCGCAATGTTTCTTCGCGGCGGCCATCGCCGAGAGCGCCCGCTCGACGCCCTCGATCTCGCCCCCCTCGCGGACCTTGCGGAACGTCTCCGGCGACACCCCGTCGATGGAGAAGCAGATCCGGTCCAGCCCGGCGGATGCAAGGGATACGGCACGCGCGTCGGTGAGAAGGAGCCCGTTCGACTGGAAGCCGACCCACCCCTCTCCGGGCATCCGCTCCCGGGCGGCGCGGATCATCTCTTCGAGCCGCGGGTGGAGAAGCGGTTCCCCGACGCCGTTCAGGATGAACGCTTCAAGCCCCGGGAAGGCGGGGGCAAGGGCCCGGAACAACGGCATCGAAAGGTCGCCCTCGGGTTCGCCGACGCCGTTGGTTTGCTTCACGCACATGGCGCAGCTCATGTTGCAGCGGGTGGTCACCTCGACGAACAGCTTGGACGGGTGTTCCCGCAGGGTGGGCGGAAGAGACATGGTATGTACCATTATGCACCATCCGTACCGACGGTTACCTGTCCGGAACGAAGAAACGTGCGCCGCGACGGCCCCGTGATTTCGCTTACGTTCCTGGCGGAGGACACTCTTTCCCTTCATCCCCGGTTTCCACCAAGAATGTCCCCCCCTGGCCAGGGGTGTCCCCCCTTGGCAGGAATGTCCCCCTCAGTAGAACGCAGTTTCCTGTTTTCCCGGAACCGGGTCGGATCCGTCCGGATCCGTCTCGCCCGTGTGCAAAAATGAGACGAAGAGGGGACCCGCCGCATCCGTTCGGTACGCCGCCGGTGCCGGTGAAGAGCTGGAAATCATGGGATTTATCGTCTTCGGTCGGTCCCCTTTACGGGAGCGTGGTGACGGCACAGGTATTGCTGCTTTTTCCCCAGTCAATCGTGTACATTTGCTCCGATTCCATAACCGGCAGAAAAGGAGAGCGTGCATGGACAAGATTCTGAGGGTCGACATGGGGGCGGAAGGCGGGCCGAAGTTCAGGACCGAACCGGTTGGCGAGTTCGCCGGCCTCGGCGGGCGCGCGATGACCACCGCGATCATCTCCAAGGAGGTCCACCCTCTTTGCCATCCGCTTGGTGCGGAGAACAAGCTCGTCATCGCCCCGGGATCCCTTAGCGGGACGGCGGCGTCCATGAGCGGACGGATCTCGGTGGGATGCAAGAGCCCCCTTACGGGGGGGATCAAGGAATCGAACGCCGGCGGACAGGCGGCGCAGGTGCTGGCGAGGCTCGGGTACGCCGCGATCGTGCTGGAGGGGAAGCCGGAGGGCGACGACCTCTACAAGATCTTCATCAACAAGGACGGCGTCGAGGTCTCGGTCGACAACAGCCTGAAGAACCTCCCGAACTACCCCCTCATCGAGAAGCTGAAGGGCCAGTACAGCGACCGCGCGGCGTACATGACCATCGGGACCGCGGGGGAGATGAAGCTGCTGGCCGCCTCCATCGCCTGCACCGACCCGGAGAAACGGCCGACGCGGCACTGCGGGCGCGGCGGGACCGGCGCCGTCATGGGGGCGAAGCGGGTCAAGGCGATCATCCTGGACGACACCGGGTTGAAGATGCGGCCACCCAAAGACCCGGAGAAGTTCAAGGATGCGAACCGCCGGTTCGTCGAGGGGCTGCGGAAGCACCCGATCACCGGGGAGGGGCTCCCGGCCTACGGCACCAACGTGCTGACCAACGTCCTCAACGAGGCGGGCGGCTATCCCACGAACAACTTCCGGACGGGGCGGTTCGAGCACGCGGCGAAGATCAGCGGAGAGGTGCAGGCGGAGCTCGAGGTGAAGCGGGGCGGTTCCGCCACCCACGGTTGCCACCGCGGCTGCGTGATCCAGTGCTCCGGGATCTATAACGACAAGGACGGCAATTACGTGACGAAGCAGCCGGAGTACGAGACGGTCTGGTCGCACGGCGGGAATTGCGGCATCGACGACCTCGATGTCATCGCCCGGCTCGACTTCCTCGACGACAACTTCGGCGTCAACACGATGGACACGGGCGCGGCCGTCGGTGTGGCGATGGAAGCGGGGTTTATCCCGTGGGGGGACGGCGCGGCGGCGATCCGGCTCGTGGAAGAGATCGGGAAAGGGACGCCGCTGGGGAGGATCCTCGGCTGCGGCGCCGAGGTCACGGGCAAGGTCTTCGGGGTCGAGCGGGTCCCCGTTGTCAAGGGGCAGGCGATGGCGGCGTACGACCCGCGGTCGGTCATGGGGATCGGGGTGACGTACGCGACGACCACCCAGGGCGCGGACCACACGGCGGGGTACTCGGTGGGGCCGAACATCCTTAAGTCCGGCGGGGACCTGGACCCTCTCAAGCCGGAAGGACAGGTCGAGATGTCCCGGAACCTCCAGATCGCGACGGCGGCGGTCG
>Ga0315273_10005620_pt1 | contig 15529 bp, 12 predicted proteins | sample YL17G02_0_MG_FD_205753 | JGI IMG/M metagenome (GOLD analysis project Ga0315273, IMG submission 205753) | Sediment microbial communities from Yellowstone Lake, YNP, Wyoming, USA - YL17G02_0 | ecosystem: Environmental > Aquatic > Freshwater > Lake > Sediment | place: USA: Wyoming | collected...
GTCGCGGCCTTAAGCGAGCGATGGGCTGACCTGCGTGGGCCCGGCGGCCAGCCGGCCCTGGCAATCAAGGCGGCGGACAGGTGGGTGATGAAGTGAGAGGGGGTGGGGATGGAGAGGTGGGGATGGGGGTGGTGTCGGGGGGTGTTCCTCACGCCCCTCCCTCCCTCTCCACCCCACCCCCTTCAGCCTCTCCCAGACGACAGCCGGCTACAGTCCCTTCCTCTGCTTCACCGTCCCGGACTTGCAGGCCACCCTGGCCCGGTGCCTGGCGCTGGGCGGGTCGCTGGACGGCCCCGTGCACTACCCAGCCGGCGGGGGTGGAGGCGGCGGCGGCGGCATTGGGGGTGTGGGCGGCGGGGGTCCCGTCGCGGCGGTGCGTGCGCCGGACGGCCACATGCTGGCCTTGGAGGAGGAGGTCGGAGGGGGAGGCGGGTGACCAAAGAGTGACCAAAGAGTGTTAGAAAGGTTCATTTTTCAAATCAAGGACCCTCCCCTCTCCACCACCCCCGCCGCCAGCCGCACAAACTGGGCGGGCGTGAAGCGGACGCGCAGGGCGGGCTGGCGGGCGTAGGCGGCCATGGCGGCGGCCTCGATCGTCGGGGGTGGGAGCGTGCGCGCAGGGGCAGGCGTGGTGGTGGTGGAGAGGGGCGGCGACGGGCGGCGGTGGAGAGGAGGCGCGAGTGGTGCCGCCGCCGCCGCCGCCGTCCGCGCGGCGGCCGGCACGGCCGCATCATCAAACCGCGCCCAGAACGACCCGCCACTGGACGGACGGGCCGGTGGAGGAGGTGGCGGCGGGAGTGGGTGTGGCACGCCGCCCTCACTCCCGCCACGCGCCCGCCCCGCCAACGCGGCCAGGCCCCCGGCCCACGCCTGGCGCGCCGAGTTGAGGGAGTCCAACGCGCTCAGCACGCTGGACAGGGCCGCCGGGTCGCCGCTCAACCCGCCGGCCGCGACCGCCGCCGCCACCCCTCGCGCCCACCCGGCCGCCTGGGCTGCCGCCGCCTCGCCCTCCGACACCAGGGGCGGTGGCGGCCCGCCGGACCCGAGGCTGGCCCGCAGCGCGCCGCCCAGGCTCGCCAGGTGGCCGGTGGCGGCCGTGAACCGGGCCACCAGGGCGGGCGCGTCTAGGGCAGGAGGGGGGCGTGGTGGCAGGGCAGCTGGCGGCGGCAGTGCTGCTAGTGGCGGCAGTGCTGCTGCTGGCGGCGGCGGCGGCGGCGGCGGCGGCGCGGCGGCCGCCACGGCCTGGGTGACGGGCAGGCTGATGAACCCGTTGAGGAAGTCGACTCCCCGCTCCGGCGGCGCGCCTGGGGCGGGCGGGCGGGCGGCGTCGGCGGTGGTGGCCACGGCCGCGGCCGCGGCCGCGCCCGGCGTCGGGTCAGCCAGGCACGCCACGGCCAGGGCGCTCCCGCACGGCGCCGTCCCCAGGGCCCGCAGCTCCGCCGCGGCTGCACAGCCCAGGGCGTCGCCGGCGTAGGCGGCCGCCCAGTCGAGCAGCAGCTGGACGGATGCCAGGGACGCGGGCGGGGGCGGGGTGCCGCCCCCGCCCCCGCTCCGCCCGGCCTGGGCGGCCAGGCGGGCCAGCAGGGCCGGCCAGGCCCCGCCCGCCAGGGCCGTCCTCACCCGCTCCCCGCCCGACCGGGCGACGGCATCCAAAGCGGACAGGGCGCAGAGGCTGCTGGAAGAGGTCGAGGTCGAGGTCGAGGCCGCAGCCAGCGCCCCCCTCGCCCGTTCGTCGTCCGTCTCGCACAGGCGGCCCAGGGACCGGGCGACCAGGGCGGACCGGTCGATGGCAGCCCAGTCGCAGGAGGATCCGTCCTGGTCCACCCAGGCCCGGGCTTGGACGGGCGACCGGGTGTGAGGGCGGCGGAAGAAGGCCATTGGAAAAAGAGCAGGTGTGTCTTTTTTCATTTTCGCAGCGTAGAGTTGAGATCAAAGCGAGGTGCTGCAGCTTTTTCTCTCTTTCCGCGCGCGTCTCAACACAACCGCCACCATGCGCCCCCTCAACCTGGCTCTCGTGCTAGCTCTGGCAGTCTCCGTGGCCGCGGTGAGTTTTGATTGACAAGGGCTCGCGATTGGGCGCGGCCGGAGAGAGCGAGGGCACCCGATCTCACGCACTTGCGCGCTCAAAACTCTCTCTTCCATTTTTCCAGTCCCCCCTCGCCGTCCGGGACGTCACGGTCACCGTCGGCGGGGCCGCCTACACCGCGACCCCACCGGCGGCCCTGGACACGGCGCTGGTGCTGGGGCAAGAGGAGACGGTTAAGGTAAAGGGATGGAGGAGAGAGGTGGAGGGGGGAGAGTGCGCGGGTCCGGCAACGCATCCCGCCTTTTTTTTTTTGCTCACTCTCGACCTTACACACCCCTCCGCCCGCCCTCTCTCCCAGATCGATATGGTCGTCACCTCGGCCGGCCGCCCCGCCTCCCCGCTCCAGGTGGGCGCCCTGTTCCGGCACCGCGAGTCGAAAGCCTCGGCATTTATCCCGGGTGCAAAGCGCGGGGCGGCCGGGTCGGGCAAGCACAGCGTGGAGGTCTCGCCCGCGGGCCTGGCCCTGCAGCTCGGCCTCCCCCCCGCTTCGCCCGCCGCCTGGGGCGCCTTCGACCTCCAAGTCCTGGTCGGCGACGCGGGCGGCGCGGACCCGTACACCTGGACGGTGGGCCGGGTGGACGTGTCCGAGCCGGCCGCGCCCGAGGAGGGGGCGGGCAGCCCGGCCGCTGCGCCCCCCGCGCCCACCCCGCTGGCCGCGCTCCCAGATTTTGACCACCTCCGCCGCCCGCCCGCCCGCCAGGCGCCTGCCGGGGCGGCCCTCGCCTTCTCCGGCCTCATGCTCGCCCCGCTGGCCGGCCTGGCCCTCGCCCTGCACCGCCTGGGCGCGCTGCGCCTGCGCGCCTTCCCGGCGTCCGGGCCCGCCCTCGCCGTGGCGGGTGCCTTCCACGCCTGCCTGGGCTCGGGGCTCGGCCTCGCCCTCCTCTTCTGGGTCCGCCTCAACCTGGTCCAGACCCTGCCCCTGGCGGGCGGCCTGGGCGTGCTGACGCTGGCGGTGGGCCACCGGGCTCTATCGCAGCACGCGGCCCGGGCGGCGGCGGGGGCGGCCAAGAAGGAGTGAGTGGAAGAAAAATGTCATCACCCCCCCCCCCTCGGTTGTTTTTTTACACCACGCCGCCCCCCCAACACCCACCCACCTCTCTCTCTCTCTTCAACTCTAATCATTCAATTGTGCGCCCCCGACACCACGTCGTACGGCACGGTCGTGAACCGCTCGCCCGCCTGGTCGGTGGCGGGGTCCATGTCTCTCTCCATCAGCTCCTTCAGCACCATGACGGGCAGGCCAGGCGACCCGTCCCCGATGACCGCGCCGTCCCACCGCACGATGGGTGCCAACTTGAGTGTGGTGCCCATGGCGAACGCGTACTTGGCGGCGTGGGCTTCGACCACGGTGAAGGGGCGGCGGGAGATGGTAGAGACGACCGCCCGCAGGTCGGCCGACCAGTCGAGCCACTGTTGAATGGGGGGGGGGGAGGGGGGGGGGGGTTGGGTGGTGAGCAAAGAAAGTGGTTAGCGCGCGCCGCCCAACACACACCAGTGTGTGTGTCTGGGGGGGCTCTTGCTTCTCTTTCTCTCAAGGCGGCGGCCGCAAAAGGGAGCGGTCAGGTCATTTTTAAACGATCGGAATCAGGGGCGGGTGTTTGAGGTCCGCCCAAATCTCATACGAAAGATGGTGATTAGAATTGGATCTGTTTGTGGTTGACTCATCTTTCCGCAACCCGGGGCGCGTGCAAATGCCGAGAGAGAGAGAGAAAGGGACAGAGGAGAAGGAGCGGGCGGCAGGCCTGCAGGGGACGGGTGCGTGCTGTCGTTTCTGGCGCGCCACCCCCCCCCCCCCACCACTCCATGCCTCTCTCTCTCTCTCTCTCTCCCCCTCTCCACTGTTTCTGTACCTCGGGCAGCAAGTCCAGGACCCGCTGGGCCGTCACGCCCGGCAGCGCCCGGTCCCAGGGCGGGATGACCAGCTCCCCGCCCGCGGTGATGATGCCGACGGACGCGTTCACCCCGTCCGTGACGACCCCCGTGGCCGGGTCCGCGAGGATGGCGAGGTCAAAACCGGCGGCCTCGGCCTCCGCCTGGGCCAGCGCATTGCGCAGGTAGTTTGTGGATTTGATGCCCGCCGCCCAGGCGTCGGGCGGGGCGACACACTTGGCCGTGCACACGGTCAGACCGTCCGGGTCGCCTTCCAGCGTCATGCCGCCGCCCGGCGCCCCGGCGCCCGGCCGGGGCGTGTAGACGGCGACGTGGAGGGAAGGGCGCCGGCATTCGGCGGGGGAGAGCGCGTACCCGCCCCGCCCCGCGCCCAGCCACAGGCGCACGTGCCCGTCCATCACCCGGGCCGCGGCCGCCGTCTCCAGGACGACCCGGCGCACCTGGGCCCGGGAGAAAGGCAGGGCCAAGCCCGCGGCCGCCGCGGAGGTGAAGAAACGGGCCAGGTGGGCGTCCAGCATGAAGATGCGCCCCTCGATGATGGCGGCCGTGTCAAAGACGGCGTGCCCCCGGTGCACGCCGTGGTCGTCCGCCGCGACCACCATCAGGGCGGGCTCCGTGATGACGCCGCCCAGGTCGGAGGAGTAGAGGGCCTTGAACCGGTCGGCGTCGTCCGGGTGGACGGCGGCGACGAGCGCGTCCAGGATCTGTGTAACAAAGAGGATGAGAGAGAAAATTTGAGCGAGGGGTTGGCGGCGGCGGCTGTGTGTGTGGGGGTCGAGCGCGCCCCCCCATCTCGCCTCCTCTCTCCAACTCCCTCTCGATTCTCATCATACCTGGTGAGGCGCCAGGACGACCGTCGGCACAGTCACATCACCGTACGCCTTGGCGGGCGGGTCGATGATGAAGCCGGGGCCGCCGACGGCCGAGGAGGAGAGGGAAGTGGTGGCGGCCGCGCCAGTTGTGGCACGGGAAGAAGCATGGTGGTGGAGGCGTGCAGGGGGGCCCGCGGTGGAAGTGCCCGGCTTTGCGAGACGAGCCCCAGCGCGGCCCTGGATGGGCAGGCGGGTGGCGGGCATTGGTGTGTGTGGGGGCCGTGTGTGTGGTTGTGGCGTCGGACGGAGAGAAAAAAAAAATGGTGCGAATGGGCCCACTCCATTCAATGAGTCACAACTCTTTTTTTCTCATCTTTTTTGTCCGCACACAGCCCAGCCCGCCAACGAGATGCCCCTCTTCGCCGCCGCACCTCACCCGCGCGCCCTGTGCCTGATCAGCCGCCCGGCACGCCCAGCGCCGCCCCGGCCTTGCGCCGCCCCATGCCCGCGCCTCCTCCTCCCGCAACCGCTGGCAGCGAGCGGGCCGGGCGACGCCGCCCCTCCTGCCGCGGCGACTGCCGAGGATGAGGAAGATAAGGAGGCCGGTGCCTTCGATGGCTTGCTTCCAGAAGAAGACTTTGAGGTGCGTGTAGTTGGTAGGCGGGTGGCTTCCCCCACCGTGGCCGCAAGCGTTTTTTGCAGGCGACGCCGTCAACCTAGCCAAAAGACAAACGAGCCGTGCGTTGTTCCCCTCCCTCTCTTGCCTTCCGACGGACGGGCATCACACCAACACACACACCCTCCATCACAACTCACCACATCCACATAATCGGTCCAGGTCCCTGGGACGTCCAACGATTCCATGACCTCCAACACGGCCCTGGGCCGGGCGGTCGGGTCGGCGTGCGAGGAGCTAGCCGACCTGGCGGCGCTGGAGACGGAGGCGGCCGACGCGGCCGCGTCCCTGCTGTTGAAGCTCGGTTACCGGGTGTCCAAGGAGGCGGCCGTCACCGGGAAGGGCGAGGGAGGCGAGGGAGCAGGTGACTGAGGGGCGGTGAAAGAAAGTGGGGTGGTTGTGTGAGGTGTGAGAGAGAGGACTTGTTACCTCAATTTTTTCGTGTGTGTTTTGTGCTCGACAGGCATTCTTTTTATCGACGGGGGCCGTCGAGGGAAAAAAGGCCCCGCTGACCGCGGCCCCATCCCCACCGCACACATGGCGCTTTTCGCCGCCCACGCGGCCAACCTGTGCGCCACACTCGTGGCGTGGCTCCTGTTTCACAAGTGAGCAAAGATAGTAGAAAGGAGAAAGAGCAGGGACAAAACCAAGGCGAAACTTTTTTCTCAACCTCTCTCTCTCTCTCTCTATTCCATTCCGTTCCGGCTTCCCTTGGTATAGGCTCAACGCCGCCGCCCGCTGGCTGGCCACCGTCCGCTTCTTCCGCGTCCCCAGCGCAGGGCCCAATGAGCAAGGCCTGGGGTCGGCCGCCCAGATCGGGGTCGTCCCCCTCTCCCCCGCGGCCGTGCGGGCCATCGCCTTTTTCAGCGAGTGGGCCGCGTCCGCGTCCCTCCTCGCCGTCCTTTTCGCCAACCTGGCCGTGTGCGGGGTGCGTGGTTCGTACGGCCCGGCCGCGGTGGCAGGCGGCCTGGCGGCGGCGGCGGGGTTGGGCGCCCTCGCGAAGGCAGAGGCGGACACCGTCAGCGCGTTGCGGCGAGGCGTGGGGCCGTCCGTGGGGGTGGGCGCGGCCGTCGGCTTGGCCACCGCGGCCGCCCTGACGCTCTGTGGCCGGTCCTCGACGCCCGGCTGGGTGCCGGACATCGGCCTGGCCGCCGGCGCCGCCGACCTGTCCGCGTGCGTGGCGGCCATCAACCCCGAACTGACGGCGGCGGTGCCGCCCGCAGCGCTGGCCGGGGTGGTCGGCGTGGCGGCCGCCGGCGCGGCCGCCCTCCTCCCGCCAGCGGCCGCCCGGGCTGTCCGGTCCGGGGAACTGGTCTCCCGCCCGCCGGCCTGGGGCGCCGACATGCTGCGCGCGGGCCCGACCGCCCGGGCGGCCGTCGGCGCTGCCCTGGCTTGCCCGCTCCTGACCGCCCTGCTGTGGTGCCCGCCCGCTGCCGCCGTCTGGGGCCTGGCCGGCGACCGCCTGGCAACCGCCCAGGCGGCATCGCTGGTCTTGCAGGGTGCCTTGCTGGCTGCGGCCGCCCGCCCCCTATTCGCGGGCCACCTGGGCTCCGCCCTGACGGTCTGGTACACACGTAAGCACGGCCTGGTGGGCGGGTTGCGGGGGAAGCAGCAGAATGCCGCGGCGGCCGCGGCCGCGGCTGCAACAGAGCATGCAGCCGGCGCACGCGCGGGCGAGCTCGCCCGCCTGGCGTCCCGGGTGGTACTCTACTTTGCGGGCAAGGCCGCGCTCCAGGTCGCCGCCCCCGCCGCCCTCTTCAGCGGGTGCGGCGCGCTGGCACTGCACGGCCTGCTGAGCCCGCCGGGCCTCCCGGGCGGTGCCGCGGCCAGGGCGGTCGGCCTGGGCGTCGGCGGCGCGTCCGCCTTGATTTGGGCGGCCTGCGTGGCCTGGCACCTGATGCTCTTCCGCATTGGCTACCTGACGGATGTGCCGGCCGCGAGGGTGGGGGCGTGAGTGGAGAAGGGAGCGTGCGTTGACTCTTTCTTCTCGATTTTGTGCAGGCGCTCCCCTCGGAGCGGGCATGGGGGTGGGGGTGTGACTGTTGAAGTTATTTCACTCTACTCTCTCTGGGAGGTCGCGCCATGGCCTGCGAGGTCGCGCCGGCCATCGATGGCAGAGGCAGGCGCCTCCTCACGACGTCAGCCGTCCCAGCAGGGGCACTGCTCCACGAGGAAGAGCCGTGGGCGGCCGTGCCGTACGAGCTCGCTGCGACGTGCGCATCCTCTTTTGCGACCGCCTCCACAACCCGCCGCCTCCTCGTCTGCGGGCGGTGCAGGGTCGCCCGCTACGCCGACCGGGCCGCCCAGAAGGCAGACTGGCCCGCGCACAAGCCCGAATGTGCGGCCCTCACGGGCTCGGCGCCCCGCATCCCGTCCCCAACCGTCCGCCTGGCCGCCCGGTGCCTCTGGCGGGCTGCCGCCGCCCGGTCCTCGCCCGCCCCGCTGGACGCCCTGGAATCGCATTGGGGCGACCTGCCTGTCGGCCGGCAGGCCCTGTTCGCGCACATGGCATACCTGACCCGCCGGTTCATGAGCTGCGGGCGGCAGGATGGTGGAGGGGAGGGCGACGAGGACGAGGCCGGAGAGGCGGCGGACGGGGGCGTGGGCACAGTTGGTCCTCCGCCCCTGCCCCCCCTCCCGCTCATCGCCCGGCTCCTCGCCCGCCTGGCCGTCAACGCGCACACCATCACGGGCGGGGACGGGCTTGACCGTGTGGGCCTGGGCCTGTACCCGGGCCCGGGCGCGATGGCCAACCATGGCGAACCGCCGTCCGCCGTCCAGGCGTTCAGTCGGGGGGGGGGGGCGCTCCAACTGCGGGCGCTGCGGGCGTTGGCCCCCGGCGAGGAGGTCACGATCGCGTACAGCGATGCCGCCCGGCCCCGCCCCGCCCGGCGGGCCGCGCTGGTGGAGGGTTACTGCTTCGACATCGACGGCGGCGTGGACGGTGCACTGCAACCCGGCCCTCCAGAGGTGGGAGCCGAGTGGAGGTCTCCCGGCGGGGGCGTGGTCGCCTCCGCCTCGCCCGCCCGCCCGCCCTGTGTGGCGGGCGACCCGGAGGTATGCATGGAGTTGGTGGGGCCGGACGGATCGGTCATCGCTGGCGGCGGCGCTGTTGCCTGGCTGGAGGCGGCGAGGGTGAGCGAGGCTGACGACGCGGCGGCCAGTTTCCTGCTGGAAGAAGGCGGCGAGGGCTGTGAGCGCGGGCAGGCGCGCCCGCCGTCTCCTCCGGTGTGCCGGGTCGTGGCGTGGGGCGCCTGGGCGGCCGATTCAATGGCCCTGGCCCGCGTGGCGACAGCCTTGGCGGCGGCCGAGCGGGCGGCCGACGCAGTGGAGGCCGCGCTAGACAACGCTGCCGAGCGCGCGGCCGGCGCGGTGGAGGCGGCGCTGGACGGCGCTGCCTCTGCTGCTGCTACTGGGGCGCTCGGCGCGGCTGACGCGGGGGCGGCCGCCTTGGCGGCGCTGTCCACGTCCGGCGGCCCTGCCCCCGGCCCGGCCCACTTCACGGTCGGCCGCCTGGCGGCGTCAACCCTGCGCGCCGCCCTGGCGGCCAAGGCCTTTCCGCGAGCCCTGGCCGCCGCCCGCGCGGCGACGCCCTTGCTGGACGCCGCCCTGCCCGCCCCGGCCCCCGTGCGGGCCCACCTGTGCGCTGTGCGGGCCAAGCTGGCGGCGTGGGCGGGCGGCGAGGAGGGCGTGGGCGGGGGCGGGAGCGGCGGTGCTCACCACGCGCTCGATGTTGAAGCCCTCGCCGCGGCTGGGCAGGCCGTGGCCGCCCTGCGCATTTGCTCGCCGGCCGCGCCCGCCCGGGCGGAGTTGGAGGCTTTAGCCGGGAATTTGAGGGCGGAGGCTGCGGGGCGGGCGAGGCGCGCCGCGGCGTTAGAGCTGTAGAGAGAAACACACACACGAAAAACGTCCTGCAGGGGGAGGTCTCGCTCCATCACATCCCCAACCTTCCTCCTCCTCTCACGCGATCCGCTTCCTCGCCAGGGGCACCCGCCGGCTCAGGTGCAGCCGCTCCGCCGGGCTGGGCGCCCGGGTCGTCCCGTCCGGCATCGCCACATACGGCGCCAGCGCCCCCCGGGACGCCCCCGCCTTCTTGCCCCGCCGCCCCACCCGCCCGGCCCCGCCGCCGTCCAGGGGGGTGACCACCAGCCCCCACCCGCCAGCCGGCCGCCTGGGCGAGGCCTGGCCCGCCGTGCTGCCCCGGGTCACCAGGCCGCCTGCCGCCCCCGCCCCGTGCGAGTAGGCCAGGCGGGCCTCGAATTCGGCGACGGCCCGGGCTTCCTGGACGGCCGCGGCGGCCGCCTCGGCGGCGGGGAGGTCGGATTCCTCTGGCTCCGCCTCATTCGTCGCGTGCCCGCCGGCCGCCGCCCCCCCCCCCTCCACCGCCGCCAGCACCTGGAAGCGCGGGTAGCGGGGCAGGGCGACGACGTGGCGTTCGCCAGGGGCGGTCAGACGGTCGGCGTGCCAGACGCCGTGCACAAAGTCGGCGGTGCCCGGGGCGGGTGCGGGGGCGCCGGTGCCGGCGTCGGCGGCCGCGACCGCGGCCTCGGCCGCGTCGGCCGCGGGCGCTGCAGGCTGCTCCTCGCCGCCCGCCCCCTCCACTTCCTCCTCCTTCTCGCCGCCGCCCTTTTCACTTGCCTTGCTACCACTGGCCCGGGCGGCGGCCAGGCGCTCCCTCCGAGCAGCCACCGACGCCAGGGCGGCCCGGGTCACGCCGGCCGTGTCCAGGCCGCCATTGAAAACAAAGTGGACGGGGTCGCCCGGGCAGGACGGCACGCCACTGTCCAGCAGGGCGGCCTCCTTCCTTTTCAGGGCCAGGATGGCCAGCACCCGCTGGCGCCGCACCCCGAACGCGCGGGCCAGGGTGGGCACGGACGCCCCCGCGGCCGCCATGGCCGCCATCGCGGCCTTGGCGTCCTCGGACAGCAGGGCGGCCGCCTCGCCGCCCGGCGCCCGCCCGCCCGTCGTGTCAAACGCCCACCAGGCAGCCGCGATGGCCGGGTCCTCGCCCAGGAGCTGCCACCCGGGCGCGCCCTCGCCGGCCGCGTTGATGATGGGCAGGGGGACCGTGTCGCCGTACTCGTCTAGCGGGGCGGGGGTGCGCGGGACGGAGGGCGAGTCGTAGTGCCCACCGCCGCCGCCGCGGAAGGAGGGTCGGCCCGATCGGCCTCGGCTGGCGGCGAAATTGCCGTCCGCCTGGTCACTCCCGCCCCGCCCACCACGCCCGCCTGAACCAGGTGGGCGCCCGCGCGGGCGGCCGCTGGGCTGACGCGGGCCGCCCTCGCCCTGGGCAGAGGTCGAGGGGCCGTCGCCGGCCCCGCCCGTGCCCGTGCCCGCGCCGGCGGCCGTGCTGCGGAATGCCCGGACCAGGAGGAGAGGGGCCGCCGTGGCTGACGGCCTGCGCAGACTTTTGGTGGCGGCCAGGAGGAGGGTGGACGCCATTGGTGTGTGTGAATCAGGAGAGAGACAGGGGGACAAGCGGCCCGCACCTCTTCTCTGCCCGCGCACGCGAAGAGAAAAAGAGAAAGAATGAAGAGGGGGGGCGTGAGCGCGGTCTCGCTTCACACGCGGCGGGGTCGGCGAAAAAAAACCCACCGCCGAGGCGTCCGCGTCATCCGCCCGTGGAGAGCGGCCACCCCATCTCGCACGCCCTTCCCATCCCGCCAGGACCGAACCCACTCATCGCTCGACCCGCCTCACCCGGTGGCGCCCGCCCCTCCCAGGCCAGCGGCCGGCGACGGCGAAACCCTCACGCAAATTTGCCCCGACGCGGCTCGCACACAAACGGTCCCTCTCCCGCATGTCCCGCCCGGACCTGGGCTACGCGCCCCTGCCCAGGTAACGGCCTACCGCGCGCTCAGGATAGGGCGGGGCATCTACCACCAGCACACCTCCGAACCGAGATGGCCGCCGCACGCACACACACGGAGGAGGGTAGAGAGAGCAGCAATTCAGTCCCCGTCGTCGCGCGCTCTCCTCATCCACGGAACCCGACCTCTCTCTCTCTGGTTCTCTTTTCCCTCCATGACGTACACAGCAGCGCCCAACCACCGCCCTACATCGCCGCCGACGATGGCGACGACGACTCCGACGCCTCCAGCCTCCTGGAATCCCTGCTCCTGGGCCGCCGCCGGGGCGGCCTGGACCGCGCCTCCACCTCTTCGCTGGGCGACCACGACCACCACCCGGCCTCCACCCACCCTGCCGACGTGCGCTGGCGGGCCCTGGCGGCCACCGACCTGGACGCCTTCCTCGCCCGCGTCTACCGGTACTGGGATGAAAATGGACTGGCCGTCATCGTCACGTCCCGCCTGCTCAACCTGGCCGCCCTGGCCTTCACGGCCGCCTTTTCAACGCTGGCCTTGCTGGTTGTGCGCTGGGACCGGCTGGGGGCGCCCTGCATCCGGGACGGCACCTGCGACATCGCCGCCGCCGCCCTGGACTGGCACCCTTTCAGTGGCCCTGGCAAGCCCACGCCCTGGGCGGTCGGGTGCGGGGCGTACCTGGGCGCGTTCGGCCTGTACTGGGCGGGTGCGGCGACGCACGTGGCGGTCGACCTGGTGGCCACGCTGAGCGTCGCCCGTTTTTACCGGTCGGTGTTGGGCCTCTCCGAACGGCAGATCGTGGCGGTCCCCTGGGCGGAGGTCGCCAGGCGCATCGTGGAAGCCCAGCGCAGCGGGCGCCTGGTGCTGGTCGCGGGGCCGCCCGGTGGAAGGCCGGTCATTTTGACGGAGGCCGACCTGGTCTCTCGCATCATGCGCCGCGACAACTTTCTGATCGCCCTGTTGGGCGCGGGCGTCCTCGCCCTGACCCCACCCCGCCCGGGCCCCGCCCTGGCCACCCTGCCCCTGCCCGCCTGGCTGGCTGAGGCAGGGTGGTTTGGCGAGCCGGCTGCGCCCTCCTCCCTCACGATCCGCCTCCCCCCGCTCGGCCCCCGCCGCCCTGCCCTGCCCCGCGTCCTCGAGTGTAACCTGCGCGCCTGCGTGCTGGACCCGCTGTTCGGGGGCGGGGACACCATCCGCCCGGCCGTCGCGGCCGACCCGGCCGCCCTGGCCGCCCGCTTCCGGCGGGCGGCCCTGCTGAACGTGCTGGCCGCCCCCTTTGCCGCGCTCTTCCTGTCCACCTGGGGGTTCATGCGCCATGCCGAGCGGTTCTACCACCACCCCTCCTCCGCGGCCGCCCGGCGGTGGAGCCCGCTAGCCTACTGGGCCCTGCGGGAGGTGAACGAGCTGCCTCACTATGTGGACCACCGCCTGGACGGGGCGGCGGGGGCGGCGGAATGGTACGTCTCGCAGTTTCCGTCCCACGCGGCCGCCCACGTCGCGCGGTTTGTGGCCTTTGTGACGGGCTCCCTGGCCGCCCTCCTCCTCCTAGCCGCCGCCTTGGATGACCGCCTGCTGGAAAGCCCCCTGTATGGGCGCCACGTCGTCTGGTGGGTGGCGGGGCTGGGCCTGGTCCTGGCCGCTGCCCGGGGCGTGGCGGGGGACGGGCCGGCCGCGGAGGCCGGGTCGCGCGCGCCCGAGCCGGAGCGCGCCTTGGCGGCCGTCTCGGCGGCCACCCACTACCGCCCCCGCCACTGGCGTGGGCGGGCGCACGCCCGGGAGGTGCGGGGCGAGGTGGGGCGCCTGTTCCGGTACAGGGCGGCCCTCTTTGCCCAGGAGGTTGGGGCGGTCGCCCTCGCGCCGGCCCTGCTGTGGTGGGCCCTCCCCGCCTGCGCGCCCGCCGTGTGCGCCTTTGTGCGGGAGCACACGGTGCACGTGCCGGGGGTGGGCGATGTTGTCGCCCTGGCGGCGTGGGGTGGTGAGGGCGGAGGGGAGGCGGCGGCGGCGGCGGCCACGCCTGTAGAGGGAGCGCGCGCCTCGGCTGAGGCCGGCCCTGCCCCCCCTCCTCCCGCCGCCCGGGCGGCCTCCCGCCGCCAGGGCAAGCTGGACGCGTCAATCGTCTCCTTTGGGGCGGCCTACCCGACCTGGTGCCCCCCCGCAGGCAGCGCGGCGGCGCGGCTGCTAGCCGCGGTCGCCGCGCGGGTGGGCGGCGGGGGTGGGGGAGAGGGCCCCGCTCCCCCTCCTCCTCCCCCTGCCGCCGCCGCCGCGCCCGGCGGCGTCAACCCGGCCGCCGCGGCCGCGTCCACCTGGACGGCCTGGGGCTGGGCAGCTGGGGGTGGCATTGGGCACCTCGGCCCGCACGGTGGCGGCGGCGCGGCCAAAAGCGGCGCGGCCACTGCCGCCGTCCACCACCCGCCTGCTGCTGGCCAGGCGGCGGCCTTTGGGCTCGCCCCGGCCGCCGCCGCGGACGACCACGGCCGCATCGCCCTGTGCCACCTGGCCCTGCAGTCCCTGTACGACGAGCAGGATGCGGCGGCCGCCCGAGGGACGGGCGGGGCGGCCCGGGAGGTGGTGGCGTGGCCGCCGGAGGAGGGGGAGCGGGCCGGGGCGGGCGCGGCAGAGGCGCCCGTGGCGACCTCCGCGCGACTGCCGCACCACCCGCCCGCCTCCGCCCCGCGCCCCACCCCGCCCAGCGCCGCGTCGCCCGCCTGGCCAGGCTCACACATAGCAGACAGCCTCCACAGGGAGCACGAGCTGGCGACGGTCGCCTCCTGGAGCGGCGGCGGCGGCGGCGGTGGCGGTGGGGGCGGGCCAGAACACGGCCCCGGGCGGCGGGCCGGGTGCGTGGGGGTCTCCCCAGGCACCCCCTCCCCGCCGTGCGGCGGCGCCTTCCTCACCGCCCCGAGCGCCGACGGCGGGCTAACGTCTGCCGACCCGGGCCTGGTCATGCCGCCCCCGCCCTCTCCTCCACCTCCTCCTCCAGGTGACTGGGGCGGCGGCAGCGGGGGCGTGTTTGGGGCGCCCTCCGACCTGGGTGGCAGCGGCAGCGGGGCGTCCTCTGGGCATGCCGCCGCCGCCGCCGCGGCTGCCGCTTCGTGGAGCGCCCCGCCGCCGCCGGACCTGGGCTTGGAGGGTACTGGGCAGCGCCAGGGGTGGGGCCGCAACGACGGCGGGCCGCCGGACCTCATCTGAGTCGAGAAAACAGAGAGAGAAAAAAAGGCTGCTGGTGTGTTGACTGCTTTTTATTCATTTTCCTTTTTCCACGCGCCCGATCCTAAATCTAAACAGCACAATGCCTCCCGTCCGGGATGTCACCTCTATCGCGGACCTGGACGCCGCGCTGGCCAAGGCGCCAGCGGTGCGTGTGCTCGGATAGCGTGCGCCTCTCTCCCCACCAAAAAAAGTGCGCGCTTCGCATTTGTTTTCTCTCTCTCTCTCTCACGACTCTCTCTCCTACACACACAGGCTGCGCTCAATTTCTGGGCGGCCTGGTCCGAGCCGGGGAAGGCCATGGACGCCGTCTTTGATGCCCTGGCCGACGATTATGCCGGGGCCGCGTTTTTGAGGGTGAGATTGAAGACGTCGGGGCGCCGCTCCCTTTCCCTGACCGCTCGAGAAAAAAAACCTTCCCTTTTCCTCTCTCTCTTTCTCTCTCTCTCACACGTACACTCGCCATCAGGTCGAAGCCGAGGCTGACGCCCTCTCCCCCGCCACCGAGCGGTACGCCATCACCGTCGTCCCCACCTTTATCTTTGTCCGGGGCGGGACCGTGGTGGGGCGGGTGGAGGGGGCGGACGCGCCGGGGCTGGCGGACGCGGCCGCGGCCCACCTCGCGTCGGCTGCTGCTGCTGCCGCCCCTGCCGCCGCCACGCCGCCCCCGCCCCCGCCCCCGCCCGCCCCGCCTGCCCCCGTCCTCGATGGCGCCGCGAAGGCCCGCCTGCAAGCCCTGGTCAAGTCAGCGCCCGTCATCCTGTTCATGAAGGGGTCGCCCGACGCGCCCCGGTGCGGCTTCTCCAGGCGCGTGGTGGCCGCCCTCCAGGCCTCGGCGATCCCGTTCGCCGCCCACGATATCCTGGCCGACCCGGACGCCCGGGAGGGGCTGAAGGCCATGATGGACTGGCCGACCTTCCCCATGCTGGTGGCGGGCGGGGAGCTGGTGGGCGGGTGCGACATCGTCGAGGAGCTTGCCGCGAGTGGAGAACTGAAAAAGGAGGTCGAGGCGGCAGGGGGTGGGTGATGGGAG
>Ga0315273_10005621_pt1 | contig 15525 bp, 10 predicted proteins | sample YL17G02_0_MG_FD_205753 | JGI IMG/M metagenome (GOLD analysis project Ga0315273, IMG submission 205753) | Sediment microbial communities from Yellowstone Lake, YNP, Wyoming, USA - YL17G02_0 | ecosystem: Environmental > Aquatic > Freshwater > Lake > Sediment | place: USA: Wyoming | collected...
GTCGTACCTCGAAGATATAAGCGAATTACATAAGACGGAGCCTTATGTATATGCACAGATGGTTGCAGGTAAAGATGCTTTCAAACCTGGCGAAGCCAAAAACTCCTGGCTGACCGGTACAGCCTCCTGGAATTTCTATGCAATCACCCAGTTCATCCTGGGTATTAAACCCGATTACGAAGGATTGATAGTTGATCCCTGTATTCCGACCAATTGGAAAGGCTTTAAGGTAACCCGTAAATTCAGGGGAGCAACTTACCTCATAGAAATTCAAAATCCTGAAGGCAAATCTAAGGGAGTTAAGGTGGTAATTGTTGATGGCAAGCCGCAAACTTCGAATCTGATTCCTTTGTTTGGCGATGGATTGGAACATGCTGTGAAGGTCGTTCTGGGATAAAAAAGTTCCTAATGGATATCCGCAGCTCGCAGGTTGAATAAGGTTAATAAACGAGGCGTTATTCGATCCTATTGGATTAAATTATAACGCAAACCGGGGCAGATTGTCACTCGTATCAGGTGGAGGAGGTTTCCATGGTCAGGGAAAAATGAATTGAAAAATCATCAAGAAGAAAAACATAGATATAAAAACCCGTGGCCAAACAATGAAGCGAAGTATACTTCATTATCTTACAGACTCATGCTTTTATGATTATTTTTTGTACTTCTAAGTTAGGCAACATTGAATATGCAACCCTTACTTTTATTTAATGTCTTTTATTGAAAAATAGTAAATATGAAGAATAGAATAATTTTCGTTTTGATTTTGATTTTAAGTTTTCCGTTAACCATTTTATCACAGGAAATAACCCAAACTATAAAGGGAACCATAGTCGATAATGAGACAGGTAACCCATTAATTGGTGCCACGGTTGTTATAATGGAGTCACATCCATTATTGGGAACAACAACAGATATATATGGTAATTTTAAAATAGAAAAGGTCCCGATTGGTCGTTATAACATCCAGATTAGTTATGTGAGTTATGAATCTTTAATAGTTCCTGAGATTTTAGTCACTTCAGGTAAGGAAGTAATTATCAATGTCGGTTTGAAACAAACAATTGCTCAAATGAATGAAATAACGATAAAGGGATATACCAAAAAAGACAAACCGTTAAATACCATGGCATCTGTAAGTGCACGTTCCTTTTCAGTTGAAGAAACCCGCCGTTATGCAGGAGGACTGGACGACCCTGCACGATTGGCTTCATCATTTGCAGGAGTTACGATGAGCAGTCTTACAGATAATGGCATAGTTGTCAGGGGGAATTCTGCCAAAGGGGTATCGTGGAGGCTTGAGGGGGTGGATATTCCCAACCCCAATCACTTTGAAGGGGGAAATGTTGCAGGAGGAGGGCTTGTTTCCGTTTTCAGCAGTCAGATGCTGGCAAATTCTGATTTTTATACAGGTGCTTTTCCTGCCGAATATGGTAATGCACTTGCAGGGGTTTTCGACATGAAATTCCGAACTGGCAATAATGAAAAAAGAGAATATACAGTTCAGGCCGGAGTATTGGGTATTGATATATCTTCCGAAGGGCCATTTAAAATCGGAAAAAAGGCCACCTATTTGTTTAATTACCGTTATTCGACATTTGGGATAATTAAAGCAGTCTTGCCACCAGATACTGGGATTCCAGATTATCAGGATTTAAGTTTCAAACTTAATTTTCCCAATAAACATGGCAGTTTTTCGGTGTGGGGAATAGGTTCAATAGATAATTACCCTAAACCTGAAATCAATGATTCAACAAAGTGGGAAACAGCCGATGACAGGACGTATTTTGATTGGCACCTCAAGATGGGTGCTATCGGACTTACTAATAAAGTAATGTTGGGTGAGAAAACCTATATCAACACTAATCTTGCAGGTACAGGAACACTTAACAAGATGGACCAAAAACGATTTGATGATAATATGGCAGCACAGCCCAATTGGTTATTTGAAGACAATTCAAGTAAAATTGTATTAAACTCTTTTGTAAATCATAAGTTCAGTAAAAGGATTACCTTCAAAACAGGATTCAATTACACTACTTTGTTTTATAACCTGGATTTGAACAGTACCATTAATGATGACCCTGCCACATTTGCTAATTTTATTAAAGAAAAGGGCATAAGCAGTTTCTGGGAATATTATGCCCAATCTAAATTTGATATTACTAACAATCTGACATTGTATGCCGGTATCAACAGCATGTATTCTTTGTTGAATAAAAATTTTTCTATTGATCCACGTGCTAGTATCAGATGGGAGTTTAGTCCTGGACATTCGATTAGTTTTGGATTTGGAAAACACAGTCAGTTAGAGGATTTGAGAATTTACCTTGTTAATCAAAATCTGAATGGCAATATTGAATTACCTAACAAGTATCTGGGACTATCACATTCCTTACAATATATTCTCGGTTATGACTGGCAGATCAGCGACCATATGAGATTTAAAGTTGAATCTTATTATCAATATTTATTCAATATTCCCGGCATACCCGGTACTTCATATTCAATGATTAATTTCACACAGGACTGGACATTCAGGGATTCGTTGGCAAATAATACAAAAGGCCAGAATTATGGCATCGATTTTACACTCGAACGCTTCCTGAATAATGGTTACTATTTTCTAATTACAACTTCAGTTTTCAACTCAATGTATAAAGGTGATGACGGCATTATGCGAAATACTAAATTTGATAAAGGCTATGTTGCCAACATGCTCGTTGGCAAAGAGTTTTATTTGCATAACAATAAAGTTCTGGGTATAAATGGACGGCTGAATTTTATGGGAGGCGATAGGGAAAGTCCTGTGGATATGGAAAAATCTGAAGAGGGAAAGACAGTAATTTATGATGATACCAAAGCATATTCAGCTCAGATGCCAGCAACCAGATTTTTTGATCTTACAATAACTTATCGTATAAATAAATCGCATCATTCGAGTGTTTGGGCCTTGCAGGTTAAGAATGTATTGGGTTCCCCGATGTATGAAGGATATAGTTATTATTATAAAACTGGAACGATTGAAAACAATGGAGTTGTAATTGTTCTGCCGATTTTAAGTTACAAAATAGAGTTTTGAAATTTTAGTTGGGGATTTCCCTGATTTAAGCTAAGTATAAGCCAGGTGACGTGTCCTTTGGCTGTCAGGTGCAAAAGCAGGATTAATTGACCACATTTGTCTAGTCAGGTTACACTTAGTATACATAACTAAACAACAATTATTTAACTCCGGATTTAGGTGGTCAATTTATTCCGGCTAAATCTGATAAGGGGCAGTGGTTCTCCATCTAGAAGTTTAAACCTCAAAATTTTCCCAAGCTAATTTTACTCTCTCTATAAGCTTTTTAAAACGCTCCTCTCCCCTGATATTTTCAAGGAATGGATCTATTTCAAAATAAAAAGGATAGTTGAGAGCTCCGAGATTTACTGAATACTCCAGAGATGTGATTGCCTCATCCTTTTCACCAATCAAGGCTTCACATGCTGCTATACAAGATGCATCCCACAAATCGGTTCTTGTTTTATCTTTAACTCCACCGGACATGGCTTTGATGGTTTTCTCTCTTTCCCCTTGTAATGCATATTTCAGGCACTGACCCATCAGGGCAAAAATACTTTCGGGATTATTTTTTAAGTTTTCATCGCATACCGAATAGCATTCTTCCATTTTGTCATTATATGCAAGTGCTAAAGCGTGCGCAATTTTAACATTCGGAGCATTTGGAGCCATTTTATAAACTTCATAGCTCTTTTTAAGCGAGTCACTGAATTTTCTGTTAAGCATCGACATCATGTGTCTCCAACAGACCATCATGAGGATTGATGTCGAAATAAACGCTGATCTCTTCCTTGAAGGTGGATTCAAGTTCAGTCTTTAATGCCTCAACAAATTCACTCACCCACCTGTAACCTTTGTTGTCCTTTTGACGATAGCTTATGAAGATGTCGTATTCGTATACCGGGATGAGACTTACCATTTTTTTTTATTCTGGTAGTTGATTTACAGGCCCCAGATATTTATCCAGCCAGTTTAAAGTTTCTTTGATCATTTCGCTCTTTGGGACATAGTGATCTGTTTCATAGATGATGAGGCGTTTGTCTTTGTCGGGAGTTCCCAAAAGATTAAAGAAAGGTTTAACCGATGCTTCAAATGGGAAACGCATGTCATATTTTCCGTTTAACATTAAAACCGGAATCTTTATCCTTGATACATAATTAATTGCATCGGCTTCAGGAAATGGAATATTCCAGCAGGAAAATCCCCCAACATTTAAGATGACTACTTCAATACGGTCTTCCACAGCAGGAATAATTCCGCCGAGTGAACCTCCCCAGCTTTGCCCGTAAAATCCAAGTTTAGTTGTATCAATATCGTTACGCGTTTCCAGATAATCAATGGACCTGCTGAAATCTTTAACCCATTTAATTAGCCACTCTGTGTATTGATGACTTAAATTGGGCCGAAGCATATTCTCTGTCATACCATCTTTCCTTTCAGAAGTTCCTTTATAGACCGGATACATCACCGCGCGGCCACCTTTAATTATAAAATCTATATACCAATTCGATCCAAAACTATTCACAGGGTCTTTATCCCAATAGGCATATATCCCCGGGAAAAAGATAATTGTTTGAAAAGGAGGAGATATATTTTTAGGCAAATAAAGATATGCGATCATTCTTTCATCTCCATATGCAGCATTGAAACCAACTTTCTCTATTACCCAGTCATCAGGACTTTCATCTCTTCGTTCAATAATAGCATTCAATTCTTTTTTATCGTAAAGAAACTGGTTCTTATTAATTCTGAATGCATTATCAGGTAACGGTATTTCATTGGAATAATCCCTTAATACGCCAAATTCAATCTTTTGGAATGCAATTTCAGGAATTTTTTGTTTATCAATATACTTAACACATCGGAATCCATTTTTATAGGACCGATTAAAAGCCGGGAGCTGACTCCATCCACGATACATATAATTTGCATCATCCCATCCACCTCCACAAATGATCCGGCCATTGTTCATCTCATTCCAGCACCACTCCCTTACGTTACCAGCCATATCATAAGTACCAAAACAGCCTATCCCCTGGTATTTCCCTAACGGCTCAGTACCTTTTCCATAAAAGTTGCTGATTGGCAGTATTTTAGAGTTAAAATTATAAATAAAACTTCCAATGTAACCTCCGCTTCCACTATACCAATGGTATGCAGTAGGAAGGCTTTTCCCTGCATATCCAGCATAAGCCTCTGCCTCATACCAACTGATCCCGGATACCGGGTAATCATCCTGTCCATCAGGATAGTCCTCTGCTTCCCAGGCCGCTGGTCCTGGCCTTCCGCTTTTGTCAGTAAATTCAGATATGGCTTCCTTCCAGGTAAGTATCTTTTCATTCTTAATGAATTCATTTTTCCAATATTCCGGGTTCCTGTATCCTCCATTGTCAACAAATTCTTTATACTGTTTGTTGCTGACTTCAAATTTATCCATGAAAAAACCATTCTTAGCTTTTAAAAAGTCACCTGCCACTTCCTCCTTATATCCTTCCACATATACCATTCCGGGAGGTATTGATCCTTTCCTGAATAATTTTCTGTATAATGTATCTTTTCTATGTAATTGACCTAGATCAGAAGTTGTTATCGCCAATACATCTTCATATCCTGGTTTCTCAATTCTGGTCAGATAGAAAGTGAAACTAGGCATCTTAATACTGTCGATAGGTGTACTGCCTACTTTCTTCCATTCTCCCTTGACATCAGAATACTCCCTGATATAGGCATCTGCGCCCGGAGGATCAGTAAGAATAGTGAATTTAGATGTAGCCACTAATGCCAGCTCTTTGAATTTTGGTTCTTCTGAAATATATTTCTCCGTTTTTTGAACCAAATTGAAGGCTGCCACCATATTAAATTCATTCACAAATTGTTGAATTTGAGGTAAGGCCACTTCTTTTGCCCATCTGACTTTAGAGTGATGATTAATAATAAGAACTGAAATAATGAAAATTGCTAGAATAGATACAACACCTGGGAGCAATATCCGGGGTTTCCTTAATAAGGTAAATTTTCTTTCTTTCCTCAGTTTAATTTTATCTACCTGTACTTCCTGCCCTGATTTAATTATCTCCTTCCATTCCTGCTCATCGTTTAATGGCTCTTTAATCCTTCTGCTCTCCTTAACCTGGATCTTTTTCTCTTTTACCACTGCGTGAGCTTCTGAGACTTTCATGCTTTCAATGATCTCTTTAACTGTAAGAGCAACTTTGTTGATCTGGTCACGGTAGAGAATCTGCCCCGTGCTTCTGATTATGTCATCATCTTTAGCTCGTAACTGGCGGTTTACTCCGCTTTCCTTGTAAACAAAATCAATGGACCGCATAACTCCACCCACAACCGATTCAAAAAGTTTAGCATCAGCCACATCGAGATCATGGATCCGGATTGGAAGCACCCGGTTTGCTACATTGCCGCTGGGAAGTTTTATCTTGAAGCCGAACTTATCATTGGAAGCTATATTAACAAACGCTTTTAGCTCATTGTCCCATGCAAATGATTTCGGGTCGCAGTAGGTTCGTGATATAACAGGGATGAAAATAAGACACTTAAGTTTATCTTTTAGTGAGGCATCTACATCATAAGACTCGAGAAGATAGTCGCTGGGATCAATGTCAAAATAGACACTAACCTCATCTTTAAACATTGATTCGAGCTCTCCCTTCAGATTATCAACAAACTCAGTCACCCAGCCGTCATGCTTATTGTCCTTCTGGCGGTAACTGATAAAGATGTCGTATTCGTAACCTGGAATAATGCTTGCCATGTTAACGGTTCAGATCCATAAAGTTATGAAAGATTTAGGAACTATTCAAATTCCCTTGTAAAAATAGAAGCTTGAATTAAAAGAAGAAGGGTGTTAAATACCACCGACCCTATGTAATTCCGGATAGATATTCTTAAAATCTCTTAAAAACTGGCAAGAACCTGGCAACTAACAAAAAATCACCTGCTTATAAAGGAGTGAGGAGTGAGGTGTGAGGTTTTACTCCTCATTCCTCATTCCTCATCCCTCATCCCTCTTTTTCCCAACCTTCCGTTCCAAAATAGCAAAACCGGTTTCGGAGCATGTTTCTGGTTGTCCCGTCACCCCTTCGTTTCTCTTCGCGAGGGCAGGCAGGTCTCGAACCGGGACGACCGTTTAGTCCCGCCTAGGGATAGGGAGGAGCCAGGATGTGCCGTGTCAGCGTGACAAGGCTTTTTGTTTTTAGTCTAAAGAACTTTAACATTTCTTTGCTGTCTGATATTGCCAATCTGATTTCTATCGGCTAACTTTACTTTAAATATTAAAGTTATGCTAGTCAACTGTGTCTATATTCATGTAAAAGCCGAAGTGATGCGCCGGTTTATTGATGCAACAGTAGCAAATCATAATGAATCAGTAAAGGAACCGGGGAATCTTCGCTTTGACTTTCTGCAGCAATCTGATGATCTCTGCCGTTTTATGATTTATGAAGCATATGAGTCAGAAGCAGCGGCAGCGTCTCATAAAAGCACCGCTCATTACTTGAAATGGCGCGATACTGTTAAGGACTTTATGGCTGAACCAAGGCAGGGTTTTAAATACAACATCATCGCACCAAATGACAGAATAAAATGGTAAAGCCTTTTCAATTTGCCAGGATCCCTAAAATCTATTTCAAAAACGGGATAATCGCTGATCTGCCAGGTATTGCAAGATTATACGGCAACAAAATAGTCCTGGTTGCAGGAAAAGGTTCATTTATCAATTCCACACGAGCTGAAAAACTTTTTCATGATTTTGACAAGGCTGGTATTGGATACCATATAATTACTGTCCCCGGAGAGCCCTCCCCTTATATCATCGACCAGGCAGTGAAAGGACTTTATGACGAGGAGATTAAACTGGTGGTGGGGATTGGTGGTGGCAGCGTTCTTGATGCCGGAAAGGCTATATCAGCCATGATGAATAAATCTGAATCTGTGATGGAATTCCTTGAAGAAGTGGGAAATAAGGACCATCCGGGAACCAGACTTCCCTATATTGCAATTCCAACTACCTCCGGTACCGGAAGCGAAGCAACAAAAAATGCAGTAATATCACAAATCGGAAAAAACGGATTCAAACGATCTCTTCGCCATGATAATTTTATACCCGACATTGCACTTGTTGATCCTGAAATGACATTGCAATGTCCTCAGGATCTAACCGCAGCAAGCGGGATGGATTGTTTTACGCAGCTTACCGAGGCCTATCTTTCCGATAAATCAAATGAATATACTGATGCCCTTGCCATAGAAGGGTTTAAAGCATTAAAACATTCATTAATAATAAGTTATACTAATGGTGAAGATATTGATGCCAGGGCAGGTATGTCCTTTGCCGCACTTACTTCAGGTATCTGCCTCGCAAATGCCGGACTTGGTGTTGTACATGGTTTTGCATCCTCAATAGGAGGGAGGTATAAAATTCCACACGGTGTGGTTTGTGGAACACTTATGGCTATATCTAATGAAGTTAATATCAGAGAATTAAGAAAGAGAAAAAACATTTCTGTTGCACTGAATAAATATGCTATTCTCGGTAAATTATTTTTGAAAGAAGAGAGGAAATCGGACGCGTATTATATTGATGGTTTTATCAGGTACCTTCATAGGCTGACTGACGAATTTCAGTTACCGGGTTTAAAAAAGTATGGGTTGGGAGAAAAGGATGTTGAATTGATATGTTCAATTACAGAGATTAAAAACAACCCGGTAAAACTTGCATTGGAAGATTTGTCAGAGATTGTCAGCAGCAGACTCTTATAACCATATAACATGAAATTCTATATTGAAAATTATACTTTAGGATATTTACGTTATATTTGGAACCTGTTAAATTTTGCTATAACACGCTAAAATTAAGCATTTTACCCGACAGATGCTTTTTTTAATTAAGAAATTTAAGTAATATCATGAATAAATTATTGAAGATTCTTTTGGCAATTTCACTTTCCCTTCCGGGTATTGTGACAAGCTGCAAGCAAACCAATGACACTGGTTTCAAAAAAGAAATAGTGATTTTAGAAGGTGAAAAATGGTGGGGTGGGGCTGTTCTTGATGGTCGTAATTCGCCTTTTTCTGAAGAGAAATTTGTCTATAATCAGGATGCAAATTGCAAGGCAAACCAGGCCGCACCTTTCTTTTTGTCAAATAAGGGGCGGTTTATCTGGAGTGAAAAACCTTTGAAAATAGAAATTACTGAGGAAAGGATAATGGTTGAAGCTATAGGCGGTAATGTCATTACCGGCAAGGAGGGAGAAACATTGAAAGAAGCTTTTCTCTCTGCCAGCAGACAGTTCTTTCCGCCTTCTGGAAAAACTCCTGATCCGTTGCTTTTCACTAGTCCTCAGTACAATACCTGGATCGAATTGCAATACAACCAGAATGAAAAAGACATCCTGAAATATGCTGAAAACATTATTAAGGAAGGATTCCCGGTTGGAGTCATAATGATTGATGATAACTGGCAGGACCGTTATGGGACCTGGAAATTCGATTGTGAGAAGTTCTCTGATCCAAAAGGAATGATTGAAAAACTTCATTCAATGGGCTTCAAGGTAATGCTCTGGGTTGTGCCGTTCATAAGTTCAGATTCGCCTGTTTTCAGACATTTAGCAGAGAAAAAGATGCTGATTTTTGGAGACATGGAAAAAAGTAAGCCAGCAAAAATAGAGTGGTGGAACGGTGTAAGTGCTCTTGTTGATTTATCTAACCCTGAGGGTGAGAAGTGGTTCAAAGACCAGTTGAACATCCTGGTAAAAGAATATGGAGTTGACGGTTTTAAACTGGATGCCGGAGATCCTGAGAGCTATGTCGGCACTTATTCCTTAAAGGATTTTAGCCCTGATGACCACTGTGAAGCCTATGCAAAACTTGCTCTTGATTTTCCTCTCAACGAGTTGAGGGCCTGCTGGAAGATGGCAGGTCAGCCTCTGGTGCAGAGGTTAAGGGATAAAAGCCATACCTGGGATGATGTTCGTGTGCTGATTCCGGATATGATCGGACTGGGTCTGATAGGTCATCAGTTTGGATGCCCTGACATGATAGGAGGGGGTGAATGGACATCATTCCAGGATAGCTCTGTGATGGATGAAGAACTGATTGTACGCGCAGCACAGGTAAGCACTCTCATGCCAATGATGCAGTTTTCGGTGGCTCCATGGAGGGTTTTGAGTGAAGAGAATCTTGTGATTTGTAAAAATATGGCTGATCTGCATTACTCAATGGGTAAAGAAATCCTCGATCTTGCCGGGGAATGTGCCGTATCTGGTGAACCTATGGTACGTAACCTTGAATATGAATATCCGGGAAAAGGTTATGAAGAAATTAAGGACCAGTTCCTGCTGGGCAGCAAAATTCTTGTTGCCCCGGTAGTTATAAAAGGCCAGAGGTTGCGTGACGTTATTTTCCCGGATGGCAAATGGCAGGGCGATGATGGAAGCACTGTAAATGGTCCGGTTACTTTAAAAATTGAAGTTCCTCTTGAAAGATTGCCATGGTATAGAAAAATCTAAAATTATGAAAATGAGACATTTTGTTTTATCCATCTTATTTCTGACTGTTGCCGGCATTTTATCCGCACAGCGTTTCGCATCTCGATCGGGAGACACTCTTATACTCGATAATGGCATTGTGAGACGGATTATTTATTTTAATGCCGGAGATGCAGGAATTCAAACGACGAGCTACAGGCTCAGTACAGGAAAAGATGAATTTCTCTCTCCCGGTTCGGAAGAATTCTCTTTCGAAAAGGATGGGAGGAAAATTACCGGTTCCGGCAAATGGAAAGTAGTTTCTATAGATCTGTCGGCAAAAGAGGGCAAAGGTAATGGATCCCTGGTTGTGCTTGAATATCCGGGTGAAGGTATCAGAGTTTCTGTTACTTATATTTTATATCCAGGACTTCCCCTGGTAAGAAAGAAGATGGGATTCACAAATACAGGCCAAAATGAGACCATGATCGAAGCTCTGGATATTGAAAGCATCTTATTCAGTAATGATGATGGAACACATACCTGGATAATGAATGATTACGGAAGGCAGAAATCGCTTGGACAGTTTGTTGGTAACTGTTACGATCCGGTGGTTGTTGCACACCAGGTCACTAACCGCAGGGGTATCGCATTAGGCAATGAAGCCCCCGGTGTGTTGAAACGCACATCGGCTTTCCTGAAACCTCAGCAGTTCACAATAGGTATGACCCATCCCGATCAGAATTTTGGATTCAGGAAATGGCTGAAACCCCAGGAAACGTGGGAAAGTACCTGGGTCTTTACAGCCATCTATGAAAACTCCGATGATCCTTATATGGTACTTAACACCTCAGTGAATGATTTTGTCAGGCGTCATCTTGGTACACGATTGAGTAAAATACCGGAAAAACCTGTATTTGTGTACAATACATGGGAGCCATTCCTTCATAACATCAACGATAAGCTTATACGCGAACTGGCCGATGCCGCTGCTGAATGCGGTATAGAGGAGTTTATAATAGATGACGGCTGGCAGGATTCCTATGGTGACTGGGGCATAAATAAAGAAAAATTTCCTGATGGGCTTAAACCGGTTTTCGATTACATAAAATCAAAAGGCATGAAACCGGGAGTCTGGATCAGTCTTGGGGCAGCTGAATCAAAAAGCAAAGTCTATAAAGACCATCCTGAATGGGCTGTGCGGAAAACTGACGGATCGCCGATCAGTCTTCATGCTGACTTTGACAAAATGTATGAATGGGAAACATACTCAATGTGTATGACAACAGGGTGGTACGATTATATCAAGGGTGTAGTCCTGACGATGGTTAAAGAATATGGCCTTGAATATATTAAAGGAGATTTTGCGGTTGTTACCGGGGCTTATACTACTGACAAAACCAGGTCGGGGTGCCATGCTGCAGATCACCCGATGCATAAAGACCGGAATGAATCAATGCTTCCGATGTACCAGCGCACATGGCAGCTATTTGACGATCTCCATAAGGAAGCTCCCGACCTGTTTATCGACTGCACCTTTGAGACAATGGGTGCTCTGCAGCTTATCGACCTTGATATGTGCAAGCATGCTGAAGGCAACTGGTTGTCCAATTTCGGTGAGAAAGCTCCGCTGGGTTCTATGAGGGTCAGGCAGATGTCGTGGTGGAGAACACCTGTTATACCTGCAACAGCAATGGTTATTGGCAACCAGAGATTTGACGATCCTGAGTTCGAGTTGTCTTTAATGTCACTTGCAGGTTCTTTGCCGATAGTACTTGGAGACCCGCGGCTGTTAACCAAAGAACAGCGTGCAAAAATGAAGAGCTGGGCCGACTGGCTAAGGAAGATGCAGACAAATCATGATTTTATGTCCTTCAGGCAGGATCTGAAAGGCTATGGTGAACCTGCTGAAGGTAACTGGGATGGCTACCAGCGTATCAATTCAGATACAGGGTCAGGTGGTATTGCAGGTATTTTCAGACAGGGTTCTCCTGAGAATCAGAGAACGGTGACAGTCCAGTTTCTGAAGCCGTCATATGTTTATGAAGTAAGGAAAGCTCCTTCAGGAGAACTGGTAATGAATTCAACCGGGAAGGAACTTGCTGTAACCGGATTTAAAGTTGTGCTTGATAAGAAATACGATGGAGCACTTTATGAAATAGTCAGAAAAACAGTTAAATAAATGTAAAATGGATAAAAAGAAACATATTGCGTCAGGATTTGTCTTCATAATTGCGGGTATTATCTGCCTGAATGCCCAGATGGTATACAATGCGCCAGAGAAGAAACTCATTGATTTCAGCCAGCACTCTCCTTTGATGACCTACTATAAAGATCATATTAACGATTACGAAAGAGGTCCGTTCGACGGAATTACCCTCAGACTATCGAAAGAGATCGGCGGCGGGAATATTTTTATGGTGGTTGACTGGGCAAAGGTACCTGCCGGACTGAAAGAGGCAGAGATGCGACTTGCAGCTTCGTTGCCTCAAAGCACGGTGCTCACAGATAATTTCCTCGCATTGTTCGGAGCCTCACAGATGGACTGGTTCTCTGATGAGGACTGGGCAAAAGCTGAAGAGTACATCCGTTTCGGAGCCAGGGTAGCCAGGGCAGCTCATTGTAAAGGTATCCTCTGGGATGCAGAACCATATAAGCCAGGCAAGAACCCCTGGAAATATTCTGAACAGGAAAAAGTGAAGGAACATTCCTTTACTGAGTATTATAACCAACTCAAAAAACGTGGAACACAATTCATCAAAGCCCTCCAGGAGGAATATCCGGGCGTGGTGATCTTCTCTTTGCGGGAACTTTCCGATTTCCAGCAGGGATCGCCGTTTTCTGCTCCGATCTTCCCTGTCTCTGATAAAAAGAAGGCATTGGATGTTATGCAGGATGAATGGTGGGGCATGCATATCCCATTTTATACCGGAATAGTGGAGGGTGTCAACCCTGATGTAACATTCATTGATGGCAATGAGGAGGCCTATTACTATACCTCACCTCTCGAATTCTATAAGGTCAGAAGTGTTCTGACAGATGAGGCAAAGGCTCTCATTCCGGCTGATCTATGGACAAAACACACTGCCTTTTTCAGAATCGGACATGCTATTGCGCCTGAGTATATCCAGGGTAACTGGCTGGGAATGCAGCCTTTTCCTTATCGGTTAACAGGACAGGGAGTAATGATGACATCTGAGGAAAAAGTCAAATGGCTGGAGCACAATGCCTATTATGCATTACGTGCCTCCGACAGGTATGCCTGGACCTGGGCTGAGGATATCGACTGGTGGACAAAAGATAAGGTGCCTCAGGGATTCACAGATGCTCTCTTCAGTGCAAAAAAGAAAGTTGCATCCGGGCAGCCTCTTGGCTATGAAATTGACCAGCTGATCAAAAGTGCGCAGAATAAAGCGGATGAATTTTATAAAGACAAAAAGTAAGTAACTGGAAATAAACTTTTTATTAAAAAATAAACAATTACCAATATGCTAAATCTCTATCTGATGAAGGTTAAGTTATTTATTTTAAGCCTGCTTCTTGTAACATTTTTTTCCTGCAGACAGAAGAGTGCAACAGAAGCGCAAAAAGCGCAGACCCCGGAAGATAAGGTGGATGTTGCTTTAGCGCCTCCAATGGGCTGGAACAGCTACAATTGTTACGGAGCCACCGTAACTGAGAAAGAGATGATGGACAATGCACTGATGATGTCCGTTCATCTGAAGGAATATGCTTGGCAATATGTTGTTGTTGATTATTGCTGGTTCTATCCCTTTCCCGGAGCTATGAACAATCCTCCTCAGACACGGGACTTTAAACCGGGTCTGACAATGGATGGTAACGGAAGGTTATTGCCCTCAGTTGAGCGATTCCCGGCATCTGCCGGTAGCATGGGTTTCAAACCTCTGGCAGATTATATTCATGGCCTGGGACTGAAATTCGGGATACATGTTATGCGTGGAATACCAAGGGAGGCTGTTGCAAAAAATCTGCCCGTACTGGGTACAACCATTACTGCCGATATGATCGCCAACAAGAGTGATACCTGTAAATGGCTGAACTCTATGTATGGTATTGATATGACCAAAGATGGGGCACAGGAGTATTACAATTCATTATTTGAACTCTATGCTTCATGGGGCGTTGATTATGTAAAGGTTGATGATATCGCTACCCCTTACCATGCAGCAGAGATCGAAGCTGTCAGAAAAGCCGTTGATAACTCCGGCAGACCAATGGTGCTGAGTTTATCGCCCGGCGATGATATGCCCTCAGAACAGGCAGAGCATGTAAGGAAATATGCAAATATGTGGAGGATCTCGGCAGATTTCTGGGACGACTGGGAGAGCCTTATGAAGCAGTTTGAATTGTGCAATAAATGGTCGTCTGTTTCCGGACCAGGTCACTGGCCTGATGCTGACATGCTGACACTTGGCCGTTTGAATTTGAGAGGGCCGAATACAGGTCTCGGAAGAATGTCAAATTTCACTCAGGAAGAACAAAAGACCCTGATGACATTATGGTCAATCTTCAGATCTCCGCTTATGATGGGTGGCGACCTGATAACTCTTGATAATTATACCCTCATCCTCCTGACCAACAGTGAAGTTATTCAGGTCAATCAGAAGAGTGAGAATAACCGGCAGCTATTCCGCGATGGAGATAAGATCGCATGGGTGGCTGATGTTCCTGGGAGTTCTGATAAATATCTTGCTTTGTTTTACACGGGTGACCTTACTGCTTCCGAATTAACGTTGAATCTTTCCGTACTTGGATTCAATGGTTCGTGCAAAGTAAGGGACCTTTGGAACCATACTGAAACCGGCACTGTTTCAGAGGTTTTGAAGATAACCCTTCCTGCCCATGGCTCCGGGTTATACAAGATCAGACCTATTTAGACTGCATTCACTTTATTAATTCTTCGTACACATCCTATGAAAAAAGTTAATCTTTTGATGATTCGGGCCTTTCTCCTATCTTTTTTTT
>Ga0315273_10005622_pt1 | contig 15524 bp, 19 predicted proteins | sample YL17G02_0_MG_FD_205753 | JGI IMG/M metagenome (GOLD analysis project Ga0315273, IMG submission 205753) | Sediment microbial communities from Yellowstone Lake, YNP, Wyoming, USA - YL17G02_0 | ecosystem: Environmental > Aquatic > Freshwater > Lake > Sediment | place: USA: Wyoming | collected...
CGATGATCGATTATCGCGGGTTCGGCTGGCACAGCGGATGGGCCGTCGCATAGGATCGGCGCCATGGTGCCCATCGATCGTCCCGGCAAGATCATCTGCGTCGGCCTCAACTACCGAGACCACGCCGAGGAGCAGGGAGTCGATCTCCCGAAGGCTCCCCTCTTCTTCGCGAAGTACACGACCTCTCTGATCGGCCCTGGCGACTCCATCGTGATCCCGTCGGTCGTCGAGCAATGCGACTACGAGGCCGAGCTCGGCGTCGTGATCGGGCAAACCGTGAAGAACGTCTCCAAGGAGAACGCTTTCGAGGCAGTCCTCGGGTACGTCGTTGCGAACGACGTCTCGGCCCGCGACCTCCAGTTCGCCGACGGTCAGTGGACGCGCGGCAAGTCGCCGGACACGTTCTGCCCCGTCGGCCCGCTCGTGCCGCGCTCCGAGGTGTCCGATCCACACGCATTGCGGATCCGCGCCATCGTCTCGGGCGAGACGTTGCAGGACTCGACCACGGCGAACCTGATCTTCGGGATCGACGAGATCATCAGCTACGCCTCGCGCACCTCGACGCTCGAGGCCGGTGACCTGATCCTGACCGGCACCCCCGCGGGCGTCGGCGTCTTCAGGAGCCCGAAGCGCCTACTTCAGCCCGGTGACACGGTCACGATCCAGATCGACGGTGTCGGCGAGATCACCAATCCGGTGATCGCGGGCTGAGCAACGTGGCGACGATCTCCCGCACCGTTCTCCGCGAGCAGGTCAAGGACGTCCTGCTGCAGCGGATCGTGAGCGGTGAGCTGCAGCCGGGCGACCGCCTCGTCGAGACGCGGATCGCGCAGGAGCTCGGCACGAGCCAGGCACCGGTACGCGAGGCTTTGCGCGACCTCGAGCTGCTCCGCCTCGTCGAGTCCGAGCCCTTCCGTGGCTCGCGGGTCCGTGTCATCGACGAGGAGGAGATGATCGACGCCTTCCCGGTGCGCGCTGTGCTGGAGGAGCTCGCGGCGCGGCTCGCGGCGGAGAAGCTGGACGGCGACGTCACGGCACTCGAGGTCGAGCTCGAGGAGATGCGCCAGGCCGTCCGGCGAGGTGACACGAGCGCGCTCGCGCAGCACGACATCGCGTTCCACCAGTTGATCGTCGAGGCCGCCGGCAACTCGGTGCTCGAGCAGTGCTGGAAGTCGCTCGGCGTCGAGAGCCCGATCACGGTCTCCCTTTACGGCATCACCATGGAGCCCGAGCAGGCGGCCGAGCGCCACGGGAAGCTGATCGACGCGATCCGCGCCGGCGACGCGAGCGCGGCCGCACGTGAGGCGCGCAAGCACGTCGAGGTCTCAGCCAGGCTGATGCGCGCCCACCTGCAGAGCGAGGGCGGATGACCGTCGTCCTCGCCGTCACGTGGGTGGCCCGTGAGGGCGAGAGCGATGCGGTAGCGGACATCCTGCGGCGCCTGATGGCCCTCTCGCGCGCGGAGCCCGGCTGCCTCCAGTACGACGTGCACCGCGATCCGGAAGACCCGAACAGCTTCTTCCTCTTCGAGCGCTACGTCGACGACGCGGCGTTCGAGGCGCACCAGGCGAGCCCGCACTTCCGGGAGCTGGTGCTCGAGGAGTCGCTCCCGCTGCTCGCAGCGCGGGAGCGCACCATGTTGGCCCCGCTCGACTGACGCCTCAGGCTGCGCCGGCCGACCGGAAGTGCGCGATCGTTGCCGCAACGCCGTCGGCGAGCGGCGTGCGCGGGAACGGGCCGACGTCCCGGTCGAAGCCGACGGCCGCGAGTGCGGGCGGAAACGGGAGGCGGTCGCCGCTCCACGTGATCTCCGCCCCCGGCACGGCCGCCTCGATGCACGCGACCACCTCCGCGACGTCGGCGAAGACGCCCGGCACGTTGTAGACGGCGGCCGTCCCGGTCGCCGAGTGGGCCGCCGTCACGGCGGCGCGGCCGACATCGGCCGCGAAGTCGTACTGGGCCGTCCCCGAGAAGCCGATGTGAAACGGCTCGCCGCGAAGCGCGGCGCGCATCGCCACCGACGGCCCCGACGTCATGCCCTGGTCGCGACCGGGGCCGTAGACGACGTAGGGGCGCAGCCCGATCGACGGCACGCCGAGGTCTGCGCGGTAGATGCGGGCGATGCCCTCGTCGGCCAGCTTCGACACCCCGTAGAGCGTGCTCGGGCTCGTCCCTCCCGCCTCCGGCGCAGGCGAGGGGTCGGAAGCGTTGTAGACCGCCGCCGAGCTCGCATACATCACGCAGGGGATCCGGTCGAGCCGGCGCGAGACGGCATCGAAGACGTTGACGGTTCCTGCCACGTTGACGTGCATTCCGAGCGGCGGGTTCGCGCGGACGAACGGCACCTGGAGTGCCGCGAGGTGGATCACGCGGGTGATCTGCCGCTCGTCGATGGTGCGCTCGAGCGCGGCCAGCTCGGTGATGTCCCCCTTGACGACCTCGACGCGGTCGGCGTCGTCGCCGAGCACGAGCTCGAGCCGGCTGCGGTCGTCTCCGAGGTCGTATCCGATCACCGCGTCGCCGTCGTCGAGCACGCAGCGGGCGACCCAGGCGCCGAGGCAACCGAGGACACCGGTGACGAGCACGCGCTCGGCAGAGGGGCTCGTCGCGGTCATCAGTAGACGGCGCGGCCGCCGGAGATGTCGTAGGTCGCCCCCGTCGAGAACGAGCACTCTTCACTCGAGAGCCAGCAGATCAACGCGGCGACCTCTTCGGCCTCGCCCATGCGGCCCATCGGGATCCGCTCGACCATGTAGTCGATGTGCTCCTGCGACATGTCTCCGAGCATGGCCGTCTCGATCACCGCCGGGGCGATGCAGTTGACGGAGACCCCGGTGCGCGCGAAATCCTTGCCCACGGCCTTCGTCAGGGCAATCACGGCCGCCTTCGAGGCCGAGTACGCAGCCGCCATCGGATTGCCCTCCTTGCCGGCGATCGACGCGACGTTGACGATCCGTCCGTAGCCGCGCTCCGCCATCCCCGGGGCGACGGCGCGGTTGCACCAGAAGACGCCGTCGGCGTTGATCCCCATGACCCTCTTCCACTCCGCGTCGCCGACGTCCTGGGTTCGGAGCGAGTTGCCGGAGACGCCGGCGGAGCAGACGAGCACGTCGATCGGGCCGAGCTCGGCGGTTGCCGCCGCGACGGCAGCGTCGACGTCGGCCGAGACCGACACGTCTCCGGTCAGAGCGAGGGCACCGTCGAGGCCGGAAGGGACGAGATCGAAGGTCGCGACCTTTGCCCCCTCGGCGAGGAGGCGCGAGGCTGTTGCTGCGCCGATACCGCTCGCCGCCCCGGTCACGAACGCGACGCGCCCAGAGAATCGATGATCGTTTGTCATGATCCTCGATCCTATTGATTCAGCGATCTGGTCGTGCTCGTGTGCTGGCGTCGAGAAGGCCGCCGCCTCTAGGAGAGGCCCTGGGCACGCTGCTGCTCCTGCAGCACCCGCTCCGCCTCGTCCTCCTCGCGGAACAGCCGCACGAGGAGCCACACGATCACGGCGAAGAAGACCAGCGCCTGCTCGGACGTCATCAGGATGCCGCCGAGGTTCTGGTCCTTCGCGGCCGAGATGCCCCAGAGCCGCTCGGGCAGGCTGTCGTAGTAGCCGTACAGCGGCGGCGCGAAGGTGAGCGCGAGCCCGAGGAACGCCGAGAGGACGAATGCCGCGAAGACGTAGGCGATCCGGCCGAGCGTCGGGACGGAGCGCGGCTCGTCGCCGAGCACCGGCCACCAGAAGACGAGGCCGATCGCGATCATGAACAGGTGCTCGACGTTGAGCAGCCAGGTGTTGCTCAACGCGGTGTCGTAGACGCCGCCGAGGTGGACGACGTACCACCCGACGAGCCAGACGGGCAGCGCCACGGTCGGCCGCGTGATGCGCTCGAAGGGGCGTCCGCCGCGCGCAGCGATGGCCGCGCGCATGGCCGGGGTGAGGCCGATGATCAAGAGCGGCGGTGCCCAGTCCGAGATGATCACGTTCTGCAACAGGTGGAAGAGGACGAGGTACTCGGCCGCGATCGTCTCGAGCGGCGAGTTGAGCGCAGCCACGATCAGGAGCACGCCGCCGCAGAACGCCGCCGCACGACCGGCGCCCGCACCCTCGCGCCTCCAGGCCCGAGCGTAGGCCACGAGCGCACCCGCGCCGAGCAGGACGAACAGCGGCTCGAAGGTGAACGACCAGGGGGAAGGCATCAGGTGACCGGCTGGTGTGCGGCGGCCACGGCGACGCGGTCTCGCTCTCGCCGCGAGGCGAGCAGGAGCAGGACGAAGGCGACCCCGACCGTGGCGACCTGCTCGACCATCATCACGACGCCGGCGAGCTTCTGGTCGGTCAGCGGTGAAAGGCCGAGCAGCCGCACCGGCTGGTCGACGTAGGTGGAGAAGAGCGGCCTGAAGTCGAACAGGATCACGTAGGCCATGATCTGGCCGGTCCAGAAGATCAGCGCGGTGTAGCCGAGACGCTCGTTGAGCGTCAGCCGGTGGTGCCGGGAGGGGTCGATGATCTGGGTCCATACGAGCAGTCCGCCGAGAACGAAGCTCGCGTGCATGAGGTCGTGCCAGAAGCGGTGGTGCAGCGCGGCCTCGTAGAAGCGGGGAACGTGCCAGGCGACGAGGACGACGACCCAGACGGCGTAGCTGATGCCGGGACGGAGGAGGAATCGCAACAGACGGCGTAACCAGCCGACCCGCGCGAGCGGCACGAGCAGGTCTCGCGGCAGGAAGAACACCGTCAGAGGGCCCCGCACGGCGAGGATCGTGAGCATGAGGCCGAGGTCGGCGATGAGGACGTGCTGGAGCATGTGCACGCTCTGCAGGTAGCTCTCGCCGATCGTGTCGATCGGGGAGACGATAGCGAGCACGGTGACGGCCACGCCGCCGACGAAGAGCGGGATCCGCGTCCACGGGGCGAGGTCGGCGCGGCGTCGGTGCAGCCGCAGCCAGCCGTGGAGGAAGAAGGCGATCGCGACGACGGCGGCACCGAGGACGAGCGGCTGGAACGACCAGGCCCGCCACAGGTTCTCGCTTGCGAGCACGGCACCCACGGAGGCAGGCTAGCGCGTGTCAGCCGCGCGCGAGAACGGCCCGCGCAGCAGCCCGGCCGGAGCGGATCGCGCCCTCCATGTGCATGTGGCCGACGCCGGCGAGGTCGGTGCACGCCCAGTGGACCGGCCCGACAGGGCGGTTCAGATCGGGCCCGTGGCGCGAGAGGCCGCCGATCCCGAAGGTGGCTGCGTAGGCGCCGCGCGTCCACTCCTCCTGCGACCAGTCGCGCTCGATCACCTCGACCGCGTCCAGGGCGCGAGGGCCGAAGAAGCGTGCGAGCCCTTCGAGGAGAAGACGATGCCGTTCGCCTGCGTCGAGACGCTCCGCCGCCTGCGCCTTCTCGCCGGCGAGGAACGTGCAGAGGACGCCGGGCCGACCGGCGGGCGGCGTGTTGTCGTACACCTCGCGGACGAGCTGGTACGGGGCGAAGCCCTCGCCCGAGAGACCCTCGGCGCGCCAGAACGGCTCGTCGTAGACCGCGAGCACCTTGATCACGTCACCCTGCGTCATCGCCTGGTGGAGGCGCATGCGCCAGGCGGGGAGCGACGGCTCGAAGCGGATCATCCCGGCGACGTTCGGCGGCACCGCGACGATCGCGGTGCGGGCGCTCACGGCGCGCGAGCCGGCTTCCGCCTCGACGCCGCCTACGGTCCATCGCAGCGTGCGGACGGGAGCGTCGAGGACGACGCGGTCGCCGAGCCGCTCCGCGAGCCGCAGCGGGATCAGCTGGGAGCCGCCCACGACGCGCGAGCGCAGGCAGAGGTCGGGCTCGAACAGGTTCGCGACGCTCCCGGCACCGGCGATCGTCGCGAGTGCGCTCAGCACCGAAAAGATGTCCGCCGGCTTCGTCATGAAGCCGCCGGCCATGAAGGCCCGCAGCAGGTCGCGCGCCAGGGTGTCGTCGGCCTCGGCGGCGAGCCACTGCTCGAAGGTGATCGCATCGAGCTCCGCCGCGCGTGGGTGCTCCCAGGGGGCTTCGGGATCGAGCTCGGCGACGAGCGCGTCGAGTTTCGCAACGGCGGCCTCGTAGGCAAGGGCGGAGGCCTCCGGCAGCGGGTCGTCATCGCCGCGGTAGCGATGCAAAGCTCCGTCCGCGTCGATGTAGAGGTGCTCGCCTTCGCGGTAGGCGTGGAAGATCTCGATCCCGAGCTCGGCGAGGAGCGCGTGCATCTCGCTCTGGTACGGCGCGATCCACTCTCCTCCGAGCTCGTTCGGCTCGCCGCCGATCTCGATGTTGAGCAGGCGCCCCCCGACCCGATCGCGCGCCTCGAGCACGACGACCTCCCGGCCCGCTGCGGCGAGGTCGGTCGCCGCGACGAGCCCGGCAAGGCCGGCGCCGACCACGACGACGTCTGCGTTCCTCCTGACCATCTGGTCAGGCGATGATTTCACATTCCCTTGGGGCGGGGCGGCCAGGACGGCCAGGGTGGCGACGCGTAGACGCCGTGCTCGATCGTGGCCGGATCGGGTGCGGGGGCCCGCTCCGCTTCGGCGAGGCCCGCAGCGACCTCGGCCGCGGCCGATTCGCGCATCTCCTCGATCGCATCCTCGCCGAAGCCGTCGAGCGCGAGCCGCGCCGCGAGGCGGTCGACCGGGTCGTAGCGCTCGGCGAACGCCTCGCGCATCCCGTCGGGCACGTAGCGCGAGTCGTCGTGCGCGGCATGGCCGTGCATCCGCACCGAGAGCGCCTCGACCGCCTGCGGGCCGTTGCCGTTCCGGGCCCGCTCGACCGCGGCCCGGACGGTGTCGAGGACGGCCAGCGCATCCGTTCCGTCGACGCGCTCCGCCGGGATCGACCAGCCACCGTAGATGCGCTGCGCGATGTTCGTGTTCACCATCTGCCGCGCGACGGGGGTGGAGTACGAGTACCGGTTCGCCTGGATCACGAAGACGACGGGCACCTGCCAGACCGCCGCGAGGTTGAGCCCCTCGTGTGTGTCGCCGACGGAGAACGCCCCCTCGCCGAGGAACGTCATCGCGACCCGCGGCTGCCCGCGGCGCTTGAACGCGAGTGCCGCGCCCGTGACGAGCGGAACGAGGTCGCCGAGCATCGAGACGAGCGGGAAGACGCCCCGCTCCGGCGCGCCGAAGTGCATGTTGCCGTCGCGCCCCAAGGTCGGGCTCGTCGCCTTGCCGAAGAAGTTGCGGAACACGTCGGCCGTAGTGGCGCCACGCGCGAAGTGGCAGGCGAGCTCGCGGTTGAGCGGGGCGACGACGTCGTCGGGGCCGAGCGCGAGCCCGGCGCCGGCCGCGACGGCCTCCTGGCCGCGCCCGGTGTAGACGGAGCCGGGCACCCGCCCCTGGCGGTACAGGGCCATCACGCGATCCTCGAACAGCCGCTGCAGCAGGACGAGCCGGAACAGCGCCACGCGCTCGTCCGAGCCGATCGACGGAGCTTCGGCGCAGGGCTCTATCGGCATCAGTAGGCGAGGAGCTGGTCGAGGGCGGCGAGCGTCGAGTCGACCGACGGCATGTAGGCGTCCTCGAGCTCGGGGGCGAACGGCACCGGCGTATCCGGCGGCGCATGCAGGGCGGGTGGCGCGTCGAGGTGCTCGAAGGAGCCGCGAGCGATCAGGGAGAGGATCGCTCCGGCGGCGCCGGTCGAGCGCGAGGCCTCCTGCAGCACGAGGACACGCGAGGTCTTCTCGACCGAGGCGAGGATCGCCTCCTCGTCGAGCGGCCAGATCGTGCGCAGGTCGACGACCTCGACATTCGCGGCGACTCGGTCGGCGGCCGCGAGCGCGGTGGTCACGCCGGAGCCGTAGGTGACGACCGTCGCGTCGCTGCCCGCCCGCGCGATCGTCGCCGGGCCGATCGGGGTGCGGTGCGCCGAGGAGGGTGCCGTGGCGCGGAGCGTTCGGTAGAGCCGCTTGTGCTCGAAGTAGAGGACGGGGTCGGGATCCTCGATCGCCGCTCGAAGCAGCCCGTAGGCGTCCTCGACGGTGCCGGGGCAGACGATCTTGAGGCCTGCGGTACCAACGAACCATCCCTCGGGCGAGCCTGCATGGAACGGCCCGCCCCGCACGCCGCCGCCGGTGGGGCAGCGGATCGTGATCGGGATCGACTGGCCGGAGCGCCAGTGCGTCTTCGCTGCCACGGTGACGATCGGGTCGAACGCGCACGTGATGAAGTCGGCGAACTGGAGCTCGACGACCGGCCGCTCGCCCATCCATGCGGCGCCGATCGCGGCGCCGACGAACCCCTCCTCCGAGATCGGCGTGTCCATCACCCGTGCCTCGCCGAACTCGTCGAGCAGGCCGGCCGTGACCCCGAACGCGCCTCCAAAGACACCGATGTCCTCGCCGAGGAGGAAGACGCGGTCGTCCTCGCGCATCGCGTCTTGCAGCGCGGCGCGGATCGCCTCGAGGTAGGTGATCGCGCCGGCGGGTGCATCGCCTGCTGGACCTCCGGGAGCTTCCAGGTGGCCGGTCGTCGTCACGCGCGCGAGCCTAGTCGATCGGAGCCGCCGGCGGCCGGGGCGCTGACTCTTGGGGGGATTCTTCGTCTCACCGAGGTGACGATGCTGACAGAGTTCAACGAAGAGGAAGTGACGGCGGACGATGCGCTGCGCCGGCGCCAGGAGCGCGACATCGCGCTCGGGCATTCGCTGACGAGCGCGGAGCACGAGCTCGCTCGTGAGGCGTTTGTTCTCGGCCGCACCCTCGAGCGCGCGGGCATCGCCTTCGACCCGCTCACGTTCGTCGCACTGCGCATCGTCGAGGGGAGCCGCGACGAGAACGTCGACCCGGTCGACTGTCTCAACGTGCTCGTGAAGTTGGGGTTCCTCGAGCGGTCGGTCGCGCTCGCGACAGATCTGTTCGACGAAGCAGCCTGAGCAAAGCTACCCTCAGATGATGAGCGCCTTCCGCACGATCGACGAGCTCGAGGCGGCACTCCGGGCGGCGGACTACCTGCCCGACCGCGGCCTGTCGACTGCGCTCTTCCTGGCGCTCGCGCTCGAGAAGCCGCTCCTCCTCGAGGGTGAGGCCGGCGTTGGCAAGACCGAGGCGGCGAAGTCGATGGCCACGGCGCTCGGCGCCAGGCTGATCCGCCTCCAGTGCTACGAGGGGCTCGATGTCGCCCACGCCGTGTACGAGTGGAACTACCCGCGGCAGCTGCTGCACATTCGCGCCGCGCAGGAGGGGACGGTCTCGGAGGACGAGCTGTTCGGGCCCGAGTTCCTGATCCGTCGGCCGCTGCTCGAGGCGATCGACTCCGATGAGCCCGTCGTCCTGCTGATCGATGAGATCGACCGCGCCGACGAGGAGTTCGAGGCGTTCCTGCTCGAGGTGCTCTCGGATTTCCAGATCACGATCCCGGAGCTCGGCACGATACGCGCGCGCCGCAAGCCGGCGGTGATCCTCACCTCCAACCGGACGCGCGAGCTCCACGACGCGCTGAAGCGCCGCGCCCTCTTCCACTGGATCGACCACCCGTCGATCGATCGCGAGATCGAGATCGTCAAGATCCGGATTCCCGGCATCTCGGAGCGCCTCGCAGCCGAAGCGGCGGCGTTCGTGCGTGAGCTGCGCGGCCTCGACCTGGCCAAGCCGCCGGGGGTTGCGGAGACGATCGACTGGGCGATGGCCCTCAACGCGCTCGGCCGCCAGGAGATCGATGCCGACGTCGTCGAGCAGACGCTCGGTTCCGTGCTCAAGTACCGCGAGGACATCGAAGCGGTGCGCGACGAGACGCTCGCGCGGCTCGTCGACACCGCGCGCACGACAGCGGCCCGGTAGTTCGCCATGGCCGATGCCGTCGTCCGCCACGTCGTCACCTTCGGCCGCGTGCTCCGGGAAGTGGGCATCGAGGTCGGCCCAGGGCGCGTCGCGGACGCGCTGCGTGGCATCGCCGCCGTCGACCTGACCCGGCAGGAGGACGTCTACTTCGCTCTCCGGCAGACCCTCGTCTCGCGGCACGACGACCTCGACCTGTTCGACCGGGCGTTCAATGCGTGGTTCCTGCGCGCGCCCGTGCTGCCGCCCGTGCGCACCACAGAGAGCCCGTTGGCCCAGCAGGAGGCCGCCGATTCGCTGTCTGAGGGTCTGGGTGAGCCGGACGACGAGCCGGGCGATCCGCTCGAGGTCGGCGCATCGGGGCACGAGGTGCTCCGCGACAAGGACTTTGCCGAGATGACGCCCGACGAGTACCGGCGCGTCAAGCGGCTGATTGCGGCGATCGCCGGCCACCGGCCGCTGCGAGCCTCCCGCCGCCGCCGCTCGGACCCTCGCGGCGATCGCCTCGACATGCGCCGGCTGATCCGCCACTCGCTGCGCACCGGCGGCGACCCCGTCGACCGGCCGTACCGCGCCCGCAAGGACGTGCCGCGCAAGCTCGTCGTCCTCTGCGACGTCTCCGGCTCGATGGACGCATACGCTCGGGCACTCGTCCTGTTCCTCCATGCCGCGGTCGGCTCAGGGCCTGGGGTGGAGGCGTTCGCGTTCGGCACGCGCCTGTCACGCCTCACACCCGAGCTCGGCACGCGCGACCCGGAGTCGGCGCTCGAGAAGTGCACCGAGGCGGTGACCGACTGGGGCAGCGGCACGAGGATCGGCGCCTCGCTGAAGGAGTTCAACGACCTCTACGGCAAACGGGCGCTGTCCCGCGGCGCGGTCGTGGTGATCGTCTCGGACGGGTGGGAGCGCCAGGATCCGCAGCTCGTCGGCCGGGAGATGGCGCGGCTTGCGCGAGCCGCCTACGCCGTCGTGTGGGTCAACCCGCTGAAGGGCAACCCGGAGTACCAGCCGCTCGCCGGCGGCATGCGTGCCGCCCTTCCGTACATCGACAGGTTCCTCCCCGGCCATAATCTGAGGAGCCTGGAAGAGTTGGCGGCGGTCCTTGCCGGCATCGAAAGGAGGCACGCAGCATGAAGGAGATCCTGGACGAGGTCGAGCGCTGGCGCGAAGCCGGTGAGAAGGTCGTCGTCGCCACCGTCGTCGCGACGCGGCGTTCAGCGCCGCGCCCCGTGGGTACGAGCCTCGCGATCTCGGAGTCGGGGAAGATGTGCGGCTCCGTCTCGGGCGGCTGCGTCGAGAGCGACGTGTACGAGAATGCGATGGACGTCATGCGGTCGGGCGAGGCGAAGATGCTCAGCTACGGGATCACGGACGAGATGGCCTGGGGCGTGGGCCTGCCGTGCGGCGGCGAGATCGACGTGTTCGTGGAGGCCGTGGAGTGAGCCTGCTCCACCGGCTGTCGCAGCTGCGCGACTCGGGCGAGCGCGGCGTCCTGTTCACCGTCGTCGAGGGTGAGGGCGTCGGTGGGAAGGAGCTCGTGCTCGAGACCGGCGAGCGCATCGGCGGCGGCGTGCCCGACGAAGCGACGGGGCAGTTCGGCGGGCTGGTGCGGCGCGGACGCAACAAGCTGCTCTCGCTCGAGAACGAGACGAAGGTGTTCGCCGAGTGGTACGGCCCGCCGCCCCGCCTCTTTGTCTACGGCGCAGTCGACACGGCAGAGTCGCTCTGCCGGGCGGCGAAGCTGCTCGGCTGGACGGCGATCGTCGGCGATGCCCGCGCCATGTTCCTGACGCGCGAGCGGATGCCGTCGGCCGATGTGTTGATCCAGAAGTGGCCGGAGGAGGCGTTAGCCGAGATCGTGCCCGATCACCAGACCGCAGTCGTCGTCCTGACGCACGACGACAAGTTCGACGAGCCGGCGCTGAAGGCGGCGCTCGAGAGCGAGGCGTTCTACGTCGGTGCGCTGGGCTCGCGGCGCACGACGGAGCGCCGCCGGGGCCGCCTGCTCGAGGCGGGGGTGCCGGAGGAGCAACTCGCCCGGATCATGGGCCCGTGCGGGCTCGACATCGGCGCCGACACGCAGGAAGAGACGGCGCTCGCGATCCTGGCGGAGATCCTCGCCGTGCGGGCGGGGCGCGGCGGCGGGCCGCTCCGCGAGTCGAAGAACCGGATCCACGTGGAAGTGAGCTGAACCCGGGGGAGAGGCTGAAGCCTCTCCCCGCTCCTCCTGGCCGGGGGAGAGGCTTCCTCCTCTCCTCGGGGTTCCTCCTAGCCGGGGGGAGAGGCTTCAGCCTCGCCCCTGAGTCTCGCGGCGTGCCACAGCTGCACGGGCAGCAGGAGCCATAGCGGCAGCTCGCGCAGCGAAGCGCGAAGGTCTCGCGGCTCGGGCGGAAACGCGGCCCGGACGCGGATATGCCGTCTCCACAGCAGGAGCCGCAACGCGGCGCGCGCCCGGGGTGCGTGCCAGCGTGATGTCACCACCACGACCTCGCGTGCGCCGACGCGCCCGATGTCGTTCAGGGCGTTGAAGGCATTGCCGACTGTCGTTCGTGCATCCGGGTCGACGACCAGCTCCCTCGCGCGGCCGTTCCAGGCCGCGGCCATCAGCTCGGCCTCGGAGCGCGTACCCGGCACCCGGGCCCACCCCGAGAGCACGACGACGTCGTCCTCGGCGCTGATCTCGGCCGCTCGTGCGAGGCGTGCCGCGGCGACAGGATGAAGCCTGTCCCGGCCGCCGTCCGAGTAGCCGAGGACGACGACGACGCGCGGCGGCTGTGGGCTCACGAGCTGCGGCGGCGCAGCCAGCGGAAGAAGAGCAGCGTGCCGATAACGGTGAGCACGAGCTTGACGGCCTTCTTGCCCTGCAACTTCGACTCGCCGCTCGCGCGCTCTCGCATGTGAACCGCGACCTCTTCGACCCGGAGCCCCTCGGCTTTCAGCCGCAGGAGCGCCTCCACCTCGGGGGCGCCGCTGACATAAGGCTCGGCCATCACGAGCATGGCCTTCGCGTTGACCGCGGCCATCCCGCTCGTCGGGTCGTGGAACCGGCGCCCGAGCCGCAGGTGCATCGCCTTCTGCAGGAGGCCGATCCCGAAGCGCCGGCTCGCAGAGGGGACGTAGCGCTCGTCGGCGTAGCCCTCGCCCTCCGCGAACCGCGATCCGACCGCCACGTCGCAGGCGTCCGACCGCACGAGCTCGAGCAGGCGGGCGAGCTCGTCCGCCGGATGCTGGCCGTCGGCGTCGACGCGGCCGCAATAGGCATACCCTCGCTCGTGGGCCTCGCGGTAGCCCGCGGCGATCCCGGCCCGCAGCCCGCGGTTCTCGCCGAACGAGACGACGATCGCGCCGCAGGCACGGGCCACCGAGGCGGTCGCATCCGCCGAGCCGTCGTCGATCACGAGCACGTCCGCATCGGGCAGCACGGCGGCGAGCTCGGCGAGGACAGCGGGAAGGTTCGCCTCCTCGTTCCAGGCCGGAACGAAGACCACGGTGTCGTGTGCCGGAGTCACGCGGTCGAGCCTACCGGCCGACCTTCCGTCGGCGGTGGAGGTGCCGTGTTAGCGTCGAGAATCAGCGCTCCGTCACGGAAGGAAACAGCAGTGCCGGGAATCGATGCGAGATCGCGTGGAATCTACGACCTCGTCGAGGAGGGCTCGGGCGTCGCGCGGCTCGCGACCGGATTCGGCTTCGTCGAGGGCCCCATCTGGCACCCAGCCGACCAGGTTCTCCTCTTCTCGGACATGGCGGCCGACAGGCGCCGCAGCGTGACGCTCGACGGCGTGGTCACCGAAGTCCGTCACCCGTCCTTCAAGTGCAACGGGATGACGCTCGACGGCAACCTCGATCTCCTCGTCTGCGAGCACGTGACGAGCTCGCTCGTGCGGGAGCGTGCCGGCGGCTTGCGCGAGACGCTCGCCTTCCACTGGCAGGGCAGGTACCTGAACAGCCCGAACGACGTGATCGTCCGCTCCGACGGCAGCATCTACTTCTCGGATCCCTGGTACGGGCGGATGGCCGCGCACGGCGCGGAACGGCCGCGAGAGCTCGGCTGGCAGGGCGTCTTTCGCATCCCGCCCGGAGGCGGCCAGGACGAGCTCGAGCTCGCGGTTCCAGAGGACGAGTTCCAGATGCCGAACGGCCTCTGCTTCTCGCCGGACGAGTCACTGCTCTACGTAGACGACACGCCGCGCGCGCACATCAAGGTCTGCGACGTCCGGAGCGACGGAACGCTCGTCAACATCCGTGTGTTCTTCGAGGGCATCGGCACGGGAACGTCCGGAGGCGTCGTCGACGGAATCAAGTGCGACGAGCACGGCAATGTCTGGGTGACGGGGCCGTCCGGTGTGTGGGTGATCACACCCGAGGGGGAGCACCTGGGCACGATCGAAGTGCCCGAGCACACGAGCAACCTCGCGTGGGGTGGGCCGGACTGGCACACGCTCTTCATCACGGCTTCGACATCGGTCTATGCGATCGCGACGAAGGTCGGGCCGCGGCTCGAGCCGCACATGACCGCCGGCCGGCCGGCGTCGTGAAAACGAGGGCCGGGCTCTTCCGGGCAGTCGGCGAGCCGCTCGAGGTCGTGGAGCTCGATCTCGCAGAGCCCGGCCCGCACGACGTCGTCGTCCGGATGGCGGCGGTCGGCATCTGCGGCACCGACCTCCACCAGGTGAAGGGCGAGTGGCAACGGCCGACGCCGATGGTGCTCGGGCACGAGGGCGCGGGGATCGTCGAGCACGTCGGCGACGAGGTCGACTCGGTGGGGGTCGGCGACGAGGTCGTGCTCTCGTGGGCGCCGTCGTGCGGCCACTGCGCCGACTGCGCCCGCGGCCGACCCGCCGCCTGCGTGCCCCTGCACAGGGCGATCGGCAACGGGACGCTCGTGGACGGCTCGACGGGGATGTCACTGAACGGCCAGACGGTGTACCGCGGCACGGCGACGGGTGCCTGGGCGGAGCACGTCGTCGTCTCCTCGCAGGTGGCTCTGCCGACCGGGGGTGCCGTGCCGCTGCGCGACGCGGCGCTGCTCGGCTGCGCGGCGCTGACGGGCGTCGGTGCTGTGCTCTTCGCGGCGCGCGCCCGGCCGGGAGGGGTTGCGCTCGTGATCGGCGCGGGTGGGGTGGGCCAGTTCGTCGTGCAGGGCGCCCGGATCGCGGGTGCCGAGGCGATCGTCGTCGTCGACCCCGTGGAATCGCGTCGCGATCAGGCGCTGAAGCTCGGCGCCACGCACGCAGCGCATCCCGACGATCTCAAGGAGGTGATGAAGGCGATCGCGCCCGAGGGCGCGGACTACGGCTTCGATGCCGTGGGCTTTCCTGCGACGAGCGCGACCGCGCTGCGCTTCACGCGGAGCGGCGGCACCACGGTGATGGTCGGCCTGCCGCCGACCGGGCTCCGGCTCGACCTCGACCCGGGCGAGTTCCTGCGTCGTGAGAAGTTCCTCACCGGGACGATGTACGGCTCGGAGGATCCTGCGGTGGCGTTGCCGATCCTGCTCGAGCACGTCGCCGCCGGCAGGCTCGAGCTGGCGCCGCTGCTCGGTGAGGTGTTCCCGCTCGATGCGATCGACGACGCGGTGCAGGCGAGCCTCGAGCTCCCTGCGGGCCGCGTGCTCGTCGAGCCGTAGGAGGCGACCCGGGGGAGAGGCTGAAGCCTCTCCCCGCAGGCTGTGTGCAGCGGCTCGCCGCCGGCCGTGTGCAGCGGTCAGAGGCTTCAGCCTCTGACCTGGGTCAGGCACCCGAC
>Ga0315273_10005624_pt1 | contig 15522 bp, 16 predicted proteins | sample YL17G02_0_MG_FD_205753 | JGI IMG/M metagenome (GOLD analysis project Ga0315273, IMG submission 205753) | Sediment microbial communities from Yellowstone Lake, YNP, Wyoming, USA - YL17G02_0 | ecosystem: Environmental > Aquatic > Freshwater > Lake > Sediment | place: USA: Wyoming | collected...
ACGCGGCCCTAGACTACAAGATCGTGATGCCCGAAATCGCGTCGAAGGATATCGCCCGGGCGGCGTCGGCCCTGTCCCAAGTCGTCGCCGCAAACGATACGGCGATCACCAATAAGACGCTCAGTCGCCAGGCGGCGGTCACGATTCAGGCGGCGCTCACGACGCACCTGGGGATCGAACTGGAAGCCTACGAAATCCAGGAACAGATCGACAACGAAGCCGACGACGCCCAGGACCGGGCGGACGAAATCGCGGCCGGCGTGGCGGCCCGGTCAGCGGTCCAGGCCCGAAGGGCGAACCCGAACCCGCCGATCCCGCCAGACCCCGACCTGGCCCTGGACGAACCGACCGGCACAGAAGGCTAACGTGCGGCGTCTTCAGGAAGCGATCAGCGGCGCGCATGCGGCCGGCGCGGCCGTCCAGGCCGATCAGCATAAGGCCGATCGGAACGCCCTGGCGGAACTTCTCCGACACTTCCAAACCCTGAAGCGGTCCCTGATGAATCGTCTTATGGCGGGCGTCACGGATTTCAAGCGGTTCAGTCTTCAGGCCCTTCTCGCGGACGTGGATCGTCTACTCGCCGAAACCGAAGCGGCGATCCAGACGGCCGTCGCCAGGGACATCGAATCGGCGGCAGACCGGGGCGCGGCGGCGGCGGACAACCCCGCGAAAGCGGCCGGGATCATGGTCGCACCGGCCTTGCCTGGCCTGGACGCGAACCTGGTTCAGGCGGGCTTCGGGAACGCCGTCGATCTTCTGACGCTTCCCATGCGGCAATTCGGCGCGGACGTCAAGGGCGGCCTTCGGCGCGTCGCCCTGGCCGGCGATAACAAGTTCGAAGAAATCCAGAAACTCCGCGACAAGATCGGCGGGGCCGGGTTCGACGCGGCCCAGTTCAAGGCGGAGCGGATTATCCGGACCGAAGTCGGGCGCGTCTTCAACGCGGCGCAATTCGCCAGAATGACCGACCTGGCGAAAACCTTCCCCTTCCTTCGGAAAGGCTGGCGGGCGACGAAAGACGGACGGACACGCATCGGCCACCGACAGGCCGGGGCGACATACGCCCGGGGCCAGGGGATCCCTGTGGCCGACCTGTTCACGGTTCAGGTGTACGACGAACGGCCCGGCAAGGGCGCGAAACTGATCGGGACGGCGAAGATGCGCTTCCCGATCGACCCGGAAGCGACGCCGGCCGGGAAGGTAGCGGCGGGCGCGACAATCATGTGTCGGTGCAACGGGTTCACGGACTTCAGCCCGGCCGACCTGGACGCCTACAATCGACAGCGGACGGCCCTGGCCCTGGGCGGCGTGCTCCCGCCGGTTCCCCCGCCAGTCGTTCCCCCGCCGGTCGTTCCGCCGGCCAAACGAGTCCGGCCACCGAAGCCGACGCTGGCCCCGAAATCGCGACTCCCGAAGCCGGTTCCCCCGCCGGCGGTCCGCAACATGAACGATCCGGTTCAGGCCCGGGCGGCCCTGGCCGACATGGCGGCGAAGTCCCCCCTGACCGGGCGGATCAAGGTCCTGACGACGGAAGTCGAACGCCTGACGGCCGAACTCAAAGGCTTAGCGGACGAATTCCGAACCCTGGGCCGGAAACTGACAGACGACGCCATGACCGCAGCGAAGGCGGCGGCCGGACCCGGCGGGCTACTCGGGACGGACTGGAGCAACGCCTGGCAGGCCGCGACGTCGATCAAGTACACCAACCTGAAGTGGATGGATCTGAACGTCCGTCAGCGAGCGATCAGCCAGGAGATTTCCAACCATGCGAACATGATCACGGCCATGAAGGGCCAGATCCAGGCGGACGGCCTGAAGCTGATCGCCACGAATCCCGCCGAACGGATCGCCCTGGCCGTGACCTACCACGGGAAGACGAGTCAATCGCCAGAAATCGCGGCCGGCGTGAAGGCGTTCCTAGAACTGACGTCGGCCCAGGGCATGATCGGCCAGGTGACGATGACCCCGGCCCGGGGACGCGGCAAGTATAGCGCCGGGACGATCCACGCGCCGGATCGGCCCTGGACGATCGTGCATGAACTGGGACACTGGATGGAAGACAAGGTCCCCGGGGTTCACGATCAGGCCGTCGCGTTCCTGGTGCGGCGGACCGCCGGCGAAGCGGCCACCCGTCTGAAGACGCTCGATCCGACGCGGGGCTATGAGTCGATCGAACGGGCCACGGGCGACAAGTTCGCAGATCCCTACGCCGGCAAGTGGTACACGTACCGATCCGTCGGCATCGGCCGGCCGATCCCCACGTTCACGGCTCTGACGAAGTACGTTCGGGCGTCGGAAGTCGTCAGCATGGGCCTTCAGCATCTATTCGAAGACCCGGTCGGGTTCGCCCTTCGGGACCCGGACTATTTCGACTTCGCGTATTCAATCGCCCGTCAGATTCGGTCCCAACCGATCCCAGTGAACGCCTGGGAATGGAACCACGTAGACGGCGTGACCCAAGTTCCGGACGCCAGCGGCAAGATCCCGAAGCTGGCGAAATGGGCGAACCCGTCGGCGACGCGGCCCCGGGCGTTCAAGGCGTTCGGTTCGGGATCGGCGGCCGAAGCGGCCCTGGCGAAATCGGCGGCCCAATGGTCCGACGCGGATCCCGCAGACTACTTTGCAAACAAGCCGATCAAGGCATACGCCGGCACGTCTGATTCCTTCGCGATCAACAATGCGCTCCGGCAAGGACTGAAGGATCCACAACTCCAGGCGAAGGCCCTGGACCTGGCGGCGGTTCTGAACAAGACCGACTTCCCGGCCGACGTGAAAACCTACCGGGCGATCAACGCGAAGACGGCGGCGGAGCAAACGACGATCCTGGACGGGTTCCGAAAACAGATCGGCGGAACGATCACGGATAACGCGTTCGTGTCTACCACGGCCAATAAGACCTACGCGGATAAGTGGGCGAAGACGGCGAACGGGATCCAAGTGACCGTCCTGGTCCCAAAGGGCGCGAAAGCGGCCTACATCCCGAAAACACACGTCACGCGGCAAGAATGGGAAATCCTGATCCAGCGGGGATCGCGGTTCGTCGTCAAGTCCGTCACGGGAACCCAGGTCGTTCTGGAACTTCTGACATGAGAAACCTAGCGGAACGCTTCGCATGGGACGCCGGAGATTTCCGGTTCGAAGACGACGCGCCGGAGCCGGCACAGAAGGAAGCGGCGTCGGCGGACACGCGGCCCGATCCGTCCGACGGGATCGACTCCCGCACCGAAGCCGGCCTGTTGGATACAACGAAACAAGGGACGCCATGATTCGCTTGCTATTCATGGGATCGCCGGCGAGTGTAGACAACGCGGCCTGGACGTTCGCGAACGCCGAAGGGCCGGGACTACTCCGGGCGGCCCTGATCCTGGCGTGGAACCCGGCGGCGAGTTATCACCCGGACCCGGACCTGGCGGACGTGAACGCCCTGATCCAAGTGTACGGCGCGGAGAACGTCGAGATACAGTCGAACGACTTCACGGACCCGACGATCCCGGGAAGCCTGGACTAAGGGCGGGACCAATGGCGGACAGGATTTCGGCGGAAACGGTTGGCACACGGCTTGATTCCACGGGGACCGCCAGGCGGGCGGAAGGCGTGGCGACCGGCGACTTCCTGACCTGGACGGCCCTGATCGAAGCCGTCGAACAGTCGGGCGATCTTCACCTGAAGTTCCCCCGGGAGTATGCAAGCTGGAGACACGCGAAGGCCAGGGTCTCGAACCCGAACGACAAGAAATTCGCGAGCCACGGGCGACGCGGGATCGGCATGGCCCCGGCCTGGAAGAACTCGTTCGCGACGTTCCTGAAGGATATGGGCCGGCGTCCGGCCGGGAAAACCCTAGAGCGAAAAGACAATAATCGCGGCTACACCCCGGGGAATTGCACCTGGGCCACCGTCGCCACACAGAACGCAAACCGGCGTGGATGGGCCAAGCCGGGCGCGAAGACGTGACAGATCGGGAAACCGGACGCCCGACGGGACACCCGGAAACGTCCGACAACAGAAGGAACACGACGATGCCCAAAGGCTACCCGAACCCGAAACCGCCGACGCCGGCGGTTCACGAACAACCCGGCCAGATCCCGACGGACGGGTTCACCCTTCCCGACGCGATTCGCGTTCAGGAAGGATCGGATCTACTCCTGGACGCCTGCAACGTCTTCGGCGTGAACCCGGATCCGTCCCTGCCAATCTACGCCGGCCGGGGACGCGGCCCGTTCCGCGAACTGATGGCCTGGAAGTTCTACCCGGGCGACTCCCGGGCGGGGATCCCGGATGCCGTCGTCTTCGTCACCGTCGGCGGGACGAAGGTTCGCTACACGTCCGATCCGGACTTCCCGATGGACCCGGACACGGAAACCCGGCTCCGGAACGTGTTCCACGCCTGGAAGACGGACCCGAAGACGAACGAAATCGTCCCGCTTCCCTTGCCGACCGACCTGACGCTGCCACGGTCGGCGGTATCGTCCGTCGTCGAAACGGCCCATCAATACAAGGGCGGCTACCTTCGACGCAAGCCGGCCGACGCGAAGAACGCGGGATAGGCGCGGACCATGCGACGGCTGACCGACGACGAACGGGACCTGGCGGAAGCCGTCTGGATCACCTATCGCCCATTCGTCGAAGCCGTCGCCAGGCGGAACTTGAACGGTCAGGCCGACGCCCTGGCGGACGTCGTTCAGAACGTCGGCCTGATTATCTGCCGGAAGGTGCATGGCCTACGCGGCGCCGGCGGCCTTCGGACCTGGATCTTTCGCGTCACCGTTCACGAAGCCCGACGCCTTCGGCGCGTCGAAGGCCGGCACGGCCGGATCGTCGAAGCCCTGACCCTTGAACCCACCTACCAGGCCGTCCTAACCCCCCACGAAGCCCTAGACCGGACCCGGACAATCCACGCGGTCCGGGAAGCCCTGGCGACAATGACCCCGCTGAACGCGACAATTATTCGTCACGATCTGGACGATCCGGGACTCTATATAGGGGACGGGGCGATCCGGTCCCTTCGGTACAGGGCGAAGAAAGAACTTCGAAGCCTGATCGACCGGCACGAACCCGGAACTGATGAATCAGCCAGGCGAACAGCCGGCTCCACTCGAACACGCAACCCCGGGATCTTTCGTCCGGGATACTGACGGTAGACGACGGATCGTCCTGGCCCGGGAAGATCGCCGGGCCTTGAACAAGGCGATCAACGCCCTGGCCGGCGTCGGCCTGGGAATCGTCGTCGGATGCCGGGGGACGTGCGGCCTACCCTTGAAACGGGAAGGCGTGGATCCGGATGGCCGGTTCGAAGTCGATTCGGGCTACGGATGCGACTGTAGCCGGGTTCACTTCCGATGAACGGGCCGGCGACGGCCGATCGTCCGGTGCAAGCGGGAAGCCTGACGCGGCTGATTCGCTACCTGACGGAACTTAGCCAGGATGAAGGCTACGCGAACATTCGACTGGTGATTCAGCGGGGACGGATTCAGTTCATACACATTGATCGGACCTACCTTCTGGACAGCCTTCCCCTATGGGGCGACGGGCGATCCAGGGGCGAGAAAGTGAACCCGCCGATATGAAGCTCAGCCAAACCCGGCGACTGTTCGAAGCGGAAGACCTGACGATCACTATTTCGGCGGACACCCAGGCTCCCGCCCCTGACCCGATCCCGGTCCCTGACCCGATTCCTGTTCCTGACCCGGCCCCGGTTCCCGGCCCTGTCGCCGAAGCGGCGGCGGCCGTCGCGATGAAGACCTGTCCGTTCTGCAAAGAGAAGATCCCGGCCGACGCGACGTCCTGTCCTGAATGCAAGATGAAGATGAAGGCCCCGGGCCAGAAGGAAGCGGCCGACCTGTCCCTGGACGAAATCCAGTCCCGCGTGGCGAAGGCGCTTCAGGCGAAGTTCCCCGCGAAGGCGAACGACATCAGCGACGTCTGGCCCCGCGTGGTCTACGACGGTTCGGTGATCTACGGCCAGGGCGGGAAGTTCTATCAGGCGTCCTACACCTGGGACCTGGACGGGAACGTCGTCCTGGGCGAACCCTTCGAAGTCCGCCAGGAATGGGAACGCGTCAAGGAAGGTATGATCCTGGGACCCCTGGCCGACGACGGCCGGATCGTCGAAGCCGGCGCGGCGGCGACGGGGAAGAAATGGGGCGTGCTGCTGATCCAGGAAGGCATGTCGAAGAACCGGAATCGGTACGGCCGGAAGGTCCTGGAAGCGGCGGCCCCGTTGTACGAAGCGGCGAAGATTTACATGGACCACGAAGAAACGCCCAGGCGGTTCGGGCGTTCGACGCGGGACGTCGCCGGCTTCGTCAAAGACGTGCAACCCGTGATCGTCGGGACCCGTGAATCCGCCGGCGGCGTCCTGGCCCTGGCGGCCACGGCGGTCATTCTGAACCCCGCCGTTCAGTCGATGCTCCTGGACGCCTACAATGAAGGCAACCCGGACTTGTTCGGCTTGTCGCATGACGTGAAGGCGGAATCGGTGACGGCCGTCGGCCCCGACGGTCCCTTCTATGAAGTCCAACGGATCGAATCGGTGTCGTCCGTGGACTTCGTAACCAACCCGGCGGCCGGCGGACGGCTGATCCGGCTCGTGGCGTCCGATACGACGCCGGACACTCTGCTAAAGGATGGGAACATGCTGAAGAAATTGATCGAAGCGATCATGGCGTCCGGCAACGCGGAAGCAATCGCGAAACTGACGGCGCTCGGGGAGTCCCCGAACGAAGATCAGGTGATCGCGATTCACCGGGACGCCCTGACGACGAAGCCGGCCCCGGTTCCCGTGAAGGAAGCCGTCAGCCAGGCCGGGCCGAAGATCGTTCAGGTGAACGAAGCGGACTGGTTCGAAGTCCGGAAGGACGGGATCGCCCTGTTCCTGGAGAACACCCTGGCGGGCGTCACCCTTCCCGATCCCGTGAAGGCGTCGATCCGCAAGCGGTTCACCGAAACCCTGGACGCCGGCACGTTCCCGACGAAGGACGCGATCCTGGCGGCCGTCAAAGACCAGAGCGATATCTTCGCGGCCCTGGCCGACAAGGGCTTCGTGATGCCGGGCCAGCGGATCCAGGTCGGAGCCGGCCCCGTCGAGAAGACGCAGGAAGCGATGGATGCGTTCTTCGATCCGTCCAAGAACGCGACGTCCCTTCGCGAACTCTATATCCACGTCACCGGCGACACGAAGATCACCGGACGCACGGCCGACGCTCCGCGACTCCGGGAAGCCCTGAACACCGGATCCTGGACCCAGATCCTGGGCGACTCGATCACCCGGCGCATGGTCGCAGAATACGCGACCAGTCCGTTGACGAACTGGCGCGGCGTGATCGCGGAAGTCGTGCCCGTGGCGGACTTCAGGACACAGCGCCGGATGAGATTCGGCGGCTACGGCAACCTGCCGATCGTCGGCCAGGGTGCGCCGTACACGGCCCTGGCGTCGCCGACGGACGAAGAAGCGACCTACGCACCCGTGAAGCGGGGCGGGACGGAATCCGTCACGATCGAAATGATCGCGAACGACGACGTCGGTTCGGTTCGCCGAATCCCGTCGAAGCTGGCGCGGTCGGCGGCCCAGACGCTTCACGAATTCGCCTGGGACTTCCTGAACAACAACGCCGTGATCTACGACGTGGCGGCCCTGGCGGTCGGCGGCCACAACAACCTGATCGCGACGGCCCTGACGTCAACGAACCTGGCGGCGGCGCGGTTGCTCCTGAAGCAACAGACCGACATGTCCAGCGGCGTCCGCCTGGGCCTGGCGGCCCGGACGCTGATCGTCCCGACGGACCTGGAAGAACTCGCGTTCATTCTCACCCAGTCCCCGCAGGCGATCCCGGCGGCGGCGATCACGACCACGGCAAGCCCGGCGGCCCGGAATTTCATGGCGACACAGGGGATCAAAGTCGTCGTCGTGGATTATTGGACCGACGCGACGAACTACTGGGTCGTCGCGGACCCGTCGCAGTCCCCGATGATCGAAATCGGGTTTCTGTCCGGACGCGAAGAGCCGGAACTGTTCGTCCAGGACACGCCGAACCAGGGAAGCCTGTTCAGCAACGATCAGATCACCTACAAGATCCGTCACGTCTACGGCGGGGCGGTTCTGGACTTCCGGCCGTTCGTCGGCGGGATCAACCCGTAACCCTTCACGGTTCGCGGGCGGCGTGAGTCACGCGGGGATCGGCCTTCGGGCCGGTCCCCTTCTGAACGGAAAGGATCCGGAACATGGCGGCTCCGACGATTTCGACAGCGATCGGGAAGATGCAGACCTTCCTGATGAACTTCCCCAGTCTGAACGTCGCCCACGTCGCGGCGGTCGGGATCGGACTCTGGCGACTTCCACAGAAGGCCCGGATCATGCGGATCGCGGCGGTCAGCCGGGCGGACTCCGGCGCGGGCCTGGCGGCCTTCACGATCGGCGTCACGGCCGACGGCGACACCCTTCTGTCGGCGGCGAACATGAACCTGGCAACCCCGGCGGCGGGGACCTACGTCGAAGGGCTGCTCTGGGATCCCTACCTGACGGTTCCGGCCCTGTCGCCGGCGGGCGTGGTACTGGAGAAGGAAGCGGAAATCAGCATCAACGTCCCGACCCACAGCGGCGGCGGCGAGTCAGCGACGGACGTCACCGTTCAGATCGACTACCTTCCGGAAGACTGACAAGCCTGACCGGATTTCGACGGAAAGGACTGGCCCACTATGGCGGCTCCGAGAATTTCAATCGCGGTCGGAAAGGTGCAAACCTTCCTGCTGAACTTTCAGACCGTTGACGCGACGAACGACGAACCGAACATCGGGCGGTTCCGTCTGCCACAGAAGGCGCGGATCATGCGGATCGGGTGCGCGGCCCGGGACTGGTCGGCGGGCCTGGCGGCCTACAGCCTGATGATCGAAGCGGACGGCGTGGATCTTCTGGACGCGGCGATCGATATCATCGGCGCGGGGAAAGCGATCTACGCCGAAGGCGTCCTGATTGACGCGGCCGGCGACCTGGCCCCGGAAGGCGTCCTACTCGAACAGGAAGCGGAAATCACGGTGGACGTGGCGGCCCATTCGGCCGGCGGCGAATCGGCGTCGGAAACGACCGTCCAGGTAGACTACCTTCCCGAAGACTAACACCCGGACGGGCCGGCCCGGCTGGCCCGATTCTGGTTCACTGAAGCGGAAGGGATCGAGACATGGCAAGCCCGACACTTTCGAAAACCGTCGCCGGCGTCCAGACGGTGATCGCTCACTTCCAGACGGTTGCGGCCGGCGTCGCGAACCGGGTTCGGTTCCGTCTTCCGCAACGGTCGAAGATCCTTCGGATCGGGGGAACGTATCGACTCTCCGATGCGACGGACCTGAACGTGATGGTCGAAGCCGGCGGCGTGAACCTTCTGTCGGCCGTGATGGATCTGGTTCAGGCGGCTCCGGCGGCCCCGGTCGGCGCGGAGAATCCGTTCGCTGGCCTGGTCGAACTCGGCACCCATTCCTGGAAACAGACCTTCGTCACGGCGACAGGCGAATCCGTCGCGTCGGCGAAATCCAACGTCGTCACCCTGGCGGCTCCGGCGGCCCCGGTTGCCCTGGATCGCATTGTGGCCGGCGTCGTCGCCTTCGGGACCCATTCCTGGAAAGTGACCTTCGTCGGACCGACGGGCGAATCTGTCGCGTCCGCGAAGTCGAACGTGATCACGCTGGCGGCTCCCGTAGCTCCGACCGTGGCGGAGAATCCGATCAACGGGGCGATCGCCCTGGGGACCCATTCCTACAAGATCACCTTCATTGGTCCGGCGGGGGAATCCGTCGCGTCCGCGAAGTCGGCCGTCGTCACCCTGGCGGCCCCGACTCCCGTCACCGGCGCGTTGAAGGCGGTTCCGGCGGCGGGGACCGTAGACGACGGGACCCATTCCTACAAAGTGACCTTCGTCAACGCGGGCGGGGAATCCGTGGCGTCGGGGAAGTCGAACGTCGTCACTGTCGTGAACAAGGGCGTCAACGGGCAGATCGACGTGACCGGAATTCCCGTCGGTCCGGTTGGCACCACGGCCCGGAACCTGTATCGGTCGGCGGCCGGGGACGCCGGTCCCTGGCTCCTGGTAGCGGCGGCGACGATTCCTGACAACGCGACGCTTGTCTACCTTGACAACGTGGCGGACGTCGGCCTGGGCGCGGCGGCTCCGGCGGCCACCGGCGGACGGATCAGCCTGACCGCGATTCCGGCCGGCCCGGTCGGCACGGCGTCACGGGAAATCTACCGGACGGACGCGGGGGACGTCGGAGCCTGGAAGTTCGTCGGCACGGTTGCCGGCAACGGCGGGGCGGCCACCTTCGCGGATAACACGGTGGACGGCGGAGCCACGTCGCCACCGGCGGCGACGGCAAGCCAGGCGATCGTCACGATCCCGGCCGGCCCGGCTGGCACCACGTCCAGGCGGATCTACCGCACGGACACCGGCGACGCCGGGGCCTGGACGCTGGTCGGCACGGTTGCCGGGAATATCACCCTGTCGTTCGTGGATAACACCCTGGACGCGGCCGGCGGCGCGGCGGTTCCGGCGGCGGTTGCCGGGCGGGCGACGGTGACGATCGCGGCCGGCCCGACAGGAACGACGTCCCGCAACGTCTACCGGACGATCACCGGGGACGGCGGGAATCACCTTCTGGCCGGGAACGTGGCGGGGAACGCAACCCTGACGTTCGCGGATAACGTAGCGGACGCGGCCCTGGCAGTCACGATCGCCCCCCTGATCGATTCCCGCATGGAAGGGGCCTACGTCGAAGGCTCCCTGGTTGCGGCCGTGGCGGACGAAGTGGCGAAGGAAACCGAAATCACCGTGGACGTCGATACCCTGACCGGAACGGACGTGCATGATCTGGACGTCCAGATCGACCTGGTTCGGATCGACTGAGCGGGACATATTTCGGCGGAAACGCCTGGCACAGACTTTGATTCCGAAAGGGCCAGCCGGCCGGATTCGACTGGCTGGCCCGACGTGTTAGACGGGGGACATTATGACCGGAAACGCCAGTCGGTCCGTTGACGCTTCGGCGGGCGGAGCCTTCCTGATCGCGAACACTGTCGGCTATCTCGCCGGGGCCAGTCTGCGGGCGGGAGCCGGCGCGCCGGCCACAGCTACCCTTCGTAACGGCGGCGGCGGCGGCGCGATTCTCGCCGTCCTGGCCTGTCTGGCGTCAACGTGCGATCACGTCGTACCGGCGGCCCCGATCGTCTACAGCGGCCTGGTTCACGTCACGATCGCCGGAGCCGGCGCGGAACTGATTCTCTACGGGAACTGACGCCATGACGACCCGGACCCTTGTCAGAACGAACGCCCAGGCCCTGGCGCAAGATCCAGGGACGTCGGGCGTCGCCCTACTGCTGACATATCCGGGCGACTACAACCTGGCGATCCTTCAGGCCCTTCGGATCCTGGACGTCGATCGGCCGAACATGCGGATCGTCGATCAGGTGATGACCGCCGGGTTCCGGTTCGTCCTGGCCGGCTCCGGGGCCTTGTCGGGCCTGACCGGCGCGGACGCCTTCACGGACGGGGCGTCAAGCCTGGACGACGTCTTTCTTCCCTGGGACGTGGCGAATCAGAATCAGATCGCGCTCGATCGGAACACCTGGCGGACGCTTCGGGATCCTGGCGCGAAGGTGATCCTGGAACTACTCGGGGACGTCGCCGGCGTCGGCGAGACGATGCGCCTGATCTTCCGGTCCCCCCATGTCCTGGTCGATGCGCCGTCCGCCGTGGCGGCTCCGACAGCGGCCCCGACGACGGTCCTGGCGGGCGTCGGCGCGGGCGCAATCACGATCGGGACCCATTCCTACGTCTACACCTGGACGACGCTCCACGGGGAAACGACGGCCAGTCCGGCGGCGGCGGCGGTGAACGTGGCGGACCCTGGCACGAACGGCAAGATCAGCGTCACGATTCCGGCGAGCGGAGACACGGGGATCACGGGCGCGAAACTCTATCGGACGATCGCCGGGGACACGGGAAGCCGGAAGCTGGCCGGGACCCTGACGTCGGCGACCGGCGGCGGCGTCCTGACCGACAACCTGGCCGACGCGGGCCTGGGCGCGACGGTCCCCGCGACGAACACGGCCGGCGGGCCGAACACGGTCCTGGACGGCGACACGGACGCCTTTTCGATCCTGACGGCGGCGGTGATCTTGGAACTGGCGGCGGTGAAAGCGATTCAGAACACGGGGAACACGGGGCTACCGAACGACGTCGTCGATCGGCGGAATCAGTCGGACGTCTTCCGGAGCCGATCGAAGGAACTCCGGGACATGTATCGCCTGATGGTCGGCACCCTGACGGGCGAAGCCGGCCCGGGCGCGGCGTCCGGATGGGCCGATCTGGACGTCCCGATCTTCCAGGGCGTCGGGGCGCTCTGGCACCCGACGAGCCGAAGGTAGGATCATGCCGGCTACGAACTGGGATTATGACGGCGGACGGGGCCTGGGCGTCGGCGCGGCCGGGCGTCCGAACGGCCCGATGGTGATCGCCGTCGGCGTCCCGAACGTCCCCCTGTTCTATCCGGCGGCGGCGAAGGCGGCAATCGCGTCCCTGGTCCTGGACAATCTTCGCCTGGCCCTGATCGGCCTGGCCGGCCATGTCTCAGACGCGGCCCCGGTAGACTCTGGCACCCTGGCGCAATCGTTCGGGGCGGACCCGGCGACGGCGACAGGCGGGATCGATATCCTGGGGACGGACGTCGTGGCCGGTGTCAGCGGGCGCGTCTTCAGTTCGCTTCCCTACTCGATCGTCATGGAAGACGGCCGGCGTCCTGGTGCGCCGATCAACCGGGCGGGGATCGACGCGATCGGACTCTGGGCGCAACGGAAACTCGGCCTGTCGTCGGACGAAGCCGATTCAGCGAAATGGGCGATCGCGTCCAGTATCGTCGGCCACGGGATCGAAGGGAAGAAATTCGCCGAGCAGGGCTTCAACGCGGCGAAGCCGGGGATCGAGAGTCAGTTCGCGTCCCTGGCCGACCTGATCGGGAAACACCTGACGACGGACGCGGATTCGCGGGGCAAGGCGGGCTGATATGGCCTTCAACCTGAACGAATGCCGGACCGCCCTGGCGGTTGCTCTGGCGGCGGTCCCCGGGATCGGACGGGTGCATGAATACCGCCGGATCGTCCGTGACGAGAATTCGGCGCGGGTTCACCTGTTCGACGGGACCCGGATCAACGGTTGGATGATCGCGCCGTCGGCGTCGAACACGGCCGTCAACACCCGGCACCCGGGCTTCACGGGGATCGGCGTTCAGGGCGGCGGCCAGGTGATGACGACGTTCCAACTCCAGATCGAAGGCTACTACGGCCTGGACGATCCCGGGGCGTCGGAGAAGGCGTTCGGGGACCTGGCGGACGCGGTGATCCTACACCTGAACAGGTACGGGAGCCTGGCGATCAGCGGCGTCGTTCACCAACTCCCGGCCGACATCGAACAGTTCGGCTATGCGATGTTCGCGAACTTCTATCTGGTTCACTACGCCCGGATCGGGATCGGGTTCAGCGGGAAGACAGTCTAGGGAAAACCCCACACGGAAAGGATCGGACCATGTATCGACTGACGAGAATTTCAGCGGAGCCGGCAAGCCCTTTGAAGATCATGATCGCGAAGCCGGACGGCGTGGATGCCGGCCTGACGGCGGGCGGATCCTTCGTGATCGAACCCGGGGACGTGATCCAGGTAGACGCCTACGTCGCCGGCCTGATCATGGGCGACCCGGGCCTGTCGAAACACTTCGAATGCCTTCCCCCCTGGAAGGCCGTCGGCGCGGAGCCGGCCCCGGAGCCGATCCCGGATCCCGTGGCGGAGCCGGCGGAACGGAAGGCGGGAAAGCGGATGGCACAGGGAAGGCCGTTCGTGACCGGAGAAGGAAGCGGCTACTAGACGACGCGGTAGGCATTTCGGCGGACACGGCCCGGACAGACCGCAAACCGGGGCCAGGCGGCCCCAAAGGAACGAACGATGACCATTGAATCAGGGGCGCTTGAACAGTCCTACGTCAAGCTCGAAACAGCCTACGCCGTCACCCCGGCCGACGTCCTGGGCGCGACGGACGCGATCCGGCACCTGGATCTGTCCGTGGAATCCAAGAAGAACCGGGAGCCGAGTCCCGAGAAGCGGGGAACCCCGGACGAAAGCCAGTCCCTTCCGCGTCGCCAGTCGCAGAATTTCAACCTGGCGTCGATCATGTGGGAACCGTCCGGGACGCTCGGGACGATTTCCGACGTCGGGATGTTCCTGAAGGCCGGTCTGGGCGGCCAGTCCACGGCGACACTGGACACGACGGTCCTGGCGGCTCCGGCTCCGGCAATCACGGGCGCAAGCCTGACGGCCGTGACCGGCCTGGCGGTTGGTAGCCTGATCGCGGTGAACGTGCCGACGGCCGGGCTGGTTCCGGCCCACAAGGAAGTCACGAAGATCGTCACGATCAATATCGCGGAGCCGACGATCGGTCCGCCAACAGCCCCGACGGCGACGCAAGCGGCGGCCGGGAACGTCGAAATCGGGCTGCACAACTACCTGGTGACGTTCGTTCGCCCGCTTGGCGACAGTCAGCGGGGCCTGATCGGGACCGTCACCGTCGCGGCGGCGGCGTCGATCGTGGATCTGACGCTGGTCCCCGTGGGACCGGCTGGCACCACGGCGCGGAAACTGTTCCGGACGAAGGTCGGCGCTCCGACGGCCTACTTCCTGGTCCCCACGGGCGCAACCCTGGCGGATAACGTGACAGCGGCGGTCAGCGACAATACCGCCGACGCGGGCCTGGGCGCGGCCCTGGTCGAACCGGCCGTGACATGGGACACCCTGTCCGTCGCACCCGTGGCCGGCGCTACGGTCCTGGCCGGCGTGACGTTCAGCCTGACGAACAACGTCACCGAATCGTTCGCGGTCTATAAGTACTACAACGGCGGCGGCTTCAAACAGGCGGTCTACGGCGCGGTCGTCGATAAGATCGAAGCCATGTTCGACGGGACCCGCGAAGTCCTACTCGCGATCAGCGGCCCGGCGGGGTCCTACGCGGACGCCACGTATGGGACCGTTCAGGCGAAGCCGGCGGTTCACACGACGGCCGGCGCTCCGGCGTCCGGCATGATCGGGAATTTCCGCGTCGGGGCGAACATCTTCCTGGTGATTTCGGCGAAGGTGTCGATCGAGAACGCGATCGAACTCCGGAACAAGGAACTCGGGACGTCCACAGCGAGCGGGATCGCCGGGCGGAACAACCTTCGGAAAGTGAAGGTGTCCCTGACGTGCTACCTGGAAGACCTGACGGTCCTGACGATGGCGAACGCCGTCACCACGGGCTACCTGGCGCTTCTCATCGGCCAGACGAAGGGGTCGATGGTTGCGGCGGTTCTTCCGAAGGTCGAATTCGAAATCCCGTCCGTCGGGAACGAAATCGGCCCGAAGGAGATCACATTCGAAGGCGTCGGCTACGCCACAAGCGGGAACGACCAGATCTTCCTGGCTGAACTCTAAGGCAGTCACCGGCCGGCCAGGGTATTTCGGC
>Ga0315273_10005625_pt1 | contig 15522 bp, 11 predicted proteins | sample YL17G02_0_MG_FD_205753 | JGI IMG/M metagenome (GOLD analysis project Ga0315273, IMG submission 205753) | Sediment microbial communities from Yellowstone Lake, YNP, Wyoming, USA - YL17G02_0 | ecosystem: Environmental > Aquatic > Freshwater > Lake > Sediment | place: USA: Wyoming | collected...
CTTGGCTTGTTTTTCTTTTTCTAATTTGCTCATTGGGTTGCCTCAAAATATCTGGAGTTTTATTTTGCCCCGAGTGTATCGCAAAATCCTTCAACCTTTTGGAAAAAACTTTTCTGGACAGCTATATTTGAAGACTCGCCCGTTCCGCTTTTGGAGGAGGATTTCTCCGCGGTCAAAAGATTCATTGACACCTTGAGAAAAAATGGAGTGAAAGATTTCAAGGAATACTTCAAGACCCACCCCGAAGAGGCGAAACAATGTGTGAATATGGTACATATTGTGGATGTGAACAAAACCATGCTGGAGTGGCACGGCATGAAGAGCAAAGCAGAATTCCCATTTAATTTGGATCAGGTGCTGCTCTCTAGTGAATATGAAAGTTTTATCGAGGAATTGCTTGCCCTCATGCAAGGCGGTAACCGATATGAACTCTCCGTATCGCGTCATACCCGCGATGGAAAATTCTTACACCTCATCATCGACGGAACGATCGTACCGGGCTTCGAGGAGTCATGGGAGCGGATTTTAGTTTCAATCATGGATATCACCGCGCGCAAGCGCGCCGAGGATGAGATCCTGGAAAAATCCAACGAACTGGAAGCGTTATTTACCATCTCCTCGCACCTGCGTACCGCACAAACTGCCAAGGATATGCTGCCCGTTGTGCTGGCACAAATGTCACAAGTCCTCGACGCAGACGCGAACGCGGTCATTCTGCTTGATCCCGATCAGGTCCACTTCACATACGTCATAGGTGACGGCCCGCTCAAATCCAACATAGGCTTGCAATTTGACGTGGAAGACAGCATCGGCGGGCATATCCTGCAAACGCGTCAGCCCTATGTAACGCTCGATTACGCCAACAACTCTCTCAAGTCACGTGTGATCCATAACACCGAAGGGATTGGTCCAGCGGTTATCGTTCCATTGCAATCCGAAACAGAATTCATTGGCACGCTCCTTTGCGCCCGCGCAAAAGACTCGCCCATAGGTCCCTTTACATCTGCCGAAGTAAAACTGCTGGTCTCCATCGGCGAAATGGTCGGCAACGCCCTGCGCCGCGCCCGCCTGTACGATGACGCCCTCTCACGCCTGCAACGCGTAGAAGGCCTGCGTTCGATTGACTCGTTCATCAATGCCAACATGGATATAAAAATTACTTTAAAGCTCATCATCAACCAGAGCCTCTCGCTCATGAACGTGGACGCCGCCGCCATCCTGCTCTACAATCCAAATTTACACATGCTCGAATACGCCAGCGCGCAAGGCTTCCATTACAAGGATATTGAAAAAGCCCGCTCTGAACTCAGCAACGCACTTTCAGAAAGAGCGCTCATGGAGCGCCGCATTATCACAGCTTCAGACCTGTCCGACATACAAGACCCTGTCCATAAAGAAATGATGCAAAAAGAAGGATTTGCCGCCTGCTATATAACACCCATGATCGCCAAAGGAAAAGTGCTCGGCGTCATGGAATTATATAACCGTACGCCTCTTCATTCTGACCAGGAATGGCTCGATTTCCTCGAGGCCCTCGGTGGGCAAGCCGCCATTGCCATTGATAACGCCCACCTCTTCCGCGACCTTCAAACATCCAACCTTGAACTTTCCATTGCCTATGACGCAACCATACAAGGCTGGTCACAGGCACTTGAACTGAAAGACAGGGAAACAGAAGGCCACACCCTGCGCGTCACCGAAACGACAACAGGCATTGCCAGGCTCGCAGGCTTGAGCGAAAACGAAATCATGCACATCCGCCGCGGCACGCTGTTACACGACATCGGCAAAGTGGGTATCCCCGACCACATTCTCAACAAAATCGGCGAGCTCACCCCAAAAGAATGGGACATCATCCGCCAGCATCCGCAATATGCGTACGACATGCTCCGTCCCATTGAATTCCTGCGTCCCGCGTTGGACATCCCCTACTATCATCACGAAAAATGGGACGGCACAGGCTATCCGCAGGGCTTGAAAAATTTACAAATCCCCTACGCCGCGCGCCTCTTCGCGGTTGTAGATGTATGGGATGCCCTTACCAGCGACCGCATTTATCGGAAAGCATGGCCGAAGAAAAAAGTGTTCGCCTATATTCGAGAACAATCCGGAAAACACTTTGATCCGCAGGTAGTAGACCTATTCCTGAAATATACGGATACAATGGCCTCGCGTAAAAAATAAAAGAAAGACTCTCAAAGCAGTCAGCACAGGGCAAGCCAGGTAAAAAGAACTGGCCAAACACAAAGTACACAAAGGGGAGGAGAGCGAAAAATCAGCAACTCTCCCTCCTTGGTGTACTTTGTGCCCTTCGTGTTTAATGGGTTTCCAAAAAACTGACGCCCACCATCGCAAAATCCGCTTTGACAAATCCCACGCGCCCTGCTATACTCATCTCAATTAAGTTGACTTTCACTGCCGCACTGTCGGCAGTTTGTACGAGAACAATCGTGTGTGGTAGGACCCGCCCCTTGTGAGTAGTCAGCAGGGGTCTTTTTTTATGCCGGGCAAGCCGGTATGAGTGCAGTTGTTAAATCCCTGCCTATAGAATTGACCTTACCCGCCTTAGGCGGTTGAAATTCATTTAAATAAAGGAATAAAAACAAATGAGTAAGAAAGAAAAATTGAAGATCATTCCCCTGGGTGGACTCGGGGAAGTTGGCAAGAACATGATGGCCTACGAATACGGCGAAGACATCATCGTGGTGGACGCCGGCATTATGTTCCCAAAGAACGATATGCTTGGCATAGATTACATCATTCCTGATTTCGAGTACTTGAAGGACAAAGTAAACCGCATACGCGGCATCATCATCACGCACGGACACGAAGACCACATTGGCGCAATTCAACATGTGATCGCTGAATTCCCTGCTGTACCCATCTACGCCACACAATTGACACGCGGCTTGATCGAGGCCAAACTCCTGCGAAACAACGCCCAGCATAAAGCCAACATCAAAACCATTGAAGCGGGTGGAAAGACCCAGCTTGGCATGTTCACGGTCGAATACTTCCACGTTTGTCATTCCATTCCGGATGCGGTTTCGCTTGCCATTACAACCCCGGCAGGACTTATCGTTCACATGAGCGACTTCAAGTTCGATCAAACCCCCGTGGACAACTGGCCTACCGACTACGCCAAACTCGCCGAGCTGTCACAGCGCGGCGTGGACTTGTTGCTCTCCGATTCCACCAATGCCGAACGCCCGGGCTGGACACCCTCTGAAATGGTGATCGGTCCTGCCTTCGACAAGGTATTTGCAGAAGCAGAAGGCCGCGTGATCGTGGCAACCTTTGCATCCTTGATCTCACGCGTGCAACAAGTAGCCGATGCAGCCATCAAGAACAAACGCAAGATGGCGATAGCCGGCCCCAGCATGGTGGATAACGTCAAGATCGCGCGCAAAATGGGCTATCTTAATATTCCAGATGAAGCGATTGTGCCGATTGAACAAGCCCTCAACATGCAGGATCACAAAGTTGTCTTGATGTGTACAGGCTCACAGGGCGAACCATCGTCCATCGTTGGCCGGCTTTCGGCTGGCACGAATCGTCAATTCGACCTCAAGCCCGGCGATACGCTTGTGCTATCTTCACATCCCATCCCCGGTAACGAGGAACCCATCAGTAAGACCATCAATCGTATTTTACGGCGCGGCGCGAAAGTGATCCACGATGGCATCCTGCCAATTCATGTTTCCGGTCACGCGGCTCAGGAAGAGCAAAAACTGTTGATCAGCATGATACAACCCAAACACTTTATGCCCATTCATGGCGAGCTTCGTATGCTGATCCGTCATGGTGAACTGGCGAAACAAATGGGTGTACCGGCAGAAAACATACATATCGCAGAGAATGGCCAGATCGTTGAACTGCTTGCCGGGCATGTAAAATTCGGCCAGCGCATCCCCGGCGGTTACGTCTTCGTGGATGGCGAATCGATCGGCGATATTGACCACGACATCATGCGTGAGCGCGGTCAACTGGCGCGCAACGGCATCCTGTTAATTGACATCAACCTCGATAAATATTCAGGCCGATTGCTTAACGAACCCGAAATACTCACGCGCGGCTTTGTCTCTTCTGAAGATGCCGAGCAGCTTATTCCTGAAGTCCGCAAACGTGTGATGGATATCGTCAACGGCAACGGGTTGGATAATGAGAAAGATCTGATCAACGCGGTGAAGAGTTATCTGCATCAACAAACAAAACGAAGACCGATGGTCTTTGTCACCTTGAGCAAGGCATAGTAATGTAAACTGTCATTGCGAGGAGGGCGCTATTCCCGACGAAGCAATCTCCGACTAAACGGTGGAAACCCCTCAAAAAGGTTTACCTGTTTATAGGAGATTGCTTCGCAAAGAACGCTCGTAATGACGCTTTTTGCCCTACAATTTTTTTTGCGATCTGCCGATCCACCTTGCCCATCGGGTAATCAGCCAACTCACTCACGCGCACCCATTTCAAGTTATGTAACTGCTCACCCTTGCGAAGGTTTAGTTTGTCTTGAGCAACCTTCGCAGGGATAATCTCACATCGAAAAACATGGACTGTGACTTTAAAATGTGTATAAGCATGTTGGACTAAACCCAACGCTTCTTTCCTCTTGACCTTTAGCCTGTATCCCGTTTTCAAAACTTTGGTCAGCCCTTTAGCCGGGTCACCGCTAACGCGCCCGTTCGGGAATTCCCACATACCCCCCAGCAATCCCTCCGACGGGCGTTTTGCAAGTAACACGTAAGCCGGGTTGCCAACCCGACCTACAACCCCAGCCGCGTGGATGTAGTGCGGTATCGCTTTCTTCGGCTTCAACACCGGACGCTGTTCCTGAGTCCCATTCTCACGCGCCACACATATTTCCATTAACGGACAACTCAAACAACGCGGATTCTTCGGGGTACAGATCGTCGCGCCCAAATCCATGAGAGCCTGATTGTAATCGCCTGCTTTTCCCTTGGGCAAATGCCTGACAGCCAAAGCCCACAAAATCTTTTCACCCGCAGGCGCATCGGCTGGTTCTGTGACATCAAATAATCTTGCAAGCACGCGCCGCAGGTTGCCATCGAGGGTCGGCTCGTCCATGCCAAAGGCCATTGAAGCAATCGCGCCAACGGTGTAACGTCCAATGCCGGGCAGGGCGCGCAGGTCATCCAAGTCATGCGGCAATTTACCGTCATGTTTTTCGGCGACAATCTTCGCGGCTTTATACAGGTTACGGGCGCGGCTGTAATATCCCAATCCTTCCCAGGCGTTCAACACATCCTGTTCAGAGGCATTGGCCAAATCCCTGACCGTAGGAAATAAGCGTATCCACTTTTCAAAGTATGGGATGACCGTTTCCACGCGCGTCTGTTGGAGCATGATCTCGGAAACCCACACTGCATAAGGATCCGGATGATCACGCCAGGGTAGTGTGCGCGCATGGTGGCGGTACCAGGCGAGCAGTTTTTGCGCGAGGGGATTCATAACGGTGTTCGGTTATCAGTGACCAGTGATCAGTTGCAAGGCTCGGAGAGAGGCGCGCTCAAATAAGCCGAGTCCGATGCAGGGAAAGCAGCCAGACGTACTTCAATATAGCCATCGCGTTGACAGCCAAGCAGGATCGCATCCGCAGCTTGAGGAATGACTGCATCCGACTGGCGGGTCGGGAACACAGCATTCAATAGAGTTTGGTTGAGCAAAAGGAAACCAACGCGCGGATAATCACGGTCAACAAACGCGGGCCACTTTGGAGAAGAATAACCTGCATGGCTGGGATAAAAACGCGGATAAAGTACACGCCCGATCTGCAAGGCAGAGGCGGATTGGGAGATAAAAGTTTCAATTTCGTCTGCCGTTGTGATTTGTTTTACAGAATCCATTTCAGTGAGCCGGGCCTGTAACACGGCTGAAGTTTGATCGGGATAACGCGGCGAGGAAAAGCCTTCAGCCATCCAGGGTAAGAATGAAAGCAGGATAAACACGCCAAGAAGAGAAACACTAAAAACTGCAGGGTGATTCGATTTTGTGGCTTCAACATTTAAGTTGCCATTTTCAGTATTGGTTCCAAAGAGCGCCCCGAAAATAATAAACAATTCCACAACGCCAAGACAAAAATAAAAATAAGGCACCCAATCTGCGGGCAGATCATAGCGCCAACCGGAGAAACGACCAATGGCAGTTGCAAGGGTATATCCTATGTTGAAAGCAAGGGGCAAGAGACCTGCCCAACGCAGTCGCTTCCAGGCTGAAGCAAGCCCGAGCGCAATGAGCTCAAGGTAAAAAACAAGCAGGAGCGCGTTGTACCATTCGATACTGCCGTCCCATGAATTCCAGTAAAGGTTGAGAGGAGCCAGGAGACCGTTATACGGTTTGATAAGCGGAAGCGCAAGCAGGCCATTCACTTCGGCGGCAAGAAAATGGTTGGTGATAAAGCCAAAGACAAATGCGGGATCTTTAATGGCAAACTCAATCAGTATTTGCCCCACACCCTTGCCATTAAAATCAAAGTTTTGATGATCCAGGTTCCCTGTGTAAGCGTATTGACTGGCAATCAACTTATATTGGAACGGCGCGTCAAAGGTAACCTGACCCACTTGCAGATAATTATGCAAAAGCCAGGGGGATATTGTTAAAATAAAGCCAATTAAAAACATAGAGGAAAGAAGAAGGAAGTTTCGGCTTGCAAAGCGTTTTATGCCTGCGGGAGCTTCGAAATTCATTGCCAGAAAAGCAACAACAAACAGAACAGGCAGGATCAACATGGATTGCGTACGAAGCAATAACAGCAAACCAAAAGCCCCACCCGCAACGATGGCAGACTTCCAGTCTTTTTGCTGAAGCCAGCGCAATGCGAATAAGCACGCCAGACTTAGCAACAACAATGTCGGCAAATCCACCAACAGGCTTTTGGTATTCGAAACGCGTGTATCTGACGAGATGAGCAGACTGTTATATTCACGAAAAACAAAGAGCAAGGCAACTGTCACGCCTACGGCAGGTGAATGGATACGTTTTCCGATTTGATAGAACACCACTGGAATGAAGGCAAGCAGAATTGTTTGTCCGCTGATGATCGCCGAATAATTTTCACCAAAGAGCAAATGCAAGATGGCAAGAAGCACGATATACAATGGCCGTGTAGGGATCACTCCCTGATAAGGATGGCCGATCAACAGGCTGTGCGCCATCGAGTCGTAGTAGCTTGAATCTGAGTACGGGAATGGCTGGTAAGTTGGCGGGGCTATTGAAATATAGTATCCGTTTTTCACGATATCAATTGGCACGCTCAGCCAGAGAATAATTACAAAGATGTAAATAAAAAGAGGAAAGAGGAAAGAGGGGTCTCGATACGCTCCTGCGGAGCTACTCGAAAAATATAAAACAAAGCCAGCGATAATAAGTGCAAGCGCCAATTGCCAGCCCATGACCGGGACGCCGGGTTCGCCCCAGTAGGCAGGGTCGAAGGTCAAGCCGAGGCGGGTGAGGGAGATAAAGAGGAAGGCTGAAAGTAGAAGGATGAAGGCTGAAGCAAATGGGACGAGGAGGGATTTATATTGTGTGATATTCTGAGGACGAAAGCCAAAGTGCAAAAGGGAAAACCAAATTGCAGACTGAATACTAAATAGCAGGAAAAATGTTAGTAAGGGCCAGGCGCGTTGATAATAGATAAGAGTTCGCTCTGGATTTAGGTATCGCAAGAGGAAGAGGCCAAGAGCAAGGAATAAAGCCAGTAAAACGGAAGCAGATATAAGCCGGGGAAGGATGCGGGGAGTCACGAAGCGGATTAGGGCTTGAGCGTTGCGCGCAGCATAAATGGCAAGGCCAGCTACGAGAGCCAGAATTCCAAGCATTATTAAACGCACGAGCGAGAGTCCGCTTTCGGATGGGATAAGCAAAAGCGCAATCAGAAAACCTGCTGACTCAAGGGAAGTCAGCAGGAAGAAGGCAGGCCAGATTGATGTGAGGTCGCGTTTAGAATTGGAAGCCATTGCGGGCAGGCACAACCTTATACGAGAAGTTTTTGACGTAACCAAACAGCCGATCCTGCAGGAGACCCCAGTCGCTTGATCTCAAGATGCGGCGCGCTTGCGGGGCGTCACTCACAAGCAAGCCCACCTGGATCTGCGGATAGGGGCCATAGATGGTAGCCCATGCTTCGGCGGGCTGCATACCGAGCCGTTGTACGCCCGGCACAAATTCACCGACCACGAATTCAAAATATTCCTGATCGCGCTCGGCGGCGATATCCCATGTCATGATAACTTTTACAGGCATATTAACCTTATAAGGTGGCTGGCTGGTGTTACGCACCGTCCCACAGACGTTGTCCTGCGGGACATTTTCCCGAAGGACATCGGGACGATGTACGTAAGGTGAGTGTTCAACTCTTTTGATAATCCAGGACCACAACGTGTGTCTCATCGGGCAGGCTCGAACGCGAAACTTTGAGCAAAGGTTGTGCTTCCTGTTTGCTCAGCCCCATTTCTTTCAAGAACTTACTGAGCGCCTCAAGCGGGATCTTTGAATCCGCTGTGGCATAGTGCATGGGGATGACCAGATTCGGTTCAAGCAGACTGACCATTTCCGCGGCTTTGGCGGCATTGAGACTGCCAGCGCCTCCCACCGGGACCAAAGCCACGTTGACCGTACCCAGGGCTTCGATCTCCGTTTGGGTTGGGACTTGCTTTAGATCGCCCAGATGCGCCACGGTAATACCATCATAATCAAAAACGTAGAGCGTGTTCCTGGGAGATTTGTCGTTTTTCTTCCTGCCGGAACCACTGCCATCCGTTTGGACGCCAGTAATAAAGACGCCGCCGATCTCAAATTCGCCCGCACCTTCAATCACGTGAGACACACCCTTGACCGCGTCTGTGTTGCTGTGACCGGGCGCTTCGTGACTGATGGTTACAATATCGGCTTTGAGCTTAAGCGCTTCATAGCCGATAGCTTTGCTATCATAAGGATCCGTCACCACTGTGGCATAGTTGCGCTCAGTGAGACGAAAGCAGGAATGTCCGTACCAGGTAATTTCCATGAAGTGTTGCCTCCAGGGGGTAATTATAACGCAAAGAGAAACAGTAGACGGCAGTAGACGGTGTACGATGGACGGTAGATGGTGTGCATATTGTCTCAAATGGAATGTTTCACCTTTTCAATTTCACACAATTTTTATCTTCCCACGCATCAAACTGTCAATAAATTGCCATCGTTTCGTCCTCGTGTAATCCCCACCTTGCGGATAGAAATATCGCGCATAATCGGCCCAATTGTCTATGATCTTGAAAGTTTCATCCTTTTCACCGTTTTGTAACTCGTAGCGCTTGATCCGGCCATGCGCCTGGTCTGACAGGTCGTTATCCCCCTGCCAGCCGATATACATAGCCACGGATTCGGCAAAATCCTCCTTGCGATTAAAATTCCAGTTCGATCCGCTTGGTTTATCGCCATAGAAATACCCGGCAGAATTACAACCGGGTTTTCTGCCGCGACGCCCGGGCTTCTCTTCACTGCCTTGAAGGCCGGCATCCCAATAGCCGAGAACCTTATATATCAGTGACAATCTGCGACTGGTAAAACCGCCCGTATATTTCTCAAGGGCCGTGGATAATCTCCAGCTAAAATTTGCATCCCACGCATGGGCAAATTCATGCACCACTGTCCATGTGGAAAATGATCCTTTTGTATTTAGATTGACATGATGCGCAATTGCATTTCCCGCATGAGAACCGATATCCAGCTTTTGTACGTTAACTCCCCCCAAATTCTGAATGAGCCTGTCACTTCCGCCCATGGCATCTGCAAGCAGGGCAATGGCAGTATGAAGATGATCCAATTCATCAATGGACCAACTTCCTGCTTCCCATCCTCCGAATTTCGGATCTTTATATTTCCAGTCAGCATCTAAACTTATATGATACTCGGATTGCAACTGTACCAGTTTTTCAGATGCGTAATTTACTTCGGATTCTTTCATGGGTAATATGATAACAGTTTACAGCAGACAATGCCTCAAGTCAAACGGGGATTTAAGTAGCTAGGATTTATAATAGCCAAATGAATCCCACACAAAAATCCAAACTTATCCCAATTCTCGAAGCCATCTTCGCCGTCATCATCTGGGGCGGGACGTTTATCGCCACCAAGATCGCGCTGCTGGAAGTTTCACCCGCCACCGTCGTCTGGCTGAGGTTCGGCATGGGCGTGATCGTGCTTGGCACAATAGTTGCATTGAGAAAACAATTCGCCTTCCCTGAAAAAAGCGAATGGTTATATTTTGCCCTGCTCGGTTTTATAGGCGTGACGTTTCATCAATGGCTGCAAGCCAACGGACTCAAAACTGCACAGGCCACCACCACCGCGTGGATCATCTCGTCCACGCCGGTGTTTATTGCGATATTAAGCTGGCTGGTATTGAAAGAAAAACTCAGCTGGCTTGGCGTGGGCGGAATCGCCCTTGCGGCACTTGGCGTATTGCTTGTGGTCAGCAAAGGTAACCTGATGGCGCTGTTCACAGGCAAAGAAGGCACGATCGGCGACCTGCTTGTTTTTATCAGCGCACCAAACTGGGCGGTTTACACCATCCTTTCGCGGCGCGGTTTGGCGCGTCACCCGGCAGCGCGCATGATGTTCTATGTGATGTTACTCGGCTGGCTCTTCACCACAGTTTGGATCTTCGGCTTCGGCCCGGGATTGAGTGAGATCAGTCAGCTCACATTCAAAGGCTGTGGCGCCATCCTCATGCTTGGCATCCTCGGCTCGGGCCTGGCCTACATCGCGTATTACGACGCGCTGCAGGTCCTACCCGCCTCTCAACTCGGCGCATTTCTAAACATCGAGCCGCTGGTTACAGCCATACTTGCGACGATGATGATCGGAGAGGCAATCACGATCATATCGCTCATCGGCGGCGCGATCATTATTTTTGGAGTATGGCTTGTGAACCGTAAAGTGATGAAAGAGCAAGGATGAATTACCCAGCACTTGCGTTCTGGGCAAGTGTGAAGGATAAAGGCTTACATTGAGTAAAATCGAAATGATGAAGGCAAAGGCTTCGCAAGGTGCGAGCGTTGATGAGACTCATAGCGGTTGGAGATTGAGGATTCCTGGTGGAGATTCGCGAAGCTACCGCGTTGCTCAACTTGATGACTATGCGCAGCTCTTGCGGCGTAAGTATCCGCATCATTCTCTGACCCTCAGCCTGCACGCGCGTGCTTCGAGCGATTCCATCCCCGGAACGTGGGGATTCGGCCTGTGGAATGATCCATTTGGATTAAGTCTCGGCTTTGGTGGAAATCCGTTTCGATTGCCCACCCTGCCAAACGCGATCTGGTTCTTTCACGCTTCGCCGCAAAATTATCTATCTTTCCAGGATGATAAACCTGCGCAAGGGTTTCTCGCGCAAACGTTTCGGTCGCCGTCTTTTCATCCGCTATTAATTCCGGCGGGACTGGCACTGCCCTTCTCGCGCAAGCTGACGCGCTGGATGCTGGGCAAGGTGATCGAGGAGGACGGAATCGCTCTCAGCGTGGATGTGGCGCAATGGCATGGATACAGCTTCGAGTGGAGTCCGAAGCGGGTGGTATTTTATGTGGATGAGGTACGGGTGTTCGAATCGCCCTTGAGTCCACGCGACCCTCTGGGAGTCATCATCTGGATAGATAACCAATACGCGGCGTTTACGCCAGAGGGCAGGATAGCTTTTGGAGTCTTGGAGGGAAATGAAGAGTGGATTGAGGTGGAAGACATCGTACTGCGTAGTGCGTAATTTGTAACAAAGCCCCGATAAACCCGGAGCCTTGTTAACAAATTACGAACTATGGTAGTAGTGATATTGGATGTCAGGCATCAAAACCGGCCGTCGAGTTACGCCTTTACTCGCAGCCAGTGGATGCTGTTCGATCGGCACTGCGGACACGTACGCTCCATGTTGGAATTATAGATTCCAAGCCATTGATGGCCGCAGCGCATGCAGATGAAATCGGCAGGCTGATTCTCATCAGTAGCCCGGGGGTTGCGCGGGTTGGGCACCTTGGCTTCCAACAACGCCGTGCGGGTCTGCTCGATCTCTTCCAGAGTCACACCCTGGCGCTTCTTCTCGGTCTCTTTCATGATCGTCTGCCAGCGCGCGCCCTCCGCTGCGGAACACCACTCCAGCAACAGCCGGTCGGGGCGCAGGCTGGCCTTTTCAAGCCCGGCCCACAGCCCGTCCAAGCGGCGGGTGGTGCTGCGGTTGGCGTCAATGTAGTGGCAGTCCACGTAGTGGCAGCCGGAGACCAAAACGACCGGTGCGCCCTTTCGGAAGGCATACCAGACAAATTCCGGGTTGACGCGGCCGGAACACATAGTGCGGATGATGCGGGCGTTGGGCGGGTAAGCCATGCGGCTGACGCCGGCTGTATCTGCTCCGGCGTAGGAGCACCAGTTACAGGCAAAAGTAACGATCGTGTTGGGTGAATCTTCCAGGATGGCATCCACTTGGGCGTAGATAGCCTGGTCGGAGAAATGGCGCATCAAGATGGCGCCATACTTGCACTCGGCCGCGCAGGTGCCGCATCCGGAACAGGCCGCGCTGGTGACGCGAGCCACCTGCTTTTTCTCCCAGGTAATGGCGTTAAACGGACAGACCGAAGCGCATTGTCCGCACAATTTACACAAGTCTTCATCCACCACGGCAGTGATGGCTTCCACCGATAGCTTGCTCTTGTTCAATAAGATGGAAGCGCGCGAGGCCGTCGCGCTGGCCTGGGTGACGCTCTCGCGCACGTCTTTGGGGCTTTCTACACACCCGGCGATGAAGACTCCCTTGGTGGGCGTATCGACGGGACGCAGCTTGGCGTGCGCTTCTTTCAGGAAGCCGCTGGGTGACTTTGACACACTGACCATCTGGCGCACCGATTCGGTATTGACAGCCGGCTTGGCACCCACAGCCAATACCAACATGTCGACCTCATGTGTCTCCAGGCGGTTGCCGGTGGTGTTCTCGACGGTCAGCCAAAGGTTTTTGGTCTGCGGGTCTTCGCGCACTTCGCCGGGTATGCCGCGCACATAACGCACGCCATTGCTCTTGCTGCGCATCAGCAATTCCTCGAAACCTTTGCCGAAAGCGCGCAAGTCCATGTAGAACACGGTGATATCGGTATTAGGGTAATTGTCCTTCAAGTATTGCGAGGCTTTGATCGTGTTCATGCAACAGATGTTGGAACAGTACGGGTTGCCCTGCCCCGGATTGTTCGTGCGCGAGCCAACGCATTGGATGAACCCAATACGCTTGGGCTGGCTCAAATCGCTGGGGCGTCCCAGATGGCCCTCCAGCGGTCCGCCGACGCAGATCAGACGCTCGAACTCCATGCTGGTCACAACGTTAGGGAAGCGGGTGTAACCGTATTCATCCAACGCGGTCGGATCATAGACATCCATGCCGGTGGCAACAATAATGATACCCACTTCGATATTCAGGGTCTTATCCTGCATATCGAAGTCGATGCATTTTTTATCGCAGGCTTCGATGCACTTGCCGCAGGCAATGGGGTTCTGGCCCAGGCATTCATCGGAATTGACGATGTAAGCCGCAGGCACGGCTTGGGCGAAGGGGATGTGGATGGCCTTGCGGCTGCCCAACCCCATCTGGAATTCATCAGGCACCACGATCGGGCAGACCGCGCTGCAGTTGCCGCAGGAGGTGCACTGGGTTTCGTTCACATAGCGGGCTTTCTTGCGTATCCGGGCTTTGAAGTTGCCTACGAATCCGGAGATATCTTCAACCTCAGAGTAGGCTAGGAGCGTAATGTTGGGATGTCGACCGACATCCATCATTTTCGGCCCGAGAATTCATATACTACATTCGATATCCGGGTAGACCTTGTCCAGTTGAGCCATGATGCCGCCGATGGACGGCTTGCGCTCTACCAGGTAAACCTTGTGTCCAGCATCCGCCAGGTCAAGCGCGGCCTGGATGCCTGCCACGCCGCCGCCGACGACCAGCGCCGCATCGGTGACCGAGATCTGTTCCTCATCTTGCGGGTACAGCCAGTTGGCCCTGGCTACTGCTACTTTTACAATCCCTTTTGCTTTGATCGTGGCCGCTTCACGGTCACCGGGCGTGACCCAGGAGCAGTGCTCGCGGATATTCGCCATTTCGAGCAGGTAGGGGTTCAGCCCGGCTCCCTGGATGCACTTACGGAAAATCGACTCGTACGAAGTCGGTGAGCAAGAGGCCACCACAACCCGATTTAGGTTGTGCTCACGAATTGCCCGCTGGATCTCCTGCTGGCCTGGGTCGGCGCAGGTGTACTTGTTGCGAATCGCCGCGACGACCCCAGACAGGGTCTCGGCGTAGAGGCGAACGGCCTCGGTATCAACTGGCCCAGCGATGTTCGAGCCACAGTCACATACAAAGACACCAATACGTAAATTATCACTGACCAATGGATGCCTCCTGCTTTTTAGCGTGTTTGGGTTGACCGGTGAGTTGTTCGGCAACCAGGGTTGTCAAGTCCTGGATCGGTATGTTGATCTTCTCGCCCAGCAGGGGGTCGTTCTGGGCGCACTTCAGGTGGATCTGGCATTTCAGGCAGGCGGTTACCAGCATCTCTGCACCGGTGGCACGCGCCTCCTCCAGGCGTTCCACCTGGATGCTCTTGCTCACGTGCCCGCATGCCCGCCAGCAACTTGTTCCACAGCATTGGCTGGAACTTGCATGCCGGGGCATCTCAGAGAGATCGAAGCCAAGTCCGGCGATGATCTGCCTGGGGGCATCGTAGATGCCCAGGTGACGGCCAAGCCTGCATGGGTCCTGGAAGGTGACCCGCTTCGCCTCTCCGGACGAGGGGATTTCCACGCCGCTCTGGGCCAGCAGTTCGGTGATGTGCAGTACCTCCAGTCCGTGATTGCTGACATATTGAAGATAATCCATTTTGAGCGTGCGGGCGCATTCCGGGCAGGTGGTCACAATGCGTTTGGCGCCGGTGGACTTGAAGCGTTCGATGTTCAACCGGGCCAGGGTCTGGAAGGTATCTGTATCCCCTTCCCAGAGCTGGTCATGGCCACAACAGCGCTCGTCTGCCATAACCTGGGGTTTGATCCCCAGATAATTCATGATCTTGACCGCAGCCTGTGCGATCTCAACCCCCTCCACGTTCAGTTTTTTGAACAGCGGATCGTAATAAGGCATGCAGCCGACGAAGTAAAGTGTGTCGGACTCATCTGAGAATTTCAATTCATTGCTAACCCATCCCAGGCGGTTCTGACGCATGTCAGGGTTGGTCATCATGCGGCCCCAGGTCTGGATCATTTCACCGTGAGTGCAGTCCCCAAAGCGGTTGTGGTCGCGAGCCAGGTTGCGGGCTTCGCGCACGAATTCCGAGAAGTGCACGCCCGAGGGGCAAACATCGCTGCATCGCCTGCAGGTTAGGCACGACCAGAATAACGGTTCTTCCATGACCTCGTCCAGGTTGCCGTGGATCGATTTTTCGATCAGCGTGCGCGGGCTGGTGAAAGTGCGCGTTTCCCAATGGCTGATGGGACAGGTAGCGCCAC
>Ga0315273_10005626_pt1 | contig 15519 bp, 9 predicted proteins | sample YL17G02_0_MG_FD_205753 | JGI IMG/M metagenome (GOLD analysis project Ga0315273, IMG submission 205753) | Sediment microbial communities from Yellowstone Lake, YNP, Wyoming, USA - YL17G02_0 | ecosystem: Environmental > Aquatic > Freshwater > Lake > Sediment | place: USA: Wyoming | collected...
TAACGCGAATGGCGCGAAATTTGGCGAATTTCGCCAATATTTTCTGAAAATTCGCGTCATTCGCCCATTAGCGAAATTCGCGTTTAGAACTGTCACTTACTTATCAACCACTACCAAACCTTTTATACACGGATTTCACGGACAACACGGAAAAAAGCGGTTATTAAAAGGCTTTCCGTAAAATCCGGCAATCCATGTAATCCGTGTACAAGGTTTTTCGTATGCGGCAAATGGAATCTCATGTCGATATTTGGCGTATAATTCTGGCAATCCATTTCGCGAGAAATCCTCATGCCCAACTCCCAACCCCTGCGCGTATTTCTTTGCCATGCAAAAGAAGTTAAACTGGCGGAAAAAGCCGAAGAACAAAAAAAGGCATGGGCGGAGGTGTGGCACAAAATAAATTTCAAGCCCTTCCTCGCCATAGGCGGGATACTTATTGCCATGCTTTGTCTCTTTGGATGCGGAAATTACGTAATCAATAATTTGCCTGCAACTCCCACGCAAACCATCCTGACCAATACCAAGTCAAGTACGCTAACGAACACTGCCGCCAACGACCCGACGAAAACTGTCGCCAACCTCCCGATGAAGACCGCCACCAACGTTTCGACGGAGACCGCCACAACCGTTCCGCCGACTTCCACTCCCACGCCCAAACCAGGTGTTACCATGCTTGGCGCAGACGGCGCGACGCTCGTCTTTGTGCCAGCAGGCGAATTTACAATTGGAAGCGAGGACGGCAATATCGATGAACAACCTGTTCACGCGGTTTTCCTTGATTCCTATTGGATTGACCGTACTGAAGTGACCAATGCCATGTATGCCAAATGCGTGGAGACGGGTGACTGCCGACCTCCATCGAATACAAGTTCTTATACGCGTTCCAGTTACTACGGAAACCCCGAGTTTGACGATTATCCCGTCATCTACGTGAATTGGTACAAGGCAAAAACATATTGCGAATGGGCGGGACGAAGATTACCGGCCGAAACCGAATGGGAAAAGGCCGCGCGCGGCACGGATGGACGCACTTACCCTTGGGGAAATGATTTTGATTGTAGGAAGGGTAATTTCGATGACGAAACCCAACTGGATAATTATGTTGTTCCGGGCGGGACAAATTGCGATGGTTTTCCCGATACGTCCCCTGTTGGGTGGTTTATAAATGGCAAGAGTCCTTATGGCGCGTATGATATGGCAGGCAATGTTTCGGAATGGGTGAATGACTGGTACGATTCTGCATATTATGGTAAATCCCCATCTTCCAATCCTTTGGGACCATATACAGGTCAGTCTCGCGTGCGTCGGGGCGGCTCGTGGTACGACTACTATGGCGACATCCGTTCTGCGGTTCGTATCGGGAGCGCTCCTGGCATTACTGACGTTAATGTTGGTTTCCGTTGCGCCCGTGGTACATCTCCATAGGAGGCTTGAAACCGCGACGCACTTTCTTTTATGTCTTGGTTGATTGTGCCCAATTTCACTTTGGCTGTATAATTTGCCTCATACCATAAAAGGAGAGAGACAATGAAAATCAACTTTGCCATGTGGCGTAAAGCATCATGGGAACTCATAAAAATGGAGGACAAGCACGAATGGGATGCGCTGGATGTCATCTCCAAGTGGCTGATCGCTACGCGCTCCGCCGTCACTACTGTGACCATTTATTCCTGTATCATCGCGGGTCTGCTTGCTTGGCGCGATGGATATTTTTCATGGTTTCCGTGGTTCATCCTGACCATCGGATTGTTCATCGCACACGGCACGAACAACCTGCTCAATGATTACACCGATTATTCACGCGGAATAGATAAAGACAACTATTTCCGCACACAATATGGTGTTCATCCGCTTGTGCAGAACTTCTGGACGAAGGGACAGCAGATCGAGTGGTTCATCCTCAGCGGCGTGATCGCTACGCTTTCGGGTATCTTTGCCCTGTTCTACACTGGTTTTAATCCAGTTGTCATCGGCTTGTTTGCTTTCGGCGCGCTGATTTTGCTGTTCTATACCTGGCCGCTGAAATACTGGGCGCTTGGTGAGTTGGCCATCTTTATCATCTGGGGACCGATCATGATCGCGGGCGTGTACTTTGTGCTGGCACTTGGTCATGGCGGCGAGCTAAGCAATGTTTGGAAGGTGGCCCTGGCGGGCGTCCCCTTTGGCCTGAGCGTTGCCAGCATCAATGTTGGCAAGCATATTGATAAGATGGCGGATGACAAAGCCAAAGGCGTTGGCACATTCCCTGTGCGCGTCGGGCAGACCTTTGCGCGCTACGTGAATATCACAGCCATTGTTCTAGTGTATGCCGTCATCATTTATCTGGTCATCATCGGCTACTTCTCGACCTTTATGCTGTTGGCGCTCTTTGCCCTTCAGCGTGCCATGTACGCGGTCTTTGCGCTTTCCAAGCCGCGCCCCGAAGGGCCTCCCGCCGGTTTCGAAGCCTTCTGGCCAACGTGGTTCTCCGGCTTCTGCTTCTATCACAACCGCCTGTTTGGCGGCCTCTTCATTCTCGGCGTGCTGCTTGACACGTTCTTCCGCAAACTCTCATTCCCACTGCCGTTTTCCATCAACTGGCTTGGCGCGATTGCCTTGGGCATTGGCTTGGTCTATGCGGTTGTAACCATGCAGATGGCGAAGGCGAAAAAAGCATAATTCGTGTTTTGTAAAAAGAAGCTCCGAGAGATCGGGGCTTTTTTCGTATTACGCATTACAAAATACGAATCTCCTCAACTTCAATCCAACATTCCTTCCTCATTGGACAATTATCCTGGCATCAAGGGCATTACAACCTTCGCCTTCGTGTAATACCCGTAATGGGTTGATGTCCAATTCTTTGATCTCGGGGAAGTCTGTCAACAGTTGGGAGAGCCGCAAGATGGCTTCCACAACGGCTTCGACATCCATGGGTCGGTGCCCGCGAGCACCTTTCAGCACCTGAAAGCCCTTCAGGCTGGAAAGCATCTCTTCAGCTTCGCGGCGCGAGATCGGCGCGACACGCACTGCGGTCTCTTCAAATAATTCGACAAAAATCCCGCCCAGACCGACCATCACAACCGGGCCGAATTGCGGGTCTTGTCGCCCGCCCAGGATTAACTCCCTGCCGCCAGTCATCATCGGTTGTACCAGCACGCCATCCAGTTTGGCATCTGGATAAGCTTTTTTGATGCGCTTCATCATATCCTCGAAGGCAGCCGTCAAGGCCTGTTCGTTACGCAGGTTCAACTGCACCCCGCCCGAGTCCGACTTATGGGATATCTGCTCTGCAATGATCTTGATGGCTACCGGATAACCGATCGCCTTGGCGGCCGTCTGGGCTTCTTCCACGGTTGTTGCAACCGCGCTTTTTACAGCTGGGATTTCGTAGCATTCCAAAGCCTCAATCGCCTCAAACAAGAGCAAATCCCGCCCTTCGCGCTTTGCGTTGGCAATCAGGGTCTTAACCCTGGCTTTGTCCACAGAGAATGTATGGATTTCTTCTTTCACACTCTGCTCCTGCCGGGCGCAATGATAATGATGGTTGATTTCCATGGCGCGAATGGTTTCAACGATCTGGCTGAAAATCGGGAAGTCGTAGTTCTGTTTGAGGTAATTGGTTTCCTGGGCATTTGCAGACAAATAAAATGCCACCGGTTTATCATACTTCTTGACCATCTTGGTCACACAGTCCAATAATTCACGCGTCGCCTGGTTTTCCTTCTCAGAAATTGCAGTATGCAGGAACACTGCGCCATCCACCCCCTCCAGTTGTAAGGTTCGCTCTAGGATCTGGGCGTACACATCCAGGTCGAAAAGAATTCCCAAATCTAACGGGTTGGTCAGGCGGATCACAGAAGCCCGGAAGTGCTTCTCGATCTCCCGCAGGAAACTCTCAGGGAAAGGTGCCAGGTTGAAGCCGGATAATTCGCACGCATCCGCCGCAATCACCGCGTGACCGCCCGACCGGGAGATGATGGCCAGGTTCTTGCCTTTCATGGGCGGCAACTCGAGGATCTTGAGATTGTTGCCCAGGGTGGTTGCATCGTGGATGCGGATGATGCCCACCTGCTTGAAAGCGGCATCCACAATTTTGTCATTGCTCGTCAGGGAAGCGGTGTGCGACATGGCAATGTTCCTACCCAAATTCCCAATGTTGGCCTTGAACGCCATAATGGGTTTCTTTGACCTGCGAGCAATCTCCATCAGTCTGCGGCCATTACGCATACTTTCCAGGTAGAAGAAGATCAGGCGCGTATTTTTATCTTCGATCAAATATTCCAAAATATCTTCCGAATCGATATTGAGCATGTTGCCCACAGACACAAACTTGTTCAGCCCGATCCCCTCATTGGCCATGATGTTGAGCGAACTCATACCAACGCCCCCACTTTGCATAATGACAGAGACATCCCCACGCTTTACAAATTTCCTCAGGCGCGGGAACGGCACACACAAACCATTTTCCATGTTGATCGCACCGATACAGTTCGGACCAATGAAGCGGATCCCGTACTGGTTTGCAACGCGCAGCATTTCGTTTTCGATCTTTTTGCCATCTTCTCCATACTCTCGAAAACCAGCTGTTTCAATGATTGCCCAGCGAATGCCCTTTTGCCCGCACTCTTCCAGGATGCCTGGCACCGTTTTGGCCGGCGTCATGATGACGGCCAGGTCAACATAGTCAGGAATGTCGCCGATGGAACTATAGATGCGCCGTGTTTCTATTTTTCCGCCGCCAGGCCCAACCGCGTAAACGATACCGTCAAAACCATACTCAACCAGATTCCCAATGATGTTGCGGCCTAAATTGTCGCTCTTCTCGGAAACGCCAATCACGGCCACGCTGGATGGATAGAATATTTCACGCATAGGGAGCTCCTCTCTTGAACCAGTTTGATCATCCTGGCAATTTACTAGGACGTATTATAACGGTAGAATATGATAGCAATTTAGCTACAGGCCGGTTGCCGGCATCAAATGGAGGTCAAATACGAGTAATCAGGATAAATTACACGTCGAAAAGCGTCATTCGTCGGGTTGTTTCTATGCGCGTTTTAGTCTAAGATAGATGTAATATTGAGCGGGGTGTAAGCACATCCTGTACAAAACCCGGTCGTGCCAAATATCGAATCTGTAGCGCCACCACGGTCGTTTGTCACGAAGCGGAATTCTCCGGACCATCCCTGGCTAAGCACCAGGAGGCATTATGGTCTGACTTGCCAAGGTCAGACTAAAGTGAATCATGTGGCGTTGAGGAGCATGCATGACTTATTGGAGACAACCTCTTGACCGAGACCGTATCCTGGTCACCCACGGTATCGTCCATGTTATCGAAGATCGATGCAAGGGATGCGGTTTCTGCGTGGAGTTTTGCCCCCGGCATTTACTGGTGATGTCGGAGCATACAAACTCGAAAGGTTACCACCCCCCTGTAGTCTCAGATGATTTAAACTGTGCCAACTGCGGCATGTGCGCCTTGTTGTGCCCTGACTTTGCCATCTATGTAGAGGATGGCGGGGCGCGCCCCCCCGACAAGATTGTTCCCATTCACAAGGAAGGAGGGGCGGTATGAGCGAAGTGAAAGGACTGCTAACCGGGTCACATTTCATGTTAGGCGATCACGCCTGCGCGGAGGGAGCCATCCTGGCTGGCTGCCGCTTCTTTGCCGGGTACCCCATCACCCCCGCCACCGAGATTGCAGAACGCATGTCCCTGCGCCTGCCGCAGGTTGGTGGGATTTATATTCAGATGGAAGATGAATTGGCCTCCATGAATGCCATTCTGGGTGGGTCGTGGGCGGGTATAAAATCCATGACTGCTACCAGCGGCCCCGGTTTTTCGTTGATGATGGAGAATCTGGGACTGGGCATCATGCTGGAAACGCCCTGCGTACTGGTGGATGTCCAGCGCGGCGGGCCTTCCACTGGCCTGCCCACGCTGGTCGGGCAGTCGGATATGATGCAGGCGCGCTGGGGGTCGCATGGCGACTATGAGGTTATTGCTCTTTGCCCAACCTCCCCACAGGAACTCTTCAACCTGACCATCCGGGCTTTCAACCTGTCTGAAAAATACCGCATGCCGGTGCTGGTGATGACCGATGCCGAAGTAGGCCACATGACCGAAAAGGTGATCATCCCACCGCCTGAGGAGATCGAAATCATCAACCGCCCTCAGGTGCGTAAAGGGGATGTAGAGCCGGACCATTTCCGCATCTATGGCGACAGCCGCAAGGGTGGCAACGGCTATATCTCACCGATGACTGCGGCGGGGGAAGGTTATCGCATCCACGTCACGGGTCTGACCCACGATGAGCGTGGCTATCCTGCGATGAACGCTCAGGCCCACGACTGGAACGTGCGGCGGTTGATCGAAAAGGTGCGTTGCCACCGCGACGATATCATCCAGGTGGAAGAACAAAACCTGAATGATGCAGAGGTGGTGGTCGTATCCTATGGCATCTCAGCGCGTACATCGCTGTGGCCGATTGAACAGGCGCGCGCGGAGGGCATAAGGGTTGGCTACCTGCGCCTGATCACGGTCTGGCCGTTCCCAGAGGAACGCATCCGCGAGCTGGCCAAAGGGATACGTGCCTTCGTGGTGCCGGAGATCAACATGGGCCAGATCGGGCGCGAGGTGGAACGCTGTGCGGCCGGACAGGCCCAGGTTATCGGCGCGAATAGCCCGGGCGGGGACGTGCTGGAACCTGAATTGGTGTTAAATGCCATTCGCCGGGCCGCCGGGCGCGAGGTCCGGGAAGAAGCGCATAAGAAGAGCCTGGCGAACAAGCCGGCGGAGGAGTAGCGTATGCCCGAAGAAGAGATGCACCGCAGTGAACGACTAAAAATAATGGGCTACGAAGCCCCGGAACAAAGCGACTGGGTGACGGGCTTGCATCCAATGGACGACCTGTTGCGCGGCGAACGCTTGCCGCACATCTGGTGTCAGGGCTGTGGCTTGGGTACAGCGCTAACTACAATTATCGGTGCCCTGCAATGGCTTGAGAAGAACCGGGGCTGGGATCTGGATAAGGTGGCAGTCGTGTCTGGCATCGGTTGCACGGGACGCATCGCCGGGTACGTGCGCTTGGATTCGTTCCATACCACACACGGGCGCGCCCTGCCCTTCGCTTCAGGCCTGAAACTGGCCAACCCAGACCTAAAGGTGGTGGTGGTTTCAGGGGATGGCGATATCGCCGGTATTGGCGGCAACCACTTCATCCATACCGCCCGGCGCAACCTGGATATTACACTCATCTGTGTCAACAATTTCAACTACGGGATGACCGGTGGCCAAGTGGGGCCGACTACGCCACATGAAGCGCGGGCGGTGACATCCCAATACGGCAACTTTGAGTATCCCTTCAACCTGCCTTACCTGGCTGCCGCCAGCGGTGCTTCATTTGTCGCTCGCTGGACGGTTCTGCATGCCCGTCAATTGGAGTGGACGTTGCGCGAAGCGCTTGAACATCCAGGTTTTAGTTTTGTCGAAGTCATATCGCCCTGCTCCACCGCCTACGCCCGTTGGAACCCGGAGGGGCGTGGCCTCGACCCACAAAAACTGGCCCGGCGCGGCCTGGAAACGATGAAGTTTTACCAAAATATTGGCCACACCGAAAATGGGATACACCCCAAGGATGCACACGTAAAAGTGAACGAGAAGGGCGAAATCACCGAGATCATCGAAGGCAAATTCCTGGAAGAAATCAGGCCAAGCCTGAAAGAGGCACTCGACCAGCGCAGCGGGCAGGCAGAAAAAACCTGGCTGGCCGAAAAAGAGACCATCGATAACCGGCCTCAATTGCCTGCCCGGCATGAGCCCTTACCGCGTACCGAAGTGCAGTTGGGTGGATTTGGTGGGCAGGGTGTCATCAGCGCTGGGCGGATCATTGGGCTGGCCGCGGCCATCTATGACAACCTGGAAGCTTGTTTCACCCAGAGTTATGGGCCGGAAGCGCGCGGCGGTGCAGCCGGTTCACAGGTGGTGATTTCAAGCACTCCCATCCATCACCCGCACTTGATTCAGCCGACAAGCATGATCATCATGTCGCAGGGTGCGTACACAAAATACATACCGACCCTGGCGCCCGGCGGCTTACTGTTGATTGATGACGGGCTGGTCCCCCTGCCGCCAGACCATCGCAAGGATATTCAAACCTTTGGTATCCCGGCCAGCGAGATCGCTGAACGAGCAGGCAACAGCCGGGCTGCGAACACTGTGATGCTCGGCTTCTGGACGGCACTGGCTGGTGCGGTCAGCCGGGAAGCCATGCGGCAGGCTGTCAGTGAATCTGTTCCGCCAAAAGCAGTGGATTTAAATATGAGGATTTTCGAAGTTGGATATGCAAAGGGGTTGGAATTGTTGAACAGGAAGTGAAAGGGATACTCATGAGTAAAAGCGCACTCATCATTGGCGGCAGTGTGGCAGGACTCCAGGCGGCTCTCGACTTGGCGGATAACGGCATTACTGTTCACTTGGCAGAACCTTCGCCGTTTCTCGTAACCGCCGGCAATTCCGGCTTGGCTCCTCACCTGTTGAATGCGCGCCTGTTGGAAGTCATCCGACATCCCAATATCACCGTCTGGACGAAAGCCCACCTCGATCATCTTGAAGTGGAAGCCGGCACTTTCCGTGCTAGGATTCGTACCCATCCCCGCCACATCGACTCGACCCGATGCACCGCCTGCGAAGCGTGCATTGAAGTTTGCCCGGTAACAATATTAGGTACAGATCACAAAGCAATTTATCTGGATGGTCAACCGGGCTGCATGGTGATTGAAAAGGCTGGCAAGTCCCCATGTGCCAACACCTGCCCAGCCGGGATTCATGTCCAGGGATATGTCGCCTTGATTGCACAAGGGCGCTTTCAGGAAGCCATTAACTTGATCCACGAAGCCATGCCCTTCCCCTCAGTTTGCGGACGAGTATGCAACCACCAATGTGAATCGAATTGCATCCGTGGTAAGGTCGGCGAGCCGGTCAACATCATGACGCTTAAACGTTTCGTCGCTGAATGGGAGTATAACCACCGCCATGAACAGCCCAGCCCAGCCAGCAGACGTCACCCAGAGCCAACCGGCAAGAAGATTGCCATCATCGGCGCGGGTCCCGCTGGGCTGACCGCCGCGCGCGACCTCATCCGAATGGGACACGCCATTACGATCTTTGATTCCCTCCCGTTGGCCGGTGGGATGATGCGAGTGGGCATCCCGCCCCATCGTCTGCCCAGCGAGTTATTGGATTGGGAAATCCAGCAAATCATCGCTGAAGGCGTGGAACTTAAGCTCAATACCTGGGTGGATGATATCCCCGGCCTCCTGGAAAATGGTTTCGATGCAGTCCTCATCGCCACCGGAGCGCACGCCGCCAAGAAGTTGTCAATACGAAACTCCAACCACCGTGACAACTGGATGAGCTTGGACGTATTACGCCGCACCTGCCTGGGCGAGAAGATTGACTTGAGTGGAAAGCGCGTGGTTGTACTGGGCGGCGGGAATGTGGCCTTGGATACCGCCCGCACCGTACTGCGCCTGGGTGCCAGCGAAGTCCGCATGGCCTGTCTGGAGCCGCGCGGCGAAATGCCCGGCTTCGATTGGGAGATTGGCGTAGCCGAAGAAGAGGGTATCGAAATCTGCCCGGCGCGCACGTTCAAAGAGATCATAGTCGAAGATGACAAGATCAAAGGGGTAAAGTGCACCGAAGTGGTCTTCCGCGGCTTCACACGCGGCCGTCCAGATATCGAAGAAATCCCCGGCACCAAGCACGTGATTCCTGGCGACCTGGTCATCTGGGCAATCGGTCAGATGCCGAATTTTTCCTTTCTGCCCCAGGACGGCAGCATCAACACCAATTACCCGGTTGGCATTCAAAGCGATGCAACCATGTCAACTACCATGCCGGGCGTCTTCGTTGCGGGAGACGTGCGCCGGGGTGTCACTTTCTTTGTCGTAGACGCTATCGGCGAAGGGCATATGGTCGCCCGCAGTATTGACCGTTATTTGAGAGGCGAACAGGGCATTCCCGAACCAATCCGTTTACCCGCAGTGTCATACACCGATAAGGAAATCAAAGCTAGGCTTAAGTTAAGTAAGACTTCCCGGCAGAAGCGTGTCAAGATTGCCAGCATTCCGCTGGAAGAACGTACGCTCAACTTCCGTGAAGTGGACATCACGATCACAGAAGAACAGGCCGTGGCCGATGCCCAACGCTGCCTGACATGTGGACCGTGCAGTGAATGTCTGGCTTGTGTTCAGGCCTGCGAGGCGGGCGCGATCGTCCATGAACAACAGGAATTTATTTCAGATCTGGACTTTAGCGCCATCCTTTATGCTGGCGACCCAGACCATTTTACGCTGACAACGACAGATGGCCTCTTCCGCATCCCCCCTGATGACGCCTTGGTTGCCTCTGCCGTAGCCTCCCAAGCCTTGGCCTGTCTCGTCTCCGAATGCAGCCCCCTAACCCTGGCGGCGGCCCCGTCGCTGACGGATGGTCCGGCACGTATTGGCGTCTTCCTGTGCCAGTGCGGGGATGAGATTGCCCAAGCCATCGATTTGGAGGCCGTCCGCAAACAAGTAGCCGACTTGCCCAATGTTATCCATACCCAATTGTTGTCCTTCTCCTGCTCCCCGGATGCCGCGGATGTCATGCAGGCCACGGTGAACGCATATCAACTGGATCGGGCTGTGCTGGCCGCCTGCTCCTGCTGCTCGCTCAACCAGGTATGCTACAGTTGCACTTACCAGCGCGTACGCTGTAAAGAAAACCTGGGTTTGTTCACAACCCTTGATACCGGCAGTGCTAAATTGCAACGGCCAGCCCAAACTATCCGCTTTGAATTTGTCAACTTGCGTGAGCAGTGCGCCCGGGTGCATACTGGCGATCTCCGGGCTGCCACTGCAAAGGCTGTGACCCTGGTCGCGGCGACCATTGCCAGAGTGCGAGCAGCACCCATCCGGCTGGCGGGACCGCGACCGGTTGAAAAGTCGGCCCTAGTCTTGGGAAGCGGCATAGCCAGCGCTACCTGCCTGCAAACTCTCAACCAGCTTGGCATATCTGCCAAGCTGGTTGACGGGCTACCAAGTCAGGTACAACGCGCCGGTGGACAGTATGTGGTCAACACAGGCGACCAGACCTGGCAAGCTTCCACGCTGGTCATGACACCGAAAACCAAGCGACAGGCCAACCAGCTACTGGTAGCTTTTGGCCGGGAGCGGCGGCGTCCGATCGCCTACACTGATTGGGGTGGCTTGGAAACCCGCCGCCCGGGGATTTTCTATTGTGACCCGGCCCAAGACCCGACGATGACCGGTGCGGCAGCCGCGGCGCGCGTTGCCGCCTGGTTGGGCCGCGCCCAGAGCCGGCCGCCGATTGCCGCCATCGTTGACCCAGAACGCTGCCGTGCCTGCAAAACCTGTATCGAAACCTGCGAATACTGCGCACCTGAATTGGTAGAGATTAATGGACGCTACGCTGCATGGATCGACCCGGCAATCTGCCGGGGCTGTGGCACTTGTGCGGTGCACTGCCCATCGGGGGCTATCACCGCCGGGTGCTCCACCGATGCGCAATTGCAGGCCATGCTCGGCGCAATCTTGAAATGAGGTCCTTGGCAAAAATGAGCATGAAACCCACCGCATCCATCCATCAAAGAGGAAGTGCATTGTGAGCAAAGGTGTACTCATCATCGGCGGCAGCTTGGCCGGTATTCAGGCAACCACGGATATGGCCGATGCCGGTATCCATGTCCATCTAGTCGAATCATCGCCATTCCTTGTGAACAGTGATGATTCGGGCCTACCTCGCGAACTGCTGAATACCCGCCTGCTCGAAGTTGCCAGGCATCCAAACGTAGAGGTATGGACCAAGACCCAACTCAATCGGGTTGAGAAGAGACCGGGGCACTTGCATGTGGAACTTCGCCGGCTTCCACGTTACATCGACTTGGAAAAATGTACCGCCTGCGGAAAATGTGTTGAAGTCTGCCCGGTGACTGTGCCGGGCACCAATCATAAAGCAATCTACCTGGATGGCCAGCCGGGGTGTATGGCAATTGAAAAGGAAGGTAAACCTCCTTGTGCGAACACCTGTCCAGGCGGCATCCACGTGCAGGGATATGTGGCCTTGGTAGCTCAGGGTCGCTTTCAGGAAGCCATCGACTTGGTACGCGAGGCCATCCCCTTCCCGGGCATCTGCGGGCGGGTGTGCACCCATCCGTGCGAGTTCAACTGCCGCCGGGCGGAGATTGATAAACCAGTGGCAGTGCGCCTGCTTAAACGCTTCGTTTCGGACTGGGAGTTGGTCCAAGGGAAAAAGCGACCAGCTCCGAGGGTGAAAAGACCCGCACCAAGATCAGAGAAGGTGGCGATTGTTGGGGCTGGGCCGGGCGGCATGGCCGTCGCGGACCGGTTGGCGCGTCTGGGCTATAAGGTGAGCGTTTTCGAAAAACTGTCCGTCATCGGCGGGATGATGGCCGTTGGCATCCCCGAATATCGCCTGCCGCGCGAGGTGATCGCGCGCGAGTATCAACAGATCCAGGACTTGGGTGTCGAGATTCATTTAAACACGGCCATCGGCCCGGCTGGAAAATACACCCTGGATAAACTGTTCGAACAGGGCTATCGCGCGGTCTGCCTGGCGGTCGGGGCGCATCGCAGCCAATTTTTGCGAATTCCCGGAGAATATCTGCCCGGCGTAGTACATGGCATCGAACTGTTGCAGGCCGTCAACCTTTCGCCAAGGACTGATGATCCCCAGATCAAAGCCGACTTGAAGAAGATGCTACCAAGGGGGAAGAATACGCGGGTGGCTATCCTGGGCGGCGGCAATACTGCCATGGATGTTTCCCGCTCCCTCAAACGACTGGGCGTGAAAGATGTGCGCATCCTCTACCGGCGCACGCGCGTCGAAATGCCTGCCATGCCGGAGGAGGTTGAAGATGCTGAACAGGAGGGGGTGGTCATCGAATTTCTAGTCTCACCGGTGCGCGTGCTGGGCAATGAGGCTGGCGTCAATGGCTTGGAGTGCATACGCATGAAGCTCGGCGAGCCAGATGCCAGCGGTCGCCGGCGTCCGGTCCCTATTGCAGGCAGTGAATTCGTAGTTGACCTTGATGTGGTGGTGCTGGCTATTGGTCAGGCTCCCGACTTGAGTTTTCTGGGCGAAGAGCATAACCTCGCAATCACCCGCGATGAGCGCATCAACGTAGATGGCATCAGTTTCCAGACCAGCCGCCCGGGTGTTTTTGCTGTGGGCGATGCCGTGACCAGCGACAAAATGGTGGTCATCGAGGCCATTGGTATGGGAAAACAAGCTGCGGCTTCCATTGATGCATATCTGCGCGGCCAGCTTCCCAAAGAGATCGTCGTTGATGCCCGCGAAGTGCCGATTGCCCGGCGTGAACTGTCAGAAGCGGATCTGGTACCCATCCTGCGTACACAAGTGCCTACCATCCCGCTGGCCCAACGCCGGAGCAGTTTCAGAGAAGTGGAACTGGGCTACACTGCCGAACAGGCTGTGGCTGAAGCCCAGCGCTGTCTGGTGTGCGGGCCGTGTAGTGAATGTCAGGCTTGCGTGCAAGTCTGCCAGACGGGCGCCATTGCCCACAACCAACACGAAACCTTCAGCGACTTGAACATCGGTGCGGTCCTCTACGCCGATGACCCGCAGAGTTTCACCCTGACCCCACTGACGGAGAGCCAGGGATTCTACTACGTCTCCCCGCAAGACACTCTCACAGCCTCCTCCGTGTCATCCAAAGTGTTGGCCCGCTTGGCTTCTGAATGCAGGCCACTACCCCTGGCTGCCAACTTTGTTCCGACAGATAGTCCGGCGCGCATTGGTATCTTCCTGTGCCAATGTGGGGATGAGATCGCTCGTACTGTCAACCTGGAGACCGTGAGCAAGCAAGTCTCAGCTTTGCCGGATGTGATGCATACACAGGTGCTGCCTTTCTCTTGCTCTCCGGAAGCTGCTGAGACGATTCGAGCAGCCGTGGAGACACACCACCTGGATAAAGCCATGCTGGCCGCCTGCTCATGCTGCTCGGTAAACCAGGTGTGCTTCAGTTGCACTTTCCAACGCGTACGCTGCAAGCAGAACTTGGGTTTATTTACTTATATCGATGAAAGTGTAACCGAGAAACTGCCTCCCGCCCAAGCTGCCCGTTTCGAGTTTGTCAACATTCGCGAGCAGTGTGCCTGGGTTCATGCCGACAATCCACGCGAGGCCACTGCCAAGGCCACCACGCTGATCGCGGCGACGGTTGCCAGACTCCGTGCAGAAAGCGCCAAGGCGGTAACTGAGCTGCCTCAGCAGAAAACGATCATTATCCTTGGCCGAGGGGCGGCTGCTTCCGTGTGTAAAAAAGCTCTCAACAAGCAAAAAATGGGGACCACGGTTCTGAAAGAGGTACCGGAGCGGATCAGACGCACTGGCGGGCAATTCGTTGTCCAGATGGATAGCCAAACCTGGCAGGCATCTACCCTGGTCCTGGCTCCGCGTGATGCCCAGGAAGCAGAGGGGTTGCTGGCGGCATTCGGGCGGGAAGAATTACATCCCAGGATCAACCCTGCCTGGGACAGGGTAGAGACACACCGCCCTGGCATCTTCCACTGCGACCCAGCCCAGGATCCGGCGTTGACCGGCGCAGCGGCAGCGGCGCGCGTGGCTGCCTGGCTGGGCCGCACACAGACGCGTCCGCCGTTTGCGGCATCCGTTGATCCTGCCCGTTGCCGGGCCTGCAGCACCTGCGTCAAGACCTGCGAATTTGGCGCTCCCGCCCTGATGGTCCTCGAAAAGAATCGCGTTACTTCGTGGATTGACCCGGCCATCTGCACCGGTTGTGGCACCTGCGTGGCACGCTGTCCATCCGGAGCCATTACAGCCGGCTATTCTAGCGATGAAGAACTCCAGATCATGCTCAACACCATTGTGCCCTGAGGAGGTAGTAAAGAATGGCAGACCCGAAAGTTGTTATATTTACCTGTAATTGGAACGCATATAGCGGTCTGGAGACGGCCGGTGCAAAACACCTGACCTATTCTCCGTCGGTCTATCCTCTGAAGGTGATGTGCCTCGGGCAGATCAGCGCAGGCATCATCCTGAAAGCCTTCGAAAACGGCGCAGATGGTGTGCTGCTGTTGGGCTGTCCACCCGGTGAGTGTCATTTTGAATTTGGCAACCGCCGTGCCGAAGATGTTTTTGAAGAGGCCAGGAACCTGACCAAGTTACTAGGCTACCAGGATGAACAATTCAAGCTGGATTGGGTCTCTGCCGGTGATGGGGAGGGATTCGTAGACAAAGTGCAGAATTTTATGGCCGGGCTTAGCCGACGCTAGAGAGAATAATGAACACATTACCCGAACTCATCAAGAAAAATCAACTCTGGTATTGCCTGGATTGCGGCAAGTGTGGCGCTACCTGTCCCATCAGCCATTGGGAAACGCGCACTTTCACCAGCCCGCGCACGCTGATCGAAAAATCGATCCACGGCAACCTGGACGAGGTCATGGAAGAACCGTTATTCTGGTCGTGCCT
>Ga0315273_10005627_pt1 | contig 15518 bp, 14 predicted proteins | sample YL17G02_0_MG_FD_205753 | JGI IMG/M metagenome (GOLD analysis project Ga0315273, IMG submission 205753) | Sediment microbial communities from Yellowstone Lake, YNP, Wyoming, USA - YL17G02_0 | ecosystem: Environmental > Aquatic > Freshwater > Lake > Sediment | place: USA: Wyoming | collected...
ATCGCGGGCGCTTCGAGGGCACGCCGCTGCGGCCCGACGAGCACGTCATCTGTGCCGACGAGAAGACGGCCATCGGGGCTCGGGCGCGGATCCATCCGGGCAGCCCGCCGGGGCCCGGGCGGGCCGGTCGGGTCGAGCACGAGTACGTGCGCGGCGGCACGCTCGCCTACTTCGCCGCCTGGGACGTCCACCGCGCGGCGGTCTTCGATCGCGCCGAGCCGACGACCGGGATCGAGCCGTTCGGGCGGCTCGTGAGCGAGGTCATGCGGGCGGAGCCGTACGCGAGCGCGCACCGGGTCTTCTGGGTCGTGGACAACGGCTCGTCCCATCGCGGCGCGCGGACCGAGGCCCGCCTGCGCGAGCGCTGGCCGCAGATCCGCGTCGTCCACACGCCCGTCCACGCGTCCTGGCTCAACCAGGTCGAGCTCTACTTCAGCGTCGTCCAGCGCAAGGTCCTCGATCCGGATGACTTCGCCTCGCTCGACGAGCTCGCCGCCACGCTCCTCGCCTTCGGCCGGCGGTACAGCGCGATCGCCACCCCGTTCGAGTGGCGGTTCACGAGGCTCGACCTGCACCGCGTCCTGGCCGCCCTGACCCCACGGGCACGGGCGGCGTAACCATTACGTCGCGCGACTTGCGAATCGATGTACTAGGGACCGGGTCTGGATTCGCCGTTGCGATTGGCGTCGAGGCCGGCGACACAGCTGGAGCGAGGGTCCCGTTCGCGGAAGGACTGGCTGCCGCCGAACATCCGGCCAGGACAGCTGCCAGAGTGACTACACCAACGAGTCTCTGGCACGCCGGTCCCCGTTCAGACCACCCCTGCCCGATTCCCATCTCCTAGCCTCCCAAATCGCGGCCCGGGGCCGTCGAAGGGCCTCAGCGTGCGGGCGGCAGCGACCAGAAGGAAGAGGCACTTGTCACGAACGGCCCCCGGTCGCCCGGTGCAGCGACCCGTTGCGCGGGGGAGCGCGGAGCGGTGCGCGCCGGCGTGCGACCGGGAGCCTGCGCGCATTCTGGTCAGCCGCGCCCCTCGTCCCAATAGGCGGGGCTACCTATCGCGAAATCGCCTCTGCGGAAGGGTCGAGTGTCAGCTCGTCCGGCGTCTCGAACAGGAGAGAGGCTTCGCTGTCAGCAGGCGAGAACTCGCAGTCACCGGGACGAACGAGGCACACCTGTCGGTCGCGGTCGTAGCCAGGGCAGTCCTTGGTCATAGGGCAGTCGTGAACCATGACCGAACCATCCGCTCGAGATCCCCACCTGTCAACCCGCGCGCGGTGCTCTGGGCCAGCCCAGAATGGAGGATGCTGTAGGGCGGCGGTGGCTCGATCGTGCCGCCATCACATCATGCTCGGAGGAGGTGATCGGTGCTCCGACACAAGAAAGACGACGCAGGCGCCCCGCCGGCGAACGTCTACCAGATGCGGCAGCAGCTCTTCGCCATCGGCGACGACTTTTGGATCGAGAATGGTGCGGGGCAGCGGGTCTTCAAGGTCGACGGCAAGGCGCTCCGCCTGCGGAAGACGCTGATCCTCGAGGATGCCGGCGGCGCCGAGCGCTACAAGATCCAGGAGAAGATGCTCCATGTTCGCGACACGATGGAGATCGAGGGAGCCGCGGGCCGGGTCGCGACCGTCAAGAAGGCGTTGATCTCCCCGCTCCGCGAGCGCTACGACGTCAGCTTCGACGCCGGCGGCGCGTGGAAGGTCCAAGGCAACATCGTCGACCATCAGTACAAGATCGAGAACGACGCCGGGGAGATCGCCGAGGTCGGCAAGAAGTGGTTCCGGGTTCGTGACACTTACGGCATCCAGGTAAGCCCCGGCCACGACGACGCGCTCGTTCTCGCCGTGGCTATCGTCGTCGACGCGATGTCCCACCCGCGCAAGTAGTCGCCCCGCGTCGGTGGCGGCGCGAGCCGATCCGGACGATCAGGCCGTCACGCGGCCGGCGGCTTGGGGACAAGGCGGCGCAGCACAGCGCGTGTCACGAACCAGATGACTCCGCCGATGATCACGCTGTCGGTCAGGACAAGGGTCCCTCCCGCGCCGCCCTGCTGCGCGCCGCCGTACGCGACGTAGACCGCGGCACCGACACCCAGGCCCACGAGCGCGGGCAGCAGCTCGGTCAGGATCCACCGTGCACGCTCGGAAGGACCGGCAGCAGGCGGGGGCGTCGGCTCGTCGGTGGCGGCTCCCCTGGGGGTTTGCGCTACGTCCTTCGGGCTCAAGGCCCATCTCCCATGCGGAGGTGTGACTGCCGACAGCATCGGCTCAGATGCGGAGTGGGGTCAACCCTGGACCGTAATCTGCTGAGAGGAGTGTCCCCCCGAGTGCTGGGATTGGCGACGGGGGCGTCGCCGGTTATGGCCGAAGCCTCGGAAGGTTCAGGAGGACCGCCAGAATAAGGACCCGGGAGACGAGCATCGCGACCGCACCGATGATGACGCCGGCAGTCACGTCCTCAAGGCCCGATGCGCCGGCGGTCTGCCCGCCCCGGGTCGCCCAGACCAGAACCCCGACGCCGATACCGATGAAGATGGGAAGCAGCCCCGCCATGAGCCATGTTTGACGGGGAGTTGAGACGAGGCGGTTGCCCGGGGAAGGCTGTGCTACATTCTCGGGGCTCACGGTCAGCTCCTGTGTTTGACGTCTTGCGCTGACAGCATCGGCTCAGATGCGGCGTAGGGTCAAGCCCAGCACCGTTATCAGCTCACCTGAGCACAAACAAGCGGGCGGTTAGCTCAGTTGGTTAGAGCGCATGCTTGACATGCATGAGGCCAGAGGTTCAAGTCCTCTACCGCCCACCACCCCCGCGCCTGCCTTGCGCCGCAGGCCGCGGTCGCCCGGACCGCCGTCCCGGCAGCGCGCCGTCAGCTACGGCGGTGCGGCGGCCTGAGGAGCCGGATCGCGAGCGCGCCGAGGCCCGCGAGTACCATCCCGGCGAAGGGACCCGCCGTGGGATCGTGGGCGGGATTCGCCGGCTCGGACGACGTTGGTGGTGCCGTGACCGCCGCCGACGGTCGCGGGTCCGACTCATCGCAGCCCGGGTTTGCGAGCGCCAGGGTCGTCGTCGCCCTGGCCGACACCGTCGGCCCATCGGAGGCCGTGCCGTCGACCACGATCGCGACATCGAGAGCGCAGGACCCGGTCTCCGTCTCGGGGATGCGCACCTGGCAGTCGAGATCCAGCCCACTCCCGGACGGGAGGTCTGAGAAGGGGCTGCATCGTCCAAGTCTGGCCGGCTCGGGGTGTGCGTTGATGGCGAGGCTCTCGGTGCCGCGATTGATGATGTCGACCGCCAGACCGACGCGCTCGCCGGGGCTGGCGGGGGCGAGATCGGCGTCCGCACGTGGCCTGACGTCGCGGATCTCGAGCGCCGGACCCTGTTCGAGAGGCACCAGCACGACGTCGGTCGAGGACCGACGCTCCAGGACGAGGTCGCCGACGGACCCGCGGACCGCGAAGTCGACGATCTGGTTGACGGTCCCCGCCGAGAGTTCCAGCCGGCAGGTGAACGTGGACGTCGTGCCTCCCTGGAGGAGACCGACCGATTGTCGGCATTCCGTCGACTCGGCAGGCGGCATCCCCAGGACGGGGGCCGAGTCGGCCGGGCGAACAAGCGCCCACACCTCGACGCCCTCCATGGGCGGGCCGGGAGCGTTCGCGGGTCCTGTCGACACGTCGAACCCGAGGTCCACGGGACCCGGTCGGAGCGCGCGCACGATGACGGGACTGGCCCCGCCCTGCGGCCCCACGTCCAGCTTGCCGTCGGTGCCGGTCACCGTGACCGCGATCGGTCCCGACGTGACGTGACCGAGGGGCACGGCGGTTCCCGTGTTGGCCACGACGACGACGCGGAAGGAGACGGCCCGGTCGAGCGACGAATCCGGCGGGTGGATCTCGCCCCAGCATGCCAGGTCAACCGTCCGGGCCGGATAGAGCTCCGGATACCAGTCACAGAGCCCGGTCTCCAGCGGAGTGCACGCTCCGCCCTGCTCCGGCTCGCACGGGGGGCCCGGCGAGCGCGTGACGGACCCCTGCGCGAACACGATCCCGCCCGTGAGGTTGGTGACCTGGATCGTGAGTCGAACGCGGCCAGACCCGGCGAAGCCGAGCGATGCCGGTCCCGTCACGCGAACGGCAAGGGGAGGTTGCGCGGCTGCAAGGGGAGACGCCGGCGCGACCGCGAGGCCGGCCGCCAGGACGATCGCGGCCGCAAGCCCGAGCCCGCGGAGGGACACCGCCGGCCCACCGCCGAGCCCGCTCACTGCTCTCATGCGGACCTCCACGGGATCCGGCCCGAGGGCCGTGCACATCGCCCGCCGCCCCGGGAACCGCCGGCTGCCCGACCCGACCGGGTCGCCAGATGGTGTCGCCTGGGAGCCGATCCGGCAAGAGCCGAACCGCCCGCACGCCCCGGCCCGGTCGCCTCTCCCCGACGATCGGGCCGGGCCGCGTATACTCCGCCCACCAGATAGCGAACGCGTCGATCGGGACGCGCCGCGCCGGCACCGGAGCACCAGAGAGCGGCGGGCATCGGCTGAGACGCGTCGCGGCCACCGACGGCGAGGCACCACCCGTGAGCGGCCGGTGAACCGGCCCGGGATCCGCCCGTTAGCGCGGCCACGAGAGCGCCCGCCGGCACCCGCCGGGCCGGGCGAAGGCGGGTGGAACCGCGGGAGGCATCGGCCCCTCGTCCTGCAGGGACGGGGGGTTTCGTGTTCCCAGAGGAGACGAACGATGGGCGACGAAGAGGCGATCGAGGTCCAGGAGGCGCTCGAGGCGCCCGAACGCGGCTCGGCGGACGAGCTGCTCGACGCGGGCGCGCAGGCCCCGATCGACGCGATGCGCCACTCGGCCGCCCATGTCATGGCCGAGGCCGTGCTCGACCTCTTCCCCGGGGCGAAGCTGGGCATCGGCCCGGCCATCGAGAACGGCTTCTACTACGACTTCGACCTGCCGCGCTCGCTGACGCCCGAGGACCTCGCGGCGGTCGAGGAGCGGATGACGGCCAGCGTCGCGGCGGCCCACCCGTTCGTCCGGACGGAGATCGCCTTCGACGACGCGCGGGCGGCGGCCGTCGAGGCGGGCCAGGCCTACAAGGTGGAGATCCTCGACGACCTGGCCGCGCGGGCACGCGTCGCCGGCGAGCCCGTCCCGGTGACCAGCTTCTACGAGCACGGGCCGTTCAGCGACCTGTGCAAGGGCCCCCACGTGGAGACGACCGCGGCGATCGGCCCCTTCAAGCTCCTCTCCGTCGCCGGGGCCTACTGGCGGGGCGACGAGAAGCGGCCGATGCTCCAGCGGATCTACGGGACCGTCTGGGAGACGCAGGCGGAGCTGGACCAGTTCCTGTGGCGCCGGGAAGAAGCGAAGAAGCGCGACCACCGCAAGCTGGGCGTCCGTCTCGACCTCTTCAGCTTCCACGACGTGAGCCCGGGCGCCGCCTTCTGGCACCCCAAAGGCTGGCGCCTCTACCGAACCCTCCAGGATGCCATGCGCGAGCTCCAGGATCGCCGCGGCTACGAGGAGGTCTACACGCCTCCCCTCGTCCACCGGAAGCTGTGGGAGCAGTCCGGCCACTGGGACCACTACCGGGACAACATGTTCCTCGTCGAGGCCGAGGAGCAGACCTTCAGCCTCAAGCCGATGAACTGTCCGGAGTCCTCCTTCATCTACCGCAGCCGACTGCGCTCCTACCGCGACCTGCCCCTGCGGCTGGCCGAGTACGGCGTGCTGCACCGGAACGAGCTCTCGGGGGTCCTTTCGGGCCTCACGCGGGTGCGCCACTTCGTCACCGACGACGCCCACATCTTCGTCCGTCCGGACCAGATCGCGGCGGAGATCGAGGGCCTGATGGGGGAGATCCGCGAGGCGTACTCCTGGTTCGGCCTGACCCCGACCCTCACGTTCGGCACCCGGCCCGACAAGGCGCTCGGCGACCCCGCCGTCTGGGACGAGACGGAGGCGATCATGCGGGCCGAGCTGGAGCGTTCCGGCCTGGAGTATCGCGTGAAGCTGAAGGATGGCGCCTTCTACGCTCCGAAGATCGACATCCAGATCACCGACGCGTTGGGCCGCGAGTGGCAGACGGCGACGATCCAGGTCGACCGGGTGATGCTCCCGGAGCGCTTCGACCTGTGGTACATCGACGAGGCCGGCCGCCAGCAGCGCCCGGTCGCGATCCACCGCGCGATCTACGGTTCCCTGGAGCGGTTCATCGGCGTCCTCACCGAGCACTTCGCCGGCGCGTTCCCGCTCTGGTGTGCGCCGGTGCAGGCCGTCGTGATCCCGATCGCCGACCGCCACGTGGACCCGGCCCGCGAGCTTGCGGCCGTCCTTCGCTCCCGCCGCCTGCGGGTGGAGGTCGACGACTCCGACGCCCGGATGCAGAACAAGATCCGGGTCGCCCAGGAGCAGAAGGTGCCCTACATGCTGGTCCTCGGCGATCGCGAGGTGGAGGCCCGGACGGCTGCCCCCCGCACGCGCGCCGGGGCGCAGCAGCCGGCCGAGGGGTGGGGGGCGCTGGCCGAGCGTCTCGCCGCCGAGGCGGCCGCCCGCCGCCCGGACTGAGACTCGAGGGTCGGATTGAGCGGCGCGGGCTCCGGGACGGTTGTGCTATCCTCCGCCGGCGATCCGCGCCCGGCTCGCGCGTGCGCTTGCACGCCGTTCCTGGGCGCTCGGTGATCTCGATAGCGCGAAGGGGCCGACCATAAGCCGAGAGCTGCGTGTCAACCAGATGATCCGGATCCCACAGGTTCGGGTGATCGACGAGGATGGGAACCAGATGGGTGTCATGCCCACGCTGGACGCCCTCCGCCTGGCACAGGAGCGCGGCTACGACCTCGTCGAGGTGGCTCCGACGGCCTCGCCGCCCGTGACCCGACTACTCGACTACGGCCAGTACAAGTACGAGCTGGCAAAGCGCGAGAAGGAAGCGAAGCGGAAGTCCCGGTCGGTGGAGTTCAAGGAGATCCGCCTGAAGCCGAAGATCGGCCAGGGGGACTTCGACACGAAGGTGCGCCGGGCAATCGAGTTCCTCGAGGAGGGCGACCGAATCAAGGTGGCCGTCCAGTTTCGTGGTCGCGAGCTGACCCACCCGCACCTCGGGCGGGAGCTGCTCAACAAGTTCGCGGACCAGATCAAGGACCATGGGGCCCTCGAACGAGCACCGCTTCTCGAGGGCAAGTCGATGCATATCACGATCGCGTCGACCCACAAGCCGAAGCAGCGCGAGGCCGTCGCGGGGGAGAAGCTCCCGACCGCGAAGGCCGAGTCGGACGAGGTGGAGGGTGCCGCTCCGGCGGTCGCGGTCGACGATGCGGGCCCGGTGCCCGCGATCACGGGAGAGTGAGACCGGCGTGCCGAAGATGAAGTCGCACAAGGGCAGCCAGAAGCGGATCGGGGTGACCGGAAGCGGCAAGCCGATCCGCGTGAAGTCCTGGCGAGGCCACCACCTGGAGCTGAAGTCGTCGCGGCGCACCCGTCGCTACGCCGGCAAGACCCTCATCGGACCGGAGCACGCCGACCAGGTCGCGCGCCTCCTGCCGTACCTTCGGAAGGGCTGACCCGATGGCACGCGTCAAGCGGGGCGTCACCTCCCATCGCCGCCACAAGCGGCTCCTCAACGCGGCCGAGGGCCGGAAGGGGACCCGCAGCCGGCTGATCAAGCCGGCGCGCGAGGCGCTCCTCCACGCGCTTGCCTATGCGACCCGCGACCGCAAGGTCCGCAAGCGCAACATGCGCCAGCTCTGGATCCTGCGGATCAACGCGGCCTCGCGCGCCCACGGCGTCCCCTATGCCCACTTCGTCAACGGCCTCAAGAAGGCCGACATCGCGCTCGACCGGAAGATCCTCGCCGACATCGCCGTCCGCGACGACGCGACGTTCGGCCGGATCGTCGAGGTCGCCCGCGGCGCCTGACGGCGCGGCCGGGCCGACGCCCGGCCCACGACCACGGCAGCGGGACCCTCGCGCGCTCCGGCGCCGCGAGGGTCCGCGGTTCCCGGCCCGGAAGATGGAGGCGCCGCTCCCCACCGTGGATCTCGCGACCCTCACCGCGCAGCTTCGCGCCCTCCGCGACGAGGCCCTGCCCCGGATCGCGGCGGCGCCCGATCTCGGCACGCTCGATGAGCTCGACCTGCACTACCTCGGGCGCAAGGGCGGCGCGCTGTCGGGATTGATGCGCGGCATCGGCTCGCTCCCGGTCGAGGATCGGCCGCGGGTGGGGATCGTCGTCAACGACGTCCGGGAGGCCGTCGAGTCGGCGCTCCACGGGGCGCGGGCGCGGGCCGGGGCCGCGGCGCTCGCGGCGCGGCTCGCCGCGGAAGCCGTCGACGTGACCGCGCCCGCCCGGGCCATCCCCCGCGGCACCCTTCACCCGATCGTGGAGACGATCGGGCGGATCTCCCAGATCTTCGGCCAGTTCGGCTTCGTGACCTACGAGGGTCCGGAGGTCGAGACCGACCTCACCAACTTCCAGATGCTCAACATCCCGCCCGACCACCCCGCCCGGGACCTGTGGGACACGATGTACGTGGACCTCGAAGGGGCGCTCCTGCGGACGCATACGTCGCCCGGCCAGATCCGGGTCATGCTGGCCGAGCGACCGCCGATCCGGGCCCTCCTGCCCGGTCGCTGCTTCCGCTACGAGGCGATCGACGCGGCGCACGCCTCGGAGTTCTTCCAGGTGGAAGGGCTGATGGTGGACGAGGGGACGAACCTCGCCGACTTGAAGGGGCAGCTCGCCGAGTTCGCCCACGCGATGTTCGGGGAGGGAACGACGACGCGGTTCCGTCCGGGCTACTACCCCTTCACCGAGCCCTCCGTCGCCTTCGACATCGGCTGCCTCGTCTGCGGGGGGCCCGGCTGCCCCGCCTGCGGGCGGACCGGCTGGATGACGATCCTCGGGGCCGGGATGGTCCACCCAGTGGTCCTGCGCCACGGCGGCATCGATCCCGAGCGCTACCAGGGATTTGCCTTCGGGATGGGCGTCGAGCGGATCGCGATGCTGCGCCACGGGATCACCGACATCCGGGCCTTCCTCGAGGACGACCTCCGTTTCCTGGAGCAGTTCCGATGAGGGTCCCGCTTTCCTGGCTCCGTGACTACGTCGACGTCGAGCTCACGCCGGAGCAGCTGGCCGAGCGGCTGACGCTCCTCGGGATGGAGATCAAGGGGCTCGAGCGCCTGGGCTCCGAGTGGCGGAGCGTGGTCACCGGCGAGATCCTCGAGGTGACCAGGCATCCACGTGCCGACCGCCTCTCGCTCACCCGCGTCCGGGTGGGCGACGAGGTGCTCGACATCGTCTGCGGCGCCACGAACATCGCCGCGGGGCAGCGGGTCCCCGTCGCGCTCCCGGGCGCCGTGCTGCCGGGCAACCGCGCCATCGAGCGGACCGAGAAGATGGGCGTCGTCAGCAACGGGATGCTCTGCTCCGGCGACGAGTTGCGCCTCACCGGCGACGCCGACGGGATCCTCATCCTGCCGGGGGACACCCCCCTCGGCGTCCCGCTCGCCGACCTCTACGGCGACGTCGTGCTCGACGTGGACGTCAAGCCGACCCGCGGCGACGCCCTTTCGCTCGTGGGCCTCGCGCGCGAGGTTGCGGCGGTCACCGGAGCACCCGTCCGCCTCCCCGGGATCCACCTGGCGGAACCGGGGGTCCGCGCCACCGCGGACCTGCTGGCGGTCGTCGTGGCGGACGCGGCACTCTGCACCCGGTTCGTCGGCCGCTGGGTGAGCGGCGTGACCGTCGGGCCCTCCCCGGACCACGTCCAGATGCGGCTCCTGGCCGCCGGTCTCCGTCCGGTCAGCAACGTCGTGGACGCCACCAACTACGTCATGCTCGAGCTCGGCAAGCCAACCCACGCCTTCGATGCCACGGCCGTTGCCCGGGACCGGACCGGGAGGGCTGGACTCATCGTGCGCTCGGCTGCCGCGGGCGAACGCCTCGAGACCCTCGATCATGTCGAACGCGAGCTCGGGCCCGATGCTCTCGTGATCGCGGACGCCAACGGCCCGCTGGCCATCGCCGGGGTGATGGGCGGGGCCAGCTCCGAGGTGTCGGGGTCCACCCGCGACGTGATCATCGAATCGGCCATCTTCGACCCCGTCAGCATCCGGCGGACGGCGTTCCGGCATGCCCTGCGGTCCGAGGCCAGCCTCCGTTTCGAGAAGGGCCAGGAAGCTCGCCTCGCCCGCCTCGGCGCCGACCGCGTGGCCGAGCTGATGGTGGCCTGGGCGGGCGGGGAGGCCGCGAGGGGTCGGGTCGACACGGCGCCCGACGAGCCCCGGGGCGGGCGCGTGCCGTTCCGCCCGGCCCGGGTCAACCGACTGCTCGGAACTGCGTACACGACCGACGAGCAGGTTGCCCTGCTGGGCCGTGTCGGGATCGAGGTCGAGGCGGCGCCCGCCGCGGCGGACCCCGGCGAGCCGCTGGTGGCGCAGATTCCGACATGGCGCCGGGACCTCCACATCGAGGCCGACGTGGCCGAGGAGATCGCGCGCGTCGGCGGCTACGACGCCGTGCCCACGAAGACGCCCGACACGCCGATGCCGCGCTTCCGCCCCGATCCCCTGGAGCGTCGGGACACGATCCGGCGGGCACTGGCGGGGGCGGGCCTGACGGAGGTGGTGACGCCCGCCCTCGTCCCGGAGTGGAACGCCACCCGCCTCGCCTGGCCCGTCGCGGCGACCGCCGGCATCCCCGGCGAGGAGGCCGTGGCGGGCAACCCCATCCGCGTCCGGAACCCGCTCTCGGAGCGCCACGCCGTCCTGCGCAGCGGCCTGGTCGGGAGCCTGCTCGACGTGCTTGCCACCAACGAGCGGCACGGCCGCGACGACGTCGCGATCTTCGAGATCGGGAAGGGCTACGCGGCGGCCCCGGACGGCAGCGCCGCCGAATGGTGGCGCCTTGCGTTCCTCCTCGCCGGCGCCGCCGTACCCGCGTCGTGGAGCCTTGCCGGGCGGCCCTGGGAGGTCGAGGACGGCAAGGCGCTCGTGGCGCTCGTCGCCCGGACCCTCGACACAGCCGCACCCGTCTTCCTGCCCCACCGGGACGGGGCGCCCCTTCACCCGGGGCGCTCCGCGCAGGCAATCGCGCCGGGAAGCGTGGCGGGACTCGTCGGCGAGATTCATCCCGGAACGCTGGCGGCGTGGGACCTGCGCGCCGGCCGGGTCGTCGCCGGGGAGCTCGCGATCGCCGGGCTGGGCGCCGGCCAGCTGCCGGCCGTGCGCGTCGTCCCGGTGGGCCGCCACGCTGGGGTCGAGCGCGATCTCGCGGTCGTCGTGGCCGAGGGAGTCGAGGCCGGCGCCGTCGCCAGGACGCTGCAGGCGGCGGGAGGCTCGCTGGTGCGGGGCGTGGCCCTCTTCGACGTCTATCGCGGGGCTCCGCTGGGGCCATCGGAAAAGGGCCTCGCCTGGCGGCTCGCGGTCCGCGCCGACGATCGCTCGCTCGAGGACGGCGAGGTCGACGCGCTCCTGGGCCGGCTGGTGGCGGCCGTGGCCGCCGCCCACGAGGGTCGCCTGCGCGCCTGATCCGTGGCAGACGCGGTGCGCGCACGCGCCGCGCGCGGTTGCGATGACCGGAAGCGGAAGCGTAGAGTGACAGATGGTCGCAGGGGGAATGCGGCGAGACGGACGAGAGGACGCCGCGGGCGCCCGGAACCGGAGGCTGCGTGGACGTGGTCGCGTTCATCGAAGGGCTCAACCTCTTCGACATCCTGGTCGCCTTCTTCGTGGCCGGCTTCTTCGTGGTCGGCTACATCCAGGGAACCCTGCGCCGGTTGCTCGGGCTGGCCATCACGCTGTTCTCGCTGCTGATCGCGCTCAACCTCCGCGACCCGCTGGGGGCCTGGCTGGCGCAGTACTGGACCCAGCTGCCGAAGTCGTACGTCTACATGCTGGCGTTCGGGGGGGCCTTTCTGACGATCTACATCGCGGGGTCGATCGTGGTCCAGACCTTCTACCGTCGGACGACGCTGTTCACGAAGTCGACGATGCTCGACGAGCTCGTCGGCGGGATCCTCGGTGCCCTCCAGGCCCTGCTGCTCGTGGGCGTGCTCATCCTGGTCCTCGACTCCTACTACGCCCTGGGCTTCCCGGCCGCCCCCGGCGAGATCGGGATCCTGCGGGACATCTTCAACTTCTACGACTCGTCCCAGGTCGTGGGCCTGTTCCGCTCCTCGTTCATCCCGCTCTTCTTCGCGCTCTTCGGCTGGATCGTTCCGTCCGACCTGCGCGCGCAGTTCAGCTGAGCCGCGCCGTCGACCTGCGCGGCCTGCTCGCGGGACCCGTCGACGAGGCGGCGCGCGGCCTCCTCGGGGCGCTGCTCGTTCGCCAGCGGGGGAGGGTGCGCCGGGTCGGCAGGATCGTCGAGGTCGAGGCGTACGCCGGACCCGAGGACCGCGCCTCGCATGCCCGGTTCGGCCCCAGGTCGCGGGCGGCCACGATGTTCGGCGCGCCGGGCCACGCCTACGTGTACGGTGTCTACGGCATGCACAACTGCCTGAACGTCGTCGCCGGTCCCCCCGGCCAGGGCGCGGCGATCCTCCTCCGCGCGGTCGAACCGGTCGAGGGTATCGCGGAGATGCGCGCGGCGCGCCTCGCCCGGGCCGTGGCGTCGCGGCGCGCGGCCGCCGCGGACCCCGCCGCCGAGGCCGCCCGGATCGCCCGGCTTCCCGTGGACGGCCTGGCGGCTGGGCCGGGGAACCTCGCGGCCGCCTTCGGGGTCGAGCGCAGCGAGGACGGCCTCGACCTTCTCGATCCGGCCGGCGGCCTTCGCCTCGAGCCGGGCGAGGCGGATCGCCCGCGCGTCGCGATCCGCGCGACCGCCCGCGTCGGGGTGGCGTACGCAGGTCCGGAATGGGCCGAACGTGGGTGGCGCTTCGTGGTGGCCGGAACCACGGCCGCGCGCACGAGGCCCTGATGGACGCGAAGTCGATCGCCCTCCTCGAGTTCCCCCTGGTCCGGGAGCGTCTCGCCGCGGCCACCGGGTTCCCGCCCGGGCGACGCCTGGCCGAGGCGCTCCTGCCGTCGCCCGACCCGGTGCTCGTCCAGATCGCCCTCGAGGAGACGTCGCAGGTACGGGCGCTCCTGGCCGAGCGGCCCGGCGCAGGGATCGGGGGCGCGCATGACATCGGCCCGGCCGTGGATCGCGCGGCGCGCGGCGGACGGCTGGACGCCGCCCAGTTCGCGGCGATCGCGCGGACGCTGGAGGCGGGATCACGCCTTCGCGACATCCTGGCGGAAGATCGGCGGTCGCTCCTGCACGAGCTGGCCCGGAGCCTCCACCCGCTCCCGGGTCTGCGCTCGACCCTCGAGCGAAGCTTCGATCCGGCGGGGGAGCTCCTCGACACGGCGTCGCCGCGCCTCGGCGCCCTGCGCCGGGCGACCCGCCTCGCCTACGAACGGCTCCGGACGCGCCTGGAGCAGCTCGTTCACTCGAGCGACGTCGGCGGAGCCCTCCAGGACCCGATCGTCACGCTCCGCAACGGGCGCTACGTGGTGCCGGTCCGGGCCGACGCCCGGAGCCGGGTCAAGGGGATCGTCCACGACGCGTCGGGCAGCGGGCAGACGCTCTTCGTCGAGCCGCTGGTCGCGGTGGAGCTCGGCAACGCCTGGCGCGAGGCCCAGCTCGCCACGGCCGCGGAGATCGAGCGGATCCTCGACGAGCTGTCGGCGCTCGTGGGCAGCCAGGCCGTGCCGCTCGCGGAGACGCTCGACGCGCTCGCCCGGTTCGACCTGTGGAGCGCGAAGGCGCGCCTGGCCGAGGAGATGGACGCCATCCGCGCCGAGCCTGCGACGCGGACCGAGATCGTGCTCAAGGGCGCCCGCCACCCGGGGCTGAGCGGGCACGTCGTCCCGATCGACGTGGAGCTGGGAACGGAGTTCCGGGCCCTCGTCGTGACCGGCCCGAACACCGGCGGGAAGACCGTCACGCTCCGCACCATCGGCCTCCTCGCCCTGATGCACCAGGCCGGGCTCCACGTTCCCGCCGACCCGGGCAGCCGGCTCCCCGTGCTGGCCGATCTCTTCGCCGACATCGGGGACGAGCAGAGCGTCGCCCAGAGCCTCTCGACCTTCTCCGGCCACCTCCGCTCCATCGTGCGGATCGCGGCCGCCGCGGGCCCCGCCACGCTCGTCCTCCTCGACGAGCTCGGGGCGGGCACCGACCCGACCGAGGGCTCGGCCCTGGCCCAGGCCCTGCTCGACCACTTCCTGCGGACCGGCGCGCTCGTCGCGGCGACGACCCACTACGCGGAGCTGAAGGTGTACGCGCACACGACGCCCGACGTCCGGAATGCCTCCGTCGAGTTCGACCTCGAGACCCTCTCGCCGACCTATCGCCTCCGGATCGGCCTGCCGGGCGGCAGCCAGGCCTTCGCGATCGCCGAGCGGCTCGGGCTGCCCGCGGCGATCGTCGCCGACGCCCGCTCGCGCCTGAGCGAGGGCCAGCAGGCCTTCGAGGAGACGCTGGCCTCCATTCGCGCGGCCGACCTGGCGACGCGCGACGCGCTCGACCGCGCCCGGGCCTCCGAGCAGCGTGCCGCCGAATCACGGCGGGCCGCCGACGAGGAGCGGCGGCGCGCCCGCCAGGAGCGCGACGAGGCGGTCGCGTCGGCACGCTCTGACGCCGAGCGCATCGTGGAGGATCTCCGTGCCGAGGTTCACGGCGCCCGCCACCGCCTGGAGCGCGAGACCGTCACCGGACCGGCGCTCGACGAGGTGGTCGAGCGCGCGGAGGCGCGCCTCGGGCGGCTCCCTGCGCCGACTCCCGCTCCGCCACCTGTGCCGCCGGCGGCCCCCGTGGCCTGGCGGGTCGGCGCCCGGGCCCGCAGCCGCAACAGTGGCTGGGAGGGCCGGATCGTGGCCCTCGAGCGCGGCGGCAGGCGGGCCACGCTCGAGGTCGGCGGGATCCGCGTCACGGCGCCCACCGCGGAGCTCGAACCAGCGGTGGCCCCCGGCGGCGAGGGCCCGCGCGCCGCGCGTCCGGACGGGGGAACGGCGGAGCCGGCGTCCGGGATCAGCCTGCTGCGCCTGGAGCGGGCACGAACCGTCGCCTCGTCGCTCGACGTCCGCGGGGCACGGGTGGAGGAGGCGCTCGAGGTGGTCGACCGTTACCTGGAGGATGCCGCGCTGGCCGGCCTCGAACGAGCCACCGTCATCCACGGCCTGGGCACCGGCGCCCTGCGCGATGCCGTGCGCGCGGCCGCGGCCGCGCACCCGCTGGTCCGCTCGGTCCGCGCCGGCGAGCGGGGAGAGGGCGGCGACGGGGCGACGATCGTCAGCCTCTAGGCCAGGCCTAGGGCGCGGGCGTCTCGCCGGGGGGCAGCGATTCGCCCGGACCGGGGAACAGGGGCGGGAACGGATCGAACGACGGCTCCGGAATCACGCACGTCTCCGTGGGCGCGAACGGCGCGCCCCAGGTCTGGCCGAAGGGGTTCCAGGCGCCGGTCTCGTAGAAGTAGGTCGTCCGGGTCCGCTCGGGCCCGCCGGCGACGCCGGATCCCCGCG
>Ga0315273_10005628_pt1 | contig 15517 bp, 11 predicted proteins | sample YL17G02_0_MG_FD_205753 | JGI IMG/M metagenome (GOLD analysis project Ga0315273, IMG submission 205753) | Sediment microbial communities from Yellowstone Lake, YNP, Wyoming, USA - YL17G02_0 | ecosystem: Environmental > Aquatic > Freshwater > Lake > Sediment | place: USA: Wyoming | collected...
CGGCTTTCAGCGCCGCCTCGGCCACGGGCGCCTTGTCCGTGCCTCTGAGCACCTCGCCGCAGAGCTTGAGCGCCTCCTCGTGGCGCCTTCTGGGGCAGAGCACCTTCGCATAGGCGGTGACGGCCTGGCAGCGGTGCTCGTCGGACTCGCCCTTGTCGAGCGCGACCTCTCGGATGGCCGCGAGCGCAGCCTCCACATCCTCCCCCGCCTCCGCAGCTAGGCAGGCAGCCAGCCATGTGGCCAGGGTCAGGGTAAGAGATGGCAGTTGGCAGTTCCTAGCGCTCAATGCGGAGCTTCCTGCGAACGATGGATTCGGCTGGCAATGGCCGTAAGCGATTGCCGTGTGGACACTTACGGATGGCGCCGCTTCTGCGTGCAGTCCCGCTCAAGGCGCCACGCCCGATCATCTGCGGGGGCCCTCCATTGTGGGTCAACCCGTGGAAGGGGGGGCGCTTGACCCACAATGAAGGAAATGGCGTAAACGGCCCCAAATCGCCAAACCGGTTACTGTGGCCAACCCGCCCGATGAGGGTGGTTGACCCACAATGGAGAACAGCGCAAGTCGAACTAGAGTCCCGCGAACGGGTCAGGGAGGCTTTCCTTGCCGCTCTTGCCCTTGGGGCCGTAGTTGAGGAACTCGAAGGCACGGTCCAGGCCGTGGAACGATGCGGTGTGGGCCTTGAGGCCGATGAGCACCAGCTCCTGCGCGGCAGTGGGCAGTTGGGTGAGGCTCGCGACCTTGAAGGCGAGGCGGAACTGTGCCGCCGCCTCCTTCGCCCTGCCCGAGTAGGCATAGAGGAACGCCTTGGCGCGGAAGCCATCATAGTTCTCAGGCTGCGCCTGGATGGCGGCCCCGAACTGCTTGGCGACCTCGGGGCCGAGCGTGGGGTACCTGACCTCGGCGAGACGGTTGGCGGCGATGTCGTCCGCCGTGTTCGGCTTGCCGTCGGGGCCTTCGGGGCCGAAGCTCTGGTAGGCTAGGAACTCGTTGGCGCGGCCGAGATTGCCGTCCACGGCGAGGAACGCCTGGGCGACGGTCTGGGCGGCCTCCAGGATGCCCTGCTCGGTGCCCGCCGCGTCGTAGAGGACCCGCGCGGCGCCGAGCGCCTCGGCCCACTTGCTGGCCGCACGGCAGACCTCGACGATCTTCGCCTGCGCCGCCTGGCAGGCCGTCTGCTCGAGCGGGTAGGTGCAGATGAGCCGCTGGTAGGTGGCGAGCGCGTCGTCGGGCTTCTTCAGGAGTAGCTGGATGTCGCCGGTCCGGACGGCGGCGGCGGCCTGGAGCTTCCGGTCGTCCTCACAGGCTTTCGCGAAGTCGGCGAGGGTCTTGAGCGCCGCGTCGAGCTGGCCGTCGAGGACCTGGGTCTCGGCCTTGAGCCAGGCGATCTCTTTGGCCTGCATGGGATCCTTGCAGGCGGCGAGCAGCTTGTCGCACGCGTCGAGGCATTCGCGGTATCGCTTGGCGTGCTGGTGCGACTGGGCCTGGCGGAGTTCCTTGGCCAAGTCCCTCGACTCTGCTGCATCGGCCGCGCGGCCGGCCAGAAGCCACGCGGCCAGGGCCAAGGCGAAGATGAAGCAACTGCAGACTGGCCATCGGCAATTCTGAGTTCTCAATTCGTCTCACTCCCACGGATTGACTTGGAGGGTCTGCCACTTTGCCTCGTTGACCCAGCGGTCGTCGTCCCGCGGTTCCTTCGCCAGCGCGCGGAAGGCATCTTCCGTGCCGACGAGCTGCATCATCTCGATGGCCGCGAGGCGGACCATCGGGTCGGGATGGTGCAGATGGGGGATCATCTCCTTCATCGCCCCGATCCGCGCGAGCGCCCGCGCCGAGGCCCGGCGCAGGACGACGTCCTCGTGGTTGACGAGGCCGGCGAGGACGGGGGTCGCCTCCTTGCAGCGCCACCAGGCGGCCAGTCGGGCGGCCTCGCGCCGCTCCTCGAGCTTCTCCGACCGCAGCCCGTCGAGGATCGCCTTCGCGGTCTCCGGGCGGGCCTTGCCCGGCGCGATCCCGCAAAGGGTGCGGAGCAGGAAGTCCACCGTGTAGTCGCGAGCGTTCACCGGCTCGTTCGTCCCCCACTTGTGGGCGTTCAACTCGACGAACTGCCCCTTGCCGTAGAGCTTCCAGACGGGGCGAATGGCCTCGAAGAGTTCGGGGCGGTCCGCATTGATGGCCAGCAGCGGCCGGGGCGCGGCGAGCGCCATCATCTCTTGGGTCAGGAAGGGGAGGGGATTGGTCGCGACCGTGCGCCCGCTGTAGAACATCTTCGGGTCGGTCCGAGTGGCGATGCCCATGTTATCGCCCTGGCGCGCCCAGAAGGGGGGGCTCCAGAAGGCGGCGGTGTAGGGCTGGACGAGGCCGTGGCACGTCGAGGACACGACGAAGGTGGCGAGCCGATCCTCCTGGCTGGCGATGAAGGGGACCAGGTCGGCGCCGTAGACGTGCCCCCAGTAGCCGATCCGCGCGGGATCGACCAGCCCCTTCAGCGTTTCGAGATAGTTGACGGTGCGCCGCACCATGTGGGCGGCGGCCCCAGCGGTCGCCAGCTCGCGGCTGGTGCCGAATGCCTCGTCCCAATGCTCGATGACGGCCACGACGAACCCTTCGCGGACGAAGTGGGCGGCGATGGCCCGCGAGTAGACGCCCTTAGCCGCGGACTCGATGCCGCCGCCCCAGCGGTCGCTGAGCACGATCGCCGCGGCCGGCTTGGGCAAGCCCTTGGGGACGAGTAGCCCGATCCGGCCGCGGTGCGTGGCGTCGAAGGCGACGCTGACGACCTTGAGGACGTAGTCCTCGCGGTCCTCGTCCGGGCGTTCGGCCTTCGCGTCCAGAGGCGCATCCCTGGGCGGCAAGGCGCCGAGGTACTCGCCCATCCGCTTCTTGAGTTCGGCGCGGACCTTCTCCCACTGCGGGACCGTCTGGATGTCGCGTTTCTGGAACTCAGCGTCCACGGCCAGCGGGCCGAGCGAGCGGGCCATCTCGCTGCCCTGGGGCTCGGGCTTGAGCACGGTGAGGGGGTTCGTCTCAAGCCCCAATGCCCACCCGATCTGGTGTCCCAGCTTCATGGCCGGCTTGGCCTCGCGCGGCAGGTCGAACGGGACAAGCTCCGCCGACTGCACAGCGCCCAGGCAACAAGACCCGATCACGCTCCAGACAATGATGCCACGCTCGATGGCGACATCCTCCAGAAGACCCGCGCCAGCGCGGGAACGCGTCAAGGGGCATGGTCCCCTGGGTGCGAATATACGCCATCCCGTCCTGCTCTGCAAGCAAGACGCAGATCGTTACGGGAAGGGTGACGCCGCCGGGAACGCTTACCGGCTTGCGCTCTGGGAAGGAGTTCTCCCTCCCGCTCCGTCCGCCTGCCGGCGGCACGAGCCTCGGGGCGCGCCCCATGGTGCCGCCCCTGGGGAGTGCTGCACCGTGTGGCTATCGGCCCCATACGGGGCCGGAGTCTGGAACAGGTACCCGGCTCCTTCCGGCGGACCACCTTTGCCAGGCCAGATGGCGCCGGTTCCATGCGTGCGAATGTCATCCGCATGCTCAAAGAGAAGGGGCGAAGAGGACAAGAGAGCGTGCAGTTCGGCGGGTCGTCTCCTCGAGTTCACGCTGCTGCCTGCGGCCATCTCGCTGACAGCGCATCTGTCCTTGGATGGGCCGCCGCAGAGACACGTAGTCCAACGACGGCCGGCGGGCGGGTCTCCCGGTCTTGAAGAGTCTTCCGCAGCTGACGGCTCCGGCTCCAGGGCAGCGAACTCACTCCACCACCAGATGATCGAATCAAGGGTGGCCCAACAAGATGCCCAACAAAAAGCGGTTTCTGTGCAACGACATGCAACGGGATCGACCATTCGCACAAAGCAATGCAGTAGAATGACTTATGTCTGAAGTAAGTTGTCCTAAAGAACTTGCGGCAACAGGCTCTTATCGACTGTCGATCTGGTGGGTCGCGGGCGGGCCTTGCCATCGGGCATCGGTCATTGCCTCGGCTTCAGCACTGCTGGGCCGTACGTGACTGCCGCGGTGAGACGGGGACGCAAGGTACCGGTTCGGCGGCAGAGCCGCTACGGGGATGCGCGCGGCGACGACGGAAGCAGCGTCCCGCCGAGATGGCTCTTCTGACTGAGAACCCTCTCCACAGCTTGGAGGCCCCTCGCGGATGGCTTCGACCTCCCGTGCTCCCAGTTCGCGATAGTCATCTCGTTGAGGCCAGCAGCGCGGGCCAGTTCGCGGATCTGCAGGCCGGCGTCCAGTCGGGCCTTCCGAAACAGTTGACCGAAGGTCGAAGGCTGAGTAGGATACTTCGGCTCGAATACCCGAGGGTGTATCGGCACGAATCTGGAGTGGACCCGTGGTTTCCGGCCCTGAATATCGTCTGGGCAGCGTACTGCAAGCATGCCCGTGTAAGACGGAACTCAAAAGAATACCTGCGGTTCGCATTCTGCCTTCCCGGCCCCGCCGACCAGGCATTCGCGGCTGGCGCCCACCCGCTTCCGGGGATGAACGTGCTCTGGCGCCTGCTCACTCACGTCGAGCGCCGCAGCATCGACCCGTTCGTGGGCGACCGTACCCTCGCCGTCTGGAGCCGCCAGCACCCCGACGATGAGCACTACCCCGTCCTTCCGCTGCCGACCTACAGCGTTCCAGACCGAAACGCACCGGGCGGGTCGCGCACCGCGTATATGACCGACGAGCAGTACGCCGCCTTCCTCCGTGAAAGCGGTCAGTTCGCCGCCCGAGAGGTCGCCCGATACGTCGCCCGCCCCAACGTCACCCCGCACCATCCCAGCGAGCGCGACATCCGCGCGATCCGCAAGATCCTCGCTCAGTGCCGGCAAAGCGCCAGGCCACGCCTCCAAGTGCGCTGAGGAACCCACGCGGCCCGCCGTGAGCCGCTGGGCAGGGTCTGTTTTCTAATCGTGGGTACGTAAGTCGTTCTCTTTTGCCGAGTTACGGCTTCGGAAAAGTGCGGATCGCCAAAGTAGTGAGGGCCGGGCTGACAAAGACCCCCTCACGCGCAGGCAGGCGCAGTGCGGTCCCGAAAGAAACCCCATGAATAGGAAACAGACTCCGCTGGGCATCTGCTCTTGACTTCCCCGCAGTGGAGTGACATGATACGGGCCATTCGTGTAGCGCCCGCGCGCTGGCCGTCCGTGGCAGATGACCTTTCGACGTAACCGAATCGTGACAGGATCCGGTCGCACTGGCCGGGAATGGGCAGCCAAGGGGAATAGGCGCTTGAGCGCACAGGACTCCTACTCAGCGAATGTCGCCCGGCTCGCGCGGGTCTACGAGGACATCCCCTCGGAGCAGGCCCACGCGGCGTGGGTCCACTTGCTCCCGACGACGAGGTCGCTCATCCTGGACATGGGGGCGGGGTCGGGCCGAGATGCTGCTTGGCTGGCTGGCCTCGGGCACGAGATCGTCGCAGTCGAGCCGGCCGAGATCCCCCCTCGCGCTTGTCGTTTTGTTGCACCAACCGTGTCAGATTTCGACTTTTCCTGTCGCTTCCTGTCGTCATTTCGACGTGCCGACCCCTACCGGAGCGACTTCCGCAAAATGAACAAGGGCAGGCATTTAGCCTGCCCTTGTGGCCTCGTACCGTAAATCCTGCCAAGTTCGGGCCGCGGCATCGCGGGGTCTTTTGAATCCCGCGCGTCTGCCATTCCGCCACTCCGATGTGGCTTTGGTAACGCGTTGCCCTTTCTGCACTTGTGGCATCGGCCACTCAATCGACCACCGCGAACACCGGCAGCGCTAGCCGTGTTGTTGCACCTATCCGCTCGTCAGCAGCGGGCAACAATGGCATCAATTCCAGAGCGCGAGCCCTGAACTCGTCGAACGGGTGAAGGTAAGCCGCCGTGACCGCCAGAGCGGATATCGGGCGTATTGCAGCAATCCGGCGCGAGGCACGCTCCAGGGCGGCACCGTGGCGGGCGCGCTTGGGCTGGACCGGGAGTTCTTCGAGTCGATCCTGGTCCCGCAGGTCATGCTCTACGGGTTCCTGGGGTTCAAGCCGACGGTCGGCGGGTGCGAGATTCCGCCGCGTCTGCCTAGCGATTGGCCTTCGTTGACGATCGCGCGGATCCACCTGCACGACCACGTGCTGGACGTGTCGGTCGCGTCCCGGACCATCGAGGTCATCGATCACACGCCGGACCGAGGCAGCGTGGACGTTTCGGTCCCGGCCGGTTGGTCGTTGAAGCGCACCTCCACCGCGCTGGCCGGCCAGTTGGCGCGCGGGCCGGCCGGGTCTCGCATGTCGAAGCGGCCGATGTAACGGATGTGGGGGTCCTTCGCGTCCGCCTCTCTGGGGCTTGGCTCCTGGGCCATCGACACCGCGGAAACGGCGAACGCCGACAGGATGGCGCTGAGCAGCGTCAGTTGCTTCACAGGTCTGTCCTTCCTGGGCGGCGGAGACACGGATTGCCGATCTGCGTTTCCCCAGTGATTCAGGACTCGTTGTGTCCCGGTAGTTCGCACCTTCAGTGAGCCTGGAACCGATCCAGGCCTGCTTGGGCAGCAATCTTACCACGGCTCCACAGCCCGCGTCCAGCGCCCGAACGCGGGTTCGATGTCAGGCGATCTCCCGCCCTCGCCGCCTGAGTGGGCCTCCATCTGACGGTCGCACGAGGTGGCTCCTCGACGATAAGACGGCCGCCTTGTTCGGTCTTCCTCTGCTTGACACTATGGCAAGCGAGGCATATCATTCAGGCAAGTGCGCTGGCTGTCAGCGCAGAGGTACCCCCAGAAGGCGAGGTCTGTCATGAGCACACGCATCAGCCGGCGGGACATGCTGAAGAAGTCTGCGATGGTTGCGGGAGCGGTCGCGGGGGCCCACGTCTTCGGGGCACCTGCCATCCTTGCCGGGACGTCGCCGAATTCGAAGCTCGGCACGGCCATCATTGGTGCGGGGGGGCGCGGTGAAGCCCACCGGAGCGTCGCGCTCGGCGAGCACTTGGTCGCTCTGGTCGACATCGACGACAATCGGATGGGCGGCATCATGAAGTCGCTCGAGGCGAATCCGGCCGCCAAGGGTGTCAAGCCGTACTTCGACTTCCGCAAGATGCTCGACGAATGCCAGAAGCAGATTGACGTGGTGTTCGTGGCCACGCCGGAGAACACCCACGCCGCCGCCACGATGATGGCCATCAAGCTGGGCAAGCACGTGTACTGTGAGAAGCCTTTGACCCACGACATCTACGAGGCGCGTGCCCTGGGCGATGCGGCTCGCCAGCACAAGGTGATGACCCAGATGGGCAACCAGGGGCATGCGGGCGAAGGCATCCGCGTCCTGCGCGAGTACCTGGAGGCCGGGGCGATCGGCACCGTCCTGGAGACGCACACGTGGCAGGACCAGGTCTACGGCGGGCGCACGCGCGGCCAGGAAAGGCCCGTGTCGCCGCGCGTGCACTGGGACGAGTGGATCGGCCCAGGCGCCTGGACCGAGTACCGCGACGGCCTCCACCCTTCGCCCGGCTGGTACCAGTGGCAGGACTACGGCACCGGCCTGCTCGCCTGCGTAGGGGCGCACACCTTCGACGCGGTCCACTGGGGCCTGCAACTCAAGTACCCCACGAGCTGCGTGGCCATGGAACAAGAGGGCGACACGCCCGGCGTGTGGGGCACACTGAACACCCTGCTCTACGAGTTCCCGCGTCCGGGCCTGCCCCCTCTCAGGGCCTACTGGTACGACGGCGTGCGTCGCGACCCCAACGCCAAGGACAAGGAAGGACGACCATTTCCCAAGGGCATCAACCGGCCGCGCCTGGCCGACGAGCTGAGCGAGAAGAGCGGCCGGAACCTGAGCGGTGGCGGGACCCTCTTCGTGGGCGAGAAGGGCTACATGCACAGTGGCGTCTATTCGGACGGGCCGCGGATCGTGCCCGAGGAGAAGCACAAGGAGTTCCCTCCGCCGCCTAAGAAATACCCTCGCACCCATGGCATCCACGCCGACTTCCTGCGGGCCTGCAAGGAAGGCGGCGACCCGCCCTCGTCGAACTTCCCCGACGTTTCCGGCCCCTACATGGAGGCATTGCTCGTGGGCAACCTGGCCATGCGCGCCGGCGTGGGCAGGAAGGTCGAGTGGGATGGCGTGAACATGAAATGCACAAACATCCCTGAACTCAACCCGTGCGTGAGGCGGGAGTACCGCAAAGGCTGGACGCTGTGAGTCCTTACAGCTCATCGCCCACCGGGTGTTGAACGATCAGGGCCGCCGAAGAAGGGAGATACGATCATGGCGGTGAGACGATGCGGATTCCGCTTGTTGTTGGCGTGTTCCCTTCTTGGGGCGTCTCAGGCCTCCCCGAGCGCTCCCCTGCAGCCGTGGGCCTCCAAGGCCCAGCCCGGCGACGCGCCCAAGAGCCACGTCGAAGAGATCTCGCAGACGGGGCACGCCTACACCGTCGTCCACGGCGGCAACGTCGACGGCGAGTGCTGCCGCACGCCGATAGGCTGCGGCATTAACCGGGAAGGCGTCATCGACCAAAGTTGGCAGTCCAACCGCGCCGTGCGGATGGAAAACGTGGGCCAGACCGACCTGGTCAATCCCTGGCTCTCCAACGGGCGGAACAACTTCCGAACGCTCGATGAGATCGTGGCCTCAGCCATCACCCCGGGGATGAGCGACAAGGAGAAGGCCCTTGCGCTGTGGCTGCAACACGTCTCGCGCCGCTTCCACCGCGGCGGCTACGGCGGGAACCTCTCCGACCCGGTGCTGGTCTTCAATTGCTACGGACACCACGTCTGCGGACAGGACGCCCTGATCCAGAGCCTTTATTGGCAGAAAGTAGGATTGAAGAGCGCTCCGGTCCGGCTGGTGAGCCACGCCATCGCCCAGGTGCAGTACGACGGCGGCTGGCACGTGCTGGATGGCGACCTGGAGAGCTTCTTCCTGTTGCGCGACAACGAGACGTTGGCCAGCGACTGTGAAATTGCCCGCGACCATGACTTGGCCAGGCGGGCCCACGCCTTCGGCCTCACGTTTCCCGACTTGCGCCGCTTTGACGAGTCGTACGCGGCCATGTTCGTCTGCGAAGACCCGGTTCGGGGCGAGCGTGCCGGCAACTCGACGTGGACCATGAACATGACGCTCCGGCCGGGCGAGGCCCTGACGTGGCGCTGGGGCCACCTCACTCCGGCCAAGTACAGTTGGCGGTCGGCGGAGCAGCCCGACTACCCCGACACCGTCTGCAACGGCCTCTGGGAGTACCGGCCGGACTTCAGCACCGACCTCTGGAAGAAAGGCGCAACCCAGATCGAGAACATCGTCAGCGGCCCCGATGGGCTTCGCGCCGAGGACGGCAAGACGGGCACGATCCTCTGGACGATGCGGAGCCCCTACAATTTCGTCGGGGGGCAATTCGAGATGGAGGGCAACGGGGCCGTGTTGGAGGTCTCGGAGGACGGCAAGAAGTGGGTGAGCACGGGGAAAGACGCCGAGGGGCACGGCGTGGAATACCATTTCTTCTCGAACTGGGGATCGCAACGCTTTCACTACCTGCTCCGTTGCCAACTTTCCGGCGATGCCCGGCTCAAGCGACTGGCGGCGATCAACGACCTGCAAATGGCCATGATGGCGCTGCCCGAGATGGTCGTCGGCAAGAACGCGTTCACCTACACCGACCAGTCTCCCGGGGAGCGGAAGGTGCGGATCACCCATGAATGGACGGAGCGCACGGTCAGCAGGGCGGGGGCGCCCGAGGCGGTTTACCCGCCCGACGGCGGTCAGGCCGAGGGCACCGACTTCGCTCTCCGCTGGAACGTCCCCCAAGAGGCGGGGGGAGGGAAGATCGTGGATGCCTTCTTCGTGCTCTCCGATAAGGCGGATGCGAAACTGCCGTTGTCGACCAACTTCTACAAGCTCATCTCCCGCACCGCGGATAAGAGCAAGCCGCAGCAATACACGCTGCCGTACACCGGGCTGCTGACGGGCGGCAAGCCGTATTACTGGCGGGTGCGGGCCAAGGACGAGAAGGGCGTCTGGAGCCCGTGGAGCAAGACCTTTAGCTTTACAACGAAGGCCCCGAACTACCCGCTGGACGTCGCAGTCCACTACGACAAGGACAAAGGTGTGGGGACGCTCAAGTGGAAAGCCAACCCGGCCGGCGAGAAGCCGGTGAAGTACCGCGTCTACGGCAGCGACGAGAAGGGCTTTTCCGTAAGCGACGTGCCGTACACCGTCAATGTCGGCACCTCGAAGGAGCTAAAGCCGGAATTCCCGGAGAACTTCATCGCCGAGACCGCGGCCACGGAACTGCCGGTCCTGGGCAGCGAGGTGGTCCTGCCCGCAGCCAACAAGACCTACTACCGCGTGGTGGCGGTGGACGCCGAGGGCAAGCGGAGCGGACCGTCCTACTATGCCGCCGCGCCCCGTCCGGTGATCTACAGCAAGCCGGCGCTAACGGCCAAGGTGGGCACGGAGTACCGCGGCCAGGTCTCCGCCAATCGCTCCCTGGGCGACCTGCGGACGCGCGGGACGGGAACCAGCTTCTGGGACATCGAGCACCCCAAGTATGCCTTGAACGGACCGACCTGGCTGAAGCTGGACGCGGACACGGGCGCGCTCTCGGGCACGCCCGAAGCCGCAGGGAAGTTCGAGGTGGAAGTCACTGCCACCATCGACCGGGAGGTGCGGAAACTGGATGAGGGCTCGCTGGGCTGGGGGCAGGAGAAAGTCCTCGCCACCTCCACGGAGCGGGTAGGCAGCGCCAGCCAACGGTTCTGCATTGAGGTCCGCCCGTAGAGTGATCTCCGTAGGCGGGTTGGACATCCTTGCGTCGGCGCTTGGAGTAACCCGCCTCGACGGTGATGGTCGGCGGCGTGGCGTTCAGGGCGAAGCAGGCAGGCGTCAGCGTCCGGAGTTCGTTCAGCCGCGGGCCCGTCCCCACGGCCACGGCGTAGTGCATCGCGCGGTCAGGTCCGCTCACCCCAGAACGTCCGGGCCTCCGTAAGCTGTCCGCAGCTGTGGCTACGCCGGCCGGGTCGCATCCGCGGCCAGTGCCATCCCAGTGACTCACGGGTGCCAAATTCTTGCGAGATCCTCGCCCCGGGGTGTCCTGTCGTGTCCCTTCGGGTCCCTGGCGGGCGGGAGGGAAGGGCTCCCCTGCCACTTACCGTAAAACGAGAAAGGCCAAGACTATGCGCCGTAAATGCAGCACAGTCTTGGCCTTGATGGATTGGCGCGCCCGGAGGGACTCGAACCCCCAACCGTAGGCTTCGAAGGCCACGGCTAGTTCTCGTAAGTCCCTGTCTTGTCAAGCACTTGTGACTCCCCTTCTGTGCCTTGTGCCAACTTTGTGCCAAAATTTAGTCTGCCGATGGCCGCTTCGCGGTCCTGCGGCCAGACATGAGCGTACGTTTGGAGTGTCATCTGGACCGTGCTGTGTCCCAGCAAATCGGACACCACTTTCGGGTTCGCACCCTCACGGATCAGTTCCGTGGCGAAGGTATGGCGGAGCGAATGGATGACGACCCGCGGGCGAGGGCGTCGACTTGAGCGTTCCCGCAGTTCTGCCTCCGCTTCGCGCCGTGTTTTCGCTCGCGGAAGCTCTTCGCGCACCGGCCGGCCCGTTCGGTCTGTGTCCAGGAGCCCCAATCCTTGCCGCTCCTTGACGACGCGCGGCCCGATGCCGGCCTTCCGGAGGCAGGCGCGGAAGCGTGCGTCCAGGTTCTCCGTCCAGGGCTTGCCATTGGCGTTCGGGAACACCGGGCCTTCAGTGTCCTTCGCCTCCCGCCACAAGGCGAGAAGCCGACCCCGCAGTTCGGGGTGCATCGGGATGTCCCGTTGCCCGTGCGTCTTGCACGTCTCCTGCCGCACGCGGATGGTGTTGGTCGAAAAGCTCACGTCGGGCCACGTCAGCTTGGCCAACTCGCCGTGGCGCATTCCCGTGGTCAGGAAGGCAAGCCAGATCGTCCGATAGGGTTCGGCCGAAGCGGCGAGGAGTGCCCGAGCTTCCCCGGGCGTCAGCGCTCGCCATCGTCCCTGGGCCGCACGCAATCCTGTGCGGACACCCTGAATCGGATTGCTGCGAATTCGGCCTTCCCGGACAGCCCAGTTCAGGAACGCCTTGAGCACGTTGACGCGCAGGATCAGCGTTCGTGCCTGATAGGACCCTTTGCGTGCGGCGGTCCAGGCTTCGATCCTTGCTGGCGTGATCTCGTCCACACGCCCGACGTCAAGCGGGCCGCGGACGAATGCCTTGCGGATGGCTTTCAGGTCGTCCAGTTCCGTCTCCTGCCTGGGAGGCCAGGCCCGGCTCTCTCGCTCGTTCGCTTCGCGTTCGAAACCGCCGACAGTGTCCGCGAGAGCTTCCCGCCAGGCAAACGCCGTCGCATAGCGTTTCGTCGCCACGGTGTGCATCAGGTAACCTTCCAGAAGCGGTTCGATCTCCACGTGGTTGTGGCGCCCATCGTAGAGACCCAGTGCAATCTGGTTCTGGATCCAACTCTCTTGGGATTCCCGTGCGGCGAGAGCCTTCGCGGCTTCGCGCCTGTTGCGGGTTCCCTCTGCCACAGTGCGCACCCGGTTACCCCGATGGTCGCGGTAATCCAGGTACCATGCCTTGTTTCTCTGGTAGCAGCGCCCCAATCCGGTCACCCCCTTTCGGGGCGCGGCCAAAACTCTAGCCGCAAGGTTACTACGATGCGCCTCAGTTGTCAAGGGCGGGGGCGTGTTGCCGGAACCGGCGCGCCCATCGATCCAGTTCTCTCTTGCGGAACCGAAGCGCGCCGCGTTCTCCGCCGTTCGCTGAAGGGAAACAGTAGTGCGGGAGGCTGCGACACTCGATATGCCGCCGAATGCTCCTCGTGGAGCAGCGGAGGTACTCCGCTGCTTCCTTGAGCGAAAGGTACCCGTCAGACCCAGCGTGCTGTTCGGGACGGTCTTCAGTCATGCTGAACTCGCTTGGAACCCCGCTGCAGGACAAACTGTGACTGCCTTCCCATAGGGCTATGGCCCCGCCACGTTCATGCGTCAACTGCACCTGCTGAATCCGCAGGTGCAGACCAGGCACCCTTCCTGCTTCCGCAGCTGGGCGCCGCAATCTGGGCAGATGCTCCCCAAGGCGGTCGCCGTGGGTTGCGTTGAGCCGCCCATTCCCTCCTCAATCGCCCTGGCTATCGCGTCCGGGCAGGAGAGGACGTTCACGTCGTCACCGTTCTTCCGTGCCCTCGCGGTCGTAAGACACCGAATGCCTCGGAGCTGCTCGATGAGCGCCCGTGGCTCGACACCAGATCGCAGAGCCACCGAAACGGCCCTGCAAGTCGCCTCCGACTGCGAGGGGCATCCGCCGGCCTTGCCGAGGTTCGCGAAAACTTCGCAGAGTCCGTACTCGTCATGGTTGACGGTGACGAAGAGGGTCCCGCAGCCCATGCGGAACTTGAACGTCTTGCCCGCGGTGACCCGGACGCGTGGCCTCGGACTCCCTGAGCGAGCTGGCGAGCCGCCTTCCTTGCCGGAAGCCTTCGAGAACGTCTGACCCTGCCGCGAACCGTCCCGATAGACCGTCGTGCCCTTGCAGCCGAGCTCGAAGGCCAGCCGAAAGACCCTATCGACATCCGTTACGGTCGCATCTGCCGGCAGGTTGACCGTCTTCGATACGGCATTGTCGACATGCTCCTGGAAGGCAGCCTGCATGCGGACGTGCCACTCGGGAGCGACGTCGTGAGCGGTGACGAGGACTGCGGCGAGCCGGCTCGGAATTCCCTTGATGTCCTTTGGGGCGGCGCCGTCAAGCAGTGCCTCGCGGACGGTGTTGTTCATCCAACCGTCCCGCTGACGGTCTTCTTCTCCACCGGCTCGCCAACGGGCCGCGTGCCCTCATAGTCGAAGAGCTGCCAGCGGAGCGTGACCTCGCGGGGCTGGGCGCCCGGGTTCGAAGCCGAACCGGTGAGCGTGACAGTCGCGCCCTTCTCGAGCAGGTTCGCGCTCGGGTCGCGGTAGCCCTTGAGGTCGGGGCAGTCCACCTGGACCTCGATCTCACGGTGCGGCACGTAGACGTCGGCGCCCGCCCCGTAGGCCACCGTGACGGCATCGAGGAGCCACGGCTTGTCGGCGTCGGCGAACTGGAGCATATAGGTCGGCCGCGGCCAGAGGCCATCTTGCGGGGCAGTGGGCGTGAACGTCACCGAGTAGCGTTTCCACGTTGTGCCGATCGGGACGGGATGGTGGTGCTTGCAGCCCCAGGTCTGCCCCAACTTCGAGCCGATCTCGCGGGCGCAGGGCGAGCACTGCCAGCCGATCACGGTGTCCGCGTCCGCCTTCGCCGAGAAGCTGATGGTCACCGGGACGCCCGGCTTCAGCTCGAAGGCCGCACTCTGGACGAGGCCCTTCTCGATCCGCAGCGCGGATTCCCCGTGCGCCGCGTCGCCCTGGACGACCTGCTTGTCCGCCATGTCGTGCCAGTAGCGCTTCCCGCCCTCGAACGAGCCGTTCCTGAGCAGGTTCTCTGCCCCCGCGCGGGAACTCCCCAAGAGGACGAACGCCGCGACAAGTGCCAGCACGGCTCTGCCATGATCCGCTCTTCGGTGCATGCGGCTACTACCTCCAGAACGCGATGGGGGTTAGAGATCCGAGATCTCCGCGCTCCCTCGCCGCCTATCGTATCCTCTCAATGATGTGGAATCAAGGGGACGAGCGGCAGGCGCATCGCGGCTCGGGGCTCGTGTTGACGCGCGAAACCGAACTCGACATCGTTGGCCCAGTGCTCGGTCCAGTCGCCGCGGAAGGCAGCGAAGTAGATGCGGTTGTCGTCGTAGGCGAGACAGGCTGTGGCGAGTCCCTTCCTGGCGTCGGGGGTGAACGGGCCGGACGGTTGCCAGGTGACCTGGGCACCGGTGCGGCGGATCGTGCCATCGCTGGAGATCGTCTGCGAGAGTGCGCCGTCTGGGCCGAGTCCCAGAGTGGCGGGCCGAGCGACGGACTCACTTGTTGTCGACACGGAAGGATGTCCAGTGCGGCTCGAAGCCGGCGGGCACACGAGTCAGGCGGAGAACGGGGCCGCGCTTCGCGTTGGGATGCAACTCTTCGAGTTCCTTGTACGGCACGGTGGAGGAAGCCACGATGGGCGTGTCGGCGAGCCGGATGACGGCCATCTCGCCGTCGATGCCTCCGTCTTGTGGGAAGATCGAGAAGACGGCGTACCGGTCATCTGGCGAGGTGCAGGCCCAGTAGACGTGCTTCCCACGTTCGGCGTAGACGAGCTTGCGGGTCTTCCCATCAACGGTGGCTCGCATGATCATCGTCCAGCCGTAGCCGTCCGCGAGGCCGGGCTGGCGATGGGAGTGGATCACCCACGCACTGTCGTGGAAGTAGTCCGGTGTGCAGTTGAGGTTCCGGGATAGCTGCGTCACCTTCTCGGTCGCCAGGTGGATATCGATGATGTTCCAGTCCGCGCCGGCGACGTTGGCGACGCCGCACAGCCGCTTGCCGTCTGGCGACCAGTAGAGCTGCTGGAACACGCCGTAGGATGGCATCTCCCGGACGAGTTCCTTCGTCCCGCACTCGAAGATGCG
>Ga0315273_10005630_pt1 | contig 15516 bp, 14 predicted proteins | sample YL17G02_0_MG_FD_205753 | JGI IMG/M metagenome (GOLD analysis project Ga0315273, IMG submission 205753) | Sediment microbial communities from Yellowstone Lake, YNP, Wyoming, USA - YL17G02_0 | ecosystem: Environmental > Aquatic > Freshwater > Lake > Sediment | place: USA: Wyoming | collected...
GCCGCGCGAGATCGAGGCGTCGATGCCGTCCCGCACCCTGAAGAATCCCTCGGGAGTCCTCTCACCGGTGCAGAACCCACGGTCGGCGTCGTCGATGTCGCTCGTCAGGAGGTTCGCTGCCAGGGCATCGGTGCGTGCGATGACGAGAGTCGGCACGTCGGCCACATCGGCCGCGAGTCGCGCCGCGACGAGCGTGCGCACGTGCTGGGTCGTGGGCACGAGCACCTTGCCGCCGAGATGGCCGCACTTCTTCTCGGACGAGAGCTGGTCTTCGAAGTGCACCGCGGCCGCGCCCGCCTCGATGAACGACTTCATCATCTCGTAGGCGTTGAGCGGGCCGCCGAAGCCGGCCTCCGCGTCGGCGACGATCGGGGCGAGCCAGTGGATCGAGTCGTCACCCTCAGCGTGGGCGATCTGGTCGGCGCGCAGGAGTGCGCTGTTGATCCGCTTCACGAGCGTCGGCGCGCTGTTGGCGGGGTAGAGGCTCTGATCGGGATACGTGTTGCCGGAGAGGTTCGCGTCGGCAGCGACCTGCCAGCCGGAGAGGTAGATCGCCTTCAGTCCGGCCTTCACCATCTGCACCGCCTGACCACCCGTCATGGCGCCGAGTGCCGGAACCCACTCGTCCTCGGCCAGCAGCTTCCGCAACCGTTCCGCGCCGAGGCGGGCGAGCGTGTGCTCGATCGTGACGGAGCCGCGGAGGCGGCGCACGTCCTCCTGGCTGTAGGGGCGCTCGATGGTGTCGGTCGGGCTCATTCGCTCTCCTCTGGGATCCAAGATTCCACTTCTTGGATCCTACATTACTGCAAAACACGCAACAAGCCCGTCACAAGCACTCTTTTCGGATCCCAAACATGTCCAGTCGAGATGCATTGGGGGTACACTCCGAGCGCCATGAGCATCACCCTCTCCACCAAGGCCGACGACATCGCCCGCGTTCTCGAAGACGAGATCCTCGGCGGGGCGATCACGCCGGGGACGGTGCTCCGGCAGGAGCAGCTCTCCGAGCGGTTCGAGGTCTCCCGGACGCCGGTCAGGGAGGCGCTCCGCCGGCTCGCCGCCCTCGGCCTCGTCTCGTTCGAGCCGAATCGCGGCGTCCGGGTCCGCTCCGTCTCGCCCGCCGAGCTTCGCGAGGCGCATCTCGTCCGCGCGGAGCTGGAGGCGCTTGCGACCGAGGTCGCCACGCCGCGGATGTCGGCGGCCGACCTCCAGGCTCTCGATGCGGCGGAGCAGCGCTTCTCCGAGCTGACCCTGGAGCTGCGCGACCAGGCGCGCCGCGGTGTCGCGGGCGAGTCCTCGCTGTTCGTCGAGTGGATGGAGGCGAACTACGCCTTCCATGACGTGATCTACGCCGCGGCCGCGATGCCGCTCGTCGAGCGTCTCGCGAAGAGCGCCCGGCGCACGTTCATCGGCGACCGGGTCTGGAGCGCGCGCGCGGAGCTCGACGAGCTGTACGCGAAGAACGATCTCCAGCATCGCGCCATCCGCGAGGCGATCGCAGCAGGAAGCGCCTCGGGCGCCAGGCTGCTCGCGCGTGAGCACGTCCTCTCCTCGGGCCGCCTGATCGAGATCGTGATCGAGTCCCTCGGCAGCGGCGCCCGTGATCCCGGGTGGGGTTCCTAGCGTGTAGTGGGGTGAGGCTGAAGCCTCACCCCAAAGCCTCACCCCAAAGCCTCACTCCAAAGCCTCACCCCAAGCGAGCTAGCCAAGCGCCATGTCGGCGAGCGTCCGTGTGTCCGGCACGGTCAGGTCGGGCGTCGCCGTCGCCCGTGGGGTTGCACCCGAGCCGGGCCTGCCGTGGCGGCGATCGACCCAGATGGTCGTCAGGCCAAGTTGCTTGCCCGGGACGTGGTCGTGGTAGAGGCTCTGCGCGGCATGGAGGATGCGGTCCCGCGGCACGTCCATCGTTGCGAACGCCAGCTCGAAGGGGGTGAGGCTCGGCTTGTAGGCCCGCGCGTCCTCGGCGGTCACAATCCAGTCGAACGTGACGCCGAGGCGGCGGTTGGAGAGCGCGAAGAGGTCTCGGTCGCAGTTCGTGATCACGCCGAGCTGGAACCGCTCGTGGAGACGGCGCAGCGCGGGAGCCGTATCGTGAAACGCCGGCCAGTCACCGATCGCCTGCGTAAACCCGCGGGCGTCGCCGTCGGTAGGGCTGAAGCCGAGCTCCTCGCAGAGCCCTCGCAGTGACCCCGCGAGGACGTCGCGGTAGGGCAGGTAGTCGCCGGCCTCGAGCGCGGCCTCGTGATGCGCGTAGCGTTCGAGCAACTCGTCCTCGCCTGCGTCGATGTCGTGGGGGGCGAGCACGGGCTGGAGCGCGTTGAGGATGCCCTGCTCCCAGTCGATCAGGGTCCCGTAGCAGTCGAATGTGACCGCGTCGAAGCGGGTGAAGTCGATCTCGCTCATCAGGCCCAGAACGACTCGAACGCCGCAGGGTCGCTCGGCAGTGCCAGTACCTCCTGCACGAGCCCGTCCTCGATCCGGAAGAGCAACACCTGGTCGAGCTCGAGCCGGCGTCCGCCTCGCTCGCCGCTCGCGCGATACAACGCAGCTGCTCTGGTATCCGAGGCCATGACGTCGATCAGCGTCGAGGAGTACGTGCCATCCGTCTCCTTCGGCAGCCGGCCGAGGAACGCGAAGATCTCCTCGCGTCCGCGGAATGTTCCCGCCATCGAGCCGCTGCCCGGAACGGTCCAGGTGGCGTCGTCGGCAAAGACGTCCCGCAGGGCGAAGCCCCGCTTCTGCGCAAACGCGTCGAAGATGCCCCGCACGAGGGCCTCGTTCTCAGCGCGCGCCACGGCTCGCCTCCCAGCGGTCGATCAGCCCCTCGACGTGCCTCCTCTGCGCGTCTCCGAAGGGATAGCGCGCGAGCAACCGTCGCGCCTCGGCCGGGTCGTCGTGGGCGACCGCAGCCTCGAGCCGCTCGCGCTCCGGCGTCGGCTGGCGCAGTTGCCTGCGGAGCCAGCGAAGGAGGCTCACCGTCTCCTGATCGGCCGGTTGTGCCATTGATCAGTCGGCGGCCGCGAACCGTGTCGGGAGTCGCTCCTCGAGGCGAGACCTACCGTCGTTCGTGCCGGCTGAAGCGTTCATGGGGCATCAGCTTAGCCTGGGCGCGGACCGCATCATCGCGCCGGCTCACGGGCGGGCGGTGCCGTTGAAGTAGCGCTGTGCGAGTGTCCAAGCGCCCTTGCCGACCCGTGAGCCGACCCGGCGCCCTGCGAAGTCGTCGGCGGGGATGTGGATGCCACCGTAGAGGCGTGAGATGCCGGCCTGGTCGGCGGCGTCGTAGTAGGTCGCCCACTGGAGCTTGAGCGGTGCGCTCGGCCCCTGCTCGAACTTGAGGTATCCCGGGGGAAAGGCTTGCTCGAACGAGCCGCCGGGGAAGAACGGGCTGCCCGTGTAGCCGGACAGCACCTCGGCCGCAGCTCGGCTGAAGGTGCTGTGACCGGACACCCAGCCGGGGAAGGCGGGCGTGACGAACGTGGGGCGCTGGTACGGCATCCAGTTCTCTCCGAGCACCCAGCCGACGCCCGCTTTCGTCGTCGGGTCGCTCGGCGCGCCGAACCATGACCGTACGGCCACCTTGCCGACGTTGCCGGCGAGAGAAGCGTGGCGCTGGCCCGGCGCGCTCGACGCAGCGGTGACGACCTCGATCAGGCCCGGCACGAGCGGGAGCCCCTTCTTGTCGTACGAGGGCCCGCTCGGGTCGCTCGACTGCCCGTTGCCGGCCAGGAAGCGGATCATCGAAATGGGTCGAACCGACTGGTACTGCCGCTTCAGGCCCCAGGCCGCAATCGCGGCGTCGTGCACGGCGCCGTCGAGGGCGAAGTAGAGGTGGACGTCCCAGCTCAGCCGGTTCGCGGCGCCCGGCCCGATTCGGGTGGCGAGCTGAGGCGAGTCGGAGACCGCGTTGGCGATCGTGTTCCAGTGCCCGGGCGGCGTCTCGGAGTTCGGGCCGTCGGCCCAGAACTCGGCGAGGACGCGTCCGAAGTCGCCCTGCAGGACGCGGTTGGGAGCGTACGGCCGGCCGGTCACCGGATTGACGTCGTAGCCGTTGCCGTCGTTTGTCCCGAGCGGGTTGTCGCCGCGTGCGTCGAGCCCGATGTCGACCGTCTGCCCGTCGCCCGGGTCGAGCTCGCTGCTGAGGCGAATCACGTCCACCGCGGCCTGCTTGTAGGCGGGGTCTTCGGGGAGGCCGATCGGAGGAGCGCCCGGGTCGATCGGCACGCCCTTCTTCGAGGGTGGGAGCGCAAAGCCGCGCACGTGCCCCCACTGGGCGCCGATGAAGACCTGCACCTTGCCCGGCAACTCGACGTTGTTCTGGGTGATCACCTGGTCGAGTGCGAGCGGCTGCCAGAACGTCGCATCGTGCATTGTCGTTCCCGGCTTCTTGACGATGAGCGGTTCGTTGACGGGCACGTAGCTCTCGTCGGCGTAGTGCTGCGCCTCGAGCGAGCCGTCGCTGCGACCGGCCTTGATCACGGCGGCGGCGATCCGGTTGCCGAGCGCGGCGGGAGAGGCGCCTCCCGTCGCCACAAAGTCGGGGCTGAGGCAGAGGGAGGTCAGCGTGGCCGTGAGCTCGTCGAACGTGGCCTGTAGCGAGGCGCCCTGCGCGTAGCGCCACAGCAACAGGCGGTAAGCGGCGTAGCTGATCGCCGTCTCCCGCGCCGCCAGCACGTCGGGTGCGCTGTGCTTCTCGGTCACGAAGTAGCCGTCGGCCTTCGGGTCGTAGGCCGCCCACGCATCCCACATCGCGGCCGACAGGTGGAAGAGGTTCCGGGCGTGGGTCGTCGGGGCTGGGATATCACGCCTGATCGCGTTGAGGATCGCCTCGTTCCAGACCCGGGCGACGGAGCGGCCCCCCTGAGACGGGACGCATCCACTGATCCGCCAGGGCTCGGGGCGCACCGTCACGAGCCGGTCGGCGGCGACGTCGCGAAGCCGCGTCGTGGTGCCGTTCGGGAAGCGGACGATCAGCTCGCTCACGGTCGTCGCCGAGCCGAGGCCGAAGTGGGGGCGAGGATCCTCCGAGGAGAGGTAGCTACTGCCGGCCTGCACCTCACGGACGAGGCGGCGGCCGTCGGGAAGCACGACCGTCACCCGGGCTCCCGGGTTGAAGCCCGGGAGAGACACCTCGAGCCAGTGACCCGTCGCCGTCGTGCTCTTCAGCAGCAGCAGCCGCCCACCGACCGTATTGACCGCGAAGTCGACCCTGCCGTCGTTGTCGAAGTCGGCGGCGGCAACCCCGCGACCGATGATCTTCGGCAGACGTGGTACCCCGACGGCCGTGCTCGCATCCGCGAACTCCCCCGGTGCGCCCTGCGCAGTTCGGTTCTCGAGCACCTGGATCGGCTGGGCGTCTCGGGCGAGGTTCCGGACAGGGATGGCGCCGTTCGCGAGCACGAGATCAGGATCGCCGTCGAGGTCGAGGTCGGCGAACGACGCGCCCCAGCCCGTAAAGGAGCGGCCAAAGGCCGCCGCGAACCCCGCCCGTCCGCTCGCGAACAGCGCACCGCTCTGGACGGGTGGCCGACCGATGAGAACGGCATGTTGCTGCCCACGCGAGTTGCTGACGAAGAGATCGGGGATACCGTCACCGTTGATGTCCCGGTCTGCCACGCCCATGCCGGCGTTCGGGTCAGCGGCTCCTGCCGGCCCTGCCCGCTCCTCGAAGCGAAAGCCGAGTGCCGCCGGGTCGGTCTTCGCGCCGCCGGGCCAGGCGACGTTCTCGTACAACCGGTTCGGGTCACCGTCGTTCGCGACGTAGAGGTCGAGCCGGCCGTCGCCGTCGAGATCGGAGAGCACGGCTCCGAGGCTGTGGTCGAACCGCGTCGTCTCGAGCCCCGCCTGCCGTCCGACTTCGCGGAACCGGGCGTGACCGCCCTTGCCGCGGCCAAGGTTGAGGTAGAGGAGGTCCCGGACGCCCAGGACGTTGTTCGGGAAGCCCGCAGCCGAACCGGGGACCTCGGCGTTGACGTCCGTGTAACCACCCACGAAGAGGTCCGGGCGGCCGTCGCCGTTCACGTCACCGACGGCGGCGGAGGTGTGCCAGGCGGAGCCGACGACCCCGGCGGCCCGGGCGCCCTCGGTGAACGTACCGTCGCCACGGTTCCAGAGCAGTGCACTCGTCTCCGCGCCAACCACGTAGAGGTCGGTGTGCCCGTCCTGGTCGAGGTCCGCAGCGACGCAGCCTGTTCCCCTGAACGCAAGGTTCGCGCCGGAGCGGGGGCTGACGTCGACGAACCTGCCCTTGACGTTGTGGAACAGCGCACTGCGTGGCAGGCCGCCCTTCTTCTCCCAGCTGTCCGTGTCGCTCAAGGAGTAGGAGTTCACAACGAAGAGATCCATCCAGCCGTCGCGGTCGTAGTCGAGCCAGCAGACGCCGCTGCCCATCATGTCGACGGGATCCCGAGTAACCCCGAAGCGGAATGCCCCCTGGCGGAAGTCGAGGCCCGACTGCCGCGAGACGTCCCTCAGCGCGACGGCCGTCATGGCGGGGGCGTTCTGGACGTCGGACGCTCCGCGCGCCGCGGAGCTCGACTGGGACCCGGTCAGAACGGCGACCACGACCGCACAGACCCCGAGCGTGAACGACGCCGGAACCGCGCGAGACACCGCTCTCCTTGCGGATCGACCGACGGCTCGCATCAAGGAATGACCCCTCATCCGGCGCGGAGTGTAGCCCCTCGGCCCGGGCCCACTGTATTGCGCGGGCATTGCATCTCGGGCGATCTCCCGGCAATGCCGGCGCCTTGCGAGTACCGGAAAATCTTCAGGCGAAGTCTCCCTTTCCAGCCTGTAGGCTGGAAAGGTGGACATGCTGCTCGCGATCGCCAGCCGTCGCGACGAGCGCCGCACGCTCCCCGAGCCTTTGCCGCCCGAGCTTGCCCTTCGGCTGCTCGACGCGGGGCGGCTTTCCGGATCATCGCGGAACTCGCAGCCCTGGACATTCGTCGTGCCGGAGGGGCGCCCGCGGATCGAGGAGCTCGCCGGCGCCGTCTTCGTTCCCGAGAACGTGCTCACAGCCGGTCTCGTCGTCGCAATCCTCGTGCGCGGTAAGGGCCCCGTTCTCTTCGATGCCGGTCGCGCCGCCCAGAGCATGCTTCTCGCCGCCTGGGCCGAGGGCGTCGCCTCGTGCCCGAACGGAATCTCGGACGTCGACCTCGCCCGCCGCGCGCTCGCTGCGACCGATGACGAGACGCCGGTGATCGTCCTCTCGTTCGGGCTCCCCGAGAAACCGCGCGACCCCGAGCGGCACACCGCAGCGGAATGGAGCGTGCGGGCGAACCGCAAGTCGATCGACGAGGTCGTGCGGTGGCTCCCCTGACGAGGATGCTTCCGTGACGAGGATGCTGCGATGACGACGATGAAGGCAGGCCTCGATCTCGGCGGCACCAAGATCCAGGCGGTCGTGACGGACGGAGAAGCTACCGTCCTCGGCCGGGCGCGGCGCGAGACGCCTCGTCAGGGTGGCCCGGAGGCCGTCGTCGGTGCGCTCGCCGAAACGCTTCGGGCAGCGCTCGACGATGCCGGTGTCGAGCCGATGGGGCTCGCCGGGATCGGCGTCGGGGCTCCCGGCTCGATCGATGTCGAGACGGGCACGGTCGTCCAGGTCGCGAACATCGAGGGGTGGGATGCGCCGTTCGCGCTCGGGCCTGCACTCGCCGCCGAGATGGACCGGGCCGTGACGATCGGTAACGACGTGAACGTCGCTGTCGAAGCCGAGCGCCGGTTCGGGGCCGGACGGGGTTTCGCCTCGTTCCTCGGCGTCTTCTGGGGCACCGGTGTCGGCGGCGGGATCGTGATGGACGGGAGACCGCTGCACGGGCGTGGTTCGGCCGGCGAGATTGGACACGTCTGTTCCAAGCCGGGAGGCCGTCGCTGCAACTGTGGGCTCGATGGGTGCGTCGAGGCGTATGCGGGCCGGGGCGCGCTCGAGGAGCGTGCCCGCGAGCTCGCGAAGGATCGGCCCACCATCCTCTTCGAGCTGATGGAGAAGCGCGGCCGCGACCGGCTCACGAGCGGGGTCTGGCTGCGGGCGCTGCAGGCCGGAGACAAGGTTGCCGAGGAGTTGATCCTGCGGGCGGTGCAGGCGCTCGGGGTCGGAATCGGGTCGGCGGTGACGTTGCTCGATGTCGAAGCGGTCGTGATCGGCGGTGGCCTCGGGGAGCGCATCGGCTCCGACTGGCTCGCGAGAATCGAGGCAGCCGCCGAAAAGCACACGTTCTTCCGGGATTCCCCCGTGTATCGCCTCGCCGAGCTCGGCGACCTGGGCGGCGCAATCGGCGCGAGCCTGCTGGAGTCTCGAACGTGAAGGTCGCGATCGTCACCGGCGCGGGTCGCGGCATCGGCGCCGCCGTGGCGCGCCGGTTGTATTCCGAGGGTTGGGCGCTCGCCGTGGGAGACATCGATGCCGACGCCGTCGCCCTGCTCGCGGCAGAGCTGGGGCGGGACGCCGTGCCTGTCCTGCTCGATGTTCGCGATCCTTCCGCCTGGGATCACGCGGTCTCTGTCGCCCGGGCGGCCGGCGATCTCGCCGCGCTCGTCAACTGTGCCGCCCGCACCGATGTCCGCGATCTCTTCGAGATCACCCCGGAGGAGTGGGATGGCGTGCTCGCGACGAACCTCCGGGGACCGTTCCTCGGCATCCGTGCCGTCGGGCCGATCCTGCGCGAGCGCGGCGACGGGCGCATCGTGAACATCTCCTCGGACTCGGCCTTCCGGGGGCGTGGCGTAACCGGGGCGCACTACGCAACCTCGAAAGCGGGCCTACTCGCCCTCACGCGCCGTGCTGCTGCCACCCTGGCGCCGGCAGGGGTGACGGTGAACGCCGTCGCGCCCGGCACGATCGACGGCGAGACGGTGCAAGAGCTCGCGGGCGATCGGATCGAGGAGCTCGCGCGTGAGATTCCAGCGGGTCGTCTCGGTCGGCCAGAGGAGATCGCCGCGCTCGTCGCGTGGCTTCTGTCAGATGAGGCCGCGTACGTCAACGGCACCACGCTCCTTGCCGACGGCGGGGCTGCGCTGTAGGCGCGATGCGGAGCGGCGTCTCGGCGCCGCGAAGCGTCGCCCTTTTGTCGAGGCTGCGCCTCTGCCCCTACGATGTCTCGATCAGCGGGCTCGGCGCCCGCTTGTAGCGGAGCCGCTCGGCGATCACCGCGAGCACGACGATCGCCGTGACCGTCGCGAACAACGCGACGCCGGGGATCGACCGGAGGACGACGACGGCGGCGAGCGTCGCGCCGGCTCCGGCGGCCCGCTCCCAGCCGATCGTGCGGACGATCCGATAGCGAGAGAGGAGGAACCCTGCGAAGAACAGCGCCACTCCGAAACCAAGTGCGGCGCGGCCCGGACGCGAGAGAGCGTCCTCCGGATGGGCGACCATCTTCTTCGCAGCCACTGCGAAGTAGACGATGCCGAGGACGACCGGGTAGTGGAAGATCGTGAAGACGTCGCGCGCGAGTGGGCCACGCTTGCTCGGCGACGCCTTCTGCAGGGCACGCTCGACCGCGCCCGAGACGAATCCGAAGTAGGCGAACCAGAGCGAGGCGACGCCGGCGAACGCAACGAGGACCGACAGCGCAAACGCCGCATCGCGCGGTACTTCCTCGACGCTCGTCCCGATGGCGACGATCGATTCGCCGAGCGCGATGATCACGATCAGCGCGTAGCGCTCGGCGAAGTGCGCCGGCGACACGCGCCAGCCGTTGTCGTTTCCGGCCGCGAGCACGCCGCCAACGGCAACGACCATTGCGGCGACCCACAGGCCGCTGCGGAGCGGCAGGCTGTCCACGAGGCCTCCTACGAGAACGAGCACGGGGGAGAGGAGGAAGAACGGCACGAGGCGCTTGAGCGCGGCGAACTCGGCGGGCCGATCCTTGAGCCCCCAGCCGTAGAGCGAGATGTTCAGCACCCCGATGAACAGGTACGCGCAGCCGAACCAGACTCCCTGGTCCGAGTATGCGTGCGGGACTGCGAGTGCCATGAAGAACGCACCGGCCATGCCGGCCAGGAAGAGCAGCTTCGTCACCTGACTCTCGATGTCGATCGCGTTCGTCATCCACGTGAAGCCCGACCAGGCCCACCAGACGAGTGCGAGCACGAGCGCCGCACGGGCAAACCCGGCGGCGCTCGTGTTGGAGAGCAGGAGTACCGTGACCTGTGTGATCGCGAACACGAACACGAGATCGAAGAACAGCTCCAGGTAGCTCGTCCGGCGCTCCTCCTCCGCCTCGCTCGGCTCGTCGACGTCCGGCTCGTCTGCCGGAGTCGCTGAGCCCGAGACGTTCAAGAAGCCTCGAAGCGGTAGATGAACGGTCCCTTGCCCTGTCTGTATGCGATTCCGATCACGAGTCGGGCGAATGCTTCCAGATCGGCCGCCTGCCCGTGGTCGCCCGCGTCGACCGGGTCGAAGCCGGCGTCGCGGATCAGGCCGGCAACGGTGTCTTTCGCCGCCTGGTCGTCACCCGCGAACACGAGCGTCGGCGGGGTCGCCGGCGGGTCAGCGAAGAACTGGGCAAACACCGTATTGAACGCCTTGACAGTGTGCGCGCCACGAGCCATGGCGGCGATCTCGGCTCCGTCCGGGCCGCCCGCGAGGTTGTTCGTCGCGTCGATCAGCACCTTGCCGTCTATGTTCCCGGCGGCTGCAAGGACGTCTGCCGCTGCCGTGCACGGTACGGCGAGGAGGAGCACGTCGGCGTAGGCCGCGGTCGCCGCCACCGTCTCGCGGGTCGAGATGAAGACATTGTGGCCCGCGTTCTGCCAGCTCTGCGCAAGCGCGCTACCGACACGACCGCCACCGAGGATTCCGATCTGCATGAGGTCTCGCTTTCTAGTGGTTGTGGGGGACGAACAGGTCGAGTTGGCGCGTGACGACGTCCACTCAGACGCCGAGCGCCTCGATCAAGAGTCGGGCAGCTGCTGCCCCCGAGTACTGCTGCTGGCCCGTGATCAGATTCCCGTCTCGGATGGCGAAGGGCTTGAACATCGAGTTGACGACGAAGTTCGTGTTCTCGAGCTTTCGGGCCTCGTCCTCGATCCAGAACGGCTGGATCTTCTGGCCCACGAACTCGTCGGCGAACCGCTCCTCCGAGGTCGCAAACCCCGTCCAGGTTCGGCCCTCGACCACGAGCTTGCCGGTCGATGTCCTTGCCTTGAGCAGGACGCACGTCGCATGGCAGACGACGGCCGTCGGCTTGCCCGCCTCGTAGAACGCTGCCACGAGTGCGTGCACGTCGTCATTGTCGACGAATGTGACCATCGGCGCCTGACCCCCGACGAGGAAGACGCCCTCGAAGTCGTCGATCGAGAGATCCGTCAGCTTGACGGTGCTCTCGATCAGCTTGGCGTGTGCCGGGCTCTTCTTGAAGCCGAGGCTGATCAGGTCATGGGCGGAGTAGCCCGATTCGTCCTCGGGGTCGCTGAAGCCGTCGGGGACTAGCGCGCCACCCTCCGGGCTCGCGATCGTCACCTCGTAGCCATGTTCGACGAACTCCCAGTAGGGATGCGTCAGCTCGGCCCACCAGAAACCAACGGGCCAGCCGGTCTGGGTCGAGATGGAAGGGTTGGAGGCAACGATCAGGATGCGCTTCGGTCTCTCTGGGTGCAGAACGTCAATGGCTCCAGACACGGGGTAGTCCCTTCGCGGACGGTAGTGATTTCAGTTCAATATACAATACGATACAGCATCGTATCAATTATCGTGTTACGCTTTCTTCGTGCTCGGACGTCCACGTGATCCGGAGATCGACGAACGCGTGATGGAGGTCGCACGCCGCCATCTGGCGCAAAACGGGTACGACGGCATGTCGCTCACCGCGATCGCCGAGGAGGCCGGCACGACCCGCCAGGCGCTCTATCGTCGCTGGCCCACGAAGGCCGACCTCGCGACGGCCGCCGTCGCCGCGATGTCGCGGACCGGCGAACGGAGTCCGACACAGGATCCGTATGACGATCTCGTGCGGGAGCTCGATGCCTTCCGGCGTGGCATCAGCCGGCCGGACGGAGTGTCGATGGTCGGGACGATGTTGCTGCGCTCGACCGATCCTGAGCTCGTCACGTTTTACCGCGAGCGCATCGTCGCGCCACGTCGGGCCACGCTGCGTGAGATCCTCGAGCGCGCGAGAGACCAGGGGCTGCTTTCCGCCGATGCCGATATCGACGCGGCGCTCGGCATGTTCACGGGAAGCTGGTATGCACGGTCGCTCCAAGGCGTTCGACCCTTGCCCCGGTGGGCGGAGCGAACTGCCGCCGTCATCTGGCGCGGCCTCGGCGGCAATCCGAGATAGCGCGGGAGGGCTTTCGCCGTCAAGACGGCAGTGAGCGCCGGAGAAACGCGAGCAGGTTCGTGCAGCTGACCGCGGCGATGTCTGCGTCGCTCCAGCCCCGGGTGCCCATCGCGGCGAGGAGTGCCGGGTAGTCCTCCGGGCCTTTCAGGCCTTCTATCCCAGCCCCCGGTTCGAGGCCCTTCGGCATGAGCCCGTCCGCGGGCTCGGGGAAGGGCGGCAGAACCTCCATCAGCCGCGTCGTGAAGTCGCCACCGAAGCAGACACGGTCGATGCCGATGACGTCGATCGCATGCTCGAGGTGGTCGACGACCCGGTCGAGGGTTCGTACCTCGTGGCCGATCGCGAGCGGGTGCAGCATCAGCCCGAAGATCCCTCCCGCATCGGCGAGCGATCGGAGCTGATCGTCCGTGAGATTGCGGGGGTGATCGTTCACGGCCCGGCAGGCGGCGTGTGAGCAGATCACGGGAGCGCCGTCAGTGCGCGAAATAATCTCGGCGAATGCGGCCGGTGAGGCGTGCGCGAGATCGAGGATCACCCCGAGCTCGACGAACCTGTCGACGAGGGTGCGACCGAGGCGAGAGAGCCCGCCGTCCTCTGCGGCTCCGTCCGAATACGGGTTGCGCCGGTTCCAGGTCAGGCCCGCCATGCGCACGCCGAGCTCCCAGAACGTCTCGGCGGGCCAGATCTCGTAGCCGAACTGCTCGACCCCTTCGAGGGAGAGCATCAGGCCGAGCCGCTCGCCCCGCTCGACGGCATCGAGATCGGCGGCTGTCCGAACCTGCAGCACTCGATCTGTGTTCTCACGCACGGCCCGCAGGAGACAGGTCGCCTGGCCGAGGGCCTCGCGCAGGGTGCCCTCCGGCTGACGCTCGAGCTCGACGAAGACGGGGCACACCTGCAGGCCGACGCCGCCGGCCTCGAGCAGAGGCAGCCACGTGCGCGCGAAGGAGCCGCTCTCGCCGAAGCGGAGCTCGCGGTAGACGAGCTCGCAGAGGAGGTCGAGGTGGGCGTCCGCGATCACGCCGGGAGTCTACGACGCGCGTGGGCGGTGACAGGCCAATGACGGTTTGGGTGAGGCTTCAGCCTCACCCGCCCGTCGAAGCGTTGGAGGCGGGCGACTGCCTTCGGGCTGCCCCGCGGGTGAGGCTGAAGCCTCACCCCTCAGATCTTGACTTTCGCGCCTCCACGGTTTAGTTTGTGCGGCGGCCATACAAAATCCTCTGCTGGGTTGACCGAGCCGACGTTGACATCCCCCTGTCCGAGAACGCGCGCATGAGCTTCGAGCGCGCCCATCACGCGACCTCGCGTTCGGACCAGACGACCGTGCGGCGTGCGAACCTCGGTGTCGTGCTCCAGCAGATCGCAGGGGGCGAGCCACGTTCGCGCGCCCGGGTTGCCGCCGAGACCGGCCTCACGCGCGGCACGGTGTCGAGCCTCGTCGGCGAGCTGATCGAGCTCGACCTCCTGAGGGAGACAGGCGAGGACGAGCGCTCCGGGCGGGCGGGCCGTCCCGGGCAGACCCTCGAGCTCGGCGACCGCATCGTCGCGATCGGGCTCGAGGTCAACGTCGACTACCTCGCAGTCTGTGTCGAGGATCTGACAGGGGCGATCCGCTACGAGCGGCGTGTGCACACGGATAACCGGCGCTCTTTGCCGGGCCCCGTGCTGAACCGCCTCGCCCGGATGGCGGAGAAGGCGCTTGCCGCGATCGAGGCGGAGAATCTTGTCCCGGTCGGTGGCGCAGTTGCGCTCCCCGGCCTTGTCGAGGCAGAGACGGGAACGCTGCTTCGTGCCCCGAATCTCGGTTGGTCGGAGATAGCTGTTGCGCAGGAGCTTGCCGCGCGGCTCCCCGACCTGCCCGTGCGCGTCGACAACGAGGCCAACCTCGCCGCGCTCGCCGAGCACTGGCAGGGGGCCGCACGTGATCTCGAGAACTTCGTCTACGTGTTCGGCGAGGTGGGAGTCGGCGGCGGCATCTTCATCGACGGCGAGCTCTTCCGCGGTGCCCACGGCTACGGCGGCGAGTTTGGACACATCACCGTCGACCCCGAAGGCCCCCTGTGCAAGTGCGGCTCGACCGGCTGCCTCGAGACCTACGTGGGCCAGGAGGCGCTCGCTCGGCGGGCGGGCATCGCCGTCGGCGACGGCGACCGCACGCGCAACGTCGTCAGCGAGCTCGTGCTGCGCGCGGAGAGCGGCGATCCGACGGTCATCGGGAGCCTCGCGGAAGCGGGTCGGTACCTCGGCATCGGTCTCGCCTCTGCCGTGAACCTGTTCGACGTCGGCGTCGTCGTGCTCGGTGGGTGCTTCGGCCCGCTCGCCCCGTGGCTCGCGAACGACGTGTGCACGGTGCTCGGCGAGCGCGTGCTTTCCTCCGCGTGGTCTGGCTGCGAGGTGCGCGCCTCGGAGTTCGGCGAAGGAGCTCCGGTTCGCGGGGCGGCGGCGTTGACGCTCATCTCCGTGCTGGCCGAGCCGTGGCTCGTTGCGGAGCGGCCCGGCCTACCGCGCGAAAGGGTTTCCTGACAATGAGAGTTCGGCAACGACCAGGGGTCTGTTGTCTGTCCAGCCACTGCGCTGGGCGACAGCTGGTCGGCGCCGGAACGAACGATGAAGGAGGTGTCAACAGCGTTCGATCAGCTTGTGCACGACTATCAGGGCGGAGGTATTGAACAGAACCCCGTTGGTCCTGTAACCTTGTCCCGCCGTTCGTTAAGGCACACCACTTAGGAGGAGAACAATCGTGAAGAAGTTTCTGATCGTGTCCATCGTCGCACTCGTCGCTGTAAGCGTCGCAGTGACGGCGGCGGTCGCGAAGCCTGCCAAGAAGTCGGCAACCCAAGAAGTCTGCGTCCTGCTGCCGGACACCAAGTCATCCGTCCGCTGGGAGCAGTTCGACAAGCCGTACTTCATCAAGGCGCTCAAGGCCGCCGGTGTCACCTACTCGGTCACGAACGCCCTGGGTGACGCGCTGAAGCAGGTCGCGCAGGCCGACCAGTGTCTCTCCAACGGCGCCAAGATCGCAGTCATCACCTCGCTCGACGCCGGCTCCTCGATCGCGATCCAGAAGAAGTTCGCGGCGGCGGGCGGCCAGTCGATCGATTACGACCGCCAGGTGGTCGGCGGTACCGCCAAGGTCTACGTGACCTTCGACGGCAATGCCGTCGGCCGCGCCCAGGCCAAGGGCCTCGTGGCCGGCCTCAAGGCGAGCGGGAAGAAGAAGCCCGTCGTC
>Ga0315273_10005631_pt1 | contig 15516 bp, 14 predicted proteins | sample YL17G02_0_MG_FD_205753 | JGI IMG/M metagenome (GOLD analysis project Ga0315273, IMG submission 205753) | Sediment microbial communities from Yellowstone Lake, YNP, Wyoming, USA - YL17G02_0 | ecosystem: Environmental > Aquatic > Freshwater > Lake > Sediment | place: USA: Wyoming | collected...
TCCTCGATAATGCTCGATTTGAGCCCGCAGTCGAAAAGGGCGAGTGTCTTTGGCTTCCCACGATCAAGCCGCACGATCTTCCTTGTGCTCACATTGGCGACCAAGTTGGATTCCTCGGGATGCCTCGTCCCACGGATCCTCTCCAGCAGTCGTTCTGGGTCGGCCGTGGAGATCCCACCTTTCATCGTTCCGAAGTTGCGAAGCCGTCTGATGAGTGAGCGCGTGTCGATGCCTGAGATCCCTGGAATCCCGTTCTCGAGCAACAGTTGGTGGATTGTCGTCCGCGAGTCACGATGGCTGGGCGATCCACATGTTTCCTTTACAACATAGCCCCAAACCTGGACCTTGGTGGACTGGAAATCGATGTCGTTCACTCCGTAGTTGCCGATCAACGGATATGACGCCGCGAGTATCTGACCGCAATAGGACGGGTCAGTCAATGATTCCTGGTACCCCGTCATCCCTGTAGCGAAAACGACCTCTCCAAGGATTTCCTTGCGAGCGCCGAAGGCCTCCCCCTCAAAAACTGTCCCATCCTCAAGGACCAGGAAGCCCTTCATTCACACGACCTTTCGGATATTCCGAACAAGGTTAAAGAAGGTTGTTGTGCCGTTTGAGACATCCTGAGGGCTGGATATCCAATTCGGGACTACACCTCAACGCTTCGGCCACTCTTTGCTGAGGATGGAGTAAACAACATCATCCTGGAATCCTCCACGGAAGTATTGGTCTTCGCGGAGAACTCCTTCCTTCTTGAACCCGAGTCCTTCAGCCAACTTGATTGATGCCACGTTCCGAGGGTCGATCATCACCTGGATCCTGTGCAGCTTCATGGTTTCGAAGCCATAGTCGATTATGGCGGCGAGCGCTTCACTCATGAATCCTTTGCCTCTGTGTTCGCGAAGGAGGTCGTATCCCAGGTTCGCGTTGTAGCCCTTTTCCTTCACCCATCTATGGTATCCAGCGGTTCCTATGAGCTGGTCGCTGCCCTTGATTGTGATTCCCCATCGAATGCCAGTGTTCTCAGAGAATATCCCGATGCAGTAGGTATCTATCTCTGACTTCGCTTTCTCGATGTCCCTCGGAGGTTCTTCTGCGGTGAATTCGACCACATCGGGGTCGGAGAAGTTGCGGATCCAGAACTCTGTATCGTCCAGCGTGATTGAACGTAGAATAAGTCTATTCGTCTCCAGAACTGGAAACTCACCGAATTCAATCATTCTGCCCGTCGCATCATGTTTCATTGCGACCGGCCGATTGCCGACTCCGGTATTTGAACCTGAGGTAATTGATGCCAGCCTGCCAATCGGCGATGATTTTATAGGCTTCAAGACTCTAGGCCATTCGTTCGGTCCACATGTTCCCAGAGCACTGCAAGGAAGTCAGCGTCAAGAAAGTCGACTTCGAGCTGACCCAGGAGAGCATCAAATCGTACCTGAAAGGAAAGAGAGCGTACATCCGGACCCGATATTACATCTTTAACTCAGGGAGTGATTGGGCGGTCGCCCTGATCGTGAGAAAGCCGTCGAACGACATTCTCCAGGAGATCGCGTCTGTCCATATCCTGTCCCTTCCTCAGGACACTCGATTCGTGGAGGATCGGACCAAAGAAGTCCTGTCAGCCAGCTCAATGGGTGAACTACGCGAAAGGGCAGGAACCAAATGCATCGTGGTGAAGGGAAAGGCTGAGCACGTCTCATTCTTCATAGATGAGCCACCTTACGAGGTGACGATATTCGATGTGGTTCCGCCGAGCCCCTCAAAGCTGGTCGGCCTGGTGACTAGCTCTCTCGAGACTGACCTCCAGAACAGGTATGTGAAGTTCAATACAGAGGAGCTCGACCTGAACGATCTGGCGAGGAGTGCGTCCTCAGGGATCACGATGTTCCCTTGTAGAGCTTCAGGTCTCGTGCACGGGAAACGAGTTCTCTATCTTGATGAGACCCCGGAGCTCACTCAAGAGGAGCTTGGACAAGTGACTCTGATAGGCTGCAGCCTATCGGCGAGGATATTCAAGGCGGTCTACGGCGTCGAGCCCGACATGATAAACATGTGTCCCCAGGACATAGCCATGGAGAAAGGCCTGAAGGGGCCTCTCCTCATAAAATGCTGCAAGGTGAAGGAGGGGCACGAGGTCAAGGGGGATGTGGCAATGGTGCCATGGGGAGCACGCGCCTCCGAAGTGACAGGCGCGTTGAAAGCGATTCTCCGCTAGATATCCAACTCGTCTTCACGGAACTTGACTGCTGGGCAAGGGCCAAGACAGGCGCCACAATGATTGCACTTCTTTAGGTCAATAATGACTTGTCCATCTAGATGAAGTGCACCGTTCTTGCATCTGACTGTACATATCCCGCATCCCGCGCAGTTGACCGCCCGAAAGACGACCTCCCTGAGCATGGACGCTTTCTCCCGGAGCTCATTCTCGTCCCTGGCCTTGACCATCACCGGACCCTCGGAGAAGACCGTGATCGAGCGGACCTCGGCGATGTTCATGTCGGGTGATGTTGTGACCGGGCCAATTATGCTGAGCATGTTGGCGACTCTGTCCATGGGGAGCGGCCCGCTGAACACGCCCTCCATGCTCAGGCCCTCGACGCAAGGACTGTAGCCGCTTGTGCTCCTGAATTCGAGTTGGGCGGACTCCGGGGCCGGAATGGCTAACGCCGATATTCCCTCCCCTATCGGGGCGAGCTCGTCGAGTACGGACTTGGGAATCCTCTTCCAGCGCCAGAGGCCATATTCGAGCCACGCTGAGGGCCTCCCATTCTTTTCAGCGAACTCATCAAGGAATCCTTGCCATCGCGCATACTGTGGGCTGATATCCCTGACCTTCCTGAGCTCGGCCAGGTCAGTCGCCGGACACATGAAACACCCGATCCTCTCCAGGCCTTCCGCGTACAAAGGATTCACCTTCGCTCCTTTTGAGAACAGGTATATCCAGACATGGAGCGCAGACCATTTCTGTATCGGTGACGCAGCGAGTTGGTTGGGGGTCCACGGGTTCCGCCAGACCTTGCTCTTCTCCGCTCTCTGCTGAGATTCGTACGCCCTTTGACCGATGAACGATAGGACTCCCTCGGGGAAGTTCTTCTGTATCAGCTGGGTCGCGGGTCCGAGTTTGCATGTCTTGCAGCACCACCTGAAATCTTTTGCCGGAGGACCGAAGTGGTCCAGGTTCTTCCAGAACGATTCGCCCGCGCTCTCAACGACGAGCTCAAGATCGTGAATCTCTGCGGTCTCCACGACGTTCTTCTTCGTCTCTTCGAATTCCAGCCCAGTGTCAACGAAGATGAGCTTTGGCCTGATGCCAGCTTCGAGTACGAGGAGGAGCGTTGCCAGGCTGTCCTTCCCACCACTGTAGGAGACCGCAACGGGCAGCTTGCTCTCTTCGATGATCTTGAGAATGAACTTCTTTGCTTCTTGAACGCGCCGGGAGATGACTTCGCGGTTCGCGGCAATAACATCGCCCCATCCAGCAGCTTTCTGAATCGTCTTGGACGGCGTCCCACTGACGCTCCAACGCGTCTTTACTGCAGTTCCGCGTTTGTGCGCCATCATCTCTGAGGACGACATCTTTGCGACGCCCACGGATACTGCTCCTCCTTCCTGGTCCAGAACAAGAACTTCCTTACCAGGCTCGATCTCCCGATCGCATTCTAGGACGCCCACCGCGAGCGTGCTCGCTTTCTTCGTGCGGACAGCCTCGGCCGCAACAGGGTCGATCTTGACCCAGCTCTTCCTCACAAGGGGCGCGATCCGCTCAGCGCTGATGGGCCGCGGAAGAAACCTCTCTTCATTCAGCAGGGTGAATCTGACCGCTCCGACGACCTCTCCATCGAGGATGATCTCGTCCATCCGATCGATGTCCGGCGCCTTGTTGAGAAGCACGATCCGTCCGTCTGGGATAACGGCCCGTCCAGCGCCTTTCCCGAACTGATCATCTATGAGCTTCCTAATCCTCGTGATGTCGGATTCGAATGCAGGGCGGGCATCTCCGGGAGGCGTGAGTTCAACCTGTCTGGTCTTGCCTCCACAGATTCCGCATGACGCTTGCTCTAGAACTGGCAGATTGCAGCTGTCGCACCAGCGCAAATGGATCTTGCCCAGTATGATTGCGCCCACGGGACTCCGGAGTGAATGGCCTTATTATAGATTATCCGATTGACGGCCTACTTCATGGCCTTCCACTGCTTCACGACGGATTCGACGGCGTCCTTGGCCCTCTCGATCCTGTCCTCGGCCTGCAGCCTCGTCATCCCCGGCCCTGAGATGCCAAGACTGATCGGCTTCTCGTACTCAACCGCGAGATCCGTGATCTTCCTGGCTGCTTGGCCGATGATAATCTGGTCGTGCTCCGTCTCGCCCTCGATGACCGCTCCAATGGTCACGACTCCATCGATGTTCTTGTCCTTCACGAGCCTCTTGACGGCGAGCGGGATGTCGTAAACTCCCGGTGTCATGACGACCTTGACCACCTCAACGTCCAAGAATTTCGCGTGCTCCTTTGCCCTCTCCAGCATCATCTGCGTGATGTCGAAGTTGAACTCGCTGCAGACGATGCCTATCTTCATTTTTCCTGCCATATGACTACCTCCTTTCTTGATCCTCAATTAGCCGGTCCAACGTCTTCAAAACCTTGTCTGAGACCTCTGCCTGCGTTCTCGGCAAGTCTCTCCGGCCTGAAGATGAGGTCATACGCGTTCGCCGCGTGCTCTCGCGCCCTCCTCTCAGCAAGCCATGCCAGTTCCTTCTCGCTCTTTGCCTCGTCTTCGTGGACGAACACCTCGATCACGTGCTTGTTCGTGAGCAGTTGGACTTGTATCAGGCCTGTGGAAGCCTCGTGCGCGCACATCTTGTCGATCTCCTGTGCGCCGGGCATCCCCAAGGCAATGACGATGTCGCATTCTCGCTCCTCCAGCAGCCTCTTGGCCGCCACTGGAAGGTCCTTCACTCCAGGGACCGTGTACCGTTCCACTTTGAATCCTGTCCCGGTCCTCTTGAGTTCATCGATGGCGAACCCTCCCATGTCCACCCTCGCGAAGGTCGTGTCCGCCACGCCGATTCTCTTCACCGCTGCTCGACCTCCTTCAGTTTCTTGTCGACGGTGTGGAACTCGATGATCTTGTTGATGATCTTCCTCGTGCCATCCAGGTCGTGGTCAAGATGCGGCAACCTGACAACCTTGACCTTCAACCCTCTCTTGTCCAGTTCCTTTTCGAGGTCTTGTTCCTTGAATGGCTGATCGTATCCTATCGTGATTATGTCTGGCTTCAGTTCTTTCACGATGTCGAAGATGTCCCCGCCCTCCTTTCCGATGACGGCTCTGTTGACCGGTTTGAGCGAAGCCACGAGCTCGCATCTCATTTTGGCGGGGGTGATCGGTTCGTGCTTTCTCTTCCTCACGGTCGCGTCCGTCGCCACCACCACTACGAGCTCGTCTCCCAGCTTCTTGGACTCTTCCAGATAGTGAAGGTGGCCTAGGTGGATGATGTCGAAAACCCCTGTGGCCATTACGCGAACCATGAACGCTCACCTTTTCCCGGACTCTTTCCAGGCCTCGACGACCTGGGCTCCCTCGAGAAACACGAGCCCCTGTTCCTTCGCATAGGTCTTCGCATCCTCTTTTGAGAGCGCCTTTCCATCTCCACCCATCATCTCACACACGGTTGCGGAGGGAACCAGCCCCGCCATGATGACAAGCGCCGTCGCCAATTCGGTATGTCCGAAACGCGTCTCGAGTATCCGCTCGGACGTGTTCAGGAGATGTATGTGTCCAGGTGCTCGGAAACTCTTTCCGAACTCCTTCTTGGCCCATCCGTCCTCGGATGTGAGAGCGCGCTTCGACAGCTCTGCGAACTCCTTCACTGTGAGGGCGCGGTCGTTGTCAGTTATTCCGGTGAAAGTCATTCTGTGGTTGATTGTGATTCCGAATGCTGACTTCACATCGTACGGGATGTCGTTGGGGATTAGGTTTCGCATGACTGGGTAGTGTTCGGCCATTCCGAGGAAGAGGTCAGTGAGGAACGGGAGGCCGAGAGCGCGCTGGATCTGGGCGTCAGCAGTGGTGCAGATCAGGCCACCAGCATCCTTCCTGAGAACCCTGATGATCGCGGGTGTGACGAGCTCAGAGGCGACTACCATGTCGGTCTCCTCCTCGCGGCCGTCTGCGTCGTAGACTAGCACGATGCGGCCCTGCTTGAGTTCCTGGAGCGCCTTCATCACGGCAGCTGAAGCCATAATCTCGCGCATGAAGGCCGAGAATATTAGCGGTGTTGCAGTTACCATCCAGAGGGTATCAGTCTATCTTTCTTAAAGCCTCGGCCGGGGCCAGTCTCGATGCCTTGGTGGCCGGCGGGAGCGTCGAAACCAGCGTGATGGCGAACGCGATTGAAACGAGCAGCAGTATCTCGCCCCACGGGATGACGAACGGCGAGTTCTCGGAGAACCCTCCCCAATCGTACATCCTCCACGAGAGCACGAGGCCGAGGAGCACGCCGAGGACAATTCCCAGGAGCGAGACGAACGATGTCTCCAGCAGGAACACCTCTAGTATCATCCGGCGCTGGAACCCTATCGCCCGCATGACGCCAATCTCCTGACGCCTCTCAGTGACATTCCTTATCGTTATTATTCCCAGGCCAGCTATACCAACGACGAGGCCTATGCCCAGGAACACTTCCATGAGCTGCATTATGGATGAGACGGTGCTCATGAACTCCTCTACGGTGTCCTTGATCACGAAGGTCATGAATCCGTATTCCACGAACTGCTTCTCGAGCTGCTTGGCGACTTCGGCGTCCGCCAGCGAGGAGATCTGCGATGTGGCGATGTAAAAGACGTTCGTGTCTACCTGGACAGCTCCCGAGACCACGAACGAGGCCGATGTGAACACTCCTTGGAGGAATATCTGGTCCATGATTCCGACCACGGTCATTTGAGTCGAATTCCCGTTCTGGAACTCCACGCTTATCTGGTCGCCTACATCTACGAAGAACGTTCCGTACTGAGGCCCGTACATCTGAGGCACAACACTCCCGTCCAGGACGGCGAGCGTCGGATCAGAGGAAAGCGCCTTCCAGACATCGGCGTCGGTGGCGTATCCCTCGGCTCGCTTCTGCAGGGAGAAGCCTCCAGCAGACAGCATGGAGTCGCTGAACCCTATCAGAGTCGAAGGATTCGACTCGTTGTCTCCAATCTTAATGAGGTCGACTGGGGCCGTGGTCGCTGTCTCGATGTCCTTCACTGCGTTCTCTCCCAGCGCGGCGTTGACGCCCGCCATTCCCGCAGTGACGTTCTCCCCGGGTATGTCCCTCATCGAGAGACCGATGATTTCGAAGCCGCCCGAGTACTTGTGAGCTATGGTGTCCACGCTCTCCCTCTGGAAGGACGCTATCATTGCGATGACGACCACCGTGAACATGATCAATGCGAAGATGAACAGAGACAGCGCCGTCCTGAACTTCTTGTTCATCGGGTAGCTGATGGCCGTCCTGAAGACCGGCAGGAGTGATTTCCATCTGCCGAAGACCGCCACAAGACCCGTCAGCATGAGGTCGCTGTTGAACATGGCCAGTAGGACACCTCCGGTCACGAGCACGAGGCCGGAGACGATGAACATCTCCATCCCGCCCGACAGGTTGCCGAAGAGCATCCCATTTATGTCGAACGGGTCCGTCTGCCAGAATATCATGAAAGCACCGACGATCGAGAAGGGTGTGCGTGGTCCTACGAACCGGAGGGACACCATGGCGCCGCCGAGTGCCATGAGGCATGGCCCGAGAGTGGTCTGGGCGACCTGCAACGACGCCGCTCCCTGGATCGTCACCATCAATCCCAGCACCGCAAGGACGACCCCTGGGACGATGTACCTCTTATCCGATTTGGTCAACATCGGCTCCGGGATATCCCTGATGGCCCTCACTATGTTGAGTTTGCTGACGCGCCATGACGCAACCACGACGGTCAGGAGCGTTATCAGGAAACCCGCACAGGCTGCGACCCCCAAGCTGGCCCAGGTGAAGTGCAGGGTCCAGTTCATTCCCGGTCCTGTGAAGACCGACGAGAACAGCATGATCATCAGGCTCGCGACGGCAAGGCCCGCGAATGCGCCCACGGCGGACGCGAGCAGGGCGTAGACGACTCCCTCGAACATGAAGCTCTGCGTGAGGTCACCCCTCTGCATGCCTATGGCCCTGGAGATGCCCATCTCAGGCTTCCTCTCCTCGGCCAGCATTACAAAGATGTTGATGATGAGTGCCACACCGGCTATGATTGCGAACGAGCTCATTATGATGAAGATCTGGGAGACCTGATCGGAAGTCTGCTGAGCAGCTTCAATCCCGTCTGCCTTGATAGTCAAGAAATTGAAATCGTATCCTGAGGGGAGCTTCTGTTTGAGTTCTTGAACAGCCTGGTCCGCGACCTTGTAGCCAGACTCGATGCCTCCCTTGTTGGAGATGTCCAGGATGTTGATCAGCCCGGGCTGCGAGTATAATGACTGGGCGAACGAGACATCCACGAACAGAGTTTCGGTCCCCCGCCACAGTGCCATTCCTGTATCCTTCGCGACGGCAGACACTTGGAGTTGAGTCGGAATGCCGGATTGTGGGATCACGAGCACTTTGTCGCCGGCCGCAGCCTCGATCTTGTCCGCCATCTCTCTGTTGATGACCACCATGCCACCGCTGATGTCCGTGCCGGAGATCTGCGAGCCATCGGCCTTCAGGAGCGTGTCGAGATGGTGATCCGGATCGAATCCGAAGAGCATACCTGTCGGAGCAGACGCGCCGGTCTTCTGATTGATAACGGTAACGCCCTCCCTGATGGCGGGAGCCGCCCCGTCGACGTAGCTCATGGACCCAGAGTCCACGAGAGAGATGAGGTCGTAGGCCACAGACTGGTTGAAGTAGGTGTACCTGCCAGCATCGTCCGAAATGGACACCACCTCGTCGACATTGCCGGTCGAGTCGAAAGTGCCCTGTTTGATTATGTAGTCAAGAGTGTCAGCAACCACGAGGGAACCAGAAATCATTGCCGTGGAAACCAGCAGTCCAGACACGACAAGGATCGTGTACCTCTTCTTCCTCACGATGTTTCTCATCGACATCCTCGCGAGGGTCTTCCTCCTGGCCGCCAATACTCCGACGACGGCGAGGGAAACCAAGACAAGGATCAGAAGCTGGCCAAGTCCGTTCAACTCAGATCACCTCAGAAAGGCGCGGGCGTGAACTCCTTCTCGATCAGGCCGTCCTTCATCACCACAATGCGGTCAGCCAGGCGGCCGATGTTGTAGTCGTGGGTGACAATGATGAATGTCTGCTTGTTCTGTTTGTTGAGCTTCCGGAGCAGCCCCATTATGTCCTTCGAGGCCTCGCTGTCCAGGTTCCCAGTGGGCTCGTCCCCGAACACGATCTCGGGCTTGTTCACGAGTGACCTGGCTATCGTCACTCGCTGCTGCTGGCCACCCGAGAGCTCCGCAGGCTTGTGAGTCTGCCAGTCCTCGAGACCTACGGATGCAAGGGCCTCCAAGGCCCTCCTCCTGGCATCCTTCGGCGATGTCCCCGAAATGAGCAGGGGTAGTTCGACGTTCTCGACTGATGTCAGCACTGGAAGGAGGTTATACGCCTGGAAAATGAACCCAATCTTCTCCGCCCTGTAGGTCGTCCTCTCGCGGTCAGACATCTTCGAGAGTGGCTTGCCACGGATGTACACTTCGCCCTCGCTCAGATCATCCAAGCCAGAGACGCAGTTGAGAAGGGTCGTCTTGCCGCAACCAGACGGGCCCATGACAGCAACCATCTCTCCCTCTTTGACGGAGAGGTTCACTCCCTTCAGGGCATCTACTTTGACCTTTCCAGAGTCATAGGTCTTCTTGACTGCCTTGACCTCGATGATGCCCATTGTGCTGTCTTCTAGCTTCGTCTTTTGGACTCCCTTCGCATTCGACTTCATGCCAACCATCTCCAGTTGGGAAAGGCTCTCCGCCCCCATGCGTGACCGCGAACGAACGGTCATTTGTTATAAAATCTCTTCGCATTGTTTTCGGAAAACGTTTCTCGGGACGCCAGCGCATAGATTTATGCCTGCAAGCCCTTACAACCGCTAGATGCTAGACTCCAAGGAGAGCGTGCGCGTCCTGGACCAGAAGAACATGCTTGGCGTTATCGAGGAGATGCCCAAGCACCTGACAGATGGCCTGAGGCGCGGGCGCATGTCAGGCCTGCCCCGGTTCACCCCCAAGGAGGTCTTGGTGTGCGGGATGGGCGGTTCCGCCATTGGCGGCGACCTCCTGGAGGAGTGGATGTCGGTCTCGTCTGAGATCTCATGCCATGTGTGCAGATCCTACACAGTACCGGCGCATGTGGGGAAGGATTCACTAGTGATAGTCTCGAGCTACTCCGGCAACACTGAGGAGAGCCTGAGCATGTTCGAGGACGCCCGGAAGAAGAGGGCGAAACTCGTAGTCGTCTCCTCCGGAGGCCAGCTGGCCAAGATGAGCGAGACGTGCGAGATACCATTCGCCAGAATCCCCACCGGGCTCATGCCCAGGGCCTCGCTTGGGTACGTCTTCGGCGCGATGATGGGCGTGCTCGAACGCACAGGAGTTGCCCAGCCGGACAAGCAGCTTGAGGAGGCGGTCAGGGTCATGGGTAAGACGATCGCATACTGCAAACAGTCAGTCCCAACGAATGACAACCCCGCCAAGATGCTGGCCCACGAGCTCTTCGCGTGCGTACCAGTCATCATAGGATACGATTTATCGAGGCCGGTCGCCAAGAGATGGTCCAACCAAATGAACGAGAACGGCAAGGTGCTTGCGTTCAGCGCGGAGCTGCCCGAGCTGGACCACAACGAGATAGTCGGCTGGGCGAAGGATCCCAGAAGCAAGGGGTTCGCGGCCGTGTTCTTGGAGCACGACAGGCGCGCGAGCCCTATGCGCGCGCGCATCGCGGCCACGAAGGACATGATTGGCAAGTCCACAGCAGTCTACTCCGTTGAGGCAATCGGCCTCTCCCCGCTGGCCAAGATGTTCTCCCTGCTTCTAATGGGGGACTATGCCAGCACTTACATGGGGTTTCTGAGACACGTTGATCCTTCATCGAACGAGCCCATAGACGAGCTCAAGGCGGTTTTGTCCAAAAAGTGAGCTATTACCGTTCGTCAGCCAAACGGCAAGTGACAGCGTGTAAGTGAAAAAGTGCGTCGAGAGGGCCTATGCCCTCTCTGTGTTTTTCCATCCCATCTGAGCTTTTAGTTAGCCCTTCCTTCCCTTTGTCCGTTAGATTGCGGGCGCGGTCTCGTCCGCGATCGTTGTTAAGGCATCCGTCCGTTCAATAGCAATCATTGGATTCTCATTCGAGACGCGGTCCGAGCCATCCCTTTTCTCATCCCGCGCTCTTCGACTGATTCCGAGACCTTCTGGCGGAGAGTCTCCTTGCCCTCCAGGTAGTAGCGCTTCTTCTCCTCGATCCATCCAGCAAGGGCGAGCGTTACGGCTTGGGAGATGTCCGTGGCGTCACCACTGGCTATGAACATCTCGACATCTTCGAGCAGGGCCATGGGGACGATCGCCTTGATCTTCTCCGAGTTCCAGGTCGAAACCTCGTCGTGAAGGTACGAGCCTATCGCTTCCCTCACTACGTCGGATACGCTCTGGAGACCTGCACGCTCGCGTATGGCTTCGAGCTCCAGCATGTCGTCTTCGGGTAGTCGAATGTTGAGACGTGCGCTCTTCGTTGTCATCGTAATCTCGGTGCCTTGTATGACACATTGTCATACATTCTATAAATAGGTTCCTTACAGAATCTCACCCTATGTTTCCACTGCAACCACTCGAGAACCGGCTAGCCTTGAGTCTGTCGAACGCACGGACAGCACCACGATGAAAGAGCGGGTCGTGCATACGTTTTTAATCTTCGATTTGTTCCCCAGAATTGTGCCATTGCCGAAGGAACAAGTCCAGATGGTCAGGGATCTGACGAGGAAGCACAGCGGCTGGTTCAAGGATTCTATCCCTCTCATAGCTTCTGAGAACGTGATGAGCCCAGCGGCCAGGGAGGTCATCAACTCCGACCTGAACAACAGGTACGCCGAGGGTCTACCGGGCAGAAGATACTACCAGGGCAATATCTACGTTGATCAGATCGAGATGATTTGTGAAGAGCTCTCCAGGGAGGTCTTCAGGTGCAAGTTCGCTGATGTGCGATCCACATCTGGGACCGTGTCAAACATGGCCGTGCTCATGGCGCTCACCAAACCTCGAGACAAGATGACCACGGTCGCCCTATCCGATGGCGGCCACATCTCCCATGCGAAGATAGGCGCGACTGGCATGCGGGGAATCAGGACCTTCAACTACCCGTTCGACGAGAAGAACATGAACATAGATATCCAAGGCGCCAGAAGATTGATCAAGGAAGTCAAGCCCAAGGTCGCGTTGTTCGGTCAGTCAGTCTTCCTGTTCCCCACGCCCTTGGACGAGCTCAAGGACGTCTTCGCCGAGGTCGGTTGCTCGACATGGTACGACGCTGCGCATGTCCTAGGGCTGATTGCGGGGAACAGGTTTCAGGACCCTTTGAAAGAGGGGATCGACGTGATCTCCGGCAGTACCCACAAGACTCTTCCAGGTCCGCAGCATGGCATGATCTTGTCGGACCTTCAGAAGGATGGCCTTGAGACCGCCCTGAGGCGCGGTGTGTTCCCGGGAGTAACGAGCAATCACCATCTCCATTGCGTTGCAGCCCTTGCAGTCACCCTGGCTGAGACAAAGGAGTTCGGCGAGGCCTATGCGGACCAGGTCATAAGGAATGCCAAGGCTTTGGGGCAGGCTCTCCACGAGCGAGGAATGGACGTCCTCTGCGAGCACTTGGGATTCACGGAATCGCACACGATCGTCGTGGATGTTGAGGAATTCCATGGAGGTGCGAAGGTCGCGAAGGACCTCGAGATCGCGAACATCATACTCAACAAGAACCTCCTGCCATGGGACTCCAACCCAGTCAAGCCCTGCGGAATCAGGATAGGGTCCCAGGAGCTCGCAAGACTCGGGATGAAGGAGAAAGAAATGGCGGAGGTCGCTGAGCTGATTGCGAGGGTGGTAGTCAAGGGCGAGGCCCCCGAGAAGGTGAAGCGGGATGTCGTCGCTTTCAAGCGTCAGTTCACGAAGGTTCACTATTGTTTCTTCGAGGGCGAGGAAGCATACGACTATCCAGCATATGATGGAGACCTTTGAAGTTTTTCGCCCTTGATCATGGCAGACTCTACATTTATTAGAGCACAGCCTGATTAGCCATGTGCAGACCTTAATGGCCGCACGAATCAAGTTCCTTCAGTTGGCGATCACCGTCGTCAACCTTTCCATAGTCGTCCTGGCGTTCACCAGCATATGGCCTTTTCCGAGCGGTGATTTCAAAGTCGACCTTCCGTCCGCACAAGAGGTCACATGGACTTACGCAGACGGGATTGTGCAGATTCATGCACCTTTCTCTATCGACAATGGCGGTTTCTACGACGTCGACCAGCTGACGATTTCCTACCGTGTGACCAACTACACTCACTATGATATCACGAGCAGATCGATTGACATCGGGAGCCTTCCCGCTGGCACCGTCACCTCCTCCTCGCTGGACTTCAACTTCGACCTACTGTCGCTTTACAGGAGCGGCGCCCAATGGATGGTATTCAATGATGATCTCCTAATCTTCGATGTCGAGGTCTCTTGCTTCTACACGATGAAGCTCATCAAGTTCGAGGCGAGCTATCAGGTCAGCGTTCCGTGGGATGCGCTCATCAGGGGATACGGCATAACCAACACCACGTTCGCGGCGCCCGCAGCGCTCGGGGATCCGATGACAGCTACTGTCACCTACTGGCTAAACACCGCCGACTTGCTGCGCAGCTTGCCAGCCGCACAGGTATCATTCGGGTTCTATGCCAACGAGACTCCGCTGGGACAGACTCAATCAACGGTCCAGCTCGGCGGGAACCAGACACAGCCCCCCGTGACCATGGCCATAGACTACGTTACGTTCCTGGCGACCTACTCCAATGAAACCGCATACTCGGTCGAGCTGCTCATCAATGTGGGCGGGTTGATGCTCAGACAGACGCAAAGCATCACCGCGTCTGATCTACCGGGGTGGCCTCCGTGAGGGAGAGGAACAGGATCTCGGACGCCACATGGACTGCTTTCACCCAAGCCCTCACGTACGTTGTCGTCCCAATCGTGCTCGTAGATCTGATCGCCACCAGATTCCCGGATCTGACGACTGCCTTCACTCCGGACATCAAGACATACATTCTGTTCTTCGGAGGCATGATCACCGCTTCAAGCGCGCTCGAGGCGATCAACAAGCCAGGAACATTCAAGCGGATGCTTTTCGGGTTGACCGCCTTGGCCTTCATATGCATGTGGCTGTTCGTGATATTTGGCGGTGGAATCGCCGAGTACCGATACCAGGCATATGCCGTACGGTTCGACATGAGCAAGATTGTGTACATCATGCTCTTCGGAATCTCCCTGAAGGCCCTGCTGGTCTACTCCACTTTCTCCACAGGGAGGAATTACATCGTTGACCAGAAGAGACGCGAGAGGCTTGAGACGACCCGCCAGAAGGCAGTTCCCCGACCGCAGCATGCGAGTCGTCGCAGACCAACCGCGCCATCCTTCTCAAACATGTCGAAGGTCGCCTTCCAGGTCACCCCAGATGATTCCGTCGGCTTCGCACCGCCTCCTCCTCCCCCTCAAAGGCCGGTTCAGCGCACTCTGGCGTACAAAGAGTGCCAGATCTGCGGTGCGAAGGCGCATCCCAAGGAGACAACCTGCAAGAGCTGCGGAGCGTGGTTCCCGAAGGAATCAATCAGATAGCTTAGTAATCTCCAATGAATCGATGAGCTCGCACGCTTTGCACTTCTTGGACATGGTCGGTTCGCCGCAAGAGCAGCTTCTGAGCTTCGCGCTCGGGTAGATTCTCTCGAGCGTTGGAAGGATCTCGTCATAAGACTTCAGTATGGAATGCCTGGTCCCAGGGCATTTGTCCTCCAGCTGCGCAACGACAGACCTGTAAGTGTTCCTCAATGCCTCAGGTGCATAGGGACACTCGAGGTCGTGGAACTTGAGCCCATTCACCAAAGCATAGAGCGTGGTTTCGCTCTCTGGAATCGTCCTCAGAGGCTGAATCCTGGGGACAAGACCCTTCTGGACGCGCTTGTGGGGCCCGAGCCGGGCCAACCTCTCGACCTCTCCCCTGGAGAAGTTCATCAATATAGACTGAGCGGTGTCATCTAGGTTCAGACCCGTGGCAAGGTAGCTGGCGTGCAATCTCTTGGCGGCTCTGTTCATCGCTGCGCGTCTAAGGACGCCGCAGTAGCTGCAAGTCGCTAAGGACCTGTCCCTCTTCGCGATCTCGTCCATGGTGATGCCAAACATGTCTTCGAACGAGACCACAACGTGCTCGACGCCAATCGAGCGGCAATACTCCGCTACGATGGGTATGCTCGATTCCCTGTACCCAA